>Ga0209491_10008493_pt1 | contig 13009 bp, 19 predicted proteins | sample BON02_FD_187213 | JGI IMG/M metagenome (GOLD analysis project Ga0209491, IMG submission 187213) | Freshwater microbial communities from Lake Bonney liftoff mats and glacier meltwater in Antarctica - BON-02 (SPAdes) (version 2) | ecosystem: Environmental > Aquatic > Freshwater > Ice > Glacier... | reverse complement strand
CTTGTCTGTATATCTGCTCAAACTCTTCCTCCTGCCACAACGTGTTCATACTATTCTCTTTATCAGGTGTGACAAACCTGAGCTTACTTGCTGGTGTTTGTGCAGCTTGCATGCTGGCATACAGATGGATGTCTCCAGATGAAGTGGTGGGCAGCTGTGACGGTTGTCACCTTTCCATCGCAGAAGGCACTCTTGATGTGCCCACACGTCTCTTCCGGCAAATTTTGCACCGCGTTGTTCTCGTGCCGTTTTGCATAATCTGCAGCCTACATCTGATCGCTGTTTGATTTTTGCAAGCCATTTGGCTACCAGAATGACCCTTGCGATTACAATCATTTCTCGCCTTTTATGTCTCCAAGGAACGCGCGGGTCGTTCAAATACTTGCTTAAGAACGCTCTGCTTTCATTTTTCTGTAACATGAAGTCTGCCGTCCACGTGCCATATGCAGGGTGGTTCTCATATCGTTGCTTGTGTGTGCAGTCCTGTATGTCATTACCTTTGCACCATCTTTCATATCGTCGCCTGAGTGTGCTCATTTGTCTCCAAGCACCTGTAAGCCTCTCTTCATGTTTTGGCACCTCATTCTCTGCTGCCCCGTGTCGAACTGCATCTCTCACGCTATCATTAAATGTCGAATGATGATCTTCAGAAGTTACTTTCCCTGCCTTACAACGCGGGTTTTCCCACGCAAAGACTGCTCGATTCGTCCGTTGGCACCACTCTTTGCCTACCTTTGGATCTGAAATAGCCTTATCCGCCAGAATGTCGGCTCCCTCATTCGCCGGTTCTCCTCAATACGCTTTTTGACCAGGAAGATTGCTGTCCCCGCTGCAATCCTCTTTCGTAGTATCTCAATGGCTGCTGCTAGAATATTCGCGTCAGGCGCCCCCACCAACGTTGCCTTTCCACCTTCACCAGTCCACCTATTGACTGCCTTCAACAATGACTGATTGTCACACAAATACAGCAACGGCTCCTCTATCGGCGTGTCACGAAGCGCAAGAAAAAATGCTGCCAATTCAGGCCAATTTTATCTGGAGCCTTCTCCTCTCGTCCCACTTTGCACTGCTGCTTTTTTTCCCCCCTTCTCAAATCCTGCTCCCATTTTGCCATTTTTTTCTGAACTGTCACCTGCTGTCACTTGGCCCTGAAACACATAGCCTCCAAGCATGCCTATCTCTGTGCCCCTCCAGTAATCGCGTTCTCTCCCTTTCAATCGCACTTGACATTCGTTTTTTCCTCCTGATACTCTGGCCGCTTTCTCCAAAGCTGCCTTTTGCTCGTCTGCCACATGGCAATCTTGGTGAACCCAGCACGACGCATACTCTTTGCTTACTGCGAATTTGATGCTGCCCTGTAGCCACCACGCTTTCCAGCGCACTGACTGCCCTTTGCCTCCTTTCTTTTCTCCTGCTTTGACTTTTGTCTGCTTAGTGCGGTTTGAGAAGTTTTCTTTTCCATCGGCTTCAAACGGGCGTGGCTCTTCGTCCTTTTTAATCGACCTGCACCAAACCACCCAATCCACTCGCTCATCTTTTTCGACCACTGCTCCTGCTCACATTTCGAAATTTTTTCTCATACTACCGTTTTGATTGATGTTGCTTTTAGTACTTCGTAAGAAATAGTCTAGTAGCTTTGCTGAAAGCTTTATGTGCTCGTACCATGGTAGGTCCATCATCCTCTCCTCCGAACTTGAGGTCTCCTCGTCCAGCCAAATGAAAGAATGGAGGGGCTGACATGATCGCCTCGCCTTCAAGTCTCTTGGCTTTGTTGATATTTTGCAGTGCTCGTAGTATTGACCTCGTTGGTGATCTGAACCCAGCATCTTTCTTTTCCTCTGTGCGCTTAGTTTCCTCTTGGATGACCATGATCAGCTCTTGTTCTCGGTCCAACCATCGCTTTCGTAAAAAAATCAAACTGCTGCTCACGATTGTCCACCCTCTGTGCGGCTCCATGCATGTAGTGAGGCCTTCTGTAGTTCTCATTCTTGCTTTACCAAGGCGTTCTTCCCAGAGTAATAACTGTCATTGCATTGTTTCAAACTTCCAGCTTCACCGTGATTCTCATTCGCAATTTCCGACTGCAGTGGAAACCCCATCTGCTCCGACGTTAGCCAGATCCAACTTGATTCGTCCTCCAACTCTTGATTGACTGTAATGACTTCTCTTACCTGCTGCATCAGTATTGTCGTGTCACCTCCTTGCGGATCATCGATTTTCCCTGCACATCGCGGATGGGCATTGGTGAAAACTATGCCGTCCAATCTTTCACCTTTGGTCTGCATTCGCCTCTCACATCCATGACACAAGTTACTTCTAAGACTAAGATTCTCTACGAAGCCACAGCGACAATGCTTACACCTTGCTCGTGTTTGTGGCCTTTGCCACCACCCTTCACTTTCAAATTCTGGCAACGTGTCAGGCCACCACCTGGCTGGTAGTAACAAGACCGGCTGCTGGTCAATTATGGATGTTAATAATGCTAATACGCTCTCCCTCATGCGTAATTGCATCAAGCCACACAATGTGTCCATAGGCCATGTGTTCCAGCGCCCTTTTTCCTCAGGGTTTATGCCAATTCACAGCAAGTGCTTTGGAGCGAAACACACGTTTGTGCAAAAAAGCGACTACTGTGATATGCGCTCATCCGTCATTGTATCCATCACTTGGCACTTGGTCACCGTCCATATCTGCTACTAAGTCAATATCGCTGCCCTCAGCAATGTAACATACGTACTCTGGATACTTCCGTCTGAAATCTCGCTGAACTCTGAACTTGCTTCCTCGGGGAATCTGGATCTCCTGCAGCATTACAATTACTGCTTTCTTTCGCATGGCCTGTGCGATGAAAGGTTGTGCTGCATGTATACCAAGTGGTCTCAGATTCCATGAAATCGCATTATCTGTTGCACACGTTTGCGGCTGCCATTTCTGACACAATTCCAACGACAATTGCCATTGCCATTGCAACCACTTGATAATGAACTGAGATCCTTTTGTTTTCCATTTTTTTTCAGTAAGATGTATTGACCTCATTTCGCCATTAGCGTGTGCCCTCGAGCTTTGAGTCTGCTGAGGAATTCTGGGATGCCACCGTATTCCACTGCTGACCAAAAATCTCGCACCAATGATCCTGATTCAATCCACGGGAACTCCCGAGGAGTTTCTTCAACTAATTCGCGTTGCTTCGTTCCTCGTGCTTGCATCTCACTTTTCTCATCAGTGTTGCTATTTTCTGTCCACCAATCTTCACACATGGCCCATGCAACTATTGCAGTTTTGGATTTAGGTCCAAAGGGACTATCCTAGAATTGATTGTTTCCGCTCGCTTTTCACGAATCCATGTCATGCATTCCGCGCATCGTGTTGGTTGCGACACCTTTTTTCCTTGAAAGAACCGTTGCTCACCCTTTGTAAAGACGAAAGTTACTTCACACTATTTGCACGTTACAGTCATGTCCTGCAGTGGGCCTTCTGCCACTGCCAGTGTTTGCTGTTGTGATGCAACTTCCACAGTAAGCCCTTCATCCATAGGCATCTGAATTTGATCTCGCCGAGAAAAAATAAGCCCATTTCGGTTAGTAAGATCCGGAGTCTTTAGCCTATTGATGAATTCTGTTTTATCGCCAGAGCGCATGATCGATATCAGTCTTTTGATTGCAGCGCACTTTGTTCCTGTCATGGTACATGTGCCATCATTCCAATTTGGTTCCCCGAGTTGAACGGACGTGCGGCTTACCTGCCACCATGACACAGCCTTTGTAATGCTGTAATACATATGATTGCGCAGCAAGTGCTGCCTATTGTGTTGCCTGCCGGGCACCACTTGTATTCCTGCCCTAATTCTGTCAGTGATGACGTGTTTGCTATAAAGAAAGCCAATATCAAGCCCGTAATCTGATCTAGACCGATTTCGACGTTTCTCCTCTTCTTCAGAGTAAGCATAGCTTGTAACTTGTCATCCTGATCTCTGTAGCTGACAAATTGAATTTCTCCTTCCACGAATGACAGTAGGTGTGGACTATGTTGATTCTGAATTGAATTTGTAAGCTAATACAGGCTTTGTACCACCTTCAGTACGTCACTCAAAGACGCTACTGCTGGGCTCGCACTTATTTGCCGCACTCGCAAACAAATTGAGCTTTTACGTTCCATATCAATTGACACTGATATTGGCTTCTATTTGACGTTTACTCTTCTCTCGGCTAGCCACTGCGGTGCTGCCTCAAACGTTTCAAGCGTCAATTGCTTGTAATCTTCGGGCGATTGTGATTGCTCAGCCCACTGCTGAAGACCTTGCATCGATGGCACTCAAACCCTCAGCACTCCATTGTTTTTGATATTCGTGGCTTGTGGTAGCGGTGGGCATTCGTCCACCATGTCCTTGAGCATTTTCAAAGGCCTCATGACCTTGAATTGTCCACATTCTTGCCCGCGTCCGCGGAGCTCGGTGAGTGCTACTGAGAATCTCTGCAATTGGCTTTGAATAGTAAATCCGTATCTGTCCCAAAGATTGCTCGCTGTTACCTATCCATACTGTTTGTTGAGACCTTGGGTAGCTTGGTGAACATACTTCTATCTCTTCTCCTTCTTCGTGTATACGTGCTTCAACGTCGAGCAGTATGAGATATTGGATTTGGTTCTCTGTGGCTCCCAGATTCCGCCACAAGTTGTGCCACGCTGTCCATTCGTCACGCACAATTTTTGACAAACGAAATGGCGGAAGCTCAAAAATGCCACAATTTTCAAGTTGATATTCTTTGATCGTTCTCACATCACAGTGACTTCGCATCCCATATCACAATCCATTTGAAGAAATAGCTCCTTAAACGTTGCGTTCGGTATAGCCCGCACAATGAATTTGTTTGTTCTATTTTGCCTGATTGCTGTCCGTGGATTGAAAACTCAGCTTCGTTCTACAATCTCTCTTCCGCTTGGATCCCAGAAGACATTAACGCTGCAGTCGCTGCTTGCTTTGTTTTTGCGATCAACCCGTTTATCGTAACCCGCACCCACCGGCAGTGAGTGTGGGCTCTCGTTGCTGTCATCTAGTTCCATCGTTTTTGCCTCCTGCATCTGAAAGATGCCTCTGCCCACCGCATGAAGTGAGTTTTCACCCATTCTCGCCCTTCTTTCTGCTTTCCAATCAAATCTTCGACGTTGCAGCATTTAACTCTCTTGTTTCGAATTTCACAGAAAAAGGACTTGAAGTCTCGTGACTCCTCTTAGATCAGTTCCTGAGGTTGTGTTGCTGCACCAGCGTCGCCATGAAATCAGGATGGCGGAATGAAGCCAGAAGCATCGAAGAAAAGAAATGGACGCAAGCACGTGGTATGCAAAAGCAGCAGCTAGTCGGAGCGCTATGATTGATGTGGAAAAGAGTCGAAGAAATTACACTACTCGACACGAAAATCGAGAACGAAGCATTCACATTGGCACTGCAATTGCAAATCAGTTTCACCAACAAGGAGTGGAATGAGCTCAAGGTAAATGAAAAGGTCATACAAAATAGCTACATTATTTCAGGAAAGCACTTCTTCAAACCTGCCCTCTCAGAGAAACCAGCGGGGACGGTGGGAGGAGGTGAGTCAGAGATTGCTGGATCACTGGTACGAGATTTCTGGGCAGCTATCGAGTATAGTGCAGTGCCAGAATTCTTAAGTAGACATGTAAACAGAGGTCACAGGGTCATATCAAGGTTGGGTGAAGAAATCTTGCTGGAAGCCTCTGGTCAGCAGATAACATGGAGTTCAATCTCGGTCTGGGAGCAGTGGCAGTGGCAACGAGCTCTAAAATCGTGCTAGAAAATGAAAACTGCAGACCAGGCTGACGTGGACTGTGATCTCTTGGAATCTAGGACCGCTACATCTATCTACGGTGCTACTATACATCGCGCAAACAATGCAGAAAGCAGCTGCGGTAGTCCTGCTACAGGAGGTACTGATATGTAAAGGAACTACATTCAGATTCAGACGAGAACTCAGACATATGTTCCCAGAGTGCGAATGCTATATCGCAGTGGGGGTCCACGTGCACAAATGCTAATTGAGGAGTATATACACAGCAAAGCGCAAATCACGGTAGTCACATTCCTACACAACGTTTTTCAAACTAACGCACTGGTTTGCGCCTGGCACAAATCTCGTGACATGTCAGCACTTGAGCACATGGCCCAAGGTCGTGTCATATGGCTGGGGGCCAAAACACATGACAATGGGAGCATCAGCATAGTCAGTGTACATCAAGCCAAGGCGAATCGGCATGATTTACAGCAGCAAGTCACCTATACAGCAGCAAGTCACCTATCTTCTCAAAGTAATGATAGACGCAGTGCTGATGCAGCGTCGAATAATAGGAGGTGACATCAACATGGCACACTCTCGCTAGGTCTAAGCTAAGTATAAAAGTGCGCTATATGACAAGGAGGACAAGTTTTGCCAGGTCTTCGTGCATTCAACGCACGGGACACTGATTGAATCAGAAGCGCACACGCACAAGGATCTCCTCTGGAGATCAAGCGCGTCGCTCGACCACATCATCACATGGAGCCCGACGTGTACGAACACAAACATAATGAAAAGCTGAACGAGCAAAGTTCATTGGGTGGGTGCAGAATGCAATGACCATGCATTAAAATTGTGCATGGTTGGTAAAGATTTGTTTACGTATCAGAATTTCAGAGGCCAGATGCGAGACCCAGGAGGCCGACCAGGTGAGCTGAAGTTGAAGCAGATATACCGAAACCCGGGCCAGCTGTCCCGCATCCAGCCAAAACTTGACGTAACCACAAGCCCAACAGCTCAAGAAATAAACAGAAGCTATACGGTAGGTGAGTGCAGCACTGAGCAGGCAATGATGCAGATGATTAAATCCAGCATCCATGCAATGTCTAGCAGAATTTGGACCCACAATCTAAAGCCATCACACAAGACCGCTGGAACAACAGAGAGGCTGACAGGCAAGCAGAGAAGGCCTTTTTTGAAGAACACAAGGGACCTTGCAAATGCTCCGGCAGGTATGGGCCGCAGCCAACGCAGACAGAATTGTTCTGGAGAATGCCCTGGGGCCGCTGGCTAGAATACGACGACGACCTGACACTCTCAGAGGCATGGAATGCTTCAACTGAAGAGTTTTATGAAGATTGGCCAAGCATTGTAGTCCACAAGATACAAAGCGCGCGAATCATCCTCAGCGTAAGTTACAATCAGAAGGACTCGGGAGTCCTGCAAGAATGGATCTCTCAGCTGCGTCAATAGGCGCAGCTGCCACGCCTCCAGTCGCAGATGATGCATTCAAGGCTCTTCAACAGCATTATCAGACTCTGCACTCCTCCACAGGCGCTGCCGCGGTGTCAGCAAATACAGCCACTGCCCCATCAGGCGTGAGCGCTGCAGACCCATCACCAGAAACTGTCTTGCACCTCACATATGCAGCTAGTGCCCCCTCAACCTTGTATGCTGAGGGCCCTTCAATAGGTGATGCCTTAGCCTCAGCAGATACAGCCGCTCCCCCCCAAAGTGTCAGCGCTGCGAACTCCCCCACAGGCGCTACCTTTGTCTCAGCAGGGCCAGCGGCTCCCCCATCAGTAGCTGATGCTGTCGACCTTTCAACAGATTCTGCCTTGGCCCCAACGAGTGCAACCGCCGCTCCTAGGTGCCAGCACTGCAGCGAATGCTGCCCCAGCTGGCCCAGTTACCAACACTGCGGGCTCTTCAAAAAGCCCCAATGTCAGTGGCTATACAGCGGGGACATTGGGAGCCACGATGCATGATTGTATTCAGTGGGGTTTCACAGGGCAACGAGCATTGGAGCAGGCGCAAGAGTGTCAAATGGTGTTGGGATTGGCGCAACTAAAGCGTCAAAACGCTCACGATGCCTCCTCATGCCCCCTCTTAAATTCATCACTACAGAGGCGAGTCAAGGGGGCGTGATTACATTCACGACTACCAAAATCACTCGGCAGCATGACATAGTCAGTTTTCCTGGAGGAACGGCCAGTAGGCAGCTTCTCTGAAGTGATGGCCCATGGACCAGTGGAAAAATGGAGCCCGCATGGGAAAACTGTTACGATTCGCAAGAGTACAGGCCGACTGCAACATGTCAAGAATGTGGATTCAAGGAGCTGTGCGTTCTGATGTCATTCACGCCTAACGAGGTTCTGCCATCTCCTTCGTCCCAACTGCCATCGTGCTACTGCCCCAAATGTCCCTCGCCAGAGGGCTGCGTGGGTGCACCAGGACGGCGACCTGAGCGTACGATGAAGAATTGGGACAATGAGAGCAAGAACTGCGCGAGCATCTTGCAGGACACAGCCGAGCACAACAGACGAGAGCTAGTTGCCTTTTGAGGCTGCCAAGGGTGCTGGCACTTCACAGATTTCTGGCACAACAAGAGAACAATAGCAGCGCTGGAGCTCATGAATAAACTCAAAATTGATGAGTGCAGAACTGCTAGTGGCACGCAGGGAAGGTTGCATGGCGCACCCTCCATTCTAAGAATCGCAAAACACGTTGAATATTGTCAACTAGGCAAGGCTTCAGGCCCGGACAAATGTCCCAACGAGCTTTTGAAGACAATGCCAGATGAGGAATTCTTGATCGTGCAAGCGTGGGTGAATAGAATATTGACGCTACCCGAGAAAACCATCGACACAGCTCGCCAGAGTCTTTCCACTATGAATGGCACCACCTCTCAACTGCACAAAGGAGGCAGCACCCACCAAACGTCTGATCAAAGACTGGTAATGCTGCTCAACAGTGGGTATCAACTGCTTAATTACGTCATAAACGAGCGGTTAAAACGGATCGTGGAACAGGCAATTGTGTTAGAACCAGGGCAGGGTGGAAGCAGGTAGGGTCGAAGTGTAAACATCAACATTCAAAAAATGTATTTGGTCACGCATGAAGCCCACAGACAAGGAAAGCGAGTCTATCGAGTCGTCATCGATTTCAGAAATACCTTCAATGCAATGTCGCAGGCAGCTCTCTGGCACGTAATGAACATGGTTAATATACCAGATGTTGACTTGCTGGAGCAAATCTATGACAGCACAAGAGTCCATCTGGCTCCAAATGAAGCAGAACGTACAATACTGACGTTTCATACAGGTGTAGCGCAAAAAAGCATCACGTCCCCGTGTGACCATGCAAAGGCGGGGAACATGCCTAGAGCACTAGTTTAGCTTGGGGAACGCGTTGGGTAAGGTTTGGTTTGTAAGTAAAAGGTAGCTTGGTTCGACAGCTGGTCTCACCCCGCAACTGTTCTATATATTTATTAACGCTCTGTTGCGCACACTGAGCATCCGCTCACGGCGACTGGGCAGAATCAGGGTATCAGCCATGGTTTGCAGATGGGCAAGAAGCAAGAAGACATCAGTCCAGACACCAACCACGGCTATCAGTCTAATAACCCAGGTTTCATTGACGACATCTCGATCAATGCTGAGACCCCAGAAGGAATTCAAACTTTGCTAGACGTGATGCAGGAGTTCACGACGTGGTGTGGCATGGAGATCAACGTTTGAAGAAAATTCTTGCTCATCATTGACAAGGATCGGAATCGAAGAAAAAGCCTGCCAGCACCAGATCTGAGGATTAAATGGCGAACTTCTCAAATCCTAGACATCAATGACGCGTGTCGGTACCTAGCTTATTGGGGCACGGGAAATGATGAGATGAGCACCACAAGACAGGTAGTCCGTGAAAAAGCAAGAGTAGCACGCTATCTAATCAAACCCCACCCGCTGGTTCCGGAAATTTCTACCAAATTCTTCGCCAAATTCTTCGCACAGAAAGGAATCAGCGCCTACCGGTTCTCGGCAGCCCTCATCAAATGGTCGCAGAGTGGTTTGTAGGGTCTGCAGAAGATCTGTGTACAAGCGCATAAAAACGCATGGCACGTATCACGGTCAACTGCAAACTCTCTATACACCTTCCCAACCGTAGAGGGTGGCCAAGAGTGTCCCCTGCCATCAGGAGTGCTCGAGCAAGCCCTGCTGCAGCACGTAAACAAATGCATGCGGCATGATGGTGTTGTAAAAAAATTATGCTAGCACAATTAGCACGCACATTGGAGGAGTGACATTGCAACTTATTTACTGACTTGATTGACAAAATGGAGCTGTGAGACTGGAATGTGGCCAACAAAGACTTCTGGTCACGATTGGCAAAGTCGTTGCACAGTAAAAAAGCGTCAGTCACATAGGCAGGAAAAAAAGACCAAGCACTTGCTTCAGTGCTCGTCCCTGGAAAGATGAGCTGGGCATTGGCAACGTGGTCCATCCTGAAGTGCAAAATACGAATTTAGAACATTGAGGGATCGCGTGCAGACACTGAGCCAATAGCGTGGGGCCTTGACGCACAAGTCTGGAATCTGTTGCAGACAGGTGAAGATGCGATGAAGAAAGGCATGCCGATCTCAAAGAAGGCAGGGTTGACAGCGTCGAAGATGTACCCAGGACAGCCGTAGGCTATTGTTCAAAAGCATAGAAGGACCTGCTACCACGGCTCAGATTGCCTGCAACGTCGAATGGTGAGCTGTAGGCTTAGCTCAAACGCATGTAAAGATCTGCTACCACAGCTCAGGTTGCCTCAGCGGTAACATTGACTGGTGAGCAAAGAGTCCGAGTGCTTGTGCACAATGCGCAAGGACTCCACCGCACAACTCAATTGCATTTGCAGGAGTACCTAAGTCGAGTTGATTGGAAAGGCCACGACCTATCATCATCAGAGAGAGAGTGCAAAGCGAGTGTCAAGAAAATTGAACGCTCCCCAACCGCGTGGGCAGAGTGGATTGAACAGAAAGAAACTCTCACAAAGTTCCAAGCTGAGAGAGGCAAGAAGACGTCAGACGACAAGGGGTCCGACGATATGACATCACATGCCGAACGCAAGCGGAAATCAGACGCAAGCCCAGTGGAGTTCTGCTGCAGAAGCATGGATGGTGATAAGGTGTGGGATTCTCTAGCCGACTTGCTTAAAATTATGAAGCTACGAGGAGTAGGTGTAGACGACGAAAAAGAGGTCCAGCAAACAGTTCAACACCTCTTCACAAATATTGTCAAGCTTGCACGTAGTAAGCGAGATAGCCAACAGACAGCGACGCACGTCAACCACCTGCAGTTCAAGCTCGTTGACGAGATGCATTGAATATGGGACGCGAACCCCTCCTAGATCGAGCCCAAAAATTGATGCAGGAGGCATTGATGAGCATGCAAATTACAATACTGTAGAGCTTGACAGGAGTAGCCTAGTCAAGAAAGGTGCGGTGAGAGGAAGACGACCCGTTGAACAGGCAGCAGTCAATATGCACACGATGGGCACAAGCTTCGTCGGAAAAGGTGAGAGACGTGCGGCAGATAGCAGAGGCGCAGATTGGAGAGGGGATGGCAGACATAGTGGAGCTCCAGGCTCAGGTAAGCGGGCACGGAGTGACCGAAAAGAAAGGTAGAATCCAGGCCTGGCAGCATCTTTCAGACTGGCAGGTCGCCAACAGATTCCAAAGGGACAGACCTGTCCTACTCTTGCCGTGCTCCTGCTGGAGTGGGCAGCATGAGCCAGAGTTTGAGAGCGCAGGATGGTGGCAGAAGCCGACACGCCGAGCGGGGTGCAAGCAATGTGCACAGTGCAGGGTCGTCAAGAGTTAGAGAAGCAATCGCTTTCAATGCGGAGTTGGCGGACAAGTCAACATGGTTGTGGCTAAGATTGGAGCGAATGGGCTTTCCATTGAAACTGATAGGTGGGGGAGAGCACGAGGAGAGAGCAGGGGATCTAGACAGCAACCAAAGAGCACGTGACCGCTTAGTTGCGTATCACTTGGCGCCTGCGATCACTGACTTCATTTGGAATGAAGATCAGGAATGCTGACAACGAACTTGAACAGACACTAACGCTGCTGCATAGTGAATGGAGTAAAGAGATTGAGCCCTCGGGGCAAATCTCAATACATCATCCACTCATCGTCAGCAACCCACTCGAAAAGAAATGTTCGGAGTCCATGCATAGAAATATGTGGTTGGAAGCGCCCTCGATGCCAACAGCTGCATATGACCCTCGCCTCCTTTCTGAGCAAGAAATGCCACTAGTGATAGGAAAGACTAAGTTTCTGGACCAAGAGATTCCAGCAGGTGGCTTCGTCAGAATCTAAGACTCGTCACAAGTATGGGAAGAGCGAGTGGACGAAACGAAACGAGAATCTTGATGACGAAAGGTCTGACTACATGCCTGGACCCAGGACGAGGATGGCGCCGCATTGTTTACAGTCTTTCCGCAGCCGTTGATGCTCGCAGATGCTGCCACATTGTTTGCAGTTGCTCCGCTGTGCCGTTGATGCTTGCAAATGCTGCTGCCGCCACATTGTTTACACTTGTGTCGCTGCCGTTGATGCTCGCAGAAGCCACCTGCCACCGCAGTCTTTACACTGACTCCTCCGCCTCTGATGCTCGCAGAAGCCGCTGCCGCCGCAGTCTTTGACTCTTTGCACTTGGTTCTCTGCCTCTGGTGCTCGCAGAGGCCGCTGGCGCTGCAGTCTTTGCACCTGCTCCTCACTCGCTGGTGCTCGCAGATGCTGCCACCGCCGCAGTCTTTGCACTGGCTCTTCACCCGCTGGTGCTCGCAGATGTTGCTGCCGCCGTATTCTTTGCACGTGCACCTCTGTATCTGATGCTCGCAGATGCCGCTGCCGCCGCAGTCTCTGCACCGGCTTCTCCGATGCTGGTGTTCACATATGTCTGTGCGCGTTCTCTTCTTGAATACATCTTCCAACCCCTCAACCTTATCTCCTTCATCCGTCAACTGCATGGCTTTGCCCCCCCCTCTCCTACCACCCCCCCTTCCTCCCTCCTCCTCTACCAGATTTGCGCCCGGACCCAACACACTGGATAGGTGCAAGCCACGCCCTTCGTGTTTGCGGTGCTTTTCTTGATGCTCTGTGGGTGTATGTCCCTCCATTTCCCTCTTCCTGCCCGCGGTCATCGCCCCCCCCGTTCCTTGTCTCTCTCTCTCCCCCCCCC
>Ga0209491_10008489_pt1 | contig 13016 bp, 18 predicted proteins | sample BON02_FD_187213 | JGI IMG/M metagenome (GOLD analysis project Ga0209491, IMG submission 187213) | Freshwater microbial communities from Lake Bonney liftoff mats and glacier meltwater in Antarctica - BON-02 (SPAdes) (version 2) | ecosystem: Environmental > Aquatic > Freshwater > Ice > Glacier... | reverse complement strand
AGGTGGCTACAAACAGAAGACGAAGAAGAAAGAAATGCCAAGAGTAAGTGAGAAGAAACAGACAGTCTCCCATATCCTTCCCCTTTCCACATGCACACGGCACACACACAGCCCACCCCACCACGCACCCACCCAAACGAACAAGTATAAGTAGTAAATTACGTACAGCTGCTTCCCCGCGTAAATCAATCGGATCTGGTCCACTTGGATGCCTTCCTTCTCTTGCAATGCCTGCTTGACCGCCTCCACCTACACAGGGAGGGAGGGAGGGAAGGAGGGAGGGAGGTGAGATGGGGAGGGAAGACGTGGCCATGTTCACACACACACCACACGGACACATACCTTCTCTTCTGGCTCAAAATTGAACGACTGCTTACGGCCCGTCAATGTCTGTGTGGGTATGGATGGGGAGGGAAGCAGGCTGTGAGCTGGGGATGGCTAGGAGATGAGGGAGAGAAGGGAAGGGGAAGGAGGGGAAGGGAGGGAGGGAGGGGGACTTGCCTTGATTAGGATCTGTGGTGACGGTGCGAAGGAGGGACGAGGCGGCACAGCACGGAGGGGTAATGAAGTGCCGGGTGGGAAGGAGAAAGAGGGAAGTGTGAGAGCTGGGTGAAGCACGTGGCCTCCCCCAGGGAGGAACAGCGATGAAGGCGGGGGCATACGAAAAACAAAAAAGGGAGAGGTCCTTAGACACCCACTCGACCGCACAGGCACACGTACCTGCATCTTTCCCCGTCGTCCTCGTTCTTGTCTGGCGCGCCGCTGCTTCCCTGTGTGTTGGTGTAGGGGGGTGGGTATGTGCGTGTGGGTTTGGTGGAGATGGCGTGTGTGCATGAAGAACACGAGGAGGAGGAGCGAAGTACGAAGGGCGTTGCGAAAAGGCAATCAAACGCCTGGGACCAAGCCTCCACCTCTGGCAATGCTGGCCAGGCACGTTTACGAAGGTCGTAGCCATGCCTTCTCTGTGGCGTGTGTGTGTTGTGAAAGCAGAGTTGGTGGGTTATGCGGAGCAAGGAAAAGAAGGAATCGTCGGCGAGAGCCCTCCCCAGCAACGGAGGAGCGAGGGAACGCAGGGAAAGCAATGCAATTGTCAAATCAGGTGTGTACTTTCTCTTTTTTTTCTATTTCAGCTACAAATTCATTGGTCACAAGGACTGCACACGTCCGCTCGTTCTGGCTTTCCTCACCTCCTCTTTTATTATTATCCCCTGTGGGGAAGCCAACCTCCTCCCCCCGTATTCGACACACAGTACCACCCCTTCCTCTCTACTCTGCCACAAATACAAATCCTTTCTTTCTATAAATCAAATTATTATCTCGACGTGCGTGCCCTTATTTCCTGCCTTGGCTGGTTTTTTGTAGTAGATTTACCAGCTGCACCTCGAGGTCGTCTTTTTCTGCTTCCATTTCGGCCAGCTTCAGGCGCGCTTGGGCGAGCTCGCGCTGTATTAATGAGTTACGTGTGGTATATGTGTGAGTCGTCAGCCTTTTGAAAAAGTGGATGGCCGACTTGACTCCAGCCAAATCTCTTGAACCTTGGCACAAATTCCCCGGTCTTCCATCGCCCTCCCCACTCATCCATCCCCCCATCCCCAACCCCTCCCCTCTCCCTTTCTCTCACTCACCTCTCCCCTCTCCCTTTCTCTCACTCACCTCCAGCCCCAAAATAATCGTCCCCGTGTCCGAGCCCAGCAACACCTCCGTCTCCACCACCTGGGCCTCCAACTCCTGAATCCGTGCTTCGTACGCCGCCTGCCTCGCTGCCGCTGCTGCCGCTGCTGCCGCTGCTGCCGCTGCTGCTGCTGCTGCTGCTGCTCCCGGCGCTCCGACTTCTTCCCCCTTGTCTTCTTTTCCCTGCGCGATGCCACTTCCTTCGGCCTGTTTGGCGTCCCGGCCTTCTTCTGTCATGTATATGGCAGAAGTCTGTTGGGAGAGCGAGGAGGGGTGCCGTCGTCGTCGTTGTTGTTGCTGCTGCTGCTTTCCGCTGCTGTTGCTGTCGAGGGTGACGTCCTGCTCGTGGAGGAGCATAGAGGACAGCAACAAAGCTTCGAGGTCTTCCTCCTCCTCTTCCTCCCCCTCCTCTTCGTCCTCATCTACGGCGGCTGCTCGTCTTGGACTTGCGTATGGAGTGGAGGAGGAGGAGCCGGAGGAGGAGGAGGGGTTGGCACTGTCTGTTGTGGCTCGTGGTCGTCTTCTGCTGCTTCTTGTCGTGGACGTCGTCTCGGCTGCCGCGTGATCATGTCCTTGCACACCGTGTTTGTCTGCGAATCGATGGGGAAAAGGAAGAAATCAATACACTACTTTAAGAGGCATGCTTCTCTTCTCTCTCCTGCCTTACAATCAATCAGCCCTGCATTCGTGAGTATACGTGCCAGCACGCTCACATTTGCACACTCCCCTTCCTTTAAGTCCCATGCCCTATTCATCTCCCCTCCCTGCATCGTACCTTCGGCTCGAAAGAGAAACTTGTGTTCGGCCGCCCGCCATTCGCCCCAAAAGGCGCTGAGCATGTTTTGGTCCTCCACTAGGGTCTGCAATGAGACATCGGCTGGGTGAGCTGCTGCTGCTGGTGGTGGCGGGGAGAGCGACGATGGTGGCAGGGGGGGCCGGCACCGGCGTGACGGGCTGGAGGACATGAGCACGGGGGAAGGGTGGTGCTGTCGTGTCGTGATAGGAGGGCGGGCCGGGGATGGGATTCGTGAGCGTGTTGGGGGGGCGTGCTGTTAGGGTTTTGTCGACAGGTTTGGAAAGGGGACTCAAGCGCACACAACGCGCCTTGCTGCCGCCAACAAGCCCATGCCAACAGGGTCGCCGCGTGTACATACCATTTGGTGGATTGCTTTGTGGTCGTGTCGTCCGAATGCTTTGACGTCGAGATGGTGAGATGATGATGTTGGTGAGCGATGGGCGGAGAGGAAAACAGGAGAGGCAGGCTCAAGCCTCGAAACAACCAAGCTAGCCTGTGTGACGATGTGTAAAGGCAAAAGAGGGAGGGGAGGGTGGGGGAAGTGTGCTTCTGTACACTTGTCTGGCCTTTTCAGGGTGGGGTAAGCACGGCATTGGGCTCTCAGGTTGATGATGATGTTCTTCGGTCAGATGTCTTGAAAACGTTCATCAGCCTTGCCCTTCTTCGCATCTGATGCATCCCCAGTCAAGCCCTCCCAGGCCCCTGCTGAGTCTCTCTCTCTCACCATGCCCTCCCACCCCACATCTACACTCTCACAGGCCTGCTTGCGGGGTTGCCTGTAAGGATTGGCCCTCAGTGCGAGTGCCAAGCAGCAAAGCAAGAAGCAAGCAAGGCCGCCCCGATGGACGAAGCACCACCCAAGGTACGTGTATGTCGAAATGAATGTGTTGCGTAAGAGGGCTCCTTGGAGGCATCGTCGACGCCTGGTGGTCAAGCAGATGCAAGGGGAGCGTTGCCAGCTAGCCTGCCTTGGTCGGAATTGTTTGTGTATGGTCGAGGTAGAGGGGTCTGCGAGCAAGGCCGCTCGGCTATCATCCTACTGCTGTTCCACCACCACCGCCTGTCCTACACAAGTTGCACTCCCATTCAGCCTGCTTGTCCTCTTCTTTCCTATCTTCTCCACACCCAACCTTTCCCCTCGCATATCCTCCCCACCGCAATCACCACTCACACACCCCTTCATCCTTCCACCCTCCCCCACACCAGCAGGACACAGGTGCTGGGGGAGGAGGGGGAGTGACGGCCATCGATTTTGCTGAAGAGGTTTCCCCAACGAGAGGTGCAAGCATGGATAGCGCCCGTTCAGTCACCGTGGGCCTCGCTTACGAGGTGTGCAGAGATCGAGGCGTCATAACGGCAATTAAAAAGGCGGCTGGGGAATCCGATGATGAAGATGGAGATGGGGGAGGAGGGAGCTTAAACAGCAGGAACGGCAGTTTGAGCAGCAGTTATTTGGCGCTGGGCGAATCGACGCCAACCTTTCTGTCAGAACACCCGCCTCTGGAAAAGGCGTTTTCCTCAAAGACACAAATGCAGCTACGCGTTTCCCGCGGCAAGTCCTACGAGGGAGAGCACTTTTCATTAAGTTGGAAAATCACCTTGGAGGTGCCCTTGAAGCCTCGCAGCAGCGCCAGCAGCGAGGGGGGAAGCACGGGCTTTGGCACGCTTTTGAGGAAAAGGGACAAGGCAGCGGCCCCTGCGGTAGCGACAAAGAAAAGGATTTTGGATGGCATCATGGGCCACGCGGAGAAAGGGCAGCTTGTAGCGGTGATGGGGAGTTCAGGCTGTGGCAAGACGTCGTTTTTGGACTGTATATCTATGCGGAATCAGAGCTTTCGGGGCAACATCTTCGTGTAAGTGCTTTTGGTTTTCCGTCTTGTTTTTTTCTATTTCATTAAGCGCCATTTCAATTCTCTCTTTATGGTCAATCTTGAACCTAATTCTTTATCTTTTTCCCCTCCCTCCCCTCCTTCCCTCCCTCCCTCAGCAACGGCAAAGAGATCGACGGCCGGTACTTTAGCTTGGCAGGGTTCGTCCACCAAGATGACCTCTTCATCCCCACCGAGACCGTCCGCGAACACCTGACCTTCCACGCCATGCTCCGATGCGACCCCTGCGTCCGCACGGACCTCCGACTCGAACGTGTGGATAAGTTGCTCAAGGCCGTCAATTTGGAGCACGTCGCCGACAGCATGTTGGGGGGGCCGGGTAGCTTCGTCCGTGGCCTGTCCGGGGGGGAGCGCAGGCGGGTCTCGTTTGCTACGGAGCTGTTGTCTGATCCGGTCATTATCTATGCGGATGAATTTACCACGGGTACGTTCTGATGGAGGACGAAAAGGATGGGAGGAAGGGATTTGCCTCGCTACTTACCATTGCTTACATCGCCTCCCTTCCTCCTCTCCCTCCAGGCCTGGACGCCTCCATGGCCAAGAGCGTCTGTATTTCCTTGCGCAGCATTGCCGCAGGGGGCCGCCTTGTCATCGGCATCATCCATCAACCCTCCTCCGACACCTTCGCCCTCTTCACCCACGTCATGCTCATGACCCAAGGCCGGCTCATTTACATGGGCCCCAGGCAAACCCTCTCCACCTACTTTGAGAAGCTCGGCGACCCCTCCTTCCTCTGCCCTAAAAATTACAACCCGGCGGACTTTTTCGTGATGCTCGTGGCCTTGCACCCGCAAGACGTCGACGCCAGCCAGCAGCGGATCGATGGGTTGGTGAGTGCGTATCAGGCTTCCGCTGAGAACGAGGCCATGTCGGATTGGCAGGAGAATGTCGAGCACCCCGACCTGTTGCTTTACCACCGTAGCTTCAAAATGCGGCACTTTCAATCCAGTGGGAAGACGCAGTTCTGGTTGTGTTTCAAGCGGAACGTCCGGGCGCTGTATCGGGACCCCATGTCCTTTGGGGCCGCCTTGGGGAGTGGCTTGATCACAGGGTTGATTCTCGGTCTCGCTTATGCCTCCCCCCCCAATGCGCAAGTGACGGCGCAGCAGGTCAAGAATACGGAGGGGTTGTTTTTCTTGGCGAACTTGCAGACGTTCCTCATCGTGTTGTACGCGACCATCATGGCATTTGCGGCTGAGACCCAGGTGTTTATGCGGGAGAATAGGGTGGGGGCGAATCGGGTCGGAGCTTATTATCTGTCCAAGACTTTGACGGGGTGGGCGAATGAGATTATCATGCCTTTCGTGTTTGCGGTCCTCGTGTGGGCCATGGCGGGGCTGGAACGGTCGGCCGAGGCCTTCTTTATCTTTGCGGGCGTGATGATCTTGAATTCCTTGTGTTTTGGTTCAATTGGTTACTGTCTCGCTGCCATAACTAGCGATCCTCAAATAGCTATGGCCATTGCCCCCATCCTCGTCTTGCCTAATATCGTCTTTAGCGGAATCATGTACGATTTGAACCTGGCCACGGGCATGCGGTACTTCCTCTCTCATATCTCCATCTTGCGATATTCGATTGGGGCGATGCTTTCGAATGAATATCGGCCGTCGACGACGAGGTATACCTCGGAGGTGCCGAACCCTGAGTTTGTGTTGGGGAAGGTGGATGCCTTTCGTCTGAGCTCGGATTTTTGGGCTTTGGCGGGGGCGGCGCTCATCTTCCGGGTGTTGGCGTACATTATTCTTTTGGTGAGGGTGTCCCGAGAACGAGTCAAGGTGATGTAGTAATCTAATCGTGTGTAAGTTGAGTTGAATGGTGAGTGTACAGCTAAATAGATGAAAAGGGGAAGGGGAAGAAGGAGAGGAAGGAAGGGGCGGGTGGGAGAAAGTTTGGCTCTTTCTCCCCCCTTAGGCGCAAACGATCGAAAAGAGAGCAGAGAAAGGGGGGAGGGAGGAATCTTGGGCCTTTCTCCCCCTTATGCGCAAAGAAACGAAAAGAGAGCGGAGAAGGGGAGAGGGAGGAATGTTAAACCTATTTTCCCACCCCAAATCGCATATGAATGACAAGGACGGTCTGCATACGGCCGAGTAATGAAACTGTATGAACTATCCTTTCTCCAGTTGAAAGTGAGAGTGGCTTGGAGACATGGATCTGGGAGGATGACAACTGGTTGCTGGCGCACCTGGCCCCTCGAGTCTTTTTCCGAGTTGAGGCTCGTCACGGACCCTTGAGAATGAAAATTGAATAGCGGCCTTTTTGCAGGGGTGGGGAGGTTTTGAAAAGGAGTGCGTACGCGTAGATGTAGAGGCGACAAGGCCAGGAACTGTGTGACATGCATCTGGTCGACCGCCGAGCAAGGCATGCCTTACCACCAAAAAGAAGAAAGAATGACGAAAGACGACGAAAGAAAGCGTCCAATCAGCGCTCAAAGAGCGGCATTGCAACGCTTTTTCCCCCCTTGGGCGGCCCATCGCTCTCTTCTTCTTTTTGCGTGCGAACGTGCCTCAAGCCCCAAGTTCAAGGCAGAGAAATGCAAGAGGAGGAATAATGCGACGCATGTGTTTCTGTGCTATCCCCACTTCTGAAGGCCATTGTGTCTTTTGCACCGGCATGGAAGCCGCTTCGCTCGTGACATATCTACGAAGCTTTGTCAATCACCGGCCATCAAATCACTAGTTGCGCTTGTTGTTGATTCGCTCCCTCCGCTCCTGCCGCCGCTCCTTCTCCTCGCTCGACCGTCGGACGAGGAGGAGCGTCTGTGGAGACGTCTCGTTGATGATTTATCAAAGCGCTCACCCACACAATGCACCCCACCCATTCTTACAGGCAGCGCAATTATGCCGTTCTCCAAGAAACGCGTGCCCGACAATTTTTTGACCGCCCGCTCCTCCCTCCCTCCTCACGTTGTGGCTTCAACTTCGCATGCGTTCGCCGCCGTGCCCTCGGCGCCCTCTTTGGTCAAATGCACTGGGCTCATCGAGCGACCTGTGGCCGTGCCCATGGGAGCGCTCGGCCAGGACGTGATAAACCTGGTCGCCCAATGGCTTCATCCCATGGAGCTTGCCCGCCTCTCCACGACCTCACTGGATCTCCTCCTCGGGTGCGAGCAAAGTGCCGCCCTCCTGTGCCGCCGCTTCTTGGGGGCCCCAGAGGCGGGGGGAGAGCCAACGAGTGGCAGCAGTAGCCGGAGCTGGCGATTTCGCTACTTGTGTGCCTTCGAAGTTGCGGGCGTAGAGGATCATCGGCTCAAGACTGTGCTGCTGCAAATGTACGCAGGAGCAGGAGGAGCAGGCGGCACTGAAGGAGCACCAGCGACGACGACCACGACGACGACGACGCCTTCCCCTGCGGCCCTGCAGCACCTCAATCTCTATGGCATTGGCATGGGCGACGCGGGCGCCGAACACCTCGCGCTGGCCCTGCGGGTGGCGCGGGCTTATCGGGTGTTGCTCCTCAATTTGGGCGGCAACAACTTGAGCGATCGAGGGGCACAAGCAGTGGTGCAGGCTCTGAAGCGACACCACCATGAGCTGGACACTCTCTTTCTGGCCCAGAATAAGATTGGTGTGAAAGGCGCGCGGTGTGTAGCTGATTTGATCACCTCCAGCCCGACTCTTCGTTCGCTTTCCTTGTCTGATAATCCTCTGATGGACGAGGGGGCTGTGTGCATTTGGAAGGCCTTGCCGGAGAGTAGTAGCTTGGCGACGCTGTCGATGCGGTGTGCGAGCTTCTCGTCGCAGGCCCGGGAAGGGATTCGGTCGTCGTGGGGGGGGCGGGGGGGGGATAAGGTCTTTGGGCTTTACATTTGAGAGGAGGAGGAGGAGGAGGTGGTGGCAAGGAGTCGAGGTGAAGTTATTTTTGTAGGAGAGGAGAGGAGGAAAACGATTGGTGGGCGAGGAGAAGGAGAAGAAAAGAAGGACAGCAGCAAAGTACCAGAAGGTGGAGGCGACGTGAGAGGAGGACGACGAACACAACACACAACATACAAACATTCTTGTTGTGATACGAAAGCACTGAGTGGAGGAAGAGAGAAGAAATTTTGTGGAGGGAGGAAGAAAAGACGGAGGGGAGGAGCAAGGGGATGGATGGGTAACGTAGCCTACGGACTAGGTGTACGCATCTTTTTATGCACAAGGTAGACGACAGTGATTTTATTTTTTCTTTGATTGATTTTTGGTAAAAGCACATTCAGTGGAAGATACCTTCTTGTTTGTGTCTTGATACATTTTATTTCTAAAGGCATGTATTATGTCTTTTAACCAGCCCAAGTTGAAGCAAACGAACCAGCGCGAACACGACGCAGAATACCTGATGCATACATACAGGAGGACTGCCGATATTTGTATGTAAAAGGTAAAAGACAGATAGGAAAATAGAGGTACACGCACACACACACAAGAGAAAGAGACGAGAACGACGAAAAGATAAAGGAGGAAGAGAAGGGGCAGGTGCGCAGAAAACCAAACACATCTAAGACATGTAAATCGATAAACATAGACTGAAGGGAAGACGACAAAGAGATCTCACAGACAAAGGAAGCAAGCATTTAACAAAAGCGGATGATGATGATTTTGGGAAGAAAAGAAAGAGAAGGTGACAAAGAGAAAGAGAAAGAGATAGACCAGAAAAGAAGTAAAGAAAGCGCAAAGCGCCATCCCATTTAAACAACTCCTCGTCGTATGTGCCATATTATGTTCTTGTGTGTTGCTGTCTCTCTCATTTGATTCTCTCTGCTTGTCGACCCTCTTTGTCTGACTTGCCTGCCTGTATATTTTCCCTCGCGTATTCACTTTCTCATATGCACAATCACACACATCTTCTTCCCTCCCTCCCTGCCCTCCTTCCCTACTCACTCCCCCACAAGTCCAACCAATCATGTTTCTGCATCATCGCATCCGCCTTCCGTCCCATCTCCCTTACGCTCTCTAGATCCGGCAAGGACTCCTTTACCTTCTCCTTCAGCCTGTCCTCCCTCAAGTCCTGCTCCAGCATATCGAGCAACGCGCCCGGCACACTCCCGGCCCACAGCCGCACATCCTTCGGCGTCGCCACATGCACGCACTCCAAGGCCTCCAGCAGGTCCTCGTCCCCGCCCGCCAGCAACATCATCATACTATCCATCTCGTAACTCTGGCACGCCGACACCCACTTCTGGACTTCCTCCACTGTCGGCTTACTCGGCGCCACCGCCTTGCCCTTACGCGTGAAGTGCTCCTCCAGCCTTGGGGTCAGCTCTTCCGCGTCTGCTGCTGCTAATGCTGCACAGGTGGGCAGGTTGAAGGAAGGGCTTCGCAAGACCTTCACCCAGGCATCAGACACATCTTCGGGGAAATCGCTGTCTACCTCGCCTTCCTCTTCGTCCTCGTCGGAAGATACAGCAGCAGCAGTAGCAGCAGCAGCTCCTTCTCCTCCTTCTCCTCCTCCTTTACTAACGCGAGCCAACGCGGCTTGAGCCCGCACTTCACGCTCGTTCGGCTCCACCACCACCACCTCTTCTTCCTCCTTCTCCTCAGCCCCTTCCGCGCCGGCCGTGCCCACCCTTTCCTCCTTCTTCTTCGCCTCCTTCTTCCCACCACCTCCTCCTCCTCCTCCTTCCACCGCCGCCGCCGCTGCTGCTGCTCCTGGTGCTGCTGCTGCTGCTGCTACCGCCGCTTTCTTCCTCGCCAACCTCGCCTCCCTTTGCTCCCTCTTCTGTCGCGCCACCTCCTCTCTCACCCGCCTCAAGTCCTCCTCCTGCTGCTGGTTCTCCATCGCCTTCTCACTCAACCGCCGATGCCGCTCATGCAGAAACCCCCAATCTTGCCCGGGCACCAATCGACGCAATGCTGCCTCCACCCCCCCCGCAGCACCTCCAGCAGCAGCAGCAGCGCCACCAGCAGCAGCAGCAGCGCCACCAGCAGCAGCAGCAGACGGACCACAATGGAACAACAAGGACCAGAACACTCGGGGGCTACACCCCGCCATCCCCCCCGGCTTCAGCATCTCCCTCGCGTCGTTATCCGCCAGCACCGACCCCACCACCCCCAGCAACTGCGCCTTGGTCAGCAGCTCCACGTCGTCCTCAAAGTTACTCTGAAACCCAAGCCCCTTGTGATAAGTCACTTTGAGCCTCGCACAGCTCCCATCCCCCCTCCGTGCCTCCATATTCTCTTCCAGGACATACCGCCCGCCTTCCGCCGCGGCGACCCGGGCGTTCGCCTTGGCTTCGTCGAATTGCTTGTCCATGGCCTTGCGGAACACGGCGCGCATGCACTGCCCTACCCTTCCTCCCCCGGCCCCTCCCCCTACCGACGACAGGAGCAACCCCCCGATGTCTTCTTCGCTCGACACGCCCACGTTCACGCGTCGGCGCTTGCAAGGTCCGCCTCCTCCTCCACCACCACCACCACGGCCACTACTACCATGCAGAGTGCGTACGTTCGGGCCCGCATTGACCGAGATTGCCGGAGACGACGCGGCTTTCTTCTTCTTCCCTCCACCTCCTCCTCCTGATGCAGGCGAAGACGAGGCCGAGACCCCTGTGCGCGCGCCCCCTTTCTTCTGCTTCATGGCACCTTGGCCTTGCAACACCATAGCCTCCCCTCCCGCGTCTTCCCGCACCGTCACCACCTCGTTCGGCTGCAGCAATCCCGCCAAGGGCGTGCTGCTTCCCTCGTCTCCGTCTGAAGCAAGTGGGCGCGGAGGAAAGCCGGCGAGCGTCACAATGGCTTTGGACTCGGGCAGGCTTAGCGCTATGCGGATGGCGCACTCAAGCTCGGTAATGGTGGAGGCCGTGGTCAGGTCTGGAAGCAGCACTGGCGGGCCGCCTCCTGGCCCCCTGACTCGTAAGGGCAAAGGGTTTGTCGTTGCCATGATGAGCCGGCGGCTGCTGGCGAGGGGCTTGCGAGTGGCTTGCTTCCCTGTGCGTCTGTGTCGAGGGGAAATGTGTCAGGACGGGTGCATTGAGACGAGACGAGACAAAGAGGCTGTGGGGATTGGGAGGGCCATGAGTGATCGCCGAGACTTGTCATAAGTACGATGTTGATGCATGACCTGCCCTCTCATTTGCCCAGACCCTCCCCCATCCACATCCACCATTACAGGCAGCCAAGGATCAGGTGTTGCCGCCCAAGGGAGAGGAATGTCTGGGGCAGCGTGCCGTGGACACAAACGTGGGAGCAACGTTAATTTACTATCCACCACCCGCGTCGTCATGGCGGTCGTCCTCACGCTAGCCGCATCAAAATGCTGCCAGCCAGCACGCGCTTTTGCATTCATCTCTCGCCCCTTGTCGTCGAGAGTGGTGTCGCCCTCTTCCTCCTCCTCCTCCCTGTCCTCCACCAGCACCAGCTCCTCCTCCTCTTCCTGGTCCTCGCGCATCCCCCCACCAATAGCCATCTTGCCGGCGCCGCTGAAAGAATGCTTTTTCGTCCTGGACGCCACCAGCCTTTTATACCGTTCCTACTACTCCAAATACCAACTCAATGACTACGAGGATATCGACAGGCCATTGCTATTGCTAGGTAGGGGGGAAGGAAGGGAGGAGGGAGGGATGGCCCCGACTTCGACTCATGATTCTGACTGCTTCATCTCGCCTTCATCCACTCACATTCGATCTCCCTCCCCTCCCTCTAGGCAAGGAGTTTGCCAACCTCATGTCCCAGCACAAACCAGCCTACGTCGCCGCCTGCTTCGATTGCACGCGGGACGACGTGTTCCGTCGGGCACTTTTCCCCGCGTACAAGCAGAATCGAGACGCCCAACCTCCCGAGCTTCTCGCATTGGTCCCACGTGCAATAATATATCTGCAAGCTTTGGGTTGCGTCTCCTTTCGTTCCCCCACGCACGAAGGAGACGACTTGATGGGCTCCCTCTCGTACATGGCACGCGCCTTAGCCCCCGACGTGACCACCATCCTGGTCACTGAAGATAAAGACATGATGTGCTTAGTGAACGAAAACACGTTTGTCATGCATCCACGTACATTGCAGATATTCGATGCCGCCGCCGTTGAAACGAAGCTAGGAGTTCCTCCCTCCCTTGTTGCTGACCTCCTCTCCCTTGCCGGTGATCCTGTGGATGGCATCCCGGGCGTGAAAGGAGTAGGGCCACAAACAGCTGTGAGGCTGTTGAAGGCCTTCGGGTCACTTGATAACCTGTATGAGAATTTGGATGAGGTCGCCGCCGTGCCCAATCTAAGAGGAGCCAAGACCCTCGCAGAAAAATTGCGGAAGCAAAAGGAAGACGTGTGGATATTTCGCTCTGTGGTCGCCTTGGCTTGCGACGTCAAGTTGGAGCTACCGTTGTCGTCCTCCTCCTCTTCTTCCTCCTTGTTGTCTTCCTTGGAGCATTTGCGGTATTTGGGGGTGAACAAGGTACGGGGGGAGGCGCTGATGGAGGAAGCGATGGGTGCTAAAGGTGTGGGGAAAGGTCCCTATCTGAAATTGTTGAAGGAGCAGCAGAAGGAGCAGCAACGACGGTCGGTACCATTTTAGAGATTCGGAGGGAGGGAAGGAGGGAGGAAATAAAGCAATAAAGCACAAATATACTTACATTTTGTAACACGCGACTGACTCAGAAGAATACCACATACAAGAACACCAGTGGCTTTTCGTTTGCGTCAAGGTTGTACTTTTATCTCATTATTTCTTCTTCCTCTTATTCTCATTCTCACTCACATC
>Ga0209491_10008488_pt1 | contig 13016 bp, 2 predicted proteins | sample BON02_FD_187213 | JGI IMG/M metagenome (GOLD analysis project Ga0209491, IMG submission 187213) | Freshwater microbial communities from Lake Bonney liftoff mats and glacier meltwater in Antarctica - BON-02 (SPAdes) (version 2) | ecosystem: Environmental > Aquatic > Freshwater > Ice > Glacier... | reverse complement strand
ATGAAGATCACTATTAAAGGACTCACGGGAAGTGCGACGCCAGACGAATTAAATGGGGCAGTTTCATGTGCATCTGATAGTGCTCTATCAGATTCACCCTCAGGCAACCAAACCCTTGGTTCTTGTGTAATGGATTGGAATCAGGCGCTTGGTCAGCTTGTGGTGACATCGAGTGATGTGCTTAGTGTTTCAAGTGGGGATAATTTTGTTTTGTCCTTTAATCTTACCAATCCAGTTTCAACTCAAGAATCTCCCGAAATCAGCATCAAAATTGACAAAATATTGACTAGCTGGACCATCCTTGACAAACCTGAAGACCGAGGCAGAATGCATGCTCCTCTGCAAATTGCCGGATACACGAGTGCGTTTTTAAATCAGAGCACGCCGTCGCAGCTTGCAGTAAATACTCTGATTGTGCTGTTTACTCTGCAAACAAATCTACTAGAAGGGACCCTGGTCAGGATTTCTGGTCTGCAAGGTCCTACAACTCCATCAGCTGATATTGATATCTCCTCGGTGGGCAAACAACTCAATGGGACTGACACGATAGATGCAAGCTCAATAATGGGTATTCAGGCCAACTGGAATTCAACTGCAGGAGTACTTACCATCACAACTGTCCTTGAAACGTCAAATGAGTATAGCTATACTATTTTTTTTGACCTCAGCAACCCAGGCTACGTTGGACAAGATGGTCCTACTGATATTTCGATCAGAAGTGACGGTGCCACAGCCATGTCGAGAACGCAATGTGATGGAGGGCCAGGAATCACAGAACCGTTGCTGGTGGCAGACTTCCTCGTGAAACACATCAGGCAAAGCAGTGCATCGACAAAAGTTGATAACACTATCCTCGTCACCTTTTCGACTCGAGCACCTCTGACTTTCGGGTCGAAAATAACTTTGCAAGGCCTCACAGGCCCGATTACTCCCGATGGAGCTGTACAGATTGTTACAAGTGATGTGGCGTACCTGGCTCAGAGTGCTGCTTGGCAAGGTGCACAAGGCCAAATTGTCGTAAATGTGTTGCAAACAACTGTTGCTCGTCACAAATATTCGTTTTCTTTCGTGTTGACCAATCCAAACGATGGTCAAGATTCTCCTGTTGTCAATATTAGTAGCACCGGGATAGTGATCATGCCGACAGCAATGGTACGCGCTGATGGAAATTTTGCCCCGCTGCTCATTGCTCGATTCGTCATCGCAAATATATCACAGTCGGCGCCAGGGCAGGACATTGATAATTTGCTCACTATTTGGGTGTCTACTAATGTAAACATATTCCAAACGTGTCCTCAGCCACCCCAGAACCCGGTTCTGGGGGAGTGTTCCAGCATCAGGCTGTCAGGTCTTGGCGGTTCTGCGACTGTAAGCGGAGTCCTCCCTGTCATCTCCAGAGGGGCTGTATTGTCCAGCAGCACTGACTGGTCAAGGGATTCGAGTTCAATGCAGATTGTATTCACTTCCAACCTGCATGAACGTACGCTGTTGCAATTTCAATTTAATTTGCGCAACCCTCCCAACCTGAATGAAGTCCAAGATGTAAATGTTGAGTTGAGAGGAACTATTACTTCCAGAGCTTACGTGGTGGACAAAGGGCAAAATGCTGCAGGGCCGCTTCTGGTGATTGGTATACTTCAAAAAGATATTCGACAGAATACTCCCTCTGTCCGGGCCCTCAATACTATTACACTTGTTTTCAAAACATCAATATCGTTACCCAAGAATTTTTCTTTAACTTTGACAGGACTGACGGGTTCCGTCACGGCGCAATCATTGGGCAGTGCGTACATCAGTATTAGCTCCTTCCCAGGAAATTTGACGGGGAATTGCAATTTCTCGTTGAATGATGATAGCGGCAACATCAGTGGGATTGGTAATGGTGCTACAATCAGTGACGACACTGCATCCATGGTTTGTCAGGAGGGGATTTTTTCGGATATTGGGCTCTGGAATTGGGCTGCGTCAAGCCTGATCTTAAAGACGAATGCTGAGACGGTGGGAATGGAGGCCTACACACTTTCTTTTGAGTTGCAGAATGGCGAGGTGGGGCAGCTTTCTCCAGAGATAAGCATCCACTCAAATGATCCTCGCTACAGATTGTCTCCGGTTCTAATGGACAAAGGTCGAAGAAACGCGGCCCCCATGTTGATTGCATCGTTTGCTACTAAACATATTATGCAGCGAACCCCCTCTGCATCATCCGACAACATTCTCATTGTGACATTGGAATCGACCGCTGATCTCTTGAACGGAACAAGAATAACCATTTCGGGTTTTAATGGAAGTGATACTCCTGACGACCACGTTCTGCGTATTAACGATACCTCCGCTTTTGGGACGGGTATGGACGTAATTAATCAGAGTCACCCATTCGGCGAAACTGGTAGTTGGTCCAAGGAAAATGGTACAATGATCATCACCGTGTGCCAAAGCGAGAGATTCCTTGATTCGAATGGCACCTTTATAGGCAACGTGACGACACCTGTGATGGAAGGCAACAGGCTCCACAGCTTCAGTTTTGTGCTTCGAAATGGTGGAGAATATCAGGAAGCGCCTTCGATCAGTATTGAATCGTCCGGCACTGCCATTACAAAAACAGAAATGGATTATGGGCTGTTCAACGAGGCGCCCTTGCTTATCGCAGGGTTCCGTTCACTGGTTATTGGTCAGAGCACAGCATCACAAAGCACTTCGTCTTTCGATACCATCAACTCAATCACAGTCACATTTCGCACCAATGTCGAGTTGAAAGGAGCTGAAGATTGCAAACTGACTATATCTGGGCTTGTGGGCACTCTAGGTCCAAAGGGCGAGAACGCCACAATTCCCATTTTGGTCAAAGGCAGAATCAGGCGCGAAGGCTTGACCAAACCGCTGGACACATACGATTTTGGTGTGCCTTGTCCCTGCCTTGTTTCTGGCGGGCGTGGATGTTTTTGCGGTGCATGGAATTCAGTCTACGGTACAATGGTAATCGCCATGGAAGCCCTTACTGTGTCTGTTTTAGGTGCTGAGTATCGTCTGCGATTCGAGATAATCAATCCAATGCAAGGCCGTGATGCTGCTCACATCAATGTGTCCGGAGGTGGCATTACAATCACCCGTGTCTCTGCACAAAATGGACCAGGAAATGCAGCACCTCTTCTTATTGCTGGTTTCTTGGTGAAGAATATAGGCCAGTCAACTCCCGGCGCAACGAGTGACAACACCATCTCAGTGACGATTCTCACGAGAGCTGTGCTGCTAATCGGAACAAAGGTCACTGTTTCTGGTCTGACTGGAAGCCTGACGATTGACGCGACCCTTGACGTTGCTGGCAACGGGACTGTCATATTTGGAACATCGGGTGATTGGACTCGTCGAACTGGAATTTTTGTTGTCTCAGCACAAAAGGACTCGGATGCGGCAAGCACTTATGTCTACACATTTGTCGTCCGAAACCCTTCAGAAGGACAGCCCGCGCCACTTATATTTATAGAGTCGAGTGGGGCAACTGTTATAAACAGAACTAGGGCAGACGTGGGCGAAGGGAATCGTAACCCTATGGGCATTGCACAGTGGCGGCCAACTGCCTCTGACATCGGACAGATCATCCCGCATGCTTCTGCTATGAATACGATCCAGGTTACATTGGGCGTCTCGGCAGCATTGCCATCTGGCGCGAAAATTACAATCTCTGGTTTGACAGGAAGTGACACCCCAAGTGGACCGATACCGATGATTGACAAGGGCATCCAATTCGTTTCTCTGCTTCACCAATTTCGTACTCCACTTGGCCCTTATTGGAACAGAGAGCGTGGCGAGCTCGTGCTTACATTTGAGAAAGAGTCTAAATATAAGCAAATTTACCTCTTTGCTTTCAACTTGAAGAATCCTGCAACAATGCAAGATTCGCCAGTTGTGTGGGTTGAAGTGGGTGGCTCAATCCTTGTGCCCGCACAAAAAATGACTAAAGCTGAGGGAAACAAAGCACCAATGAAGATCGCGGGATTCAGCAAAAAAGAAATCTACCAGAGCACTCCAGGCTTGTCAGATCTGAATACGATCACTGTCAACCTTGTTTCTAACATTGATTACAGGGTGGTATTGGATGTAGACCAGAACTCTTTTCATACTGAGGTTCGGACCATGATGATTAGGATTACCAATCTCAAAGGAGCTGCTTCCCCGACCAGTCTATTGTCACTAACCCTCAAAAATGTTGCTGCGCAAAGATGTCTTCCATTGACGGCTTTTTGGAATCAAAGCACCTCGAACCTATTTATTGCTATAGAACAGGGTAAAAACATCGTAGCCGACGCAGAGATGGAGTTTTCTTTCCAACTATTGAATCCCGACGAACCACAGTTGGCGCCAATTGTCAGCATCGGTGCTGACGGTATTGTATCGCATGTACAATTATCAGACTATGCTCAAGCCACACTGGCATCAACGACTCAAATGGTTGTACGTGTAGACCTTTCCAGAGATTCCCCACTTCAGATCGCGGGATTTTGCGTCAGGTGGATCGGACAGAGCACAGTTTCGCAAACGTTTAGATCATTCGTGCAGAATACAATCAGCGTTTCAATTGTTCCCACTGTTGGTTTCAGGCCTGCTGAACATCAATCAATAACGATTTCTGGTCTAACAGGAAGCTTGACGCCGGACAATAGTCGTTTACCCGTCCGAGTTCGTAGTGAAGTCTTAACTGCACCAAAAGCAACCAATCCTGGACGTTGTTGTGAGGTGTGCGGGGTCGGAAACTTGAACTCAGCGAGTCATGTCCTGGGAGTCAATGGGCGATGGAATCAGACGACTGGGAGCCTTGGTCTGGATGTTCTTCAGGGTGGTTTGCCGTACATAATGTATGTGATAGAGTTCGAGCTAGTCAATTCGAGAAACGGACAAGATGCCATTTTGAAGGAAGACGCTGTCATTTCTTCCTCCGGCATTGAGGTGGCAGCAAGATCGTTTGAATTGGGCGTTCCACAGTGCACGGCTTGGAGCTGCACAACGCCGACGTACGGCAACAATGCACCAATGCTCGTCGCAGATTTCCTTGCTGCAGATATTAGCCAGTCAACACCTTCTGCAAATGCATCCAACACCATATCTTTCATGTTCAGTACCCGCGCGTCACTTGTCCGCAACACGGCGCTCACTATTTTTGGACTAACAGGAAGCTCGACTCGAGAGACCCTTCTTAACCTGACTGGGAATGCAACTGCTGTGTTCGGAGCAGGTGCCAATTTCGACGGCTCAACAGGGGTCCTGGTGCTACTTGTCCAGAGTGCATCCCTGCCAGATGCAATGTATACTGTTGAGTTTCAACTTACAAACGCACCGAATGGTCAGTCGTCTCCTCAAGTGCTCGTTGAGACTAACGGCACTGTTATAATTGGTACAACAGAGGTGATTTCGGCAGTTGGGAACAAGGCGCCGATGTTGGTGGCTGATTTCCTCGTAAAGAAAATTGGGCAAAATGACAGTAGTCAAACTGCCCTGAATACCATCTCGGTGACCATTGCCACCCGTGCGCAGCTAATCACGGGCAGCAATATCACTATCTCTGGTTTCACACAGGGTGTTTACAGTTTACTTCCCGTTCTGCCATTGTTTGGCATGTCTTCGATGGTAATGCCAGGTGAGACCCAGTCAGGAAACGCAAATGCATCTCCGACAGCAACAAGTTCAGTATCCAGTACAATAGCTCCGGTGACGACGCCTCTATCGTGGGTTTCTGGACGATGGAATCAAGCCAAGGCATGGATAGTCGTCACGATAGATCACGATGTGGATCCTGGAAATCTTTACACTTTCTCCTTTCATGTTACCAATCCAGGTTCCATACAGAAATCTCCTCCCATTTACATTGAGTCGTCTGGTATAGCAATCAGCCGCATTCAGATGGAAAGTGCATCTGGAAATTTGGCGCCTGGAACAGTGTCGGGATTTGTGTCTACTCTGATCAGCCAGTCTAATCCCAATGCTGATGAGCAAAACACTCTCTCCATCGATTTTTCCATCAACGTGAATCTTCCACCTGGTCACGTTCTCAAGATTTCGAATCTGGCAGGAGCCATTCCTCGGGAGGCCTTTGATAGTATTCCATTGAGCATGGAAAGCACTGTTTTCCATCCGAAAGCGACCTGGGCAACTGCTGCAAGTGTATTGTCTATAACGAATATCGAAAATTTAAAGTCGTTCATGCTTTACAGATTTAACGTTACCTTAACCAATCCATCGGCGGGACAGGCTTCTCCCAGTGTGCGAGCCGAAATCAAAGGCCCCATCAAGGTGGCAATTACTACGATGTCAAAGGCTGTTGATCTCAAGTCCCCCCTTTCCATTTTGTCTGTTTTTACAGTTGCCAAACTCTCTCAATCTACAGCAGTACCCGGCGCCGATAATACGTTGACCATCAGTCTGGTTTCTCGCGATTTGCTTTCTGCTGCAGCAGGGATCGATATTACGATCTCGGGTTTGATTGGAACAACTAATGATGGCACTGCAGGTGCCTGTGGGAGTAGTTGTCTTTCGATTTTGAACACAGAAACGTCGGATGAAACGTGTAATTATCAAAACTCTTCAAATTGGACGAAACTTACTGGACTTCTCATCTTAAAAGTTGCAGGCGACATTCCTGCAAATACCTCGTGTTCACTACAATTTGTTTTGACGAATCCACTGTGTGCCCAGTTTTCCCCTGAGGTTGTGATGACGGCCGGCCCTATACTCTTTTTGCCTCGAATGGTCCAGCCTGGAGCTTTGAATTCAGCTCCTCTTTTGATAGCTGGATTTTTGACCGCAAGTATCAATCAGTCTAATTCCTTCATGGGAAATGATAACAGATTGTTCGTGTCGTTCTCCTCCACGGTGGGACTCTTGGTTGAAGATGTTTCGGTGCTCCGAGTTTCTGGACTGACAGGGAGTATGACTTTCAGCACAAATGGTCTTGCAATCTGTGATCAAGGCTGTGCTGCCAATGACGATTTTGAAGCTGTCGAGCGGTGTTGTTCAGAAAAACTTGGCCTCAGCAACACAAATAATAATCGCCGCATGGGGATATCTGGTAGCTGGGATCAAGCGCTAGGAATTTTGGAGGTTCCAATCATTCAAAGCACTTTGCCGGGCACAACGTACATGTTCAGCTTTGTGCTTGAAAATTCGAGATCACCTCGAGACAGTGTGCCGTATGTTGTGGTGGCTGGAAGTGGCACATATATCCCGGGGTTCAATGCCAGCCTTGGTGAGGGCAACAGAGCCCCAATGATGGTGGCAGGCTGGGCTGTCAAGGCAATTGGCCAGCTTTTCCCAGCTTCAAATGCTGTCAATACGATCTCTGTCACGATTGCATCGCAGGCACAGCTACACAAGGAGATTGTTGGTGGGCTCAACATAAAGGGCTTGCTTGGTTCATCCACTCCTGCAGGTATTGTGTCGGTGGAAACCACAGGCCCATTTGCCAAAACCGCTCAATGGCATCCAAAAAATGGAACTTTAGCTTTTGTGTTGACAGCATCAATGATGCCCTCGGTGTCCTATGTTCTCAACGTTTCCTTACAAAATCAACTACTCGGAAGAGATGCAAGCACTGGCATCACATTGGAGGCAGTTGATCCACAAGGTTTGGTGCTCTTTCCAGCTATTCTCATGCAAGCGGCTCCTGGAAACAAAGCCCCATTCTTGATTGCAGATTTTTTGCAAAAATCAATCTCTCAAAGTACGATGGCAGCATTGGCAGAGAATATCATCACAATTACTCTCTCGACTCGAAGCAGTCTTGAGGGATTATACAAAACGTCTGTAACTTTGAAAGGTCTGACCGGAAGTGGGACTTTGGGTGCAAACGTCAAAATTCTGCTGGCTCCGCCAGACTCGCCTTTCGGGCCCTACTGCAGATGGTATCAGGGAACTGGAACACTTGTTCTGAAGGTCGTCGATGGGGATACGGTTGCAGGGCAGCCCTACGTGCTCTCTTTTGTGCTAAGAAATGGACCCACCATGCAGATGGCCAGAAATGTGTCCGTCTGGGCAGATTATCAGAACTATTTGGCGCTCAGATTCTATGGGCCGTGGACTGCAAAATCACTAATGAATAACGGTGCCAACCTACGTGCTCCTTTCTTGATTGCTGGCTTTGATATTCTTAACATTGCACAAACTAGTGCTGTCTTTGGCTCGCAGAATCGGTTGTTTTTGAATCTATCGACAAATGTAGATGTCAACGCAACTGAATTTCCTGCATTGCGTTTGATGATTGCTGGGCTGGCGGGAGTTGAAACACCGTCAGGCACCATTTCTGTTTCTCTCGTGGATGGGATGTCGGGGGAATCTCGCAATCTATCAGGTGCATGGGACAAGGCTGTCACTGATCTAACTATCCCGCTACCCAATGCCTATGATCTGCTAAAGTCGACCATTTACAAGATTAGCTTTGGAATTCAAAATGGAATCTACAGTCAAGAATCTCCAAACATTACTATCAAAATTGTTGGCACTGGTTTCGACATTTCTCCAACCATGGTGCCAACGATGGCAGGAGATACAGCGGCCTTGAAGATTGTGGGTGTGATTGACAAGACGATAGCACAGAGCACTGCCAGTGTTGGTGCCACAAATACCATAACTGTGACCATTTCTGCATCTGGTGCGATACTGCCTGTAACAGAGATCAGAATCGATGGTCTGATCGGTGCTACAACGCCATCTGGAAACATTAAGGTATCATGTGAAGCAAATCCCACACTCTTTCAAGAAGTAGGAGTGTGGAATCAAACGATGGGTACGATTGGTTTCTGGGTCCAAAAAGAAATAGCTTCGTACGTTACTTTTGTCATCGAGTTTAACCTGACCAATCCTTTGAGGGGACAGCTCTCCCCCAATGTTGGGATTGCAGCATATAAAGAAGACATTCTGCCCATCTGGCGACGAGAGCTTATGAGCAAGGCGTCTGGCAATGGAGCACCACTGCTGGTGGCTGCCTTTTCCACAAAACACATCAGCCAAAGTACTGTATCTGCATCGTCGACCAACACCATTACGATGACAATAGAAATGTATTCCGCCCTGCTGCTGCACGAAGCTGCAACAATCAGTATTTCAGGGATTCTTGGGAGCACAACCCCATCTGGCACTGTCACTGTGCACTCTCCCAACGGCACTTCGTTTACTTCAGTTTTTGGGACAAGTGCCGTGTGGCACCAAGGAAATGGTTCTCTCATTTTGACATTGATTTCAGACTCAGCGGAAGGTGAGACGTACATATTCTCGTTCGATGTCATGAACCCCAGCGACGGTCGGAATGCAACGGTTGTGGACATTGTTAGCACAGGAACTCAGTCTAGCTTACACCGCATGGATAGTTTGCCCGGAAACTTGGCGCCTATGCTAGTGGCAGACTTCTTTACAAAAAGTGTGGGCCAGAGTGAAGTTGGGCAGGGAGCCACCAACATAATCACTGTCACGTTGCAAATGCGGGCCAGCCTCTCAACCGGAACGACTGTCACCATTTCTGGACTGAGAGGAAGTGTTGTTGCAGATTCGTCGACTATTCCTGTTCTGACTATCAAATCCCCATCTTCAAACGCTGGTCACTTTAGCAGTAAAGGCTCATGGACCAGGCTCGACGGCACGATGCGCCTCTTTGTTGTAGATGCCACCGAGCCTTTAGCAGATTATGTGCTGGCGTTTGCCTTGCGCAACCCTTTCGTTGGTCAGGCCGCAACAATGCCCGTGCTCGTTTCTTCCAGTGGCACCGTAGTCATCCATGCCCGTCCCATGAGTAAGAGCCCTAATAATGCGTCACCTCTTCTAGTGGCTGGGTTCCTTATCGCACGTGTATACCAAAACGAAGCTGAATCTGTGGTGTATGTTACTGATAATGCGATTGGAGTGCCGCCTGATAGACCAAACACCGTCACCATTGAGTTTGTAACGACGTGTTCCCTCGTCGCAAATTCGCACCTCGTGCTCAGAAACCTTATTGGCAGCCCGACACAGTCAAACTCGAGTATCGCGCTAAGTTGCAACCCTGTACAAGTTCTATCCTCGCAAGGGAATTGGGATCGTGATGCGGGCATGTTGAGCATTGGTGTAGTGGCAGACACGAGCGCCCATGTCACATATATCTGCTCCGTGACTCTCAATGGTCCTGTCCAGGCGCAGATGCCGCCAACGCTCTCTTTGGAAGTGAACAGCACAAGAATATCTCAAGTGGTGCCTGACACAACTGGTGGACAGAAAAGACCTTTCGGTCTCGAGGTGTGGTGTGCGCCCTATTCCAAGCCTGTCAGTGGTATGGTGTATCCTGAGACTTCAGTCATGAGTCCTGGAGAAGTCATTGTCATCTGCGAGCAAGGATATATGCTCAAGGTGGCTGCTCTCAGAAAGAATTCTGAAAGGCCTGTGTGTAGAGGCGACGGTACGTGGAGTACTACGGACTTGGTTTGCGAAAAAGTTGTAGGCGCTCTCTTCTCATGGGGCAGCAACTTGAAGGGGCAGCTAGGAGATGGATCATCGGTGCAGCGTCTTGTCCCCACGCCTGTGGCTCCTGGCACTATCGCTGGTGATGTGTCGCTTGTTGTGGGTGGAGAGGCGCATTCCCTTGCCATCACTGCCAACGGCACCCTGTACACGTGGGGTAGCAACCAATTTGGCCAGTTGGGCTACGGGCCAATTGGAGGTAACAAGATGACGCCTAGCAAACTTGAGTTTGGGGTCCCCCTCACCTTTCAGATGGCCAGCGCTGGTCAGAAGCACTCTGTTGTGCTGGGTCTAGATGGTAGCGTGTGGTGTTTTGGGGCTGCTGATTCTGGGCAGTTGGGCAATGGTGCAGTAAATGATGCTGTCTTTACGCCCACGCGACCACAGTTGCCCGCTGGCACAACCGCTAGTTATGTTGCGGCCGGTGGTGCGCACGTTCTGGCGGTTGCTAGTGGTGGCACAAAGATCTTTGCCTGGGGTTCTAACTCCCGGGGGCAATTGGGTGACGGTAGCACCGTAAGCAAGAGCACACCGGTGTTGGTGTCGACGCAGCCCGGTGGGGTTGTGAGAGTAGTTGCTGGCATGTTCCACTCACTTGCTCTATTGAAAAGGTGCGCAGCATTGCATTTCTTTGTCTGCTTGCTGTATTGGGCATTGTGTTGATGACTTTCTGACTCTATAAATTTTTGACTTTCTAGATGAATTTCTTACTTTTCTGACGCTCGGGTGTTGATTTCGCAGTGGTGCAGTGCTGACATGGGGCTTCAACGGAGATGGGCAACTTGGCGATGGCAGCACTCAAGATCGCTACACTCCTGTCTTTGTCAAGCAGCTTGGCGCACGTGTGCTTCACGTCTATTTGTCATCTGTGAGTGCGTGTGCTCTTGTTGTACGACACAGTGCGTATAGCGCATGCACTATACCCACAAGACTCTGCCTTTGCATCTTCGAAATGGAGCATAATAGTCAGAGTTGTGCCCTCATTTGACTATGCCGAGCGCACATGACAGGGCGGCCTTCACAACCTAGCACTCCTCGAGACTGGTGAGCTTAAAGCATGGGGTCTTGGAAACAAAGGTCAGCTGGGTAATGGTGGCCAGCAAGCGAGCAATTATCCATTCACCGTGCAAGGGTCAGTTTTGCCTGTGTTCCCCTTGAAACCCGATTTGTGTGATTGGTGGTGTTGGATATGCTCAGGAGTCTCATATTGGTGCTGGTTGTTGTGGGCAGGTTGCAAAATACTGTGACAAGTGCTGCTGTAGGCCGAGACCACTCGCTCGCCATTTCGGGAGCTGCTGGTGCTGCACAGGCTTGGGGAAGCAATGGCTACGGCCAGGTTGCTTCGTCCAATACTGCTGCCGACCAACTCTTGCCAAGGACAATCACTCAGCTGCAAGGTGCTCTTCTTGTCGAGGCTGGCTGGTCACACTCTTTTGCTATTATAGTTTGAGTTTCCAACACAAAAAGAGTCAGATTGTGAGAAATTGTGTTTACACCAACGTCCATGCGAGTCGGGCGCGCGGCGTCAAGGGGCTTTAGCCCCGCAGCTGCCGCGCGCCACCCAAAATCCGGAAATGACCCGCCGCTGAGAATGCCTTGAAGAAAGATTTTACTCTCAAAGAAAGGGAGAAACGGAGAACAAGTGCCAGAGAACGCAAGAGAAACAGAGAGCGCAAGAGAAAGAGGGAAAACGAAAGAGGAAGAGAGGGGTGGGGTATTCTGGAGACTCACAAATACGTATGAATGCATACATGTACTGTAATGATTCTAGTGGATATCTGGAATGGAAATCATTTATTCATAAATTGCTGTCCAACTGCAATTAATTATCTCGCAAAAGCGAGAGACTTGACGGGGGATCTCCGTCAACGTCGAGGACCGTAGACACAAAGCATGCGCATGTGAGGTTGAATCTCAACCAACGGTAAACCCTCACCAACCATGCCCACCCTCTTGGCACGAGGTGATGATCCAACAATAAATATTCAAAACGGCATTCTCGTTCTCTGTGGTAAAATCCTTAAACTCTGATGTCCGAAGGGAACTCCATTCTGATGTCTTTAAAACCACGAACTGCACGCAAACTCCCGTGAGCTAGGTAGTCCGTTCACGAACTCTCTCATTATTAATTGGTTGATGAGTGGTACATCGCTCATAATACAAATTTCCGACTGAGGACCTCGACAACACAAGCACCAAAACGTGTCCATCGTGCACGCCAGCGCGCGCAGGAAGAGACACAAGAACGAGACAAACTTGAATCCTCGTGTGCAAAAAATGTCGAAACGCCCAGAACTTTGAACAAACAAATGCTGTTCCTGTGCCAATCGTGAAATTTTGTATGATTTCTGGTAATGTGATCTTTATTTACCCCTCATTCCAGGCTGTCCTGCGACACCTCCGCTTTCCCTCCCCCATCCTTGACCCTGACTTTGATTAAACACCGCCTGGCCCCTACGAATAAAGAAGAAAACCCCCACCATCATCTCACAATAATATCTCTACTTCTAATAAAAATCTACTTTCAAATGAAACAAATCACAAAA
>Ga0209491_10008487_pt1 | contig 13017 bp, 10 predicted proteins | sample BON02_FD_187213 | JGI IMG/M metagenome (GOLD analysis project Ga0209491, IMG submission 187213) | Freshwater microbial communities from Lake Bonney liftoff mats and glacier meltwater in Antarctica - BON-02 (SPAdes) (version 2) | ecosystem: Environmental > Aquatic > Freshwater > Ice > Glacier... | reverse complement strand
AGACAGCGCCTGCACCATCGTGCGAACGGCGTCCGGGGCCAGATCATGCACGAGACGTTCCAGATTTGACGCAAGCTGAATGTCGATGGCCGGCGTGTTTGTCTTGACAGTTGACGCGGGTGTCAGCGCGCCGTGATGAAACGCACCGTGGAGGCTGTCGTTCTCGTTTACGGCCATTGTCAGTCTTCCTATTGGGAACCCCATGCGGCGGGCGATCCATCCGGCGTAGATATTACCGAAATTCCCGGTGGGCACGACGAAATCCACTTGTCTGTCTGGTGTTCCGAGGATCAGGGCCGTGCGCGCATAATAGCCGCTTTGGGCCAGGATACGCCCCCAGTTGACCGAGTTGACTGCTGTCAGCCCAAGGCGTTCGCGCAGATCCGGGCGCGCGACCAGTGATTTCACGATGCGCTGGCAATCGTCAAAGCTGCCACTGACGGGGATGGCGCGCTGCGTCGGGCCAGACAGACCCAGCATCTGCGCCTCTTGGAACGGAGACACGCCGCCATCGGGATACAGAAACAGCGAACGGACGCCCGCAACGCCCGCGAACGCAGCCATCGCCGCCCCGCCAGTATCCCCGGAGGTTGCCCCAAGGATGAACGCCGTGCGTCCTTGTTGCGTCAGGAAATGCGCCATCAGGGGGGCAAGCACCTGCATCGCCACATCCTTGAAGGCCAGCGTCGGGCCGTGAAACAGCTCCAACAGCCAGCTTTGGGGCGCGAGTTCTACCAGGGGCGTGGCGGCGGGATGGGTGAAGCCTGCGAAGGCGTGGCTCAGGATGGTATCGACCTGCCGGGGATCGAGGCATCCTGCGGCGAATTTGGCGGTGATCGCGCAGGTGATGCGGCTCAGATCTGCACCACGCAGGGCCGCCATTTCGGTGGCGTCGAACGTGGGCAGCGTTTTGGGCACGTAAAGCCCGCCATCGGGGGCCAGCCCGTCGAGGATAACAGTGGCAAAATCTGACTCGGGGGCGCCGCCGCGTGTGCTTTGATAGATCAAGGGTGCGCTCCTGTTTGCCAGTCGAGGACAACCTTTCCGGCATGTCCGGTTTGCATGGCGGCAAAGCCCTCGGCAAACGCGGCGGCGGGCAGGCGGTGGGTGATCACGCCCCGCACATCGAGGCCGTTTTCAATCATCGCCAGCATCTTGTACCACGTCTCAAAAATTTCACGACCATAGACGCCCTTGATGGTCAGGGCCTTGAACACGATGCGGCTCCAATCGACGGCGGATTTGCCGGGGGGAATGCCAAGCATCGCGATGCGGCCGCCCATGACCATGGCCGCGACCATCTGATCGAACGCGGCGGCGTTACCCGACATCTCCAGCCCGACATCAAAACCTTGGCGCAGGTTCAAGGCGGCCGCGACCTCGGGCAGGGTTTCGCAGGTCACGTTCACCGGGCGCAGATCGCAGACCCGTGCGGCCAAGTCTAGACGATCTTGATTAACATCGGTGATGACCACATGGCGCGCGCCGACATGGCGCGCCACCGCCGCCGCCATGATCCCAATGGGACCGGCACCGGTAATCAGAACATCCTCGCCCACCAGATCGAAGCTGAGCGCGGTGTGCACGGCATTGCCTAGCGGGTCGAGGATCGCGCCAATTTCGTCATCGACAGCATCGGGAAGCGGCACAACATTGAACGCGGGAAGGCTCAGGAATTCACAAAACGCGCCGGGAACATTCACGCCGATGCCGCGGGTCTCCGGGTCGAGGTGGAATTTTCCTGACCGGGATTGCCGCGAGCGGTGCGCGATCAGATGGCCCTCGCCTGACACCCTGTCACCGACGGCAAGGCCCGATACATCGCGGCCCAGAGCCACGATCTCCCCGGCAAATTCATGCCCGACAACCATCGGCGCGGGCACGGTGCGTGCGGCCCAGTCATCCCACATCCAGATATGCAAGTCGGTGCCGCAGATGCCGGTCTTGTGGATCCGGATCAGCACTTCATCAGGGCCGATCTGCGGGATTGGCACATCGAAGAGGATCAGGCCGGGGGCGGCGGTTGGTTTGATCAAGGCGCGCATGGTTGAGGGCATGTCAGAGCGTTCCGGTCTCGTGAGCGGCGGCAACGAAAGCGGCGGCTGCGTGGTCAAGATCATCGGGCGACAGGGCGGCGGACATCTGAGTGCGGATCCGCGCGGCATCTTGCGGCACTACCGGGTAGGAGAACGCCACCGCATGGACCCCGCGACGGGCGAGTGATGCGGCCATCGCCTGCGCCTGCGCCGCCCCGCCGATATGCACCGGAACGATGGGGTGGCTGCCGGGGCCGATTGCAAAGCCTGCCTCCGTCAGGGCCTTGCGCCAAGTGGCGGTGCGGCAGTTCAGCGTGGCGCGCAGGCCGTTCCCCGCCTCAATCAGATCAAGGGCGCAGAGCGCTGCGGCGGCGATCGCGGGGGGCAGAGAGTTGGAAAAGAGATAGGGCCGCGCGCGTTGGCGCAACAGCGCAATCACCGGCCCCGCGCCCGCGATATAGCCGCCCATGGCCCCGCCAAGCGCCTTGCCGAGTGTGCCTGTCAACAGATCGACGGTGCAGCCAAACTGCGCCGGGGTGCCGCGCCCTTGCGGGCCGACGAAGCCGGTGGCGTGGCAATCATCCACCATGACCGAGGCGTCATATTGCGCCGCCAACGCCGTAATCTCAGGCAGGGGCGCGAAAGTGCCGTCCATGGAAAACACGCCATCGGTGGCGATCAGGATGCTGCGCGAGCCCTGCGCGCGAGCTTGTTTGAGCGCGTCTTCCAGTGCGTCCATGTCGCGGTTGGCATAGCGATAGCGGCGCGCCCGGCATAGCCGAATCCCGTCGATGATCGACGCGTGGTTGAGGGCGTCGGAAATCACCGCATCCTCGGCGCCCAGAAGCGGCGCGAACAGGCCGCCATTGGCGTCGAAGCAGGCCGCGAACAAGATCGCATCTTCGCATCCCAGATAGGCGGCCAGTCGCGCCTCCAGTTGCTGATGCAGGTCTTGTGTGCCGCAGATGAACCGGACCGACGCCATGCCGAACCCATGGCTGTCCAGTGCGCCATGGGCCGCCGCGATCAGCGCCGGATGATCTGCAAGGCCAAGGTAATTGTTGGCGCACAGGTTGATCATGGATTGCCCGCTGACGGTGATCCGCGCGCGTTGTGGTGAGGTAATGGCGACTTCCGATTTCATCAGCCCGGCGGCTGCGATCTCGGCCAAAGCGGTGGTGCAACGGGCGATAAGATCAGTCATGGGCGGTCTCATTCTGGGGGGCTTCGCGTTGGTGCGTCGCCCAAGCGATGAATTCACCGAGGGAGGTATTGAACGCTTTGGGATCATTGAAGAACGGCGCGTGTTTGCCGCCGGGAATGTCATGGGGCCGCCCCGTCCAGATGTTGCCATAAGGCAGTTTGCGGATATAGGCGTGATCAAGGAATGGATCGTCAGAGCCGTTCAGAATCGCCAGCGGCACAGTGCCCGCGCGCAGCATCCGCATCTGTCGCGGCCAATCGACGACGCCCAGTTTGGTGATCATGTAAAACCGGGTGCGCCCGTCGGTTCGGTTGATGTTCTTGTGCATGAAGGCGCTCGCAGACGACAAAGGGGCGGTGGCCGAATTGGCATAGGCGCGTTGCTCGGCGGCGGTGAAATACTGCTTTCCCGCCAGCACCAGGTGGCTGGAGGCGTCGTAGCCGCGGGCAAAGTCCTCGGGCACGATGTTGAGCGGCGCGGTCCCGGTCAGGCATAGGCCTGCGAAGCCATCGGGGTTGCGCGCCGTCAATTCCAGCGCGACATAGCCGCCAAGCGACCAGCCAACCACCAGCGGGCGGTCGATGTTCAGCGCCGCCATGATATCCTCGGTCACGTCGGCATAGGCCGGCACGTTATAGGCGTTTTCGGGGTCGGCATTGTCCGATACGCCATGGCCCGGAAGATCGAGGGCGATCAGGCGGTGCCGGGCGCGCAGATCGGCAAACTGATGAAAGAACGCCTCCTTGCAGGCGGAATTTCCGTGGATCAACAGGATCGGTGGCAGATCACCTCCGGTATCGCTGACGGCCATGCGGCCATGGCGCGTTTGCACCATCCGCTCGGGCGCGGCCATCTGGACCTCGCGCGCGGCCTTGCTGTGGCGGCGGCGCAGGCGGGCGCGCAGAGCCGAGACGGTCGTCGCTACGGCTTCGCGCAGTTCCTGAATGACGCCCCAGATGCCGCCGGGGTAAAATACCATCACCGCGATGATCAGGCCGGCGATGGCAATGTTACGCCATGCGCCAAAATCAGCCATCGCCTCAGACAGCAGGATGATCACGAACGCGCCCGCCACCGGACCCCAGATCGAGCCGACGCCCCCCACCAGCAGGATCGACAGCACCATCGTCAACGTGCCGAGCCCGAAGATGTCCGGTGATGCGACGCGAACATAGGACCCATAGAGCCCGCCCGCGAACCCGGTGAACAGGCCACTGGCCGCTAGTGTCAGGGCGCGGGTGCGTGCCTCGGGCACACCGCGCGCGATGGCGGCGTATTTCGCGTCGCGCAGGGCCACAATGGCGCGACCCCATTTCGACCGCACGGTCAGGTGTAAAAACGTGCAGGCGCTGATCAGCAGAGCAAGGGCTACATAATAATACCCGATCCGCCCATCGCTGTTGAGCCGGTAGCCCGCGATCGACAGCGGTGGCAGCGTCACCATGCCCGAAGTGCCCCCCGTCACCCACGATTGGCTGATGATAATCTGATACACCAATTGTGAAAACGCGATGGTCACGAGGATCACATAGATCCCGTCCAGCCGGAGCACGGGAAGCGCCACGATCAAGGCCACTGCCACCGCAACTGGCCCCGCCGCCAGCACCGCCAGCCACGGATTGACCCCAAGCGTCTTGGCCAGGATGGCATAGGTGTAGATGCCCACCGCAAACAGCGCGACATGGGCAAAGTTCATCAGGCCGCCATAGCCAAGCGACAGATCCCAACTGGCCGCGACCACCGCAAAGATGAACACCAGAATGAAAAGATGCCGGATATAACTGCTGTCAAACACCCAAGGCAGCACCAGAAGGACACCAATGATCAGCAGGGTCGGAAGCAGGCCATTGGATTTGTGAAAGGGCGGGTCATAACGCATCACAACGTCCTTTGATGGTGGCTGAACAGGCCTGAAGGTTTGAAGAACAAGACCGCGATCATCATAACGAACAGGATGGCAGGCGTCCAATAGAGGCCGACGAAGTAGTTTGAGAACGACTCGACCATGCCCACGATAAGCGCGGCATAGATCGGGCTGGTGAACCGCGCGATGCCGCCAAAGATGACGACGATCAGGGCCGTCATCAGCGGATCTGTTCCCATAGTAGGTGTCATGAAGCGGATGCCGCCGATGAAGATTCCCGCCAGCCCCGCCATGGCCGCCGAAATCCCGAAGGCCAACGCGTAGAGGCGCGGCACATCAAGGCCCATCAACTCGGCCGCCTCGCGGTTTTGCGAGACTGCGCGCATCGACCGGCCGGTCCGGGTCCGGCCCAGAAACCACCCAAGGCTTGCCAGAATTACGATCACGCATCCGATCAGGACAAGGTCGTTGAGCGGGAAGTTGAGGAAGCCCAGATCAATCTGCCCCTCTGCGATCAGGCCCAACTGCTTGGATCGGGGCCCCCAGATCAGGTTGATCACGTTTTCAATTATCGCGGCCCCGGCCAGCGTCGTGATGACGGAGGCGATGACGATATCGTGGCGGCGTTCAAACGGGCGCACTAGGGCCAAATGGAACAGGATGCCGAACACGAACATAGCCGCCGTTGCCCCGGCCACGCCGACGACAAGTCCCAAGCCCGCCGCCTGCGCATCCACCAGTTGCCAGCCGATATAGGCCCCCAGCGCAATGAACGCGCCATGGGCGAAGTTGAAGATGCCAAGCGTCGTCCAGATCGCCGCCAGCCCCGCCGCCATCAGCGCGTAAAGCGCCCCCAGCACAAGGCCACCCGCCGCCACAGACAAGAAGGTGTCGAGCGACATGATCATGTCAGCGCCTCCCCGAACAGCAGCGCCATCAGCGCGTCATGGCCGGGAATATCGGCGTGCTCGAGGCTTTGGGCGATGCGCCCGTGATCGAACAGATGCAGGCGGTCGATCAGCCGCGTCAGAAAGCCCACATCTTGGTCAATGATGATCATTGGCACGCCCATCTCTTTGATTTTTCGAATGGAGTGTTCCAGCTCAAGCCTGAGTTTGGGGGACAGGCCCAATGTCGGCTCATCCAAGATCAACAGTTTAGGGGCCGCCAGAAGGCCCGCCGCGATCGACACCATCTGCCGCTCACCGCCCGACAGATACCGGATCTTGGAGGCGCGCCGCTCGCCCAACCGGGGAAACAGCAGGTCGATCTCAGCCAGACCGGGGCCTGCGCTGTCGGGGCGTCCGTGGGCCGCCAGCGGTGCGATGGACAGCACCTCGGCCACGGTCATTTCCGGGAAAATCAGATTGCCCTGCGGCACATGGATCAAGCCCGCGCGCGCCACGGCCTTGGGGTCCATCCGGCGTCGCGTTATGGCGGCATAGTTGAAATTGCGGAACCTGCGGCTGCCGCGCGCGGCCTCGCGGTTCATCCGAACACCCTCAAGGATCATGTCGCCCGACCACGGCTCCAGCACGCCGCTGATGGTTTTCATCAAGGTTGTTTTGCCGTGGCCGTTGGGCCCGAAAATGCCAACTGTCTGGCCGCGTTCCACGACCAGATCGACATTCTGAAAGATCTGGATCGGATCATAGCCGCCGCTGAGGCCGCGCAGTTCCAAAAGCGGTGCAGTCATTGCGATACCCCCAGATAGGCGTCCATCACCTGACGGTCGCGGACCACAGCGGCGGGCGCTCCTTGGGCGATGACCTGCCCCTGATCGAGCACCATCAGGCGGTCAGATACGCTGGTCAGAAGTTCCAGAACGTGCTCGATCAGCACGATCGCCAGCCCCATATCTTGCAGCTGCAAAATCAGCGCGCGCATCTTGTCGATTTCGGGCGGGGTCAGGCTGGAGGCGGGCTCGTCGAGCAAGACAACTTTGGGATCAAGCGCCATGGCACCTGCCAGCATCACCAGTTTGCGCAGGAAGACCGGCAGCGCATCGGCGCGCCAATTGTGCATCGTGGCGGGAAATCCCACGACATCAAGGGCCTGTTCAGCAAGGTGGATGTTGCGTGCGGCACTGCCGCCGCGGCGGGTCTGCTCGACGGCGACAAGGACGTTGTCGATGGCCGAGAGGGCGGCGAAGACAGTTTCGCGCTGAAACGTGCGCGCCACCCCGAGGCTCGCCAGGTTGTGGGCGGGCAGATCCTGCACTTCGCGTCCTTCAAACAGGACGGTGCCGCTGTCGGGGCCAAAGGGAATGCCGGTGATCGCGTTAAATAGCGTGCTCTTGCCGCTGCCGTTCGGTCCGGCAATTCCGAGGATCTCGCCGCGTCGCACCGTCAGGCTGACATCGGACACTGCGCGCAGCGCCCCGAAGGATTTGCTGATCCCTGAAACAGTGAGTACGGCATCAAGGCGGGGGGGGGCGGGGTAGGACATCGGGGCGCGACCCTTCATTCGGGGAAAGAGCCGATGCCCCTGAGAACAGGGACACCGGCGGGGTTCGTCGGGTCGATCAGCGCGTCATCCAGGGCGGCAGAAGAAAGTCGCCATTGGCATAGATGCCGGGCTCGATAAGCACGCGGGCACCACCCGATTGCAGTTGCCAGAACGACACCGGGATATGATCGTTGCTTTGCAGCGCGACATGGGTTTCGGGATCGAACACCAGGTTCCCGGCAACGGTCGGGCGTTCGATTTCGCCCACGGCGGCGGCGATGGCACGGCGGTCTGTCGGGTCGCCCACTTGCGCCAATGCCTCAAAGTAAAGGTTCGTCATCTCATAGAGTCCGACGCCGTAGACGCCTGATTCCATGCCAAAGCGTGCCTCGTAGGCGTCCATCAACTCCTGACCACGCGGCCAGCCTTCGCTGTCGAGCGGCGCGTTGATGAGATTGTAGAGCACACCGACCGAGTTTTCGCCGGTCAGCGTGACGAACTCGGGCACGGAAGGGGCGTATTGCAGGAACACCAGCGAATTGGTCGGGGCCTCCAAGAACTGATTGAGAAACAGCGCCGAGTTGCCCGGCAGGTAATCGGTGTTGACCACCAGATCGGGCTGCGCTTCACGGACCCGCGCCAGGATCGCACGCCAATCCCCGACCTCACCAAAAGGCACCAGCTCATCGACGACGATCGACCATCCCCCCGCCTCAAACGCGGATTTCATCCCTTCGGAGATTGTTCGTGAATAGGCGTTATCCGATGAGATGATCGCTACGCTGCGGTCGCGCAGGGTGATCTCTCCGCGCGCGGCCAGGGCTTCGACGGCGGGCATCACGTCGGTCTCGTAGCCCGCGAACGAGGCGGTATAGGACCAGCAGCACCAATAATTCTCGATGTCCTGCGTGGTGATCGCCGCGAAGGACGAGGACGGTCCGGCTGCGATATAGGGCATGCCCGCCTCGGCCATCAGATCGACTTCGAACATCGACAAGCTGGCATAGCCAGTCAGGATGACCTCGATCCCATCAGTGCCGATCAGGCGTTCGGCGGCACTTGCGACATTGGCGGCGGATTGATCCCGCACATCGGCCACCACCAACTCAAAGTTGTAGCCTGCGACGCCGCCATTGGCGTTCGCCTCGTCGATGGCCCATTCGACCCCGCGCACGAATTCTTCGCCGTCGGCCGCGGCAGGGCCGGTCAGGGGCGCAAGAAGCCCGATGCGAACGGTCTCGGCAAACGCGCTGCCTGCCGTCGCCAGAATGGTGGTGGAGGCCAGTACGGCCAAAAGGTTCCTCATGGTATCATCTCCCGTTGGTGGCAAAAATCACACGCCTACGGGACCACACCAAGGCCCTGTGCGGGAACTAGAAGATGTGATAGTTTCAGGGGGAGCGTTCATAAAACACCGTTGGACGACCCAAGAAGGGTATATGAGTTAGAAATTGCTGGAGGGAATTGGTGGTCGATCACGGCATTCACGAAAACCCGTTTGAGGGGGTGACGTCCTTGGATCGCGTCTGTGATGTCCTACAAGGGATTGCAGAGGACCGCTCCTTGCAGTTCTTTTCTTACCTGCATTTGCGCGGCAACGGAAAAACCGACAGATTCATCGCCAATTATCCGCTTGAATGGCGCAAGCGGTATGAAGACAAACTCTACATCCATTATGATCCGGTGGTGGCAGTTGGGCAGCAATCGCGGTTGCCGTTCTTTTGGGACAACAGCACATTCATCCGCCCCTACCGGAAAGCCCAACAGCGGGTTTTCTATGAGGCGGGAGATTTTGGCATCAATTACGGCTATTCGATTCCGATCTCGGGACGCAGTGGTGATCTTGGTTTGTTTTCTATGGTAGTGCGCAATGAACGCGATCTGATTTCAGCGATCCGCAGTTCGGGGCATGTGATCTATCTTTTGGGTATGCAATTGCACGACCACGTCTCGTCGTTGGGCGGGGGTGGTGAGGCGCAATTGGAGGGTATTGTGCTGAGTTCGCGTGAGTTGGAATGCCTGAAGTGGACGGCAGATGGTTGCACCACAGAAGACATTGCAGAGCGGATGTCGATTTCAGCCGCGACTGTGAATTACCATTTCAGCAAAATCGTGCCAAAGTTTAAAGCAATGAATCGGCATCACGCGACAATCAAGGCGGTGAAGCTTGGTTTGGTTTGACTGAACTTTAATGATGCAATCACCTTTTTTATGGATCGCCGAGGGGATATCGGGCACCTCTAAAAATTGCCCTGACCTTGGCCGTGCGATATGATCGACACGTAAACCGGCACAGGGGATGCAACGATGGTACAGATGGGTTTTTTCGATCTTTCAGACCGTTACGCGAGCCTGGACGCGAAGAAAGACCCGCTGGTCGAGATCGACGCCGTCGTGTCGTGGGATGAGTTTCGCCCGGCTCTTGAGCGGGTCTGGCGCAAGCCGGATGCGGATCGCAAGTCCCGGGCCGGGCGCAAGCCGATAGACGCAGTGCTGATGTTCAAGACGCTGGTCTTGAGCGCGCTTTACAATCTTTCCGACGACCAGATCGAGTATCAAATCCGCGACCGGCTGTCGTTCATGCGGTTTCTGGGGCTGGGCCTTGGAGACCGGGTGCTCGATGCCAAGACGGTGTGGCTTTATCGAGACGCGCTTGCGCAGGCAGGCAAGGTGGAGGAATTGTTCGGGCTGTTTGACGGGCATCTGGCACGGCAGGGCTATATCACCCGGGGCGGGCAGATCCTGGATGCCTCCATCGTGCCGGTACCGCGCAATCATAACACGCGCGACGAGAATGCGGCCATCAAGAAGGGCGAGGTGCCCGAGGATTGGGAAAACAAGCCCGCCAAGCGATGCCTGAAAGACCTGGACGCGCGCTGGACGAAGAAGCACGGCAAGAGCCATTACGGCTACAAAAACCACGTGAATGTGGACCGAATGCACAAGCTGGTGCGGCGCTACCACGTCAGCGACGCCGCCCAGCATGATAGCCAGGCAGTGGATCGCCTGCTGATGCGAGGCAACACCGGGTCCGGCGTATGGGCGGATGCGGCCTACCGGTCCGAGGAAATGGAGGCAAAGCTGCACGCTCGGAACCTGAAAAGCCACATCCACCGTAAGGGGAAGCGCCCCTCTCGTGCATGCAAGAGCATGCACTGCCGGGCAGTGGGCAAGCCGCTGACTGAACAAGCCAAGGGCAGTAACGGGACCAAATCCACCGTGAGGGTAAGGGTCGAGCACATCTTCGGCGCGCAGAGCAACGACATGGGCGGCACACTGGTGCGCACGATCGGCCTTGTGCGGGCCAAGGCCAAGATCGGGATGAAGAACCTCGCCTACAACATGCGCCGCCTCGGCCAACTGGGTCGCATCAACCCGCACCCAGCCTGAAAAACGGTCGACCACAGACGCAGATCGCCCTGCGCATCGCGAAAAACGGCCCTGAACCGAAGGTCCGCGAAACGAAATGGGCAGCACATCATCAAACCCAAGGCAACAATCGGTCAGCTGAAGGTCGCTGACGCGCTTCGGGCGGAATCTGCTATGCCGTTGCCGCGAAAACAGTCAAAAATCGAGGTGCCCTACTGCCACACGTTTTCGCTTTGTTACCAAGAGCTTCTCGTCCTCTTGCTTCCGCAGCGCTTCCGGGCAATGTGGCAACGCAAAAAGCGCCCCGAGGGGCGCTATGCAAGTAACTGATAATGCGTAGTAATTTGGTTGCGGGAGTTGGATTTGAACCTACGACCTTCAGGTTATGAGCCGCAAGCCGGACGAATGGCCAAAGCTAGTCATTTCAATCGCTTACGCGATAAGCCATTGAAATTACGAACTGAGTCCGCCTTTCTTTGTCTTGATTCACCGGGTTTCGACGCCTTCCGATACACCCAAAACCGCGTTCGCGTGTTGACCAGGTGTTGACAAGAGCAGTAGCAGCACCCCTCGGAAAGTAATCGCGGAGTCAAAGCCAAGATGGTCATGTGTCCGAACGGTTTGGTGTCGGTCTCGGCCCAAAGCCGACTGTCGAACTTGCCTTATTCTGCGGCATCATTTCCCCAAAGCCGCCGTTTAAGCGCAGTTGCAATCCACGTGCTTGTCAACGCCTCGCGAGGTCAAGAACCACAATGTCAATCTTGCCAACAAGCTCGACGGGCAGGCCTGCTTCAAGTTTCTTTTTCAGATCAATGGCCTGCAAGTTTCCCTGGTTCTTCAGGCCTGCGATCTTTTCATCTGCCCCAAACCAGAGAACCAGGTATACTCCCTGCTTTTCCGCGGTTGGGTGCACAGCGTAGCGATCTGCAAGCTGCATCTGGGCCGCCGTGAGGAGTTCGGCATTCCATTGGCCTTTGACTTCCACAACCAGCATCCTGCGCCCCGCTGGCGTCTGGATACAGGATGTGATGTCACATCGATTGCCGCCCGCAAGTTGATGTTCGATCACGTCCACGAACCCTAAAGCTTCAAGCCGAGGTCTCAGCCAGTTGACGATGCGCCTCGTCGCATCATTCTCGCCAAGACGCTGTCCTTTCTCGTAAAACTGATCAATCACTCCCAGATCGCCGCCCAAGACGTCTGCCTGTAAGCGTCCAAGAAACTCGACAACGACGCGGCGCATGTGCTCAACGCTGGCGGGACGCCCCTGATCAAGCGCTGCTCTGACTGCTGCAGCGCGCGGTGGTGTGAAATCGCGTAGGGAACTTGCGCGCTTGCTCGCCGCCCGGATGCTCCGCAGATTCTTGTGGAACGGAGCCATCCGAGAATCAGCCAGAAGGCCATCTAGAATTGGCAGCACAGCATCCGTCGTATCCCTGCCAATAATGTAAACGATATCGGTCAGATAGCGATAGGCGACTTCGGGCTTCGGGCTATCAGTCCCCCAACTTGACGGAAGTGGGACAGGAGGCCAGTGGTCGATGAACGTATAAAGAATGCGCGCGATTTTCGCGGCACTCAAGTCGGGCCACGTCGCATCATCGCCTCTTTGCTCACTTCTAACTTGTTCGAGTTCGAAGATGAAATCCGGATCACGATCCAGAACCGGCCAGATCACGGATTGATCGTCATTCAAGAACCAGAAGTGGCGAAGGAACCAGAAGCGCCGCTGTGCCTCAAGCCTGTGGGGCAGCATGCCGGAATCTAGGTCTGCACAGCGCTCACGGATCAATGCGAGCAGGTTTGCACGATCGCCGTGGCGCACAGCCATATCGAAGAGCCGGCTCAAGGGATGCAGCGCGATGATCGGATACTTGCGCAACCATTCTAAAGGACGCGTAGACAGCAGAAAATTGAACGTTGGCTTGCGTTCCAGCCAGCTTACGTCCGCCGTTTCGCTGCCAGAGGCGAGCTGGGCTTCAACATATACGGCTATGAATGCGTCTGTGTCCGCCTGATTTCGAAAGAGCAATGCATCGAGCGCTTCCTCGAATTGCTCGCGTTCACCCTCACTGACCCCATTGTATCAGCCGATA
>Ga0209491_10008483_pt1 | contig 13018 bp, 11 predicted proteins | sample BON02_FD_187213 | JGI IMG/M metagenome (GOLD analysis project Ga0209491, IMG submission 187213) | Freshwater microbial communities from Lake Bonney liftoff mats and glacier meltwater in Antarctica - BON-02 (SPAdes) (version 2) | ecosystem: Environmental > Aquatic > Freshwater > Ice > Glacier... | reverse complement strand
GGCGGAAGCGGCCGCGTGGAGGGGGTGCGACTGTGTGTGGGGTGTAGGGAGGGAGGAAGGGGCGGGAGGCGGGGGTCAGCATCACCGGCAGCTAATATGTGCATGCATCAGACTCCGAACAAGGAGGGCACTAATAAACGGCCCTCATGCGGACCAGGAAAACAGGACACTTAGCCTACTGCCGCCCTGTTCTTATATCTCCTTGCAGGCCACGTCGTTAGGCTTCAGTTGCCGCGTGTATGCTGGCGTGTACACGACGCGGAGGCCCATGCTCATGCCCTCCCTGTCGGCGAAGTGGCAGCGACGAGGTGAAACGCAGCAGGCGGGCAGGACATCTACGCCTAACAACTAGGGCAGTATTTTAGCAGTACACCTGTGTGGGTAATGTGTGTTGTGTGGGTGTGAGTGTGAGTTTATTCAAGGTATTGGGGAAAAAAAACAAGGCGGGAGGCACAAGCAGCATCATCAGCCCTTCGTGGCGTGTGCGTGGTGTGGGCGGTGTCTCCTCGACGCCTTACCTCGAGCAGATATTGACCCTAGCCCCTCTCATTCCCCCCCTCCTTGCATCACACAGCTTGCTTGGACGTCTGGAAAGGTGCCTGGCGCGGTGCGGTGGCAGCTTTGGGCTTGCTTGCTTCTCCGCCCAGTGCCTCTTTCTTCTCCCGTCATCACTCCTGCGTACAACACCCCACCTCTACTCTTCCATCCTACACAGCACACAGCACACATGCGGCTACCACGGCTCCTGCTGCTGGTGGCGGCACTGGTCTGCGATGCCGCGGCCGTGTCGTCGTCCAAGCAACCGAAACCCTTGACGATGGTCCTGCCTTCCTCCTCTGCCTCTGCCCCGTCCTCCCCCTCCTCCTCCTCGTGTTGGACTCGCCGTCTCCCCGCCGCCATTGCCACCAGCACCTCCACCAGCCACAATAGAAGAAGAAGAAGAGGCGACAATGACGTCCTCCTCCTCGCCGCCAACCGGAGAAGAATAGAGGAGCAGCAACGTGTCTTGTCCGCCCTCCGCACGACCCGAGGTGGCGGTGGTGTGGTAACCAGTGCGGGGTGGGTCACCATCATCGAAGGCCTGAAGAACGGCTGCGCGAGTGGGCTGGCCGCCGCCTGTGCCAAACTTCTCCTCCAACCATTCGACACGGTCAAGACGCTGCAGCAGGCCAACAAGGGCTCGCTGGGCATGGTGGAGGCAGCTCGAGACCTGGTAGCGCGTCGAGGCGTCCGTTCCCTCTACACAGGCCTGGGTGTGACCCTGGTGGGCTCCATCCCCGCCGTCTCCATCTACTTCGGCGTCTACCAGGCCGTGAAGAAAGCGCTGCTGCAAGCCCTTCCTCCCACCCTGGGCTGGACGCTGCTGGGCGTGGCGGCCTCGGCAGGGGTGGGCAACACGGTCGCCTCCTTCTTCCGGGTGCCCTACGAGGTGGTGAAGCAGCGGCTGCAGGCAGGCATGTACAGCAGCACGGGCGAGGCTTTGCGCACCATGTACCGGACCGAGGGCGGGCTGGGTGCCTTCTTTGGGAGGAGTGGGGTGGCTTCGCAGATCATGCGCGATGTGCCTTACGCCATCGTAACCCTCCTCACCTATGAGTCCCTGCGACGGGCACGGGCGGCGGCGCGGCGGAAGGCTGGGGGAGGGGAGGCGTCCACTCCGTTCGAGGACTCGATGATGGGCGCGTTTGCGGGGGGGGTGGGCTCGTTGATTTCCAACCCCATGGACGTGGTCAAGACGCGGGTGATGACCCAGCCAGGCCTCTACCCGACAGTGTGGTCAGCCGTGAGCAAGCTCTGGGCGGAGGAGGGAGCGGCTGCTTTCTTTAAGGGCACGGCGCCCCGGTTGCTGCACAAGGTCCCGGCCAATGCCATTTTCTTTGCCACCTACGAGATTTTTAGGGGGCTGCTGAGGGTGCAGGGGTAGGGAGGGAGGGAGGGAGGGAGGGGTGGGAGAGAGGACAAAGGACACATATGCATGAGTATTGACGACAAGCAAACGATAGAAAGAAGAAAAGAAACGCAGCAAGAGAACGAGGGGTAGGGTGGGAGGGAGGAGGCGGTTTTCCTTCAAACACTGAGCGCAAGAGAAGGAGGGGTAGGGTGGGAGGGAGGAGGCGGTTTTCTTTCAAACACTGAGTCAGTCTGTTCTTCATTTATGTTAGGGTCACTCTTCATTTACAACAGCTTTAATCTACTCTACCTACTAAACCCTTCCTTCTCCTCCCCACCAATCACCCCTCCCCTCCCTCCTCCACCCTCCTCCACCTTCCCTCCCTCCACCTCTGCCCCCTCCCCACTCACCAGCAACACCTGCTCGAAAGGCGGACTAGCCGGACAGGGCGACAAAAGAGGAAGAGGAAAAGAATTAGGGGTGGGTAAGGCTTCCCACTGCACATGCGCCTCGCTGTTGAGGTTCTCCCTCGGTCCCTCCCTTCCGCCTTCCTCCCCTTCCTCCCCGTTGTCTTCGAGGGCCTGAGTGAGGAAGAGGCTGCGAAGGAGGGCGGTGGTGTTGCTCATTAACGAGGAGGGGGCAGACCTGGTCATCATGCCGGCGGCAGACAGGGAGTCGGGTCGCTTCTTCCTCGGGTGCTTCCCCCCGTGCTTGGTCTTGTTTCCTCCTTCTGCTGCTGCTGCCCTTGTTGTCGCTGTTGTCGTCGTGGATAGTGATGACGTTGCTGCTGCTGAAGAGGAGGAGGAGGAGCAGGGAGAGGAGAAGGCGGAGGAAGAGGAAGAATGCACGAGTACCTGCCCTCCCTCCTTGCCTCCTTGCTGTTGTGGTTGTGCCACTTCTTTTCCTCCTCCTTCTGTCGTTGTCGTTGCAGTCGCCTCAGCGGCAGCGGTTCTGATGATGGTGGTGGAGGGGGTGGGGGCAAAAGGCGAACGCAGCAAGGCCGTCAGAGAATCTTGTCGTGTCAATACAGGCCCGGGGAGGGAGAGGGAGGGAGGGAGGGGAGAATGGAGATGGGTCGCCTCACTTGGAGTGTTGATATTATTGCTGTTGGCTTCAGGTGTGGAGGAAGGAGGAGGAGGAGGAGGTGAATGGTCAGGGTAGGAGGGCCCGGGCAGGAGGGAGGGCAAGAGTGAAGGCAGCTCTCCCAGCGTCAGCGATAGACTGCTGCTGCTGGTGGTGGTAGATGTCCCTACGCCTGCCCCCGCCTCCTTATTTCCTTCCTCTTTTCCTCCTTCTCCACTGCTGCTGCTGCCGTTGCTGTTTAAGTGGTGCAGCAGCAAGGCAGAGGGGGTGAGGGGGAGGGAGGCTGGCAGGTCCGCGGGGAGCTTGTGCCGCACCAAGTCCAGCCGGGAAGCCACCTCGGGCAGCTGCATGAGGCTGTCGGCGGTGAGGCGCTGAATGGGGTCGGGGTGGAGGAGGCGGAGGAGGACCAGGTCCCGCAGATCCTGGGAGTAGAATTCGTCCGTGTCTAAGCGCGCTTGGAACTGTCGCTTCAGCACGGCCCGCCTCAGATGCAAAGGGGTAGGCCCGTCGAAGGGCTGAACCAAGGTGGTGAGCTCGTACAGCGTGCAGCCCAGAGAGTAGAGGTCAGCGGCGAACCCGTACGGTTTGCCCTCCCAGATCTCGGGCGCCATGTAGGGCAGCGTGCCCAAGACCGACTGCACCTCGCCTGTCTCATCGTCCAGGCACTTGGACACATTCAAGTCCCCCAGCTTGGCATTGCCGTCCTCATCTAACAAAATATTGGCGGGCTTGATGTCACGGTGCAGCACACGCAGGGCATGCAAGGCCGACAGGGCCTCCAAGCACTGCACCAAGTACACCCACACCACGCGCTCGTCCACCCGCTCCCCCCGTGTCCGGTACCTCTGGATCTTGCGGGCCAGGTCCTGGAAGCCGCAGTACTCCATGACGATGCAGAAGTGCGTGGGCCCGTCCATGAAAGTCTCATAGCACCGAACGATGCGCGGGTGGCGGAAGGAGGCGAGCAGTCGGATTTCATTCAGGGCCATGGCCAAGTCGCGTCGATCCAGCCCATCGAGGTTGACGCGTTTGATGGCGTACGTGTGGTTGTCGGCCTTGCGCACCACTTGGTACACGCTCCCATAGGCTCCCAAGCCCAGCTTGGCCAGGACGCGGAAGTCGTGGATGGTCGTGGACTTCGGGATTGATGATGAGGAGGAGGAGAGGGTGGGAAGCGACGAGGAGGACAGGGAGGAGGAGGAGGAGGAGGAGGGCGTCGTGTCTTGTTCCATAGACGCTGGGCTTAAGGCCCTTGTTGGGGGCGGGGAAGCTCGGACGGAGCACACGCGGTAAGGGCGCTGTGGTAAGGAAGGGGTAGGGCGGATGGTGTGAGAGTTTGAGCCGGAGGGTGTGCTGCAGGGTGTCTCGTGGACTGGGACAGGCAGGGTTAGTACGGAGAGCGACGCAATGGACAGTTAGATTTTTGCGAGTGACGTTGGCGTCTGCCAGCATCATGAAGCAAGTGCCACCGCAGACACGCTGTACGTGGACTTGTAGTCAGAGTTGCGCGTTGTCTCTCCGTGCTGGGTTTTTTCCTTCTTGTTATGTGCTCCCTCCTCCTTCTCATCCACGCATCCCCTCCCACGCAACATACACACACATACACTAGGCGCACCAGCAAAGCTTCCACGGGCTTCGACACGCTCCAAGCAAGCACTCGACACACACCAATAAGCATAAGCATGAAGACCCCGACCCTCTTGACCACGGTGTTGGTGCTGCCCACGCTCGCCGCCGCCTTTGTCGTCCGCCCCGCCAAGCAGCAACAACGCACGCTCTCCATGTCCTCCTCCTCCTCTATACGCGGCGGCGTTGCCTCCCGTCGCGCCTCCCTCTTTGGCACGGCAACGGCCGCCGCCGCTTCCTTCTTCCTCCTGTCCAGCCCCACCCCTGCGTTTGCGGGCGTCAAAGCCTCGACGGCAGAAGAGTCGCTTAAGGCAGCCCAAGAAATCAAAGCTGGCTTGAAAAGCCTGGCCGAGATGCAAGTCGCCGCCGCCAAGGCCGACTGGGAGACGGTCAAGACGCTCTTGCAAAGGCCGGAGTTCAAGAACTTCGATAACACGGCTATCACCTTGGTGCGCTCCGATTTGTTGACGGCTGAGGACAAGACGAGCCTGGGCACCATCCGCCGCTTCGGCTTGACGGCCGACTACATTATTATGATTGGTGGGCTCGAGACGGAGCTGCGTGCGGGAGGCGTCCTGCCCCCGTTGAAGGGCGCGATCGAGGACGAGGAGGACGAGGAGGGGAAGGAAAAGAGTGTAAATAGGGGAGAGGCGGTGAAATTTGTCAAGCTGGCCAGGGGATGCTTGCAAGAAATCGATCGAATCTCCAGCACGGTGCTGCCGGAGGCGGAGCAATGAGAAAATGGAAAGCGCGGGGAAGGAAGAAAAAATGTGGAGAGAAAAGCAAGATTCGGACTGGTGCCAAAAATTGATTAAATTTCCATGTGGAACTTTTATTTACTTTCTGTTGTCCTCTTTTTTGCGTCGTTTCGTTTCACCATACCAAGACGCCCCTGACCCAGTGTACACATCGCAGGCCTAAATTACCTACTGAACCTAAAGCTACGAAGGAGCGAGCTGCAATGTTCTAAGAGAGCTCTTATTCTACTGTACTGCCTCTGCTTTTTGCTTGTTTTACTGCATTGAAACTGAAAAAGAAAACTGACATACTTACTCTCCTTGTCTTTTGTCCTTCCATCTTGTTCACGCAATCGTGTTGGGGCACAAGCCCAGGTCCACAAAGAGGAGGCCACAGAGCACGGCCACGAAGCCTGCGGCCTGAAAGTGGAGGTTCATGACGCTGCCGGCGTACGCCTGGTAGGCCTTGCAGTAGTCCACCGTCTGGGCCGCGTACTCGTAGGAGAGGACGATGAGGTACCCAGACAGCAGGGCAAAGACGGCGACGAGCAGGGCCACAAACACGTCCGATTTGGGAATGTGTGTGGGGATGGAAATGTAGGCCAGGAAGAGAACCAAGAGGGACAAACGGGCCAGGGCAGCGCGCACCAATTGGGACGGCCGCGATAAAGCTTGGAGGCGGGGGAGGAGGCGAGCGAGGGGCCGCCCAAGAAAGTCGGCAAAAAGACGCACAAAATAAAGCAGCTCGCAGACACAATTATTAGACCGCGGGCGGCTGCTGCGGACATAGGCCAGGAACGACGCTTGGAAAATGGAGGAGGCGATGGTAATAAACAGCGCCCAGCGACAGGGCGCGATGACCGCTTCCACAAAATCCTTTTCCGCCTCGGTCAGGGCCTGGATGACGACAATGGAAGAAGGATGGGAGGGGCCGTTACACACATTGCTGCTGCCGCTGGAAGGTGAGGCGGCGGCTGTGCTCGTGGTCGAGGCGATGCTGTGGCTAATGGCTTGGCTGTCGCTGCTGGGCGCACGTAAAAGTGGAACGTTCTCCTCTTCTCCCTTTTCTCCGCTCCTTTCCTCATTCCGCCCCGCGTCTGGTAGAGAGCTCACCTGTCTTCCTTGGTCCTTCAGGTGCAGCAGCGCGCGAGGTAGGCGGCGCGAGAGCCGAAGCGGGCGTCGAGGGCCGAGTCGTAGTGTTGTTGGAGGAGGGCGAGCGGGAGGCCGGGGAGGTAATACGCGCTATTGAGTTTGACGAAGAAATCGGGGCCGTGATGTTGCTTGAAATACGAGACGAGAGAACCCATCACGGTCCAGGACGACATGTAGGCGAGGGCCAGCAGGAGGAAGCAGGGACCCAGGGTCGGAGTGGGGGTAAGGGGAGGTTTGTGTTTGGACGAAGGAGTGGTGGGGGAGTAGGAGGATGAGGAGGGCGACGAACAGCGGGTATAGCTTCCTGTTGTGCTGATGGTGGCCATGGCTCTGCTGTCATCGTCCTGCTCTATGATGTCGTCGTGGTTCCCGCGTATGGTCGCGGTCGTGCTCTTGTCCGGCGCCGGCCCAGCAGTTGGATCGAAGAGGAGCGGAGGACGGGAGGGTGGGTGGGAGGGCAGGCCATTCAATGGCAGATTTCGCTGCTGATGATGCGGTCTGTGGTACATGCCTCTTTTTTTAGCCGTGTGTATTGCTTGTGGAGTGGCGTAATGGAGTAGTGTAGTGAGATTTGAGTTTGTGTTCTGATTATCGATAGCCCGCGTGATTTGTTTGTGTTGCCCCGCAAGAGCTGGAAGCCTAGCTTGCGCCTAGCATCAGCTCCACAGTGTCCTATGAAGCATCATAAAGACGCAGGGCTTGGGGAGTGCTGCTAGCATTCACTGTGTTCTCACTTTGAACGGGTCGAAAAGCAGAGAAGAGAGAGGGCAGCCAACAGGAACGGAGGCAGCTGACAAGGGGAAAGAAGGATTTGCCCATGTGAATCGATGTGAATGGCAACCATGCAATGCACCAGGACAAAACACACAGGCCGGCACCATTTGTTTACGACTCATGAACTTTTACCCAAACACGTCCAACAGGGAGACAAGCGAGGCAACGTGCAGCTCTATCCAATCAGGGCTCCAACCCCGCACGCCCTCCGCATCATCATACCCATGCAACGCCTGGGCGGCCACCACCTCGTCTTGGCCCTCCTCGTCCTCCACGCCACCACCGCCTTCCTCCTCCCGCCTTGTCCTAACAGACGCCTCGCGGTGCCATGCCGTAGCAGCACGGCGGCCGGTCGCCGGGACGACCACCATCAGCAGCATTCACTGCGAGATAGAAGACGGAATCCCTACCCCTGGTCCTCCCTCGCCGCCACCACCTCCTCCTCCTCGGCGCACGTGACGATCGAGGGCCAGGCCCCTGTCCTTCTTCGTGCCGACATTACGGGCTTGTCGCGCGAGCAAGCCGTCGCGTGGGTCCATGCCTGGTGCACGCAATCCCTTCCCACCCCTCCGCCTTCCTCGACCCCTGCCTCCTCCTCCTCCTCTCCCTCACCCACCACCACCACACGGCCCTTCGGCGGCCAAAGCAGCAGTACCACGGCATATGCCGCGCGCATGCAGGCCCAGCCTGGCTTGCCCATGGGCATAACGAGCCTCCCAATCTCCCCCACCCTCACCGACAAGGGGGCACGTGTTGTGTGTCAAGGCCTGGGGCCCGCGTTTTTGGACGTGGAGGTGCTTGGCGGCGGCGGAGGGGGAGGAGGAGGGACGGTGACGATGATCGTGCGGCAATGCATGAGCCACGCACAGATGCAGCAGCACTCGACATCCATTCGTGGGTTGGCACGGGACACGGAGAAGGCCGTGCTGGAGAAGTTCAAGGTGGACTTGCCCCGGACATTGGAAGGAGGGAGGGAGGGAGGGGTGGATGTGTTGCTCTACACAGAAGAAGAAGCAGAGGCGATGGGTGTGGTGGAGGCGGCGGCCATCGCGCTGGTGCCAGCCGTGATGGACGTGGACGACGAGTACTTGCTGCTGCAGGACAAGGGCTTGAAGGAGGAGGAGGAGGAGAGCAGCAGCAGCAGCAGCAGTCGCGATAAGGCGGAAGAGGACGCGCGTTTGCGGGAGCTGGTGGAGATGCTGGGGCTGGCTGAAGCACTGAACCTCGATGATTTGGAAGGGGGAGGAAGGGAGGGAGGGGTTGGGGGAGGGTACGGGGACCCGAACTCGCCGTTTGCCAAGAAGGCGGTGGCGGCCTACGAGGCCTTTGTGCAGGCCCAGAAGGAGGGCGGGGGGGAGGGAGGGAGCGACGTGGCCTCGACAGTGGCCGGGATGGGGGAGGTGGTGCTGGAGCAGCTTAGGGAGGGCGGGAGTGAGGGAGGGGCGACGCCGGAGGACGTGCGGGCCATGTTTGAGGGAGGGGTGCGGAGCGCGATGCAGGAGGCAGATCGAGTAGCAGCCAAGGGGCAGCGGCGGAAGCGAGTGTTGGCAGCCGTAAAAGAGGTAGCACAGACCAAGGAGAAGAAGGAGGAGGGAGGAGGACTAGTGAAGGAGGGGCTGGTGACGCTGCAGATGATGTTTGAGGGCACGGGTCTCAAGGGCGGCCTGGACGTGCTGGCGGGACCACCGGGGGAGGCGAGCGTGGACTTATCTTCGTGGGAGAGGGAGAGGGAAGGAGCGGGCGAAGAGGAAGGCGCTGTGCTCCAGAGCCTGGCGAACGAGGAGGAGGAGGACGAAGACGAGTGGGACGAGTCGTTGGGAGCCATGGGCGAGGCGGACCCTTTGGGGGATGTGGGTTGGGACGTGGCGGCGCGGTTTGACCTGTTGGTGCGGGAGCTGGAGGCGACGGTAGACTCGCCCGACCTATTGCCCGCCATTGCCAGTCAGTACCACAACGTCTTTCTGAGCCGGCACTTCCTGGGGCTGATGCGCGCCAGGCTGGAGGCGTGCGAGGCGGCGGCGGGCGGCGAGGAGGGGGGAGGCCGGTGGGGTGGCGGGCGGAGCGAGGTGACGGCGGCCACGCCCGTGGTACTGGCGCGCATGGTGAGCTTCACGGAGCAGCTGGTGGTGCAGGTCCAGGAGATGGGTCAGCTGTACGAGCTGCAGCAGCTGGACAAGATCAAGGCCATCTGCGCCGTGGCGGAGGAGGACATGGGCAAGCTCTCGGAGTACGTCTCCAGCCGCAAGGACGACCTGGACGAGGACTTCGTGCGCTACCTGCAGTACCTGCTCGAGGCCGAGAAGGCGCGGCTGAAGGGCGCGGGCGTGGCGCGGCCGGAGCGGGAGCCGTCCAACTGGCTAATGATCCTGGAGATCGTCAAGAAGGGCGTGTACCACGAGATGGGCAAGGCGGTGCGCGACGACGTGAGCATGGTCCACTTCATCACGCGCTTCGAGGAGGCGGACGAGCGCGAGCACCTGGCGCGGGCCCACATCGCGCGCCTGACGCCCTCGCAGGTCATCCCCTTCAAGCGAGTGGTCACGCAGATGGTGGACCACTTCGAGAGCCGCGTAAACGACCTGAGCGAGGCCGAGCTGGCGCTGACGGGCAAGGTGCTCGAGGTGGAGGACATCCTGGAGGAGGTGCACCCGGACTCGTCGCTGCTGGCGCTGCTGCAGACCAAGGAGGGCGGCGTGGGGCTGGAGGCCTACAAGACGGGCGCCGAGACGCTGCTGCACGACCCGCGCGAGTGGGACGACAGCGCGCTGGTGGGCCGGGAAGACGAGCTCTTCTCGCCCGAGTACCTGGCCGCCAAGTACGACCGCATCCTCAAGCACTACGGCTTTACCGCCTCGCGGCAGGAAGGCCGGGGCATGGGCAACGTGGGTGAGGAAGAGGAGGAGGAAGAAAAGGGAAAGAGAGGGATGGAGAAGGCGCTGGGTCAGGGATCGGCAGGAGCGTTGCCCGCTGTGCTTGCGAAGGCGGTGGCTGGCGAGGGCAAGGAGGAGGAGGAGGAGGAGGTGGAAGAGACGGGGGGTGCCGGAAGCATCCTTGAGGCGCTTCAAGAAGAAGGCGTGTTGTGAATAGAGTAACAAGGCAAAAAGGTGAACAAAATGAAAGTAAAGCAATTGAGAGTGGTTTTGTTTCGTTTGAGTTGACTTTGGGATAGGCCTTGTCGGGGTGCGGAGTAGAGGGAGGAAGATGAGAAAGAGGAAGGAGGGGTTATATCAATGGAACTTGACTAGCATCTTCGAAACCACCTTTCTGGCCTTCAAACGACCATATGTGTGCGTCCACCATCTGGAGGGGAAGAGTTGGGGGGGTATTGCGGTGGCAGGGTTGGGAGGTTTGCATTTGGAGGCTTAGCTACAAAACACTGCCAGCAGCCTGTTTAGTACGATTTAGCCCAAAAAGAGGGCTACAGATGACAATGCGCTGACTTTTGTATATCCTTCGAGCTGCCTTTCATGCTGAAAAAATGGAGGCTTGCCCCTCCTTTTCACGTTCCCACTTCTCCGCGCCTTGCTTCAAGCAGCAATGTGATGATGATGATGACTTGATGATGTGCCTTCACTCTTCATGCCCATCCTGCACAAACAAGCCTTTACTTCACCCAACCCTGTCTACGCTCCACACAGCCCACAGACAAGGCCAACTCACACGATGGGCGTTGGGACGGAGACACCCGCTCCGCCCCACCAACCAGCAGACCAAGCAACCAAACCACAGCACGATCCTTCTTCTGCCTCGTCCTCCTCCCTTTCCAAGCAACGCCAACGACCGCAGGACGACAAGCAAGACGAGGACATGCAGGGACACGAACAGCAGCAGCAGCAGCAGCAAGAGCAGAAGCACGAGGCGGGGGGAAAGGAAAGGCAGCAGAAGCAGCAGCAGGAGGAGGAGCAGCAGGAGGAGGAGCCGCAGCAGCAGGAGCAGAAGCAGCGTCACTCTCCCTCAGAAGGCCAAGGTAAGGGAAGGACAGCAAGAGAGAGGACAGCCCCTCCCCATCGACACTATAGTGCGATTCAGGCACCTTTTCCTCTCTCCTTTCTCGTCCCCCCTGTCCCTCAGCTTGATGGACCACAGCCTGTAAGATCCTGCTGCCAAGCCTCCTCGATCTTTGTCTGTCCTCTCCCCATATCACCTGCCGTTGCAACCCACATTCCAAATCTGCATTTCTCCTCTCGATTATCAATGAAGCCATTTCTTGCTCCATTTCCTCTGTGTAGTCTCGCTTTTTCTGACCCAAGCCTCCACTATCTCTCCCCCCCTCCTCCCTACTCTCCATCTCCTCCCCTCCCATGACCGCGTCCGCAGCCACAGCGTCCGCGTCCGCAGCCACAGCCATGGTGGGGTCAGATGCACACCATGACCGCGTCCGCAGCCACAGCGTCCTCAGCACAGGCAGCGCCGGTAGCAGCAGCGACGACAACAGCCCTTCGTATCGGAGCAGCCTGGACTCGACGTCGTCGGCACGGGAAGGCGGGGAGGGAGGGAAGGAGGGAGGGCGGGAGCGAGCCGGTAGCCTGGGCGTGCAAGGCCGATTGACGAGCGAGCTGATCAAGCCCCCTGACGCGCACCACGAATCGTTATTTGCACCCTACTACGCCTCGGACGCGGGCGGCCCGCCTGCCAAGAAGCCGCCCTCCTACCTGCCCTCCTCCGACGGTGGGGCAAAGGGAGAGACGTGGTGGATGAAGGGCGGAGGAGGGAGTGGTGGGGAGGAGGGAGGGGAGGAGGGGAGAGGTGCAGACGAGAGTTTGACGGTGCGGTTGCGGCGGCACAAGCGCGAGGCCGCGGAGAGGAAGGAAAAGGAGGAGAGGGAGGCGGGGCAGAGGGGAAGTGCTGGTGGTGGCGATGGGCCGGTCGGAAAGGAAGGAGGAGGGGGAGGAGTGGAGGGGACCAAGGACGAAGCGCTGGACAGGGAAGGAAAGGGAGAAGAGAAGGGCAAGGCGGAAGCAGCCGTAGGGACAGGCGGAGACAAAAGGGAAGGAGCAACGTCCCTGACAGCGCAACAAGGTCAGCAGCAGCAGCAGCCCGCCACCCTCCCCGGTCCTGAAGCCTCCCCCTTCTCCCTCTCCTGCCCCTCCTCCTCCTCGTCCTCGTCGTCGAATCTCCCCATGTACACCATCACCGTGGTCCCTTGGGGCCGGGCCTCTTCTACCTCCCACCCCTCGTCGACCCACCACGACCCACCTGGCTGCGTGGGCCTCTTTAGCTGCACGAGCACTGGTAGCCAGGACTCCTCCTCGTCCCCCTTCTCTTCTTCTCCTTTCATGACCTACAAAATCACCCTCACTCGCAACGACCCTGTTTCTCCTCCAACCCCCTTCTCCTCCTCTTCCTCCCCCTCCTCCTTTGTCCGGCCCTCCCGCGCCACCTCGCCTCCGACCACGCACACCACCATCAAGCGCTACTCGGAGCTCCTGCGGTACCACCATCTCTGGTGCGAGCGGGGGCTTGTCCCGCCCTCCCTCAAGGCCAAGTTTCCGCCTAAAACGCTGGCGATGGGAATGACGAGGGCGGGAGCCGGAGTCAAAATGGGTGGAGGTGGTGAGTCATCCACCAGCATCCAGGAGAGGGCCCGGAAGCTGCAGCGCTACTTCGAAGCCTTGCTGAAGCTGGGAGAAGAAGGAAACGGAGGAGGGAGGAAGGCGCAGCAGGACAAGGTGTTGGGGTCGCCCTTGTTTTGGGCGGTGCTTGGTGCCGGCAGGTCAGAATGGGCGGTGGTGTGATTGTATATTGAACGGAGCGT
>Ga0209491_10008476_pt1 | contig 13034 bp, 9 predicted proteins | sample BON02_FD_187213 | JGI IMG/M metagenome (GOLD analysis project Ga0209491, IMG submission 187213) | Freshwater microbial communities from Lake Bonney liftoff mats and glacier meltwater in Antarctica - BON-02 (SPAdes) (version 2) | ecosystem: Environmental > Aquatic > Freshwater > Ice > Glacier... | reverse complement strand
ATATATATATATATATATATATATATATATATGTGTGTGTATATATATATATATATATATATATATATATATGTATATATACACACATATGGCGTGAAGAAAGACACGGTCGGCTCTGTGGCTCTGGTGTCGTGTACTTAGGTGTGGTGAGTAGAGGTGTCTAGTGCCAATGATAGTATTGATTAGCGCGCAATCCCTGAATCAACAAACGAATACCTTGTAAAGGCCAAGCCACGACCCACCCGAAGAACAAGCCACCCGAAGAACAAGTCGCTCAAGCAAATCCTGGGTTCCACACTAGGAAGGGCGGGCCCTAACCTGAAACCTGGGACGGTGCGTGGTTACGCAATGAACGGCCCGCGAAACGGCTTGAACATCGGTGGGAAGGTCGGTCCCTGCCCTGGAGGCCGGAGACGATGGGTGTTAGGTAGTGGTCATGCCCTTTCTCAAGCCGTGCATGCCGCAAACACATACCGTCCCAGGTTTCAGGTTAGGGCCCGACCTTACTACGCGCCGGAATCCAATGCAAAAGGGGTTCTCTGTCTTAAGCCAAAGGATGAGCAGGCCCTAGTTTCACTGTAACAAAACTCAACGGCTAACGTGGAGGGAGGGTGGACAAATGCCGTTATAATTGAAGGCGGCTAAATGGCTAAATAAATTAGGTCAACACAAAGAGAGTCAAAAACGGTTATTAAACGGTTATTTGCCGTTTTGTAATGAAATGTTCGCCCTCTGCCCGCGTCGACAATTTCTCTATTAGAACGGCAAACTAGGGCCTGCTCATTGACAACCCAGAGCGGGCGTCGGCTTCAAAATAAAATCTCGGACACAAGTCGAATGCACGCTGGGCTCTCTCGTGAGACGAAAAGAGACGAGGCGGGGTGGTACGGCTCAAACACACTCTGGTTGTCTGGTCACCCGCGCGCTTTTGTATGGGAACGTTCCGCTCTGTGCTCAGCTTGTGTGGTGCGGGTGTACGCCATGAGGAACTTCACACACAAAAACATAATGTGGCTGAAGCTAACCAGTGGTCCCTGGTCCAGTCTCTCCTCCGGTATGCTGCGATCCACTAAAACACAACGTAGCGTGGCAGCAGCTTACCAGTGGTCCCTGGTCCAGTCGCCCCTCCGGTATGCTGCGATCCACTAAATCATAACGTAGCGTGGCTTTTTTTTTTTTTTAATCGGAGCCGTTTGAACGGGTAAACCAGCGTTCACGTGCCTTTGGGCCGAACCTGGGTCTGGGCCCTCCGAAAGGGGTGAGCATAGACCGTTTGAGTGGTGTCGGCGCGTCTGCGGGGGTTTGTCTCTTCCGGCCTGGGGGTAGCGCGGTGCGGCCGCAGTGCTGGCTGTGCTGTGTGTGCTGTGGGCCATGTCGGCTGCTGTGTTGGAGGGAGGGGTGCCCTGTGGGGGTAAACATATCATCATCAGCAGCTTACCAGTGGTCTCTGGTCCAGTCACCCCTCCGGTATGCTGCGATCCATGCGTTCCATTTCGGGGGCAGGTCGTAGACGTAGATCCTCGGCCGCGGGGGCTCGGACCCCTTTGCTGCGGCGAGTCCCAGGGAGGACGCGTTGAGCGAGCAGTCGATGCCCCAGTGGCCTGGGCACAATACGGGGGGGGGAGGATCGGCCGAAGAAAAAGCCATCGTAAAGGTTTTACCTTTTAGGTTTTTTTTATGATATTGTTAGTTTGGCCGCTTCTTGAACCAGTTTATAAACAACTCAATTGTGTACTTAACTCACTTAAGAAGTGGGGCCTCCTCGACCCCTCTGTTTATAAACAGCCCTGTTTATAAACAGTGGCTGCTCACTTAGCTCAATCGAAAGTTCCTGTGGAGTTCCGAACACTGTCGAAAAGACTCAACGGAGGAATGCGAGGAGCAGGCACGGGCCCATTCATTGAGCCTGGCGCTTGGCCTTTACACGATATTGCCATCACCAATATTGAATGGTCTAGGTCATAAAAGGGGGGTCGGTGGGGGCGCGTATATTTCACAATGGTCGTGCAATAGTCTTGCAATAGAGTAGGCTTTGCAGGTGAGGGGGGGGGATAAACGGACGATAGGCGCCCACAATAAACCTGTGAAGTGAATCAATATCTTGTAAAGGCTAACCTGGCGCGTGATTCCCCCCAGTCTGGCGAGGGGCATGGGCTTGAGTGGGGCAGTCGCGGCGGTCGATTTGGAGAGGGGCACGGGCTTGAGCGGGGCTGGTCAGTCCTTTCCGCAGTGGCATGTCGTAGAACGACGCCCGTTTGAGTGGGGCCGGGCGCAGCCGTGGGGCTTTCTCTTCTGTGGTGGTGCTGCTCGTGCCGGCGGAGTGCTGCTGCGGGCCACGTCTGGTGTTTCCGGGGTGTTTCGTAGGTGTGTGGACGGATTCTCACCTGGCTGATTTTTGCACTAGTTGGCAAGGCCGGGGTGGGGAGGGGATCCTGTGGGCGGGAAAAGTACTCTCTATATTTACAACATAGATAGATAGATAGATAGATAGATACATTTATTTATTTATGTTCACCTGGTTGGCACTTGCACCAGTTGCCGACGCATGAACCCTTCCCCGAACAGTCGTTGAAGCACTTGTGCAGGTGGTGCTGCGTGTCCATCACCACCTCGCACTCGGGCCCCGTGTAGCCCGGGAAGCAGCGGCAGAGCGGGGTCCGTTGCCGCACGCACTCGTCCAGGTTGTACCGCCGATCCTCCGGTACGCACTCGGACGGCTTGGGGTAGAAAGGATACGGCAGCTGGGCCGCAAAGATACCGTTGCCAGAGCAGAGGCCCTTCTCGCGCGCCTGGCGCGCCTGCACTCTCGTCATCGCGAGCACGGTTTCGTTGGCCACCATCGGCATGAAGGGCATCTTTGCCTTGAACCGCGCCTCGGCCTTGTGCATCGTCTCGCCCGGCCGGGGCTCCACCAGGCACTCCTGCCTCGCGTCTAGCCCCTGGTCATAGCACTCAGCCATGCACTCGCACGTCGTGGGGAACGACGGCTGCGCGTGGATCCCGCAGGCCGCCACGGTCGGCTTGAGCCCGTACTGGTCGGCGCACGACGGGAAGAGCGGCGTGGCGCAGTCTGGGCCCTCGTAAAACGGCGCACAGTCGCACCGGCCCAGGTCGAGGTTGCACGTGCCGTGAGGGCAGCCGCCCGGGCACGGTCTACCGCCGAGTGGGGGAGCGGCGGAGACGGAGGCGAAGGCGGGAGGGACCGCGGCCACCGCGACCGGGGCCACAGCAGGCAGGGCCTTTGGTGCCGGCGCCGCAGCCGCCGTCGTCGCTTGGTCGAGGTTGGTGCGCGCCGACGCCAGCCGGGATCCCGTCACGTGGAGGCTCTGTAAGAGGGCGGCCTCGCGCGCCTTGGCGTGGTCGAGCAGCTGCTTGACGGCGGCCGTTCCGCCCGCCAACTCTCCCGGTTGGGGCGCTGACCCATATTGTGGCCGCAGCGTCGTTGGGATGTAGAGCAGCCCGACGACGAGGAGCCCGAGGGGCAGGACCCGCCGAACCAGGGTGTTGGGCGTGCCGGAGGAGCTTGTCGCCATTCGTGTCGCGGTACACACGATGTGATGTTGCGATGTTGCGACGCCGTTACAATTCAATTCACAGCGCTCCGATAGGTGGGGACGCTGTGAAGGAAGTGTTTCGGCTTCCGGCATGCCGGCCACGACATTGCGATTGAGGGGACGCTGTGTTTCGGGCATGCCGGCCACGACGGACGCGGCCTTGCGATTGAAGACGATGAGAAACGTGCTTGCGCTCGCGTCCCTGGCGCTGGCCGGCGCGCTGGAGTCGGGGACAGTGGAGGTGTGCGTGCGCGGCGCGCGGGGTCTGCCCCGAATGGACGGCTCGGTTTTTCACGACTCGCGGCCCGACCCGTTCGCGGTGGTGACACTCGACGGCGTTAGCGAATCTGTCGACCACTGCCGAAGCGTGGGCCTGCTCAAGGGCGAGCCGCTAAAGCGCACCGCCGCCGACGGCTCCGGCTGCTGCCGCTCGAGCAAGGAGACCAACACGTACACACCGGCGTGGCCGACGTTCTGCTGTTACTTCCCTGAGTTTTCCTTCAATTATCTCGAGGTGTCGGTATGGGACGACGACGTCTTCTCCGACGAGCTCATCGGCACGGTGGTCATAAGCCCGCTGCCCGGGTCCAGCACGCTCCACCTCACGGGCAGCAAGTGCGGCGACGGCGGCAGCGCGTGCGAGATAAGCGTCGACGTGGCGCCGGTGCTGCTGGCCGGCGCGTTTCCGAAGGGCTCCACTGCGGACCCGGGCGTGCTACGGCTGGGCGATATCGAGGTGTGCGTGCTGGACGTGCACGGCCACGGCCTCCCGTCGATGGACGCGCTGACGGCCACCGACTGGGCGGTGGTGATGCGGATGGGCTACGACGCGACCTTCCGCTGCAGCGCGGTGAGGGTCACAAAGAAACGTCTCCAACCGAGCCACGTGTCCTCTTCCAGGAAGGGCAACAGCAAAACACCCGTGTTCCGCGCAACCACGCCCTCCTGACCAACGCCCTCTTCCCGCCCCCAACGCACACACCGCCCTTCTCAAACGCAACCACACCCTCCTGTCCTCCTTGCAGAGCCTCTACGATTCGACCGTCAACTCGATCGGACTCCAGGGTCACGGCACCGCCTACTGGGCCCACTGCTGCCACACCTTCTCCGACGTGGTGATCACGCCCACCACCAAGCTCTATTTCGAGCTCTACGACTCCGAGTCCTACTTCAGAGACCAGCTCTGCTGCTCGGCCTCCGTAGCCGTTTTAGAGTACACTGGGCCCTTCACCGCGCCACTTAGCGGCGGGCCCGGCCGCTTCGTCGACGCGAAAGTTACCTACGTGCGCCCGCCCTCGCCGCCGCCGCCCGGCGCGCCGCCCTCGCCGCCCTCGCCGCCGCACACGCCGCCCGCGCCCGTACCGCCGCCGCACCGTTCGCCACCGGACTTCTGCCCAAAGGACGTGGCCGTCGCCCTGCCGCCGCCAGAGTACCCGCGCCTCGTCAACGGCAGCTATACCTACAGTGGCGCGGGAACCTGGTCGGCCGCCGTGCCACCCCGGCCGAGCGGCTGCTACCTGCTGGGCCCGCCCGAGTGGGGCCCCGCCCAGCCAGAGTGCCTCTACGGCCCGGCACTCGAGTTTTTGGCCAGCAGAGACATCCTCCGCCTGCCAGACGTCTTTCTCTTTCCGCCAGCGGGGAAGACCGAAATCGCTCGGATTGCGTTAGTTACGGGCGACGTGGTGATCCGCACGCTGACCGTCTCGCACATCCGTTGCTCCTACCTCGAGCGCGAGCCCTTTGGCGCCAAACTGAATGGCGTGAACCCCAACTCGGTCGCTGGCGCGCGTGAGTCGGTCGCCTTCTCGATGCACATCACCGAAATGACGTGCGTCGCTTCGCTCAGCGGTTCACCCGAGCTCACCTCGCTGCTGTACGACACGGAGCTCACATTCTCGCTCGCGGACCTCGACTTCCGGACCGACCTGTCCCTCGCCTTCGTCCACTCGCTCAACGGCTCCAGGCTCGTCGCAAAGACGGGCTTCCTCTCGCCCGACTGCGCGATCAAGTCTGGCTCGGTCTTCTCAAGCCTCGGTTTAGCGCGCACGCACCCCTGCGCCTGTGACCCGTTCGACGAATCCTGCGAGTGGGCCGATTTGAGCCTCCGCGCCATCGAGATGCACCTTTTCGGCTCCGGGACGGCCCACTCGCTTCTGAACGAGGTGGCCCGGGGCCTCGCGCCGCTGCTCAAGTCCTCCATCGTCGACTCGGTCAACCGACTCGTGATGCCGCGCGCGGTGACCGTCGCGCGCAAGCCGCCACCGATCACGATACGCACCGTCGAGGCGGCTGCCGGGCAAACCTCCTTTTCTGGTGCTGAGGGGAAAGACGCCACGGCAGGGGCCTCTTCCGCGGCCCCCGCCGGTACCGGGCTGGACGTCGACGCCGGCCTCTGCCTCTTCGGTGATCGCTGCCGTCTCTTCAACCTTCTCTTCGAGCGTCTGCTAGGCGCCAACGCCCCCTTCTCGCTCCCGCGCATGCTCGCCGCCGTCGGCTTCCTGCAGCTTGCCACCAGTGAGCGGCCCACCTCGGCAGAGCTTAGGCTCAACGGCGCCGACCTGGCAGAGATGCTGCTCGCGGTGCTGGGCGACAACCCGCTGGCCAAGCGCGGCAAGGGGATCGCGGTTCGCGCGGGGACGGGCGTCGCGGCAGGCGTGCTCAAGCTGGAGCTGGTGGGGCTCAACCTCACGCTTGGCGCGCGCTCGCTGCTCGACTTGGGCCTCGGCGCCAACCTCTCGGCCGTGCTCGCCTTCGACTTTGTCAAGACGCGCGCCGCCGTCAACCTGGTCTGGATCCCACGCTACTCGGCCGCGAGGCGATTCGCCAAGTTCGGCTCGCCAGCGCTCCTCGACACCCAAGCGGGGCTGGCCGAGGTAGTTGTAGGAGCAGTAGCAGTAGCAGTAGCGGTAGCAGCAGTAGTAGTAGTAGTAGTAGTAGTATAAGTAGTAGTAGTAGTAGCAGCAGCAGTAGCAGCAGCAGCAGCAGTAGTAGAAGAAGTAGTACTACTTCTACTCGGGTTAACTGGGCGAGATTGGCCTCTCGGCCAATCGCGCGGGCGTAATGGCCCTCCTCTCTCCGCCTGCAGGAGGACGACCTCGACCTGGAGGCTGCGCTCTCGCAGACGCTCTTCCTCGGCTTGAGCGGGAGGGACGTGATGGCGGACGCGGCCACCTCGGCACTGCCGCTCGCGCAGGGCGCCTCGGCGCTGGCTTGCGCGCTGCTGCGGCTCGGCCTGGCGCAGTTCAACCTGGAGGGGCAGGTAGCCCTTGAAGTGGAGGCCGCGAGCGGCGGCGCATGGCCCGACGACGTGACGCAGATGCTCAATACAGTGGGGGGGCTCTACCTGCGCGCGCTCAACGGGCTGTCGGCGAGTGCCGGGGAGGGCTCGCTGGCGGAGGCGGTCACTGGGTCCATTTTTCCGATCGTGATTCACGACGCGTTGCAGGTGGCCGAGCGATGCGCCGCAACCAAGCCCTGCCCCTTCGCCGCGCCCACCGAGGCCGCCGCCAGTGGGGCCGCCAGCGCCGCTTCAAAGGGCGTAGCTTGGACCGGCGGAGGTGCGAGAGAGGCACGCAGCACTCAGCCCGAATCGGGCTCCTGGCTGCACTCCGTTGGTGTCGCGCCCGCCTTCGCCGCCGTGGTCAACACGGGCCTGCGGCTGGCGGACCTGGTCCAGATGCGGCCGCTCCTGCTCCGGCTGGGCAGCCAGCCGCTGCGTCTGGCGCCGAGCGGCTCGCTGCTCACGGGAGCGAGGTGGGCGAGCAGAGCGGGCGCGCGCGCCACCTTCGCGCTGCTTCCAAACGTGAGCCACCCCTCGGTGGAGCTCCGAGACGTGGCCGTGGAAGCGCGGCTCAACACGACAGCCACGCTGCTCGTGGTGACCACCGCCGGCGAGCGCGCGCACGTGGCCTTCGACCACTTGGACCTGCTGGCCACCGTGCGGCTCCAGCTGCCAAAGCCCTCCTTCCACGGCACGCTCGGCAAGCGCACCGCCACCGGCGACGGCACCATCACCAGCTCGCTCCGCCTCCGGCTCCGCGACGTGCGCGCCTCCGTCGGGCTGCGCTTCGTCCCCGCGAATGGCTCGGCCGCCGCGCTGGCTGGCGGTGGAGCGGTGCGGCCGTGGATGCTCACGCTGGGCGACCTGCTCGGCGGCGTCTCCTGCGTCCACGCGCGCGTCTCTGCAGGGGCAGATACCGGAGGAGGCGCGCCGACGCTGGCGGCCACGGTGGAGGCGCTCGAGCTGCACGAGGGCTCCGAGGTGCATTTCCGCTCGTTGGAGGAGCCGATTCTGCTCGAGCTCATTGCGGCGTGGCGGCCGGCGCTTGCGGCAGAGATGAACAGGGCGCTGCAGGCGGCCGAGGAGGAGGAGCCGCCCTGCGAGGCTGGGTCGGGCCTCGGCGGGCTGCTGCTCGCGGCGCCACTCTGGGCCGTGCTGGCGCTGCTTCTGCTTCTGGCGGCGGCGGCGCTGCTTAAGCTGCTGCACGTGCTCGGCAGAGCCGCGGGGCTCGGCGGGGCGCCCAAGAAGAGGAGCGGCGATGCGGAGGTGCTCTTGTAGTGGAAGGTGGGGGGCAGGGTGCATCGAAAGGGGCGGCTCATTTGCAGGGTACTCGGTCCCCAGTGTCTTGATTAAGAGTTCGTTTTATTGTGTGCATGGTCTGCCAGTGATGCTTGGGACGGACGACGGCGGACGCGTCGATATATATGTGTGTATATGTGTGGGTCGATAGATGATGATGATCGGGATCGGGTGAAATACTTATAGAGGTGGGTGTGGGTGTGGTGCCATGTGTCGCGTTCGGGTCTCAAATATAAATATATAAGCTGGGCGCCGCGGGGGCTCGCGGCTCGCGGCGGCTCGCGCGCCAAGTACTCAACTCGATAAAATTCGCAGAGGCTGCAGAGCTTCAACGACGAAATAAACATATTATTATTATCATATAATAACAATAAAGTATATATATTATATACATATATAATATACACATACAGTACATACATATACATATACGATATTACTATTAAATATATCATATATCATATACATATACAAAAAAAAAAAAAAAAAAAAAAAAAAAGACAAGTTACAATTTTTGCAATAAAATTAAACTACGCTGTTCAAAAATAGACGTGCTAAACTGCGTTTACGCAACGCAGTTTAGCACGTCTATTTTTGAACAGCGTAAAATTAAACTATAAAATAAATTATGTGGATAACAAATACTAATATAATTAATAATAATAATAATAATTAAACTATACCTATACAAATATAAATATAATAAAACAATAACAAGAGAGCAAGAGGAAGAGGGAGGGAAAGGCGCATGGCCGCGCCGCGCCAGCAGCAGCAGAGCATCAGCAATGACGAAAACACGAGATAGACCACATGCCGACGTCCGCCTGTATAAACACTACTCCTTACAGCTGCAGGCTGTGGGCGACCGAAGGCGATCGCACGCTGCTGCACGCCCAGTCCGTGTTGCTCGATCGCGAAGAGCATGTAGCCTAAAGCCGGGGCGGGACGCGCCCTCCTCCTACACCCTACCATTGTTCGTAGCCGAGCTCCAACGGTGCGGCCATCACGGTATCTGTGGATGAGGAAGCGCCGCCCGCCTGCTGCTCCAATACCGAGGCGAAGTGCGCACGAAGCCTCTTCTCGCCGCGCAGCGAGTTTTCGTACTTGCAACCAGGCGGTTTGACGACAAAGTAGGGCTCGCGGACCAACCTGCTGGCCACGAGCTTCTCGGCGCGAAAGCCAACCTTGACATCGTAGCCGTGAAAGACGCCCTGCTTCTCGACGCCCCCGCGCTTCCAGTCGCGGATGATGCCCAATAAGTCGTCCGCGGTGAGGCACGGCTGCCCCGCTGAGTCCGCGTGGGCGGCAGCGGACGGCGTGCCGGCAGAAGGCAGCACAAGGACCGCCGTCGGGCCGCTCCAGACGGGAGAAAGCTGCTCTGCGGAGTCCGCGTGGGCGGTAACAGACGGCGTGCCGGCAGGAGGCAGCACAAGGACCGCCGACGGAGCGACCCAGGTGAGAGAGGAGTCGGCGGGAAGGGCCGCATCACCGAGGAAAGCCGCGGGCGGCGAATCCGGGGCGACCGTGCCCACGGGCGCCCCCTCCAGCGCTGCAGAGCGCGCCGGAAGCGGCAGGCACTGTTCGGTGCCCCCCACTGCGGCGACAGGGCCAAGCGAGACGGGCTCCTGGCGTGGCGGAGGCAGCGACGCCTCGGAGCGAGCGGGGACGGCAGGGGCGGCGGCGCAGGGCGGAGGGGGGACGCGCGGACGCTTGGGGGCGCTCGTCCGCCGGTCGGCGGCGGCGGTCGCCTTCCGCGCTGGCGGCGGCCGTGGCGCCTCGGGAGCCGCGCCATTCTCGGACGAGGCGCGCTTGATCTGGCGCGGCATGTCGGCAGCAGGCGACGGCGTCTCGCGGCCGGCGAACGGTGTCAGCAGCGCTCGGAGGGTGGTGAGCTCTCTTCGGGCCGCCGGCAGGGCCGCGTCCGTCGCCGGTTGGACGGACATCGCCTGCATATCGTCGGGCTCGTCGGGCGGGGGATTGGCGCGGAGGTAGCTGGAGAGCAATTCCACGACGAGCGGCGCCTCGTCGGAAGCGGGCCGTGGCTCCTCATTGTCGTCAACGGCAGACAAGACCCGCCGGAAGATCCGAAGCTGGGTCCAAGCCTGGACCAGAGCCGGGTCGTGCTGCGCAGCAGGGGCGGGCGTCTCCTCGAGGGGCGCCGAGAGGACAGCCATCAGGATGCGGCGATCGCGGCGGGCGCGCTCTCGCAACTCGCTCTCGAGGGTGGCGATCCGCGTCTCGAGCAACTCGACGGCCGGGTCGGCCATGCCTGTGGAGAGGGGAGGCGGCCGAATGCGGTTGAGCGATTGCACTGTGCTGCGAGGTGGCATGCGTGGGTGTGCAAGGCCGAAGGCGCGGCCGGCACGGGACACAGTTCCGCACAGCGTGCCGCTCGCAGTTCGAGCACACCACCGCCATCAGCGCACGGCGGAGGGCGTGCCCGCGCCGCGAGGAGCTGCGTCACAGCTGCCGGGTGGCTGTCCGGCGAGCATTGCCCTGTTGGACGTGTCCGCCGGCTGGGCGCGGGCGCACCTTTCAAAATGCGACGCGTCGCGCGGGGGGGTCTGTTTTTGGCGGAGCATTCAGTTTAGGCTGATTTGTTATGCCTTTGGAGGGAGGTCTATTGCTGAAATAACGGCTCTGCGAAATGGCGTCCGGACGGTTTGCGCCGGACGGTTTGCGCAGCCAATAGGTCTCTGTGAGGTCGAGCCCCAGCATGAGACACGGTTCTGACGCGGCAGAACGCCTGTGGTGGGCCCCGGGCCCCTCCCCAGCGCCTCAGATCCTTGTCTCATGCTGGGGCTCGTCGAGTCCTATCCACTGGCCTCTGGCTGTGCCGGCGGCGTACGTTTCGGCTATGCCTGCCCCTACCAAGGCGAGCCGCGCCGCAGCGGGCCCCACGGGAGGGCGGTCGGATCAGGCGTTCAACTGGGCGCCCGCTGCGTTGCACCTCGCCGCACGCGCCCGACCCGAGGTGAGCTTGCCTCTTGCGCGGCCGCTTTTGTTGCCGGCGGCAACAAAGAGCCCTTGGCGGCGCCGGCCGGCGGCCAGCTGCCTTCGGCCGCCGCCGCCCTATTCCCGTAATCAATCACGCCCGATTCCGCCCTCGTGCGCAGACTTCTCGCTCGCACGCGTGCACACGCTGCTACCTACGCAAGCATTCAAACGGTTAACCCGAGCACTCGCCGGCCTCTTTTCTCTGCTCGCCGCGCCGCTCGGGCGGCGGCTACTTAAGATGCGAGAAGGCGGAGTTGGTCGTCGCCATCTTTACTACCCCGGCGCAGTTTGGTGCCAGCTGCTTACGTTCGTTTGGAAGCGCGGGGAGTGAGCGCAGGGTCTTGGCGTGCTGGCGACGCGCCGGCTTCAGCAGCCGCTTCGATCGACCAGGCCGCCGCTCGGGCTAAGCCGGTGCCGGCGCGCCGGCGATGGCGGGCAGGGGAGGCGTGGAAGTAGCTGCAGCGGGCAACAGGAGTCTGGCGAAGGTCGCGCCGGTGACAGCAAAGCGAGCGATGCCACGGCTCGCTCGGCCGCGGCATCACTGTGGCTTTGGAGGGCTTTCAGCTACAAATAGGCGGCGGCATCGCCGCTTGGGCGCTCACAGCGGCCGCTGGGGTGGCAGGGGCGATGAGGGTGGTCTAGCTTGCCTCGAGGCCGCCGGGAGAGGCCGCTAGGCGGCGCTCGCGATCGAATTGGATCCATGGCTAGAGTTTTGTTTTAGCCACCCTGTGTTCGTTTTTTGACTCGTTATGACTCCTCGGCAAGGCCTCGGAGTTAACCCGTGGCAGCCGAAGGCGCGCTGTCGTAGTTAGTGGTTATTTTCAATAATATTTAGTGTATTTATGGTTTATATTGTATATATAGTATATATAGTCATACTTACATTATACTTATATATTTATATATATATATCGTATATATATATAAATAATAAATAAATATTAATTATTAATGCAAATATATAATATAAGATATATATATATATATTATATATTTTTTGGTATACTACATAATACGGAATATAGCACATACACACGTAAAACAAAAATAACCACAACTACATTCCACACAGACCATTCTAGAACATAAGTCTAGTGTTGCCGTCCTCAAATGCCCCCTCCCCCAACCCCAAAAACCTAAAATTCCAAGTAGACGAGAGCTCGGCCTTGGGAGCGGTCTGGGGGTCTCCCTTCGCACTCCCGACACTATCGTTGACGCCCAGCCCGCCGCCATCATCCCTGTCAGCCAAGCCTGCACCCGGTTGTCTATGCTCTGCCTACTGGCACTGGCAAGCCTCACTTTGAAGCTCACGCCCGTGACGGCAGGCAGAGCACAGACAAGTCAACAGCCACAGTGCGCCCCTGCACATCGCGCGCGAGGAGGAAAGACGCACCAAAACCTTGACCGCACGCTCGACCGGCCTCGCGCCTTCTTTGCCTGCGCAAGACGGGCTCCCTTTACGATCCGAGCGTGGTCCGCCGCCTGGCATTGAGCGGCATGCTGAGCAGGCCACTTCGTGTTCGCCTATGCACGCGCCGAGCCTCCAAGCAGCGCCACGCGCTCGCAGACGATCAGCTAGGCCTCCGAGGCCTGCATCGAGTCGTTCAACGCAACCTTTCGAGGTCTTGAGAGGCGTCCGCTGCCTTGAGCGAACCCGCCAGCACAGATGCAGCCGCCTCGCGGCGCGGGAGGCTGAAGACCAACCTGCGACAAGGAGGACCTGGTGGCTACTATTGACTGGCGCGGGACCCGCGCTCCGGGCGCAACGTCTGTACCTGCGGGCCGTCAGCTGGCTTGCGCGCGAGGTGGTAGGTTTATCTGGGCCGACATTGCGCGCGCGAAAAAAATAATACCGGGACACCAATTGGGACACCTTTCAACGCAGCAAGAGAAAATCTTAAAAA
>Ga0209491_10008474_pt1 | contig 13039 bp, 5 predicted proteins | sample BON02_FD_187213 | JGI IMG/M metagenome (GOLD analysis project Ga0209491, IMG submission 187213) | Freshwater microbial communities from Lake Bonney liftoff mats and glacier meltwater in Antarctica - BON-02 (SPAdes) (version 2) | ecosystem: Environmental > Aquatic > Freshwater > Ice > Glacier... | reverse complement strand
TATATATATATATATTTATATATGGGGAGGAGGGGGTAGCCCCCTAGATCTATTGCCGATGGCACGAATACATAAATGAGTATAAATACACACATAGAAATATATATATGTGTATCTCACTATATCTATATCTATCTATATCTATCTATGGAAAAATATATACATACCATGGATATATATATACATATACATATACATATATACATATATGTATATCTATATATGTGTGTGTGCATATACATATTATATTGTAGTATATATATACATATATGTATATGTATGTATGTATATGTATATATGTATTATATATATATATATACACACACACACACATATATATATGTGTATATATATATGTATATATATATATATATATATATATATATATATATATATATATATATTTTTTATATATATATATACACACACATATATATATATATATATATATATATATATATATATATATATATATATATATATATATATATATATATATATATATATCGGGAGAACCCGATCTAATAAAAAGCAAATCTGCGCGCAGGTTCTTGTACTGGCTTCTTCCTCCCAGTCTTATAAGGATCATAAGGATTACAACTAGTTTAAACGCGTATTACCAGCGGCATCTCCGTGTGCTCTACGCGCAGGTTCTTGTACTGGCTTCTTCTTTCCAGTCTTATAAGGGTTTCTTATAAATATAAGTAGTTTAGATGCGTACCACCAGCGGCATCTCCGTGTTCTGCGCGCAGGTTCTTGCACTGGCTTCTTCTTCCTAGTCTTATACGGATTATCAAAAGTATACGTAGTTGAGATGCGTACCACCATCGGCGTCTCCGTGTTATTTGCGCAGGTTCTTGTACTGGCTTCCTTTTCCTAGTCATAAGGATTATCAAAAGTATAAGTAGTTTAGATGCGTACCACCAGCGGCAACTCCTTGTGCTCTGAGCGCAGGTTCTTGGAACTGGCTGCTTCTTTAAGTAATAGACTGCTTCTTTAAGTAATAGAAGTAGTCTCAAAAGTATTAGCAGTACTAGATGCGTACCACCAGCGGCATCCCCGTGTGATATGCGCGCAGGTTCTTGTACTGGCTTCTTCTTTTTATTCTTATAAGGATACTCATATTATAAGTAGTTTAGATGCGTACCACCAGCGGCATCTCCGTGTTATCTGCGCAGGTTCTTGTACTGGCTTCTTATTTTTAGTCTGATAGGGATGCTCATATTATAAGTAGTTTAGATGCGTACCACCAGCGGCATCTCCGTGTTATTTGCGCAGGTTCTTGTACTGGCTTCCTTCTTCCTAGTAGTATAAGGATTATCAAAAGTATAAGTAGTTTAAATGCGTACCACCAGCGGCAACTCCTTGTGCTCTGCGCGCTTGTCTTGGAACTGGCTGCTTCTTTAAGTAATAGACTGCTTCTTTAAGTAATAGAAGTAGTCTAAAAAGTATTAGCAGTACTAGATGCGTACCACCAGCGGCAACTCCTTGTGCTCTGCGCGCAGGTTCTTGCACTGGCTGCTTCTTTAAGTAATAGAAGTAGTCTAAACATTATTAGCAGTACTAGATGCGTACCACCAGCGGCAACTCTTTGTGCTCTGCGCGCTTGTCTTGGAACTGGCGCCGCTCGAACTTGTAGAGAAGCACCGACCCGAGCGACTGAGAGCAAGAAACGTGTTTGCCTTAGAGAGGACCCCTCTGGTATAACCACCTCTATATCATTTAAGTACATACATATGTATCTGTATATATATACAGACACGCACATACACGCACACGCGCGAGCGCGCGCGCGCGCGCGCGCGTGCACACACACACATATTTGTGTGTGTGTGTATATATATAGATATACATACACACACACACACACACACATATATATATATGTATATATATATACACACATTAATATATATATATATACTATATATACTATACATATAGCATGATACTGGCGTTGATCGAACTAAAAGAGCAGCACGGAACCAAGCGACTGCGGACGGGCAACGAAACGAGTTGGCGTTAGAGAGCCCCCCTCCGGTGTTGTTCACACACAAATAGAACGAAACAACGCAGAGAGGCGCGTTTGTGTTAGAGAGATGCACTCGGCTGCACACCAATTCACAGCGTCAGCTATGAAATGGCAGCTGATATCGTAGAGTCTCCGGCTCTGCCGTGCCCAGCGGCTAGGAGAATGGCGCGTTTGCATCAGCCCGAAAGAGGCTCGTCGTGTGTATGTGTGTGTGCGCGCGCGTACGAGCGTGTGCGTGTGCGTTCGTGCGTGTGTGTATGTCAGATTTGAGCCTCCTCGCTCGCTCGCTCGCACTGGTTGAAGTATGAGCGTAAGCCGTCACGCAGACCACGTGTAGAGCCGAACTGATGTACTGGTCCGGTTAGTATTAGTGTTAACCTGATTAAAGTAGGAGCAGAGCCCGTCGCAGACCTCCGTGTAGAGACGCTCGTGGTGCGACTTCTTCGCCTTGGCCGCCACGAAGTCGTTAAAAATGCTGTCGATCGTGGGCGAGCGCGGCAGCGGCACCAGCTTTCGTTCCCTTGTGACGCGCTCCCAGTCCTCGACCAGCTTGAGCTTGAGCCCCTGTGGCAGCCGAAGCGACTCGCGCACTTCCGCAACGATAGACTCGTCGCCAGGCGCCACGCCCCCCCTGGCTTTCTTACTCGCGTCCTCCGCGGCGCCGGCCTCGGCCGCCGAGCCCGCCCCGCCGCCGTCGCCCGCCGAGCCGCCAGCCGTGCCGTCCTGCGCCTTGCGCTTGTTGTGCGCGCGCTTAAACTCCCGCACACGCTGCTTCTGAAGCTCCTCGGCCTGCGCAGTGTCCTTGAGCAGCCGCGACTCGGGCACCCACTCGTCCCAGTGCTCGTCCCAGCCCGAGTAGTGCACCTTGTACAGGCGCACCTTGGTCGCAGCGGCACCCACACCGCTAGTCCGCTCAGCCTTCTCCAGCACCTCCGCCTTGAACAGCAACGGGCCGTGGTACGCGTACACACTCTCGTCGGGGGTGAACGACGCCTCGGCCTCTGCAGACGAGCGCGAAGGCATGGCAGCGCGCGGCGCGATTTGTTGGAGACGCTTGAATGCGTCGAAACATAAGTTGCCCAGACTAAAAAAAAACTCAAGGCCTTTGTGTGGGTTAACCAGGGTTAACCCCGCTTTGTTTCTGTGCTTAGCACCAGCGGTAAGCGGATATCTTTGGAGCCAGCGGCTACCTCGGGTTAACCCGTAGCTCTACGTGCGTACTTTAGCCACACTGCAATTGCGCAATTGCAATGTGAGACGAGTAAGGGGACGTAGGAGGTGATGCGGAATGGGTTCCGCCTGACACTGCATTGCCTGCCCTCACGTAGAGCAGGGTTAACCGAGCTCTACGAGTAGAGCTACGGTAGTCGCGTCGTCATGCTGGCGGCGGATATCAAAACCACGCCGAAAAATAGTTTCCTCCACAGGGATTCGAACCCTGGTCTCCCCGGTGAGAGCGGGATATCCTGACCAACTAGACTATAGAGGAAAGACAGGTGGTAAGTCAGTATAATCAGCGGTACCGATACCTCACACAATTTTTCCCGCATGGCTGCGGCACTGGGGGCGAGCCGGACTAAGGGGACTCCAACGACATCCCCTTAGCCGGACCTACATAGCGCCCCCAGGGCGCGTCGGACTATACCCCACCTCCCACGCTGACTTCGGCGCGTCGTGGGTTACTCGTAATATGTGCCGCCATGGCTGTGTAGTGTGCCGCGTAGGGCTGGAACGGTGGGAGAACACGGCCCAGGGCGTCGGGCGTCCGCTCCCGAACGCGCCAGCTCCCGCAGCCTCGTTTTGCACAGGTAGCTGGAATCACAAGACAAAGTTCGTGCCCAAGCGCTACCACACACGAGTAACAGATACCGGGGGTGTATGATCTCTTTTTTTTATTTTTTTTTTATTTTTTAGCACAGCTCATTCGCGCCAAAATGACGGCCTCCACGCTCACCGCGTTGCGCGCTGTGGCTGCGCGCTGCCAGGCCGCCGCATGGAGCTTTACCGACGAGCAGGCCGCCGAGGGACATGCAGTCGCCGAAGGGTTGTGCGATCTCTTCCTGCCGCCTCCAGCCGCGGCCTCCTTGGCCTTGCCGCAGACGCAGCCACATTTGCTTCAATGGCTGCAGCTTATGCCAACCGAACTCCTGTCGGTCGTCCTCTCCCACCTAAACACGCACGATCTGACTCGCCTCGCTGCAACGTGCCGCTCGCTCTGGCGCGACGCGCCCGCTCCTCCGCCGCGGCCGATGCCACTGCTGCGGCCCATGGGGCCGGTGGAGACGGAGCTCCGGCGGCGCGCCACGGCACGCGGCCTGCGCATCGGCTCTACCCTGCCTGTGGGCGCCCTGTCATGGGTGCCGTACCTCCTGAGGTGCGTCCTTCGCGATGCGCTGCGGTGCACGCCCCGGTCGCAATGGGTCAAGGCCAGCCTCTTTCTAGACGCAGACCTCCGCCTGCTCACTTGCGGCACTGAGAATTCAGGAGCGGGAGAGCTTCTCTTGGGGCAAGACTGGGGGGCCGATGTCGATCCCGACGAGCTTCACGCCATCGGCTCGCCCACGCCGGTGCCGTCGATGCAGGGCATTCGCATCGTCAGCGTCGTCGCCAGCTGGCACTGCCTCGCGCTCAGTGCCGAGGGCGAGGTCTACTCGTGGGGTGACGGAAGACACGGCTCGCTCGGCCATGCCGATAGGGGTGCGAGAGCCGTGCCGAGCCGGATTGAGTCGCTGAGCCGGATCGAGAGCATCGCGGCTGGTAGCGGCGCGACCAGTGCGGCGGTCGATGAGGTCGGAACACTCTTTACGTGGGGTCGGGCGATAGATTTCGTTGATGAATCTAAATCTAGGCCATCCGGTCTGGGCTACGCTCTCGACTCTCAAACTAGGTCTCAGCTGACTCCGAAGAGGGTCGAGGCGCTCTCGGAGGATTGCGTGGTGGGCGTCGCCCTCGGTTTCGGCTTTACGCTGGCGGTGACCGACGCCAGCGCCGTATTTTCTTTTGGATACTGCGGTTGTGGCTCGCTCGGCCACGGCTTGCTGGAGGCCGAGGTACTGCCCCGACGGATCGAAGCCCTGGCGCGAACGGGGTGCCGGGTCGTCGCCGTGACTGCAGGCGATTTCCACGCCCTCGCGCTGACCGAGGAGGGCGAGCTCTACGGGTGGGGCGATTGGGAAGGCAATGGCCACGGGGCGAATGAGCACACTCCGCGTCAGGTGGCCGCGTTCGTCGGCCAACGTGTCAAGCACGTGGGCGCAGGCGCCGTATCTTCGTGCGCCGTGACGGAGAAGGGCGAGCTCTACACGTGGGGGGGCGGCGCGTTTTTGGGGGGCGGCGCGTTTTTTCACCTGGGCCACGGGGACGAGGAGCAACAGGACACGCCGAAGCGGGTGGAGGGGCTGAGCGGAGTCAAGATTATGGCGGCGGCGATCGGTGACGGTCACACGCTCGTGGCCGATGAGGATGGCGTCATCTGGGCCTTCGGCAAACGCTTGGCCCTCGGCCTCGGCGATCCGGGCGCGGCTCCCCAGGATCATGTATGGGAGCCCGCTCCGATCCCCACTCTGCGCGTGCGCGCCCACAAGTCCCCAGACGTGCTGCCATTCCGTTTGTGAAGCGTTTCGCGCCGCGTGGGATGCGGTGGACCACGGCGGCGAGGTGGTCAAGGCATGTTCCGCTGTTGGTCGCCTACTCCGTCGCCTGCGAGCCAATTGCAACACCTCGCGGTGTGGAGAGTTTTTTTTTGGGTGGGCGCCGCCACTTCTACTTCTGCGCAAAGGCTGCGCTCTGTCCCTGGCTGTGATGTTCTTTTCACTGGCTCGCTCGGGTTAACCCGAGTGTTAACCCAACACTTTTTCTCAAAGTTGGCGCGAAGTCGGCCGGCGGTCGGATGAAGGGGTGGTTCTTCGTGTGGTCGTTTGTGCTGTGGTTCTTGTCGTTGTCGTGTATTTGTGTGTGTGACCTGCGTCTCTGCTGCACTCATCTTCTTCTTATACCTCTAGAGCTATGAGCTATATAATTATATAAGCCCAAGTCCAAGTCCAAGTAGAGAGCAGTAGCAGTAGTACTAGTAGCAAGTAAGTATACTAAGTAGAAGTAGCTCTAGAGCTCACCGTAGTTTATATTTATAACGAACTACGAACGTCGTACTTATATACATGTTTAATGCGTTATCCGTTATCCATGAGCATCCATGAGTATATTCTGATGTGCCGTGATAAAATATATAAAATATGTGTATATATGTATATGTGTGTGGTCCGTGGTCTTGTGGTGTGGTCCGTGTGGGCCCTTGGTTAAGCCTTGGGTGGTCCGTGTGTGGTCCCTTGGTTAAGCCGTGGCCTTGGTGGTGAGTGGTGTGCTATAGCTATAGGCTATAGGTATAGGTATAGGTATAAGGGTGCTAGGTGCTAGGTGTCGCTCGCGCGAAGAGTGAAGATGAAGGGAATAGGTAGAAGGAACACGCGACCCCAGCAAATAACTAGGGCACATCATGCCAGCCTGACGGCTCCGCCTGACCGTTTGTTCGAGTCGCACGACCCGGTCATACAGCCACGAGGCACTACGCAACGCGCAACTCAAAGCACGAGCAGAGCAGACGACAGGCGATGTACGACCACGAGCACTGTCCACCCCGTGGTCAACAGAAAACAGAAAGCCTAAAACTGCAGAGGCCCGCCGCTGTTGAGAGTCAGGCCCGACGGCCTGGCCACCGCCGCGTGTCGTTAGCGATACACCCAAGCAGCGCACACAACACCACCCGCGCCAACCGCTCACCACGTTCGCCGACCGTCCTTCTTGACGTGCAGAATCCACTTCTCGAGCCGGTCCATCCGCTTCAGGTCAAACTGCGCGTCCTTCCACAGCACCTTGCGCTGCTCCTCCTTGGCCACGCGGTACACCTCGTGGAGCCGCAGCCGCTCGGACTTCAGGTGCTCCGCCAGCGCGTCAACTTCGGTCGTATCCCACACCTCCAGCGCGGGATAGTCTGCAAACAGGCCGGAAGAGAGCGTGAGAGGAGCGCCGCGCTGGGCGGAAACAGCTACACGCGCCGGCCTCACCTAGCGCCTGCCACTTGGGCGACGCCGGGAACGCCGGGAACGCCGGGAGGCTGCAGAGGCTGCGTCTCGTGGCGCCAAAGTGGCCGCTGGCAGCGGCGAGCGGAGACGCGCTGGAGGACGCGAGCGAGGAGCCGAGCGAGCCGGCGCCGATGCGTCTCGACTGCGCCGCCGCCATGCCGGCTCCGGTGGCGCGGCGGAGCATCGCGAGCGCCATGTTAGCTCGACTCTAGCTCGTCGACTTCGGCCGTGTTGGCGCGCTGAAAAAAATGCAGCAGGGAGGGCGGGGGATTGGCTGGGGGGGGGTGGGGGTTGGCGGGTCGGTGGGAGAGGGGAGACTGCGCTGTGGAGAGCGGAGGGGGCGCTGGGGAAACACGGAGAAACACAAGAAATTACGGTACGAAGGTTGTCCACCATTAGCCTGCAGCAGACGCGCCACACTGCGGCAGCCGCTCAGCAAAGGTATGATTATAGCTGCTCAAGGTAACGGTGGGGAACGGGGCTGAGGAGGAGCGAACACTCTGCTACAAAGTAGTACAGCCTCCATCCTTCCCTCTGCGTGTCAACCCCGCCAAATCACACGCCTCCCCCTCGACTTGCTCGTCCGCCCCTTCCCCCCCCCAAAATATGTATTCACGTAAACTGAGCCTTTCGGGAGAAAAACTCGCGCGATTTTGGGTCGAAATGCCCGCAGGTCCCCGGCCGGCTTGGTCGGCGAGCTCCGATAAGCGGCATGCACCCCACCTACCAGACATGATGGCATGGTCAGCGGGCCTGGCGCGGCCGAACGACGCGCGGCAGCAGGTGGCGACGCTGGAGGCGGAGCAGGTGGTCCTGCTCGCCATCGGCAGCGGCGCGTGCGTCGTCGTCGCGCTGTGCGAGCCGTGCGACGTGCTGCAGATGCTGGGACCAGAGGCGGACGAGGTGAGCTGCGTCGGCTGGTGCGTGCGCACGCGGAGCCTCGCCGCTGGTGCCGGCACGGCAGTCACCGTGTACAACCGCCTGAGCCCAGGCGGAGGCGGCGTGGCGACAGCGGGTGGCGAGGGTGGCCGCGGCGACTGGCACTGGGAACAGGGCGTGCGGCTGGACCACGATGGCCCGGTCTTTGCGCTGTCGTGGACGCGCGCCGCGGGTGCCGCGCGTGCGCTCTGGGTCTCCGCGGGCGCCGAGCTGCTGCTGTGGACGCACCCGGACGAGGGCGCCGACGCGCCGTGGAGCGTCGCGTGGCGCCGCGCGCTCTCCCAGCCAGCGGTCCTGCTCGCGAGCTCGTGCCACGGCGAGCCGCTACTCGCGAGCGCGGGCGGTGCTGAACGCCTCGCCAAGGTCTGGCACCCGCAGCCGCCCGACGATCCCGAGGCGGCTGAGCGGCCGCGCGGCCGCCGGCGTGCCGGGGCCGGCTCCGGGGCCTCGCCGCCGTCTTCGTTTTCGTTTGCCTACCTGCCGCACCCCTGCGCGGTGCTCTCGCTCGAGTGGCGCGCGCCGACGCGTGCCTCGCTCGCCTTCTCGAGCGGCGGCCGGCGCGGCGAGGAGGAGGCGAGTGTGCTGCTCTCGCTCTGCGCCGACGGGACGCCGCGGCTCTGGCTGATGACGAGGGACACGCCAGACGCGCCGCCGCGCTTCAGTCTCTGCGCCAGCCTCGTGCAGGAGGTGCCCGCCTCCGGTATCGTCTCCGAGGGCTCGGGGCGGGGCTCCTTTTCGGCGTCGCACCACGGCGCACGGCTCGCGCTCTGGCTCCACCCCTCTGCCGCCCGCCTCTTCCACTCGCCCTCCGCCTCCTCGGCCGCCGCTTCGGGCGCCCTCCAGCCAGCATCGCCCAGCCACCCACGCAGCCCGTACCAACCGGCGCCCTCGCCCCTGCTGGGCCTCGACGCGGGCGTCCCCGCCCTGCGCCCCTCGATGCGCGAGCGGCACGACTACGTGCTGGCCGTTCGGCCCGACGGGACCGTGGTCGTGTTCCTGGTGCATGGGCTCTCGGCGCACCCGCGCTGTAGCCCAAAGGTGATGGTCTGGGCCTCCCTCCCACAGGCGCTGCCGCCGTGCGAGCGCTACCTGGCCGCGACAGGCTACTGCTACTTCGAGGCGGCGGCAAACCCACTCGCGCTCAAGGCGCGGGGTGCGGCGGGGGCAGAGGCGGACCGGCTTCCGACGGAAGTGACGCTGGTGACGCACAGCGTCGCACAGGCGATTGCGGCACAGGCGCACGCCTGTGTTGCGCCATCGTCGCACGAGCAGCCTGGTCCACCTGGACCTGGCGGCGACGGAGGCGAGGAGGAAGAGCAGTGGCTTCGTCGGTATGGCGGTGGTGGAGGCGGAGGCGGCAACTCCTCTTCCGTGGCTGCGACCGAAGCGCCGTTTCGGCGCATCACCGACCTCTCTCTCTCCAGCATCAACGTCGAGCGATCCCACTCTGGCGCGCGCCTCCGCCAAAAGGCGCTGGGCGGCCACGGAGCGGCGGCCGCGGTGCTCTCGGTGGCCGCCCACCCGACACTGCCCCTGGTCGCCAGCCTCGACTCTACGGGGGACGTGCTGCTCTGGGCCTGCCCCATCCTATGCGGACCGCCGCGTGACGCAGCCAGCATGCCAGAAGGAAAGAGCACGCCGGACCCAACTGGCCAGCACGGTGGAACTGGCCAGCCAGACGGAAATGGCTCCGGCGGCGGCGAAAGCAGCTCTGGCGGTGGCGGCGGCGGTGGCGGCGCCGCCCCCTCCGGTGTTACCAGCCCCTGGTCGAGCCCCAGCGTCGCCTCTGAGTTTTCGATCAGCTCGCCCGAGGAGGAGGAGCAGGAAACCGGCGCACGAGGCGTCGACAACGGTGGCATCAACAGAGTTGGTGTGCCAGCGTTTCGCAGCCGTGACGCTGGCACGGCCGCCAGAGCCACCACAGCAGCTGGAGCCGCCGCCGCCGCCGCCGTCGGAGGCTCTTCACACCCCTTCTTTGGTACCGGCATGTTGCGCTGCGAGGCGCACGCGTCGCTCGGCGCGCGCGCCGTGGCGTGGGTGGCGGGGGCGGAGCCGCCGGCCCTGCTGGTCGCGAGCGAGGGCGGGGTCACCGTGCTGCGGCGGACAGCGGCGGGCGCGTTCGGCCACGCCCAGTGGACGCGTGAGGGACGTGTCCCAGTGCCGTGGGCCGCGGCCGGCGCGGCTGCGGCGCCTGGCGCTTGCTGGCTGTGCGCCGAGCTTACCGGCGGCGGCAGAGGCGGTGGCGGAGGAGGAGATTCACTGCCAGAGGGGGGCTCCGACGTCGTCGGTGCGAGGCTTCTTATTCTTACGACTGTTAGTAGTACTAGTAGTAGTACTAAGTAGTTGTAGTCGTAATAATAGAAGAAGAATAAGTAATAGTAGTAGTAGAAGTAGTAGTAGTAGTAGTAGTAGTAGTAGTAATAGTACTCATATTAGTCGGATTAGTATGATTAGTAGTAGTAATACGCAGTAGTAGTAATAATAGAAGAAGAATAAGTAGTAGTAGTAGTAGTAGTAGTAGTAGTAGTAGTAGTGGTAGTGCTACTACTTATATTAGTCGGATTAGTATGATTAGTATGACTATTAGCTACGCAGATAGGCTGACTTTCGTCTCCTCTTCTCGCTCCGACGCCGGTGCAGCATCCTCCGCCGCATTTAGAATTGTAGCCAAACTCCACCTCTACCATCCCCATGTAAAAATATCAACGGGTCACACACACACACGCCGACAGAGAACAACACCCCCGACACACACACACACGACGAGAAAACACCCCAAACCCCCAAACGACCCCCCCCCACAAACACTTAACAACGCTCGAAGACGGCGCGACGACGGTGCGTGGAACGTGAACTTTACCCGTCACCGATCCCTCCTACTCGCCCGTGCCCCCCCTCCCATATTTTGTTCTACAGCTGTGTGTGAGATGTGTGTGTGTGCATGTGTGTGTGAGAGAGGTGTGTGTGTGTGTATGTGTGAGAGAGAGAGGTGTTTGTGTTGACCTGCGTGTTGTCGTACCGGTGGGGAGGACGCCCATCTTGGCCTTTACAAAATGGTCATTTGTTTATTCTGGGATTGTGCACGAGCCAATTCTATTATCCGCCCGAAACGCCTCCTTTAGTTCGCCCCCCTGTATTTTCACAAACAACATCGCGCAATGTATGCTTCCCCCCCGACCCTCCTCTTGTGTGCCAGGCACCATACAATATTGGCAATGGCGATATCGTGTAAAGACCAACGCCCATCCCACATCGGCGAGCCAGAGCCTCGTCCTCCCCGTTACCGAACCCTCCTGCAAAACCCGTACCCCCGCACAGGTCTGTCTAACAACAGCGACTAAGCACGTCGGGTTATCCCGAGATATCCAGAACTGAAGGGCGGCCCTGCATCACTCACCGCTCCGATGGGTTGCCTCTTCCTAGGTGGTGGTGGCGGACCAGGCGGGGAGAGCCACGCCCTAAAGTAAACGAATATCTTGTAGGCCAACTCACCAATCTGATGGGTTGCCTCTTCCTAGGTGGTGGTGGCGGACCAGGCGGGGAGAGCCACGCCCTCGTCTTGCGCGGCGACGCACGCGCGGCGCACGTATGGAGCGCTGTCCGGCCCGGCGCGCCCCTCTGCTGGCTTGGCGAAGTTTTGTTTTCGGATGGGTCGTCTTCGGAGGTCGACGCGCCGGCTGCAGCGGGGGGCGCGGACGACGGAATAGCAGTCAACGAGCCCGCGGCCGATACCGGCCGGGGGCCTGCGGTTGGTACCGCGGGGGGCCCGGCCGGCGCTGATACCGGTCGGGGGCCCGGCCCGCCCATTCGCCACGCGGCGGCGCTGCGGCGGCTGCCCGGCGGCGCAGAGGAAAGCGATGGCTACCTGGGCGCCCTACTCACGGCGGACGAAACCGGCCGCGCTTGCTTTTGGGCCGTCCTGTGCCGCGGCTCCGTTCACAGCGGCGGCTCCGACGTGCACAGCATTCACAGCGGAGGTTCCGTTCACAGCCTGGACGGCGGCGCGAGTGGTGGCGTGGGCAGTGGTGGCGTGGGGGGCGGCGGCATGGGCGGAGGCGGCGGAGACGGAGGCGGCGGAGACGGAGGCGGCGGCATGGGCGGTGGCGTGGGCAGTGGTGGCGTGGCGGGTGACGTCGCTGCTTCTTCCGGCTGGACGAGCCTCGCCGGCGCCGGACGGAACGGCGGCGCGCTGCGAGCGGTCCTTCGGGTGTCTCTGCTCCTACCTGGCCACGGCCCGGTCTGCTCGCTCGCCTGCCTACCGAGCGGCGCGCGCATCGCCCTGGTGCGTGCCGGCAGCACTTTCGCCCCCTCCGCTACGGCCACCGCCTCCGCCGCCGCCGCGCCTGTGCTCTGCCTCCTCGACTGCACCCCTAGCAGGGGCGTCCCCGCTGTGGACTTCGCAGTGGCCATTGGCGCCGCGGCGCCCGACCAGCACCAACAGCACCGACAGCAGAATGGGGCGGCCGTGGAGGGTCCTGTGTGCGTGTGGCTGGGCGAAGACACACTGGCCCTCTGCTTCGCGCGGCCGTCACACGCGCGCCAGGCGAGTGGCACCCACGGCTCCTCTGCCGGGACGCTAGCCACAAATGCAAGCTTCGACTATACTACCATCGGTAGCGACCCGACCGCCACCGCCAGCATGCTCGTCTTCGCCGACCGCACCGCCGCCAGCCCCGGAGGCGGCGAGGCCGGCTTGGGCGGCGCTGGCGGCACTGCTGGCAATACTGGTGGGGCTGGCGGCAAGACGGACCATGCGCATGCCTATTTCTGCGGGGCTGGCGAGCTGCGCGGCTGGTCCTGCGTGGCAGACCTCCCGCTGCACGCCATCCCTACCGCCGCGGTCGCGCTGCGCCAGGTATATATATACAACTATACATGTTTTTTTATCTATCTATACACACACACGCATATATATATATATATATATATGTATATATATATATATATGTATATATACACACACACACACAAATATATATATATATATATA
>Ga0209491_10008467_pt1 | contig 13050 bp, 12 predicted proteins | sample BON02_FD_187213 | JGI IMG/M metagenome (GOLD analysis project Ga0209491, IMG submission 187213) | Freshwater microbial communities from Lake Bonney liftoff mats and glacier meltwater in Antarctica - BON-02 (SPAdes) (version 2) | ecosystem: Environmental > Aquatic > Freshwater > Ice > Glacier... | reverse complement strand
TTGTCTCTATCTCTAGCTCTGTCTCTGTCGCTGTCTCTGTCCTCATTTCCGTTCCTATGTCTGTCTCTGTCCCTGTTGCTGTCCTTGTCTCTGTCTCTGTCTCTGTCTCTGTCTCTGTCTCTGTCTCTGTCTCTGTCTCTGTCTCTGTCTCTGTCTCTACTTCTATCCTTTCCTCTGTCGCTTCTTCGTTGTCTCTCTCTGTCTCTCTCTGTCTCTCTCGGTCTCTCCGTATCTGTCTCGCTCTCTGTTTCTCTTGTGCGCTCTCTCTGTCTCTCTTGCTCTCTGTCTCTTCTTCCCTTCCTCCCTCCACGCCTCTCTCTCTCTCTCTCTTACTATGTCTAGTCCCCGTCACTTCGTCTCTCTCTGTCTCTCTCTCTTTCCCCTCCCTGTCTCTCTTTCTTTGTCTTCTCCTCCCTTCCTCCCTCCACGCTTCTCTCTTTCCCCTCCCCTTTCTCAATCTCTCTCTGTCTTTGTCCATTTCTCTCTCTGTCCCTTCCTCGATGTCTTTTTGTCTTTCTACGTCTCTCTTCATTTCTCTTTATTTCTCTCTCTCTCTCTCTTACTCGCTCTCTCTCTGTCTTACTCTCTCTCTCTCTATCATACTCTACCTCTCTCTTTCCCTCTCTCTCACTCTCTCTCGCCTTCTCTCTCTCTCTCTCTCTCTCTCTCTCTCTCACTCTCTCTCTCGCTTTCTCTCTCTCTCTCTCTCTCTCTTTGTCTCTCTCCCACTCTCTCGCTGTCTCTCTCTCTCTCTCTCTCTCTCTCTCTTTCTCTCTCTCGCGCTCTTTCTCTCTCTCTCTCTCTCTCTCTCTCTCTCTCTCTCTCTTTCTTTCTCTTTTTCTCTCTCTCTTTCTCCCTTTCTCTCTCAAACACACACACATCCGCTCTCTCTCCTTCTTTCTCTCTGTCTTTTTCTCTCTGTCTCTCTTGCTCTCTCTCGCTCTCTTTCTTTCTTTCTCTTTGTCTCTTTCTCTTCCTCACTCACTTTCGCTGTCACTTTCTCTCTCACTCTCTGTCTCTCTCTCCCTCTCTCGCACACACCCACACACGTTCACTCTCTGTCTCTCTCTCTCTCTTTCTCTCTCACTTTCTCTCCCGCTCTCTCTCTCTCTCTCCCTCCCTCTCTCTCTTTCTCTCTCTCTCTTTCTCTTTCTCTCTCTTTCTCTCTCTTTCTCTCTCTTTCTCTCTCTCGTCCTCTCTCTATCTCTATCTCTCTCTCTCTCTCTTTTTCTCTCTCTCTCTCTCTTGAAAATTCGCGCGAAAAATGGCGAAAATGCTTTTCTGTGGCGGGTAAACTCCGTGGCCAAGCGCGAGTGCGACCGATAGACAAACAAGATGAGGCCTGCACCAACGCAGATGATCGGATGTTGCTTATGGAACACTGCAGCGGCGACCACGTCATGAGCTATCGTGAATTTGGACGGATTTCTTGAGCGAACAGCGTCAGGCGACTGATTTCGTCGAGCCGGCAGGAGGGCGGGCGGCAAACGACTGCCTGCACGATGCTCGCGCAGGACTCAAGATAAGTTCGCAATAGCCTTCATAGCAAAGAAGCTTCTGCGCCGTTGCATAGGCGCGCATGCACGAGTGCATATGCATTTTTTGCGGAGAGTGTAAATGCATTTACAGGTGTTGTTGAGCACCATGAATGTGCAGGTGTGTACGTTTGACAGATGTTGTGAACATCAGCGTACATATTTGCTTCATGCTCGCTACAGGATGTGCATATGCGCGCATGTATGTGCAGTTTGTTTTATTTAGCATAGGGGAATGAGAACTTGAATGGGGGGGTTCAACTAGTCTATAACAGCACTCGTTGCTTGGTGTGGGGGATTATTTTTGACAGAAGGAAAGATAGGGGTGTTGTCTGTGTCTTCTCTATTTTTAACGAGGGTGGGAGTGTATGTGTGTGTATGTGTGTGTATACGCGCACACACGCACACACTGCACAGATGGGGTACTCGGTGTGAGGCCAGGAGTCAGAATGAGACACCTGGAGGGCCCGAAGAATCCAGATGGACTAAATCCTGGCATACTTATATTCGTATATGTGTACAAAGTACACATGTATATGTATATGCTAAGAGGCGGGATGAGATCTTGGACTAACGGCTTTTTTCTTTAACATATTTTTTCTTCCGAAAGCAAAAGATGTGAACGCAAACCAACGATAATCTCAAATCTAAAATAAAATTTGGGCGCATAGACCCTCAATCAAGGGTACTCAACCACTATTTATAGTATTGAAAGCAATCATCATCATCTCTCTCTCTCTCTCTCGTTTTCTCTCTATCTTTCTCGCTTTCGCTCTCGCGCTCTCTCTCTCTCTCTCCCTCTCTTTTTCTTTCTCTCTCTCCCAGGTGTAAGACGGACACCTACTAGTCCTGGAGAGCCGGAAGAATTCAGATCGACTAAAGCGCTGTAAACATGTAGACCGTATAGGTGTACAAAGTACATCTGTCTGTATATATGCTGGGCTGCGGATTTTGATGATCTGGACTGACTGCCTTTTTTCTTTTAACATGTCCTTCCCTTTGAGAAAAGAAGAAGATGTGACGACAATCAGCAAACCACAGTCACTCACTTCGGTGAGAATAAAAGACTGCACCTTGAGAGTTCCAAACAAAACTACTACATTATTTCTTTATGAGCAATAATCAAAGCAATCGTCACTTCACGCATGTCTCTGAGCAACTCCCAGCCAAGCCCACGCCTGCTTTCTTTGAAGTGGCCTTCCAAAATTGTGTCCGACTTGGTTCTCACATGACCAACACACACAATATATGCACACATGTATACACACAGGCATATAAATGTGTGCGTGTGTGCTTGTGTGCTTCTGTGTGTGTTCGTGTGCGTGTGAGAGAAGAGTTTATTACAAGACAACCACCAAAAGAGGAAAATGATGGTTGATTCTCCAAAATACTCCGTCTCCAAAGACGTGTGTTGCCACTGTTGGGAGCCTGTGAACCGACTTTTTAATCTGCAGCCTACATCTGATAACCTGCAGCCTAAATCTGATTGATTTTTGCAAGCCATTTGGCTACCAGAATGATCCCTGCAATTGCCATCCTTTTTCGCCATCTATGTCTCCAAGGGATGCGCGAGTCGTTCAAATACCTCCCTAAGAATGCTCTGCTTTCGTTTTGCCGTAACATGAAGTCTACCGCCCACGTGCACGTGGGGTGATTGATATTGTTTTGCTCTGCCCTAGCTCACACACACAATCTCAATCATTTTCTATCATCAATCCAAGTTTTCTGCTGCAATACCCACACAATGCTGTGGTACGATGCCTCATGTCGTTGCTTGTGTGTGCAGTCCTCTATGCCATCACCTTTACACCATCATTCGTATCGTCGCCTGAATGTGCTTATTTGTCTCTAAGCACTTTCATATCGTCGCTTGAGTGTGCTCATCTGTCTCTAAGCACCTGTAAGCTTCTCTTCATGTGTTTGCACCTCATTTTCAGCTGCCCCTCTACGTATTGCATCCCTCACGCTATTATTAAATGTCGAATGACGATCTTGATAAGCTACCTTCCCTGCCTCGCGGCATGGTTTTGTCCATGTGAAGACTGCTCGATTCGCCCGTTGGTACCACTTTTTGCTTACCTTCGGATCTGAAATTGCCTTGTCCACCAGAATGTCGGCTTCCTCATTCGCTGGTTCTCCTCGATGTGCTTGCACTTTGACCAAGAAGGTTGCTGTCCCCGCTGCATATGTCTTTCGTAAGTATCTCGATGTCTACTGCCAAAATATTCTCGTCAGGTGCGCCTCCAAGGTTGCCTTTCCACCTTCACCAATCCACCCATTGACTGCTTTCAACAATGACTGGTTGTCACACAAATACAGCAACGGCTCCTCTATCAGCGTGTCACGAAGCGCTGGTAAAAACGCTATTAATTCAGGCTGTTTTGAGCTGGAGCCCTCCACATCTCGTCCCACTTTGCACTACTGATTTTACATTTTTGTTCTCAAGTTATTATAAAACTCAAAAAACCGAGATCTCAAATCTACATGGATTTGAGATACATAGAACCTCAAGCAACGGTACTAAATTCCTGTTACAAGTAATAAAAGCAATCATCAATCAATCCTGCTCCCATTTTGCCTTTTTAATCTGAACCGTCACCTGCTGTTACTTGGCCCTGAAACCCATAGCCTCCGAGCATGCTTATTTCTGTGCAAATCCAGTAATCGCGTTCTGTCCCTTTCAATTGCACTTGACATTTGTCTTTTCGTCCTGAAACTCCAGCTGCTTCCTTCAAAGCTGCTTTTTCCGCGTCTGCCACCTGGCAATCTTGGTGAACTTAACACAGACAATATTCTTTGCTCACTGCGCATTTGATGTTGCTCTGTCGCTACCACGCTTTCCAGCGCACTGACTGCCTTTTGCCTCCTTTCTTATCCATCTTCTCTCCTGCTTTGACTTTTGCTTGCTTGCTGAGGTTTGATAAGATTTCTTCTCTATCGACTTGAAACGGGCTCTGCTCTTCGTCTTTGTCCCTCGACCTGCACCAAACCACCCAATCTCTCGACCTGCCCATCTTTCAAAGTTCGACCACTGCTCCTGCTCCGATTCCGAGAAACTTTCTTATACAACCACGGTAGGTCCATCATCCTCTCCCCAGAAATTCAAGTCTCCTCGTCCAGCGGACTGAAAGAAAATTGAGGCTGACACGACCTCCTTGCCTTGACGTCTCTTGGCTTTGTTGATCTTTTGCAGTGCTCGTAGTATTGACCATGTTGGTAATCTATACCTAGCTTCTTCCTTTTCTTCCGTGCGCTTAGTTTCCTCCTGGATGACCGTGATTAGCTCTTGTTCTCGGTCCAACCATCGCTTTCATAAAAAAAATCCCACTGCTGCTTGCGATTGGCCACCGTCTGTGCGGCTCCATGCATGTTGTGAGGCCCTCTATAATTCTTTTTCTTGTTTTGCCAAGGCATTTTTCCCACAGTAACGACTATTCTAAGATTCTGACATACCCTCCTTTTGAATGTGACGGTATGTCTTGATTGAAAAGCTAATTCATGCCGATTTCTACATGCACTTCTCGTTCAAGCAGAAGCAGAGGATCATCAACGGCCAGCGGTTTGAAAGGCGCTTCCCACTGCATTCGCTGTTGCACCCGTGCTGGACCCTTCGTGGTGAACGAATTTCCTCAGCAAGTGGACTGGTGTTCAACTGGTTGCACAGTTCTACTTGCAATGCGTCCTGTCGTCCTCGTCTTTGCTCCGCTCCAAATCTATCACTTACAGTGCATCTTCGAGCTTTCAATCATAGAGGTCCCTTTTTGTGTTTTATTATCATAGAGGTCCCTTTTTGTGTTTTGAATAAAATCTGTAATGATAGGCACAAGAAAGATGCGGTTTCATCAGTACGCTGGTCATTGCATTGACTCGAAACTCTGGCTTGACCGTTATTCTCATGCTAACTTGATTCGTCTTTAATCTCTTGACTGACTGTCTTGACTTCTCTTACCTGCTCCATCAGCATTGGCATGATTGCAGTTTTGAGTGATGATTGCTTTTATTACTTCATACATTAATTTAGTACCCTTGCTTGAGGGTCTGTGTAGCTCAAATCCAAAAAAAAATGAGTTCTCGGTTTGTTTTTTGTAGGGTTATTTTTTGCCGGAATCAAACTGACGACCTGAGGATTGATAGTCCTGCGCTCTGACCAATTGAGCTATTTGGCATTGTCTTTGATGCTAGTGTCGCCTCATTGCAGATCATCGAGTTTCCCTGCAAATCGTGGATCGGCATTGGTGAATATACTTTGCCGATCAGTCATGTACCTTTGGTCTGCATTTGCTCCTCACACCCATAACAATTGTTAATGCCAAGACTAAGATTCTCTACGAAGCTACAGGGACACTGCCTACACTTTACTAGCATATGTGGCCTTTGCCACCACCCTTCACATTCGAATTCTGGCAACGTGTCAGGCCACCACCTGGCTGGTAGTAACAAGACTGGTTGCTGTTTATCCTTTGTCAGTTTTGTCGCAAGCTTTTCATCAGTCCAATTTTGCCATCCTTGCCTTTTGTCCTCATGCTCTCGCTGGTCGTGTCCTTTGATCCTGACCTGAAACTCAACTATGCTTTCGAGTTTATCCCCCCGCCTCTTGTGGGCTCATCGACCACCATGTATTCTTCACTGACTCTACAAAACGCCCCCACATGTTATGTGCGTTTACCGCTAAACGTACGCCAAGTGGCATCCGTCTAGGCACCACTTGACGGTCTGTATTGATGATACTCTTCACCTCTGCGCTTTGTTGCGTTGTATGCTCGCCAATTGCTTTGCCTAACAGTGCTTGCGCCTGTGTCAGAAGCGTGGTTTGATTTAGAGCCGCCTCCATTGGCTAACATAACGTGTCTCCGAGTGTGGGACATTCCACCCCCGCGACCTGTTGTTTGCCTATGTCGACCCAGTAGTGCTGCACCGTCCTTTGATGCATCTGTCTTGCCACATTGTATATCCCCATCTCTGGATTGTTTTGGTCAAAACTTTTCACAAATATCAGTACACATGACAACAACTCCCACATGTTGCCCCCTGCTAGTGCTCTTCGTCCGAACTCCTTTCTACTTGCGTCCCTCTGTGTTGGATCTGGACTCTGTTCCTTGCACTTGGTTGAGAACAATTCCGCTGAAAGCAGCTGTTCATCAAGTGTTGCGAGTTCTTACTTAAGACGGTTTTTCCACACTTTGATCAAGCGTTCAAAACTTTTCAAACTATCGCGTTGTCTGCTCTTGGCCGACGGCAGCTTGAGTCCTTGCCAATGCATTATTTCAAAGTACTGTTGCATAATCTGTCGCTGTTTCTGTGACAGTCCTTGCATCGCCGGAATTAACACCTGAACTCCTTGCTCGCCGTTTGACGTTGTACATATCCTCATTGGTGGTGTCACCACGAATGCTGTCTCTCTATAACTCTTCCGAATTCTAGGCAAATCTAGTATACTTTTTAATCCAGCTTGTTGTAATGCGGGAATGCTCTTTCGCATGGCTGCTTCTCCCGCCCGTACCAGCTCCTTTGTTGTTTGATCGAGACCCCATACCTCTGAATCTGAATCTAGGCGCGACCCGAGAGATAATATTGTTTATTGGAAAGAACCAAAAAGAAGATCAGTTCTGATCTCCTTTGCAACTTGACCCGTCAAGGGACTCTCAGGGAGAATCTCTATTGATAGTGAGTGGGGTTGTGTCTCCATTCATGAGTGGGGTGGTGATCTCGGTGTGATGTGTGTAACAAGCTGTTGGGTGATCGTGCCTTTGATGACCTTTGCGTATGTGTTCGGTGCGGGATTTGTTCAGAGTCAGTGTGTCTAAGTCTTTGGTGAATGGACCTGGCACTAGAGTGGATTGTGTTAATGGGAGATCAGTGATAGCAAGCTTGTTGGTTCCGGTGTCTTGTCTGGTTGAATAAAAGTCAAGTGTAAAGTAGCTGGAGAGGAGTGCGTGAGAGTACCATTAGTTTAGGATAAGCATCAAGAAAGCAGAAAGGGCGTATATGTATATATGTCCTTGTCTGAACTATGTGAAGGTTGCTAAGCAGCCAGCCCATATAGTTTGCTATAGCTATGACCGTCAAATAAGGTATTCTCACTCTTATAGAACAACACCCCCTGCGACCAAACCGCAGGGAATAATAAAGTCCCCTCATTGAGGAGCCTGGTTAGGATTGCTCGACCCACGCGTGGGCGAGCGATGAGGGGCCGACAGTGGGTGCTGCGGCCCTTTTGGAAGGCTGGTCTCCCCATGGGAGAGCGGCCTGATGATCTGTCTTCTCAAATTATCAGCCCACTAAATGGGCCGGTGATTTTTTTGAAGAGTTGGTAGGCTGACGTTTGGAAATAGGCCAATTCAGTTGGGAGCGAGCATTCAGGGCTGCTAACAACAGAGACGTGAAAGAGCTTGAAGAGAATATCCGACAGGGCTAGCGTTTTTTACACAGTAAGCGCTCGGATTTTCCCTCTGGTGTTGGAGTCAGTCATCCCGAGAAGGCGAAGTCTGTCTTGGAATTGGATCTTCTTGAGAGAGCCGCGCGCTCCAACCGTGAAGTTAGCTTGTGAGAAGTTAGCTTGTGAGCAATTCCAGGGTCGCTCGATGAGGGCGCTAAGATAGTTGATAAAGTAGAGGTGCATGCCATATCTCTCATTCTTCTCAAGTTCCTTCCTTTCAGCCCAGTCCCCCTCGTCTGACAATGTCACCGAGTCCAATGGACGAATGAATTCTAGGAAGACGCACTGTTTACCCTTGGCGTCAAAGGCAACTCCATCAGGTCTCCGGTCATAAAAGGTGGTGATCTCCTCCAACGTCAGGACGATGTTCTGTCGGGCGTGGAATGTGGCAATCTCATTGTTTAGTCGTCTTATCCCAGAAAACAGCCCTAAATGTACGAGGATTTGGCGGACCGTCCATTCATCGTGGATGGCCTCGCTGACAGCTGAAGGGAAATGCCAATTCCTCTCACAGTCGTCGTGTGTCTCCAGGGACTTCCTGCTGATGGCTGTAAGTAGCTCGCGCCAGATGCCGTGATGCACTGCGATTCTTGGTTTCGGAGAACTGGACATCGGGCTTAGATATGGCCGAGGTTTTCCGGCCACGGCGTCATGTCCGGGTGTAAACGTTTGCAGGGCCTGCTCTCATCATTCTCTCGAAGACCCCAAAGGTTGAGAAGCTTGGCACATGGGAATTGGTAACTGATGCTTTGGAGAAGACGCCTTTTGGACTGGTTCGAATCGGTTTTGTCTTGCCAGTGTTTCCCCAGAAGATCCCTGCTGTTATCTTCTCGGTCAAGAAAATTAGGTGTAAAGTTCTTGTAAAGAGACAGTTGCAAATAAGCCAACTTTAAGATGTACTCCGGCCCGGAGGAATTTGTTCATGGAGCATCTGTGCTCGACTCCCGCCTCCGTCCATGAGAAGGTGGAATGTGAACAGGGGCCATCCCATTGTAAATTGCCGACATCGTCTCGACCTTTGTCGTCCCATCTGTCAGCCTTCTTGTTGAGGAACTCTCCCCAATGAGCTCTGATTTTAATTAAGATGGTGAAGAGTCCGAGATCCACCCTTTGATGAAGAACCTTGATGATACGAGCAAGTATGTCACCACCACCGGGTGAGGGAGTCCTGGAGGGCCAGGCATGCTGCCGCAAATTCGGCCCTGCCAGACCATCCTCCTCCGGTGCCTCCACCCAGGCAGCAGCTGCGACGCCGCCGGCAGCGTGGGTACCAGCAGCAACCACATCTGCCTCTCCAGAGGCACCTGCACGAGTAGCATGAGCAGATGGCGCAACGCTGGTTGCACCAACATCCACATTGGCAGCGGGGCGACGGATTACGGGGTGAGGGGGTGCGCGTTGCGATGCATGTGCAGCGCCGTGCATGATTCATTCAGCAGATGAAATGGGCTGGTCAGCTTGACGACGTGCCGGCGGAGCTGTATTGTGCATGGAAAGGTGTGGGCGTGTGGCAGTGGCATAAGCAATGGCCTTGCCAATAGAGTTCTTGTTAAAAATAAACGTGCGAGCTCGACTCCATGTGAAAGCCTCGCTGCCAATCTCCTCCTCTAATTGCACGTCTGTTTTGTCAGCCAAGACCCATAGGAGATGAAGAAACTCGGGACAAATTTGGCCAGCCACTGACACAATTGCAGGTGCAAACGCCTTACCAACAGCAGTATAATCATCTCTGTACCTCGTGTTTTTGGCCCCAGCACGTTCCTGGAGAAAGTCATTGGTTTGCATCTTGCCGTTGAGGTGTCCGATGTTGACTGTGCTATTTCTGCTGCTGCTGGGGAGCCTTTCTGAGATAAAGGTGGTTTCAATATCATAATCATCTTTTCCCCCTATTGGTGGCTGTCTTGTAATAAACTTTTCTATCTCTCTGCTATTACCGATGTGATGCGCTTGCGTTCCTTGCCAGTTTTCGGCCCGAGCGACAGCTGACACGCTTTAATGGTGAGATTTAGGTAATTTTTTCTGTCAAGTGCTTGGAGCGCACATCCTGCTTCTGCGTGCTCATGCTGTCGCACGCACGCAATGTGCTTGCCAGAATTTTGTGCTCAGTCAGTACGGGGATCACGCGCTCACTTGTAAAAAGAACACTGGGGCCATCACCGGCCATGATCACGTCATGAAGGTGTCGGCACAACTGGTTCGCAACAGCGCCGGTTTGCGAGTACGGGTCAACCGCAAGTTCGCCACTACTGCAGCTGATGACAACAGATAAGGTGATGTACAGGCCATGGAGTTTGGCATTCTAGGATATGATGATCTAGCATGGGATGTGTCTCTCGTCTGTGATAGGATCGGCAGCAGCACGCAGCATGGCTTCAATAGTAACCACAAATCGGTGACCACCTTAATGCTCGGGCTCGCATCAAGATTAATAGATACAGACGTGATTACGCTGTCAAGAACATCGCGTTCGCACCTGCGATCCTATCTGTCGCTGGCAAGATCCACCCTGAATTTCTACGTCTCCTGTGGGTGATGGCTGACATGCAGACGATTAAGTATTTCAATCTCGTCGGGGATTGTGCTGAGGTTAATCTTTAATAAACACTTTCAAATTAAAAAAGGTCACAGATGACATCGGGATTGAGCGTTTCAAGTGTAGTCGTGCTAGCACATTCAGCTGTAATAGGAATGATATTGGCCTTGCCGTTGCATATGCATCAGCCATGCGCACTCATTTGTCGGTACATGGCATCACACACCCCATGAGTGCCACTTCTGTTCGCCCTCGGTAGGTGGCTGATTGTCGAATCTGCCGCAGCGCTGTTGACATCTCTCATCCACGTCAACAGGGAAACCCTTGTTCACGCTCGTCGGTTACCAGCGATCCTGTCCGTGGTGTCATTATCAATGGCCTTGGTGCAGGTGCAGTCGGGGGGGTGGCAATCTTTCGCTGTCCCCTGGCAGGGCTACTGGCACTGTTCCCAGCTCTGTTGTCTCTACTTCTATCCCTCTGTCACCGGGTCGTGGTCTCTACCTGCCGACGCAAAGCCAAGCATCGTATCGTATCGCCTCTTGGAGTCCCTCGGCTTGCCGTCCCTCGTCTGGCTTAAATGTTGACAACGAGGAGGCTGATGCACGCGAGAATCTCATCTTTGCAGACGGGTATGCCGATGTACGCGCGAGCGCTACGATGACCGATGACAATGACGACGATGCCGACGACGGTAATTTCGATGACACTCTCGGCGATATCCTCGGCGCTTCATTCAGGGACACGCCTTCTCTCGACCTTGTCTCGATGATCTCACTTTTGGCGCCGTCGACTCTAACGTCGACTTCAAATCACTCGCCTTCTCTCCCCCCCTTCCCCCCTCCCCCCTCCCCTCCCCTCTGCTCCTTCTTCTGCTGTTGCTGGGGAGCCCTTCTGAGATCCAGGAGTTTTTGCTATCATTAACATCTTTTCCCCCTATTGGTGGCTGTCTTGTAACAAACTTTTCTCTCTCCCTCTCTCTCTCTCTTTATGTGATTGCAGCAGATGGAAACATCAATGACAAGGTTGTTGAAGCCATCAAGACAAAAGGTCACAAGCTCGACATCGCCCTGCTTGTTGCTTGCGGCCGCCGTCATCTACACCTTGTGGTTGACGCGCACAGAGTAGATTGTGTTGCGGGCCAGTTGCGCCAAGACATCGATGACATGATTGTGGCCTCGGGTGGCTCCCGTGTGCTTTTGGCAAGCCAGCACGTGATCGCCTTACGGATGAAGAGAAAGCTTGCACGAGCACATCGTCCGAGCCACAGCATGCGCTTAAAGCATCGGGATAGGCGCGCCTCTGGATCTGCAAGAGCTCATCCAAAGGTCTACTCAAGGAAGAGAGATAGAATGTTTATTATATAATAGCCACCAACAGGTGAAAATGATGATTATGATAATGAAAACTCGTGGATCTCAGGTTGACTCACAAGTCGCAGATGAAAATAGAAGGGAAGGAGGAGGACGAGACATGATAGACCTACACAAAGACACATAGTGACAGGCGATGTCAGCTAAGAAAGGACATGGCACAGAACTGTGCGACTTGACGAAGGTGAAGAAGAAGAGAGTGAAGTGACGCAAGAAGCGCAGGCAGGGATGGGAGGAGGGATGAAGGAAAGGAAGAGACGCGAGGACAGGAGACTGATGAGGAGAAGATGGAGAAAGCTGGGGAGAGGGGAAGGGAGAAAGGGAAAAGGGATGCACCCCAAGGGTCGAGGGTGACAAACGAGAAACGGGTGCAGAAGAAGCCTGTTGAGGCAGACCCAAGCGCGTGGGGAAAGAACCCGAGCGCCTGACGGATCAAGGAGAAGGAAGACGGGTGGAGAAGTGAGGAGTGGGAAGAATGCCATCATCAAAGCGGGTAGACGTGAAGGAAGGAGGCGGGTCTGAGCGCCTAAAAGGGGAAAAGGAAGAAGAAGGGGTAAGGCGAGGGGAAACAGGACTGTGTAGGATGCCATCGCCATTGACTGCCAGTGAACCCGTCTTCTGACCTGCAAGTACCACATCCTCGCCGTCCTCGTTGATCGGCACCTGGACTGTGGGCGAAGATGTCCATTCCTTCGAGAGCAGAGGTTGGACACTGCCATCGATAGGAAAAGGCAAAAAAGAAGGAGGCCTGTCCTATAACGGGCCCGTGCAAGGGATGACAGCGTCTTCATTGTTATCGAAGCATGCCGAAAGAGGGAAATACTTCCACACAAACCCGCCTGCCCGGGTGAAAGAGCAATCGACTGCGTGATCTTCAATTTCAACCACCAAATTTGGCGTTGGGTTACCTATGTCCTGGCCCTGCTGCTGCGGCACTTTTCCCTTGCGGTTGCTGTCGATTGTCTTGTTGGCAACGAAATTCGAATCTTCTGTTTGCGAGCTGTGATGCGGTTTCCGGGGAAGCAGCTTCAAAAATAGAGGGATGGGAGCAATGGAACGAGACGAAAGAGGGTGTGACTAAGCGGGCGCTGCAGGCGGGGTCGGTTATTTCGACGTCAGTAGTTTCTGCGATGGCGCAGGGTGTCGATCGGCTGACTCCAACACACTGTTTTTGGC
>Ga0209491_10008465_pt1 | contig 13052 bp, 17 predicted proteins | sample BON02_FD_187213 | JGI IMG/M metagenome (GOLD analysis project Ga0209491, IMG submission 187213) | Freshwater microbial communities from Lake Bonney liftoff mats and glacier meltwater in Antarctica - BON-02 (SPAdes) (version 2) | ecosystem: Environmental > Aquatic > Freshwater > Ice > Glacier... | reverse complement strand
CCGTTGGATTGACCCACGAGAACATGGAATCAGCAGCAGCAGCAGCGGTGGTGGTATTGGTGGCTTTATGCGGTTGATAAAGGAGAGAGTGGCGAGGGTTTTGACTAAGCGGCCGGTGGACCCGCCGAGGGCGCTGTTTGTGCCTACGGGGATGGCGAGGTTGGTGGAGGGGTTGTGTCAGGCTTTTCCACGGAAGCATCATTTTGTCTTTGCGGATTTTGATTCCTTGCCGGCGCCGTCTTTTGAAGAGGCGGGTAAAATTGAGACGAGCAGCAGCACTAGCAGCAGCTGCAGCAGTAGCAGTTCTGCCAGCAGCAGCTACGAGAACGAGGCCAAGGACCTGTGGGCCTTGAATGCGCCCCTTGTCACCAGCCGAGACTCCACCACAGGCGCCCACCGCGATCATCCCTCCTACCTCTTAAACAAGGGTGGGGCTGACATCTTCTTCCCGGTCAATTTCTTCTTGCTTCGCGACCTTTATCGTTACCTTGTCAGTCGTGCTGATCGGAGGGGTGGGGGGAAGGGTTACACGGCGAGAGTAGTGAAATCCACGAGGTTTTTGGAGAGGTATGGGGAGGAGGGAGCGGGAGGGACGGTGACAAGGTCGGGATATAACCCTATCTTGGAAGATTTTTTGAATACGTGCTTCTTTCTGGCAGAGGGCAAGGGAGGGAGGGAGGGGTCGTCGTCGTCGGCATCGTCGTCACCAAAGCCGGGGGGGGGAGAATTTTAAATACAATAAATAATGAAGTAATGAATGAAATGAAAAAGAATGAACGCTAAATTTGATCGTCGTACAAGGGCAATCGCACGCTGGGTTCGAGCGAAAGTAAACAGAGAAGAGTCTAGCATAGCATAACATAGGTAGTCAGTCTCCTTCACGTTCTTCCGGTCATATTTCCTTCTTCTTTCCAATTGATTGAATTCCATGACTTTTTCTCTCTATTTCTTCACCTTTTTATCCCACGAACATTTCCCTCCTATCTACCCCTTACTCAAAAAGGGAGAAGACCAACTTTCATTTGATCACACCACACTAGGATCCGCCTGCTCCAGCTTCGTCACCGCACGATACCGAGAATGGGGAAAATAGCTGCAACGCCATCTTTCCCTTATTTACTTGCCAACATGACTCTCCTTCCTTCACCCCCCAAAAGAAGACTACCTCCTAATCACACGTAAATTCGCCTGCTCCAGCTTGGGCACCGCGTGATACCGAGAAGGAAAAGAAAGACTACAACGCCGTTCCCCACCTCCTCTCCTCCTCCCCTCCCCCCTCCCTCCCTCCTTCAGAAAGCACTACCACTTAGTCACACTCGGATTGGCCTGCTCCAGCCGAGGCACGGCATGATACCTGGTATGAAACAACCTCAACGCCGTCTCCCCCCCCACCCCCTCCCTCGCCACCTCCTCCCCATACGCCCACCGCGCCAACGCCCCTCCCTCCCTCCCTTCCTCCTCCTCCTCCTCCTCCTCCTTCCTCCTCCTCAGCTGATCCTCCCAAAACCTCCCCCTCACTTTCCTCACCCTCTCCTTACCCCCCGCCGATGGCTCGCCTGTCGGCCCCTTGACCATTCCTCCTCCATTCACACACCCACTCGGACAAGCCATAATCTCCACAAATTGCACAAAGCACTTGCCCCTCCTCATCTTCCCCATCACCCCCTGGATGTTCCGAAACCCATACGCCAACGCAAATCGCAGCACTTCCTCACCCCCCACCTCCAGCACCACCTCCTTATAATCAGCATTTCTCCCCTGTTGGTATTGCAGAGGCCCAGGGCCCACCTCGACGCCAAACAGCGCCTTGGCGGCCCCTCGGAAAATATGTTCTAAATAACCACCAGAACCAATTTCGGGCATGCTATTACTGCTGCTGCTGCTGCTACTACTGCTGTAAGGTAAGAGGCTGCCGCCCTTGAATAAGCTTTCCTCGGCGCTTTGTAGAGTCAGAGGCCGTGCGCTCGGCCCTGCTGCTGCTGCCGCTGCTGCTCTTGCTATGACCAACCCTTTGCTGCTGCTGCTGCTGTCCTCCACCTCCATCGCCTCCTCCCCCCCTTCCTCCTCCTCCTCCTCCTCAAACCTGGAGAAGAAGAGCCTTTGCACTACCACCAGTCCAACATCCTCCTTTTCATCATCGTGCTCACTCATCCCATTTAACTGCTGCTGCTGCTGCTGCTGCTCCTGCTCCTGCTCCCCATACCCCCTCAGCATCTCCAACACCTCCCCCGCCGTCAACACCAAATCCACCTCCGGCACCCCCCCTCCCTCCCTCCCTTCCTCCCCCTCCCCCCACTCCTCATGCACAAAATCCCTCCGGCTCGCCTCGAGCTTCTTGTCATAGCAAGGCATCACCCCCACCAAACACACCTCGCCCTCCTTCAGTCCCTCCCTCGGTGCCAGCACAGCTTTGACCAACGTTCCTAATACCTGCTGTGGAGACTTGGCTGTCGATAGGTAAGGTAACGCTTGGGGGGTCGTTTTTTCCGCGTAGCACACCCACCCCGGGCACTCAGAAGCGAGCATCGGGAGGCGGGTGCGGGAGAGGGAGGGAGGGAGGGGGAGGTAGCCTGTTAATGCCTGCTCGGCGGTGGTGGTGCTTGTTATGGGGGGGGCGTCGCGGGTGGAAGAGAGGGCCCGAGACGGAGCAGGGGCTTGCCATATTGGTGGTGGTTGAAACTGCTGCTGCTGCTGCTGCTGCTGCTGCTGCTGTTGGTGGGTGTAGCGGTAGCGAGCGATAAATTCGGCCGTGGCCTCAGCTAGGGCGATGGGAGCAGCAGCTGTGGTGTTGTAGACATACACAGGGAGGGGATCACGATGCGGAGCTGTTGCTTGGCGTGCAAGGGCTTTGAAGAAGAGGGAGAGACCTTGTTGCACCCTTTCTGAGGTGCTTCCTAGACGGACTGCTAGAGAGGCGAGAGCTTGGGGGGAAAGGGCAAGGACGACGGCACGGGTGTGGGCGCGGCTGCTCCCGCTTAGGACGCGCAGGAATTCTTCGCCACTTTGTTGGCTGATGAGCACGGTTTCGGCGGAGGTGACACAGCCGCTGTGTGTATGAGGGAGGGAGGAGGGAGGGAGGGTGAGAGGGAGGAGGGGATGTTGAGCTCGTCCCGGGTAAAGTGATGAAAAAGAGGAATGGGGACAAAAGCTGTGTGTCTGAGCAGCCCTATGCAAAAGAAGCGTGACCTAGGACCACATATAAATGTGCCACGGACAAAGCGCCGTGGTAAGGGGAAGGAAGGGAGACATTGGGGGAGGGGCTGGGGGAAGGCGTACCTGCAGGCGAGGCAATCGTTCAAGGAGACCGTGGCCGCGGACCCCGCGCCCTTTGTCTTGATAAGGTCGGGTCTGATGGTCGTGCTGGTGTCGTCTGCTTCCATCCAGCTAGCCTCGAGGGTGAGCTTGGCCTTGCCCTTGTCTGCTCCATTCTGCTGCTGCTGGGACGAGGACGAGGACGAGGAAGGGGACTTGGTGCTTTCCCCGGCAAAGATGGGGTTGACGCAGGACTGGGAGGGCCCTATTATGTCGTCCAGGTCGCCGATAAAGACGCTGGCCATCGTGGAGGACCTGTGTGTGTAGCGTGGGGAGGGTGTGTGGGATGGATGTGAATGGCTGGGCAAATGGAAGGGGAGTGCAGAGCAAGCAACGTCGAGCAACGTCGTGAACCGCTTTGTTCGATGGCCGCCTCGTCCTCCTCATCATCGCAATTCTCCTCTCACCCACACACACCACGCCCCTACACACAAAACAGGCCCGGCTTCCACGCTACGGAGGCGCACCAAGCGGCCGGCGACGTAGCTGTCTACGTCCTTCCCTTTTGCGCCCGCCTCCCAGCACCTCTCCTCTTCGCGTCGACCTCCCTCTTCCCTCTTCAGCCAGCCCTCGTGTGACCAGGGCATGCCAGCAGGGAGCGTCGTTTGGCGGCCACTTTCTTTCCACCGGTTGCTTGTACTGTTGTCCGTCTCGGCGTGGATGCTCTTGGGCTTGCCGCGTGCTGCTGCGTTTGCTTGTGCTGCCAGGAGGACTGCATTTGCTGCTGCTGCTACCAGAGGTCGTGCCTCGTCGTCACCAAGCCCCTTAACAAGCAAGCCTCCTTCCTCGTTTTTGCGTGCCACTGGTGAGTACATTTTGTACGGACTTGAATGAAGAAACGAAGTCTGTACCCTAACTTGTCATTTCCCCCACTCTCCCCGCAGCCACTGCCGGTCTCCAGACACGGAGAAGCATGGCCTTCTCCTCCTCTTCCATCGACGGCACTCCTGCGAGCAAGGTACGCCTCCAATCCCTACATATACTTTCACTTTCTAAAATATGTAACTCACTCACTTCTTCTTTCCGTATACCAATGTTTAGATTAAGCTGGGTCTGTGCCAAATGCTAGTGAGCGACGACAAGGCCACCAACATTCAAGCAGCCCGGACGGCGGTGGAGCAAGCTGTCAAGGAAGGGGCGCAAATCATTTCACTACCTGGTACGTCTATATCAATAAAGCTAGAGTCGAATTGGAATAAACGTTGCAGATCCTTACATCGATTTCTTTTCTCCTCACCCTCCTCACACACAACCACAAAAAAACAAAAAACAAAAGAGTGCTGGAACGGTCCCTACGCCACAGCCTCCTTCCCCGTCTTCGCCGAGCCCATCCCTCCCCCAGGCAGCACTGCCCCAAACATCGACCCCACCACCAGTCCCTCCCTGGCCATGCTCCTTGACGTGGCCAAAACCAACAACATCTTCCTAATCGGCGGCAGCATTCCCGAAAAGACAGAAGAAGGGAAGACCTACAATACCTGCGTGGTAGTGGGCCCGAACGGGATCATTCTCGCCAAGCACCGCAAGGTCCACTTATTTGACATCGATGTGCCTGGCAAAATAACGTTCAAGGAATCTGATACTCTGACAGGCGGAGACAGGTATGAGGAGGGGAGGGAGGGAGGGAGGGATAGAGAGCCTGCGAGAAGCAGTAGCCGATAAAGGAAGAAGGGTCATCTTATCCCATCTCTCTCACCACTCCCTTCATTCCTCCCTTCCTCCCTCCTTCAGCATCACCGTCGTCCAAACCCCCTACGGCTTTTCTCTCGGAGTGGGAATTTGCTACGACATCCGCTTTCCTGAGCTTGCGATGATAATGAGGGCCAAGGGCTGTACCCTCCTCCTCTACCCCGGTGCCTTCAATCTGACTACGGGGCCCGCGCATTGGGAGTTGTTGCAACGGGCTCGGGCTGTTGATAATCAGGTAGGTATGGAGGGAGGGAGGGAGGGAGGGAGGGATGACACGCTCTTGACACGTAAAGGGACAGGTACTAACCCTCCTTCCTTCCCCTCGTCCAACACAACACAGCTTTTCGTGGCGGCCGTCTCCCCTGCTCGGAACCCCGCCTCGTCCTACCAAGCCTGGGGGCATAGCACCATTATTAATCCGTGGGGAGAGATTCTGGCGACGACGGGCCACGACCCTGCTTTGGTATTGGCGGAGTTGGACATGTCTGCCCTAGAGGAGACCCGTCGGAACATCCCCACGGCGCAACAAAAGCGGTTGGATTTGTACACCACTTGCAGCGAGGTGACGAAGTAAAAATAGAAAGAAGGAAGGAACTGGAAATGTAGTTGATTCGTTGCTGTGTTCGCTTTGCTTTTTGCGTTGGGGGGGGGAGGTCGGCTGAGCCATGAAAAAAAGACGTCGGTGCCTCACTCTCTCTCAACCAAGTCCAAATTCTCGTCGCTGTACATCTACGGATGTCTAACATATGATATTAAACAGTGTACATGTGCTGCTTGGCCTTTCTTGAGCGAAAATACTCATATAAGCTCTCGGCAACCTCCTCTGGCCTCCAGAATGGTGGTCTACCAGACCGCCAGCAAAGGCACCTACAACAAGACTTGCACGACAGAAAGCGGCGCTAATGCGCTCTCAGTTTGTAGGATTCCATATGATAACATTAGCCATGCACTCACATGCGGGTTCGATGAGGTGGTCTGTGCGTTTTGGTTTGGACCAATTGGTTTGGACAACCTCCTCACTCCCAAAGGCCCATCTCTCTCCACATCGACGCTCAGCAAATTGAAGAGGGAGGCCTCTGGGAGGCCTCTCCCTTCTCACTTTGTACACCCACACTCATTTCGCCCATGCGTTCATACGTTACGTGCACTAGCTCCTCTGCCTCGTCGTCAAAGGGCCTGTGTGGCTGGCTGTGCATGCCTCCTTCACAAATCAAGCAACCCCGCTTGCCTCTCCGTTCTCACCATCATCCCCCACTCCTTCCCACAGCTCTCGCCTCCTCCGACCAAGCACACGGCTACACCATCCTGCCGCAATGTCGGCCCCAAACCCCTTGGCGGTAGTGCCCCCGGCCCTGAAGAAGATCACGCTCTACATCCGGCGGGCGGAGGAGCTGGACAAGGACACTGTCCACCCGGTAAGTTCTGCTTCCTTTCTCCGCGTGATGATGCTGGCGCATTAGCCCTCCCCCCCTCACACACTGATCACGACCACTCTACTCTACCACTCACATATTACAGGAGTCCAAGGCCGTCGCCTACTACTGCCGGACGTACGCCATGGACCAAGGCATGCTGCTCCGGGACGCCAACAACGCCAAGGAAGTGATGCCCTTCTTGATTGCCCTCATGGACCGGCTGGAGCAGGACAAGAAGACGCTGCCCGTTTACACCCCTGCGGAGGGCAAGGCCTTGGTGCAGACGTTTGCGGACAAGGTGTTTACGAAGGCCGACGAGGTAAGTTTTTGGGGAGCATGGTTGGTTGCGTTATTGCTTTGAAGAAAGCGCTCATCTTCCCTTCTTCCCTTCCTCCTTCCCTCCTCAACCAGGATGATCAACTCGGCGTGTGGGACAAGAACACTGCCAGGACGTTCTACGCCGCCGGGGTCTTCTACGACGTTATGCAGCAATTCAAAGGGCTTCTCGGGCCCGAAATCGAGAAGAAACGCAAGTACTGCAAGTGGAAAGCGACCGACATTTTGACTGCCCTGAAGGAAGGCCGGGCCCCCACACAAGGCGGCGGCGGCTTCGCAGCCACAGCCGGCGGAGGAGCCGAAGGAGGAGGAGAGGGAGAAGAAGGAGGAGGCCTGGCCCCGCCCTCCACCGCAGAATCCAAATCTTCTACTTCCTCTTCCTCCTCCTCCTTACCTCCGCCGCCGCCTCCCCCCTACTCAGCCACCCTCGGTGGGGGGGGCATCTCTTCCCCCACCCCTGCCTCCCCCCCTCCCTTCTCCGCCAGCCCCACCTCCCGCTCACCCCCTCCTTACATTCAAGTGGTCCCACCTGCTGCTCCTCTCGCTCCTGCTCCTGCTGCTCCTCCTGCGCCAGCACCCAAGCCCCCTGCCAGCAGCAGCAGCAGCAGCGGCAGCAGCAGCAAAGGTGGTGTGGGGGTGTCGCCGAAGCAGGCGGTGTTGGACGACGCGAAGGAATTGTGTTATTTTGCCATCTCGGCGATCCAGCACAAGGAGACGGCGCTAGCCATTGACAGGCTGGAGAAGGCATTGGGTAAACTGAAGGGGCTGTGAAGGAGAAGAGAAAATTGAGGTGGGAACGGGAAAGGATCGGGAGGGAAGGAGGGAAGGAGTTGTGTTACTTGGTCATTCTCGGCTCTGGCGAGGACAGGCTCGGAAAACCATTATGGAAACTGAGAGGGAGTGCGCGAGGGAGGGAGGGAGCGGGTAGGCGAAAATTATGGAAATGAAGAAAAAGTGAAGGGTAATATTGAAGGAAGAAGAAGGCCGTTTCTTGAGCAAAATGAGTTTTTTGGTGCTTGCTGCCTGTGTATCATAAACATTGAGAAAAAGAAAAATGAAAAACCACTCGGGCAAGTAATGATCTTTTCTTGGTTTTCCTTTTTGCCTGCTGCTGGCTTCATGTGTCACTCCACACCACACACACCAAGACGACGCGCACCCGGGGGCTCGGCAAGTAGTTACCCATTGCCTCTCCACTCAGACTCAGCCTTTTCTTAAGCTTCTCTCCTCCCGTCCTTGCCGTCTTCCCTCCCTCCCTTCCCTCCCTCCCTCCTTCCTCCTCCTTACTCCGCGGGCCTGATGATATCAGAGTCACCCGGGTTGGTCACACTGAGCACAGACACGCGGAAATACTTTCCGCAGGCCGTGCCCAGGTCGGTGTTGCTGCCGTTGTAGAGGATGGTCTCAGTCTTGGAAAGCATGGCGTAGTACTCAATCTCGGACTTGCGGAGGGGCGGGCAGTTGCTGCTGATGATGACCACCTTGGCCTTGTTGTTGCGCAGGGTCTTGAGGGTCTCCTTGTAGCCTAGGGAGGCCTTGCCGGACTTCATCACCAGCTGCAGACGCGAGTTGATGGACTCGATCGCCTTCTTCTGCTCGAGGGGGGGGAAGGGAGGGAGGGAGGGAGGGAATGGGATGAGATAGAGTAGGGACACAATCAGGAAAGGGACGGCATTTGCTCAAAAGTAGGCAGGCATACAGGACATTTCCTCCCCGGCAGCGTAAGGCCATAGGCAAACCATCAGTGGCGGTGAACCAGCACCAACAGAGGGTCAAATCGCAGCAGCAGCACCACTCCTCCCCTTTCTCCTCGCAGCGTCATTCGTCATCCCCAACCTCGTCTACCTGGCCCACCCACACGCTCCCTCCCTCGACCCTCCGCTCCCATTTCACCACCCCCTTCCTCCACGCCACGAGCACGTACCGACTTCTTCGCTGCTGGGGCCATGGCTGAACGACCTGTGAAAGTGATGAGGAGGAGGAGGGGAGGAATGAGAGGGGGCATGAGTTTCTTCCACGAAGGCATTGGGTTTAGGGAAATACAGATGCGATTGTTGGGCAAAGCCCTCCATCCACACAATCCGCATCCTGCTAGAGTACAAGAGCATGTGGTGAAGGAGGGTGTGGGCGTGCTGTGAGTCTGTGGAGTGAATGAGGCAGGTGAGATGAGATGGAAGGCAGCGAAAGGCAATGCGGGAGGAGGAGAAGCACCACAGCCCTCCATTCTTCACCCCTTCTTCGTCCTTGGCCATGCCACGCCCTCTCCACCACCCAACCACACCACCACCACACATACACTAACACATCGTTTCCTGTCCTACACCAAAGTGCTTTCCAAGAAAGCAGCAAGCAAAGAGGGGCATAACCACCACCACACACAGAGGCCAACTCACGCAGAGTGCTTCATCGTCGCTCATCATCATCATCAGACAACAACGCACCAACGCCTCCCTCCTTCTTTGGCCTCCTCCTCCTCCCTCCCCACCCGCAGGCAACACATACATACGCCCTTGTCCTTCGTAATGATAACTCTCCTCCCCAGCAAAATTGTGCCTTTGGCTAGCCTTTACTCATCCTCCCTCATCACAGAGACAGGAGGTCGACCACACGCGCTACCAGCATGCAGAGTCTCGAGCAGCTCCGGGCCGCCCTGGCCACGTACAAGACACAGACGGCGCAGGTTAGTCGGTAGCTAGCTAGCACAAGCGTGGTGGTGCGAGAGGGGTTTGCGGGGGGCGGGGGGCTGTGGTGTGGATGGGAGGAGGTCGCTTCATAGAATCGTTCGCTCCATCATCGGCCACGCGGGACAGAGTGCCCCGTCTGTTTGCCACTTCTGAGCCATCCTCCTCAGAGTGCATGGATGAATGTGGACTAGAGAGGCGTGTTTGTGCTGGCGGTTGGGGTAGGGCGCAGGAGAGGAACAGGCCTTGCACGCTCGGTCTGCTCCTCCTCGGCACCCCACCCCGCCCAAAGCTTCTATTCCCATTCCACATCTCAAATTAATTCGCCCACACAGTGATGCAGAACGCTTTACTGTGTCGCTTATATCGATCGTCGTGATCGTCATCTACTTGTTATTTCCCATTGCCAACCCTCCCTCGCGCACACTCACCCCCATCCTCTCCTCACCTCTTCCTCCCTCCCCTCCCTCCCTCCCTCCCTCCCCAAGGTACAAAGCCTGATAGACCTAGACCCGAGCAACGAGGCCTACCTCACCCTCCAATCCGACCTCCAAGCCGCCATCAAGCTCACCCACGACCTGATCCAAACCCAAAAAGAAGCAGCAGCAGCAGCAGCAGCAGCAACAGCAGCGGCATCAACAGCAGCACCAACAGCAGCAGCAGCAGCAACAGCGCCAGCAGCAGCAACAGCGCCAGCAGTGATGCAGATGCAGCTGAGGAAGGGCGGGGAGAGTGGATGGGTGCCTGCTGTAGGAGAGAGGGTGGACGCGCCTTGGGGGGAGGGAGAGAAGCGGTTTCCGGCGGTGGTGGTAGAGGTGGAGGAAGGGGGGGAGAGACTCACGTTAAAGTATTATGGGTATGCCGAGACTGAGGTACATTTTCATGGGAGGAGAGGAGGGCGTGATATGTGGTGATAGATAGAACAAAAGGGTTGATTTCAGATGTTATTCATTCACTTTATTTATTTATTCATTTCCAACCCTCACTCACTCACCCCTCCCTCCCTCCCTCCCTCCCTCCCCCCCTCAAGGTTAAATCCAAGTCCGACGTTCGTCTCCTCACCCCTCCCGGTGGCTCGGCCGCCTTGCCGCCCGGCGTGGCCACGGTCGGGTGGGAGGGAGAGGCGGTGTGGGTAGGGGATGGGCAGTGGTACGCGGCGCAGGTGCTGGGGTTGGTCGAACATGGCTATAAAGTCGCATTCACCAAATATGCTGGGAATGAGGTGGAGGTGCCACTGGAGTTTTTGAGGGAGAGGAGTAGTGTGGGTGTGTATGGTGGTGGAGGGGGAGGAGGAGGAGGGAGGGAGGGAGGGATGAAGAGGGGGAAGGAGGAGAAGGAGGTGAAGGAGTTTGTGATTCCCGATGCGCTGCGGTTGTTGCCGACGGACAGAGAGGAGGAGAAAGCGAGGAAGCGGAGGAAGGTCAAGCATTTGAAGGGGCTGTGGAAGCAGCGGACCCAAGGAGGGGAGGGCGGGGGGGAGGACGAGGTGGAGGAGACGAAGAATTGGCAGGCGTACCTGAAGAAGAGCAAGAAGCCGAAGCTGGGGATGGGGGCGTTGAAAAAGGGCTCGATTTTTAAGAGCCCCGATGCGGTGGATGGGAAGGTGGGGGTGATGGGCTCGGGCTCGGGCATGACAAATTTCGCGAAGCGGGCGTTTAAGCCGGGGAAGGGGGAAGGGCCGGGGGGAGGGAGTAAACGGTGAGGGAGGGAAGGAGGGAGAGGGGAGGGAGGGGTGAGTGAGTGCACAAAGGAAGAACAACAACAAAGAATAATGTGACATGTACAAAATGAAGATGAGAAGAGGATCAAACATTTTGTTCTGTAGGAGAAGCAGCAGGTGTCTGCTCGAGGAGGTGAAGCCGTCAGTTTTTTCCTATTTTCTTTGTTTTCACTTCTGTCAGTTCTCATGTCGTGTGTCGTCTGTCGTTTTCCCTTGCAATCAATTTCATTTCATTCTAGATGCTTTGTGTTGTATTTGCCGTTTAACGCGGATGTGCCAACAGGCACAGGCTGCTGCGTTCCTCTAAACTTTTGGTGCTGTCTTTCTCTAACTTTCCCCCTTCCATTCGAATTCTCTTGACAGGGCCTACTACATAAATAAAAGCGACAAGCTTCCTTCCTTATCCCCCTCCCGTCTACCTCTCCTTCTTCTCTCCGCCCTCTGCCTGTCGCCGCACTTTCTGCAACTCCAGCAAATAATCCCGGCAGAACGCAAAGTACCTCGTCTTATCAAACGCCCCCCTAAAGAAATTACACGACAGATTCACCTCCAACAAAAACTCCCCCGTCGTGGTCAGCGCCACATCCCACCCCACAAAGGGGACGTCGGGCAACATCAAGAAGTGGGCCCGGCAGACAAGCGCGCGCAAGGCCGCCATATCCTCATGGATGTGCTGCCCCGTCACCACACGACCAGGAGCATCAGGGTGCGCTTCCGTCGTATAGGTAGAACGCCAGGCCGAGCTCAACGGCTTGCGCAGCCCCAGCTCGTACCAATGGGCGTTGGTGGACCCCTCCCGAATCACGCCCGTGGTCACGTCCACGTCAAAGAGGATGGAGGAGTGGTCCGTAGCGGCGCCTGTTCGCCCGGCACGAAACACGCAAGAGAGGGCCTCAATGTGGTTGGCGGGCATGGCTGCAAAGCCTTCGTCTGTGGCGGGCCGGCCCAGGCGTGGGTCCGTGGGGGTGAGGCCGCCACGGGAGGCGGTGATGACGCGGAGGGTGGAGAGGGGGGCGTTGGGCGGCAGGAGGTGCTGGCGGAGGAAGTCCGAGTTTTCCAGGCGCTCCTGGATGATCCAGTCCCCGCCGGCCAGGGCGTTCTTGTAAAAGTAGATGCCCAACCCGCCCTCCTCGTTCTTGTTCTTGACCACGATGCTGGCCGTCTTGAGCACGGGCGAGACGGGCACGCCCAGCCGGTCCCCGTCCACTAGGAAGGTCCACTTGTCCTCCTGCGCGTAGCCCGGGCTGTGCGTGAGCAGCTCGTGGTAGGCCGCAATGCGGGAGTTCAGCCGCCAGAAATTGAACCAATCCTCGGGCGTCAATAAGTGCTCTCGGAACGTGGCCACCAAAGCTGCGTACTTGCCCTGGGCCTTGGGTGCCGTGCGGGCCACGTTCACCGCCCCCAGAAGGGCCACCAGCGGGTACAGAAAGACGAAGAAGAGGTAGGCCGAGGGCTTGGCCACGCAGAAAAAGCTCAAGGGCAGGCCCGTCCCCGGCACCGCCACGTTGCGGAGGTTGGCCAGGAGGTCGTGCCGGTAGGTGGGGGCCCGGTAATGCGGCCGGCCCCACAGGTACAGGTCGAGCCACAGGCCGTACACGTGCACCTTGGCGGGCAAGTCTTGCTCGCGCTTCAGGAAGGGGCAGCCCTCGAAGTCGCCATTCGAACGCCAGAAGTAGAAGAAGGCCCGCCAGTAGGTCAGGAGGGTAGCGACGAGTGCCCACATTTGCGGCTGGTGTGGTGTGGTGTGTGGTGTGCAAGGCTAGGGCTAATTAAGGTGGAGTGGAGTTGGTGCGTACGTGGCTTGCGGGCAGCGGGAGTGGACAGGGGGGTCGACTGGGCTGTCTGATTGGATGGACAAGAGACGGGCAAGCAAAGGCAAGAGCTCGAAAGCCTGTGATG
>Ga0209491_10008461_pt1 | contig 13056 bp, 16 predicted proteins | sample BON02_FD_187213 | JGI IMG/M metagenome (GOLD analysis project Ga0209491, IMG submission 187213) | Freshwater microbial communities from Lake Bonney liftoff mats and glacier meltwater in Antarctica - BON-02 (SPAdes) (version 2) | ecosystem: Environmental > Aquatic > Freshwater > Ice > Glacier... | reverse complement strand
GAATGTCTCAATCTCTCTCTCTGTCTCTCTCTCTAAAAAAATCAACAAAGCCGTTCAAGTCTCAGGTCTCGCTCTCGCTCTTTCCCTCACACGAGCTCGCTCTCGTGAGCAGCAACACACCTGCAAAAATTCAATCCACATATTTTTGTGAACTTTTCTGCATGGCACTGTGTAACTTCGCACCCTCAATCTTTTGTCTTTGTCTTGAAATTTCTTGCATATTTCAATTTTCTCATTCTCGATTGGCGTTCTGGAAGGCAAGTTATCACAATTTACAGAATGCGGATCGTGACACAGTAAAAATGAGTACAATTACAGTGCGTTTGTGCCCACAGAGTTGCCCACAAACATCGCATGATGAGAGTAGACAAACGAGCGTGGAGGCCTTGATGTGGAGATGAATTTTGTGTTACAATTTGTTTTTGGACTCACTCAACTTTTTGAATTATTCAAGTCACACAAAAATTGCACTCCAAAATGCATGCAAACGCCGTCTTTGTATAGACATGCGGGCCCTGCCTGTTCTATACAGAGTGAGGATTGCAAAGACAGTTCTGGTTCAAGGTTCTAGCCCCAGTATGGGCCAAGATACAGGAGAAACCACTTTGAACGTCAATTGACCCACTCTATTTCAGCTCGTTTGTGCCTACAGTGTTGCCCACAAACATCGCATGATGAGAGTGGACACACGAGCGTGGAGGCCTTGATGTGGAGATGAACTTTGTGTCACGAATTTTTTTTGGTCTCACACAACTTTTTGAATTATTACCATTATCCGTTCGAATCTGCACCTTCGTCCGTCATCCCCGCTTTTTGCCCCCGCCCAGTGGGCAGGGGCCAAAACATTTTCGCGGGAACAAGAACTTTCCCAAACAGGAAGGTCCCTTCCTGCTAAGACAAAATGTTGGATTTCTTGGGGACCGCTCCTGTACCGGATGCACAGCCCAGCATCACCAATCCCGTGGCAAAAAAGTGTCATCATGCAACTTGCTCGTGCATAACCAGAGAAGGCAACCCAATGGAACGTCGACGATGCAAGATTCATAAAAATCAAACACCTGCCGGGAACATGAATCGCAAGGCAAGAAAAACACAACACGCAAAATGCTCGTGCATAACCAAACATGGCAACTTCCAGGAAGCTCGACGATGCCAGATTCATAAAACATCAGAACAGCCGATCTCTCAGCTTCTCTCTCTCTCTCTCTCTTCTCGCTCGCTCTCCCTTTCTATTTCTCTCTCGCTCTCTGGTCCTCTCTCGGTCTCGCTCTCTGCTCCTTCTCTCTTCTCTCACTCGCTCTCCACTTTCTTTTGCTTGCGCTCCTCTTTCTGTCTCTCGTCCTCCGTTCTGTCTCGCTCTCCGCCCTTCTCGCACACATGTCATGCTCACAGGCGTGAATACGCCCAACTGTGAATGCACAAAAAATCTGATCAGCATGAATCCACAGTCGAACACGAAGCAAACGCCCTCGCATTGTGCTTCGCCAAAAGGCAGCGTGGATGGGAAGCATTGTGAACTAGCAGAAAGCTTTTCCGCGGACGGGAAGCGTCAGGCAGTGCCAACAGGCGTTGTCTCCTTACTCGATTCCTCGCCATCATGCTCTCGTACTATGTCTCTCATGGCGATACCTCGGGTCTCTTTCTTTCTCTCTTGCTCTCTCTTGCTGTCTTTCGCTTGCTGTCTCTCTCTGTCTCTCTCTCTCTCCCACACACATTCTGTCTTCCTTCTGTTCTTTCACTCTGTGTCTGTCTCGCTCTGTGCTCCTTCTCTCTCGCTCTCTATCCCGACGCATGTAAACTGCACATCGCTGTTGCAGTTCAAGGTCTTCACCTCTCGCTCGATCTCTCGCGCTCGCGCTCTCTGATCTCTCTCTCTCTCACTCTCCGCTTTGTGTGTCTCTCAATCTCTCTCTCTGTCTCTCTCTCTAACAAAAATCAACAATTCCGATCCAGTCTCCGTTGTCGCTCTCATTCTCTCCCTCACACGTGCTCGCTCTCGTGAGCACCAACACACCTCCACACTGAATGCGCTAATTTTATAGGATTGGCGTGTACATGAACAGCTCTTTCGCTCTCTTTCTCTCGCTCTCTCGATCTCTCTGTCTCTCTCTCTCTTCTCGCTCGCTCTCCCTTTCTATTTCTCTCTGACTCTCTGGCGCTCTCTCTGTCTCGCTCTCTGCTCCTTCTCTCTCCTCTCTCTCGCTCTCCGCTTTCTTTTGCTTGCGCTCCTCTCTCTGTCTCTCGCCCTCCGCCATGTCTCGCTCTCCGCTCTGTCTCGCTTTCTGTCGCCCTCTCGCACACATGTCATGCGCACAGGCGTGAATACGCCCAACTGTGAATACACAGAAATTCTGACAAGCATGAATCCACAGACGAGCACGAAGCAAATGCCCTCGCCTTCTGCATCGCCAGAAGGCAGCGTGAACGGGAATCGTCGCGAAGTATCAACAGACAGTTTTTCCGCGGACGGGAAGCGTATGGCAGCAGGCGTTGACCTCTCTCTTGATCTTTCGCCCTCACCCCATCGCTCTATGTCTCTTTTGGCGATATCCCAGGTCTCTCTCTCTCTCTTTCTCTCTGTCCTGCTCTCTGTCTCTCTCTCCTGCTCTCTCTCTCTCTTTCTCTCTCTCTCCCCCACACATATCCTGTCTTCCTTTCTTCCCCTCTCTCTGTGTCTTTCTCGATATCTGCGCCAGCTCTCTCTCTCTCTATCCAGATGCAGGTAACTTATAATCGTAAATTATAATCCGAGGACCCATATTAGGTACCTATAGTGACCGGGGGTTTTAGGACTTTCTGTTATGCATAAACATCTTTCACATCAATTATAATCACTGTTGCAGTCGAAGGTCTTTGCCTCTCGCTTGATTGGTCGCGCTCGCACTCTCTGCTCTCTCTCTTTCTCGCTCTCCGCTTTGTGTGTCTCTCTAAATCTCTTTCTCTCTCTCTCTCTCTCTCTCTCACTCTCTCTCTCTCTCTCTTCCCTTGGGTCCTTGATCTGTTTCAGCGCTCAGCAGGAGTGACAATAGCTGCTGCATCTAAAGCGATTCCGAATGTGTTGGAGGATATTGCATCTTCAGAAAGTGCACTTGCGGCTGCTGGAAACATGTCGCGGCCAGCACAGAAGCTGGGATTCACCAAAAGACATTCTGGTCGGACCTCAGATGTCAAGTCTCCAGCTGTGTCGCTACCCAAAGTATTGGCAGGATTCACGCGAAAAGCAGAAGGTATCGAGTACAAGGCGCAGCCCATCGTGCGGGAGTCCCATGTACGTGTGCAGACCTGCCTGGATCCAACAGCAGTCATTCGTCGGCGCGAGGCTTTCTTCAAACTTCGTGAGGAAACCGAAGCAAAGGAACAGGCTAAACACAACGCCACAAATTTGCTCGAAAGGAGAAAGAGGCAGCAGGAGAGAGCAGCAAAAGCCGATGCAGCAGACTGGGCGTTCTCTCACAAGGATGCACCCATTGTACGCCGAAGCAGGGGGCGTAGGGGGCAAGTGCAATTTCACCTACGGGATGCAGGACGGAACTCGGGCACTGATCGAATGCAGGGAGGCCTTGAATGGCGCAACATGAGCAGGGACAACCATTTGGTAAGTATTAACATGCAGGCCAGGTTATGTGTGTGGGTGGGTTTGTTCTCTATCCCTGGCTCTATATCTGTCTCACTCCTTGCTCCTTCTCTCTTCTCTCTTGCTCATCGCTTGCATTTTCTTGCACTCTGCTCTCTATCTCTCTCGCTCTGTGCAGTTGGATCGAAAAAAAACCCTTTCCCCGGGAGTGTTTTCTATGTACTATGTTCCCTGATCAAGAGCCGTTAATCAGAGATTTCACGACGAGATGTGTCTGTCGCACCTCGTCGTGAATCTCTTACAAACAGCTCTTGAACAGGGAAAATAGCAAATTAAAAACCCCCCCTGGGAGGGAAATTTCTGTCGAACAAGTTGCTTCTTCTGGCTCTCTCGCCCTGTGTCCCGTTCTCTCTCTCTCTTTTTGTAGTTTAGTAAAGAGCAAGCCAACGCTGCAAGATCTCGCTCACTCTGCTTCTCTCTCGCGCGCACACTCCGACTCCGCACATTTACTCCTCGCACATTTTTCTTTCGCTCTCCGCTCTCTTTGTTTCTCTTGCTTGTCTCTACGTCTCTTGTTTTATGTCTTTATCTCTCGATAGCCGTTTCTCTCTGACTCTTTCTGTCTGCAATTCTCTGTGCTTTGCTCTTTGCTCATTCTCTCTCGCTCTCTCTCTCTCCAAAAGCAAGTAAACTACAAACGCTGCATGCAATCTATAGTCTCTTGCTAATTTCGTTCGCGTGCGCGTTTATATGCATAACTCTTTCTCTCTCCCTCTTTCTTTCTCTCTCTCTCTCTCTCTCTCTTTCCGTCGCATTCTGTCACCCTCAGATCTCTGCACTCTCTCTCGCTCTCTGTTCTCTGTGTTTCTTTTTTTCTCTTTCACTTTCTCCCTTTCTCTATCTCTCTCTCTCACTCTCTCTGTCTCTCTCTCTCTCTCTCTTTCGCGCTCTCATTATCTTTCTCTCCTCTGTCTCGCTCTGTAACTCTCTCTCTCGCTTTCTCTCCCTCCTTCAAATAGCTAATTTCGTTCATGCCCGTGTGTATATACACACTATCGTATTGCGGTTCCTTTCTCCATTGATTTATGTTGCTTTTATTAATTCGTAAGGAATAGATTTGTATCTCTATGTGCTTGAATTTATTTTTTTAGATTAGTAAATATCAGGGGTTTCTCTCTAGTTGTCTCTTTCTCTCTCTCCTTCTCTCTCGCTTGCTGTCTCGTTTTCAGTCTCACCTGGCAATTTTTAAGGTCTGTTTCGCGCTCTATTTCCTCGCTCTTGTCTCTTTCACTCTCTCTTTTTTTCTCTCTGCGTGTCGCGCGTCCGCTCTTCCTCTCTATCTCTCTCTCTTTCTCTCCCTCGCACTATTCTTGTGTCGCTGTTTCTCTTTCACCTCTCTTCGTGATCACCCTGTTTCTCTCTGTCCCTATCTCTGTCTCTTCCACTCTTTTATCTCTCTTTTCTCTCTCTCTCTCTCTGTATCTCCGTGTTCCTCTTTCTCTTTCTGACCCACATGCACACCTTCTCTCTTTTCATCTCCCTTCCCCTTTATGTGTCCTTGTATTTCTCTCTTTCTCTCTGACAAACCGGTTACAGACTCATAGATTGCATTTGTGAGTGATCGTGAGAGAGGCTGTGAGAGTCTATGCAGGACATACTATCAGACTAAGTAACCAAAAGAGAGCAAAGTAGATAAAAAGCGAGTCAGTGTGTGTATATGTTGGTCTTGGTGAAAGAGAGAGAGGGACGCACACCGAGCGACAAAATAATAAAAATGATAAGTGCAAGATCAACAGACAGAGAGCTCAAGAGAGAGAGACAGAGGGGGGGCACAGAGAGGCACAAAAGAGAACAAGAGACGGAGAAAAGGAACAACGGTGTGTGTGAGAGAAAGCATGCGCGAAATGAGTATTTCTCTCTTTCTCTCTGACAAACCGGTTACAGACTCATAGATTGCATTTGTGAGTGATCGTGAGAGAGGCTGTGAGAGTCTATACAGGACATAATATCCGACTGAGTAACCAAAAGAGAGCAAAGTTGATAAAAAGTGAGTCAGTGTGAGTGTATGTATGTGTGTGTGTGTGTGTGAGGGAGCGAGTGAAAGAAATTGAGAAAGAGACACTGCGAGAGGAGAGAAAGAGTGAGACAGATAGAGAAAGCTCCATTGCGAGAGTCGTACCAACAGGTCACAGACCGATAGATTGCATGGAAGTGTCTTTTCTCACAAATATTGTGAGCCTTGGTCTTGGTGAAAGAGAGAGAGGGACACATACCGAGCGACAAAATAATAAAAATAATGACTGCAAGATCAACAGACAGAGAGATCAAGAGAGAGAGAGAGAGGGGGGGCACAGAGAGTCACAAAAGGGAACAAGAGACGAGGAAAAGGAACAACGGTATGTGTGAGAGAAAGCATGCGCGTGAAATGAGTAGCTAGTGTGGGAGACAGAGAGAGAGTGGTGTTTGTGCATGCATGCGTGCATGTGCTTTTGATTTTGGCATGCAATGCCTCCTTGTCCTGCTTGTATATGAGTGTAAGAAAAGATAGGGATAGAAAGAGAGATATGCACAGGGGTAGAAAGAGACAGAAATAGACAGAGAATATTTGTTTTTGCATGCCTGCGTGCATGTAAAATGCTAGTGTTTTAATGGGACATGTGCGTGTGCCTGTACATGAGATGCAGGTGTTTGAATTGGCATGTGCATCAACCTTTGTATAGAATGCATTGGCATAACGAGAGAGACTGAGAGGTGCTGACACTTGGACAGAAGTTGAGTAAAGGAAACAGCGTGTACGAGACAATGCATGTGTTCAACAAACACAGTTTTTGTTCCCAAGGTGTTCATGTGTCCAACACACATGGCGTGTGTCAACACAGCGTGTTCGGGTGTCAGCTCCAAACACTATGGATAGCAACTCACGTGCACACGGTTCTTCTTTTTCTGTCTCTCTCATCACACATACAGATCCGAAAGAGAAATTGTGGGCTACAGGATTCGCGTTTGAGTGTTGGTATTGCTGGTAAAACAAAAATTTCGCTGAACACTAGGGGAAATGAAGCGGGCGACCGCTATCATCCTATGATGTGCCCTGTGCAAACTGTGCCTGCGCGAAGAACTCGCACCAAGTTGGATTTCGGTGTGCAGCCCGTGGATACTGAAGCAGGGCCTGCCGTCAATCAGCACATGAGCTCGGAAATGAGTGATGACAGCGGGGAAATACCAATGTCTGGTGAATCAGAGACCCGTGATGGGGCGGGACCCTCCTCCCGCACGCTGCTCTCGCGCAAGGTAACCAAAAGACGTGGCGCCGGATCTGGAACTCAAGGCGATGGTGCTGACAAATCCAAGAAATCAAAGCAGGTGCAATCGAAGCAAAGTGTCATACAAGCCTTTAGCAAGCGTTCTTTCTTCTTGGATACACTGAGTATGGGGCAACCGAACGGGTTCGAGAAACGGCTAAAGAGCCTTGGAGCCATAGTGCAACCGTTTATGGACCGTAATGTGGACTGCATTGTGTCGACGAGTAACAAGACACCCTCTACGACGAACACAGGCAATATCACCATGCAAGGGGCAAGTGCGCGTGCCAAGAAGCTGGCAATCGTGGAGGGCATAGTGCACATGACGCCAGCACACTTTGCCGAGACGCATAACAAGACACTTGTCTCCCCGACAGAATTGGACATTTGGCTGACGTCTGCGGAGAAAAAAATTGCCCGCACGACAACCACTCCTGCCGAGGCTCATGAGAGCGGCGGCCACCCTTACGCTCTTCGTCATTCTGTTCGTGTGCGAGGTGTGGACACGACTTTTCGCTGCATTGATGGGATACCAGAGTGGTGGCACTTTCCCGAGTGTGACCGTCAGCACTATGGTAAACCAGCAGCCGCACCCTGCACGCCTGGTGCTGCGTTGAACTTACCGAACACACCCGGGTGCACGCCCCATGGTGCAAGGAGCAGGGAAGCCATATCGGTGCAAGCAGCAGGACAGCACAAGGAGCCAGCCCCGGGGAGGGAAGCCCGCAAAGTTGCGGGAGGGATGGGCGGTTATTGCCACCTGTGCAACGTAAAGCACGATCACGCTAAGGCACACGCTGACTCCAACGGCCATCGGATGGTAGTGGAGTCCCTCTTGGCAGCGGGAGATCCTCGTGTAAAGGCGCCGCGTGAAATCGCAGATTGGGAATGGGAAGTGAATTCGTGAGGCCTGCCGTTTTCTTCCCGTCTGTCCGCAGCTTTGTGTTTCTGGGTGTGCCACTAAGATTTGTTTCTCTGGTTGTCTTTCTTTCTTTTCTGTCTCTTTCTCGCACCTCTCTCTCTCCCTCTCCCTATCTGTCACGTGTTATAACTCTCAATCTCTCTTTGTCACCCTCTCTGTCTCCATCTTTCAATCTCCGTCTCCAATTTGCTGGCTCCTTTTTTTGGTCTGTCTCTTCGAGTGCTTGAGTATAGACACTCTGACTTTGTTTGTTACCATCACACTTGCAGACATTGCAACTGTCATGTATTCGTGGGTGTATTAGCTTGTCTTGTTCTCACAGTCTGTCTCTCTGTCTGTATGAAACACGCATATGCCCATTCGAATACTCTTGTCCTCTTTCACACAGCATCCCAGTCTGCTCCAATTTCGCAATGTTTACCCACAGGAACACCCATGCAAGCCTGTCCTGAAAGCATTACCTGTATCATGTGACACATATGCAAGCATGCATGCCTCAAATTTTCCGTCTGTATGACTTTTCCGTTCTGTGTCTCTATTTGCACAGACCGCACGCACATGCATTCGCACACACGTGCATGCTCGCAATGCATGCATGCATTGCATACATGCATGAAAGATATTTCCATGCCAAAATAGGACACGTTTTTGTGTTCACATGTTGGTGTTTGCGTATGTGTGGTGTGGGGTGTGCGATACGAAGAGGGAGGGAAAGACAGAAAATATGTGCACACGTTGCATGATAATTCATTTCAGAATACACACGCATTCTCTCTTTCGTTCTCCCTGTTGCCCTATCACCAGACCAAGTCTGTGTAATTGAAGCATTCACACGTGGTGGTCACGAATTGCCTCTGTTTTGCACACATGCACCAGTGTTGTTATCACATGCACATTTTGTGACAATCACTGTGTGTGTCGAACACTTGGCTCTCAAAGCACAAGCTTTTCCCTTCTAGTCTCTAAGTAGATTTATACTTTTGAATTTTCACTCACAAGCTCTTGATGTCGCATGAAACAAATCACTGATCAAAGATGTGGGTTATAATGAGTTTTTTTCAAGGGATTGCAGTGATTCTGTGTTGCTTCCGTCGCTCACTTTCAAAAGGTCTGGAGTCGTGGGCGGTGGACATGGGATATCTGCGACCAGACCTTTTGTCAGAGGACAAAACAAGCGCTGTGTCCCTTACGCCTGTCCGCACCTGTATTTCTCTTGGTGCGCAACTAAGTTGTTTCGTTCTCTCTTTCTTTTTTTATCTCATGTCTCTCTCCTCTCTCTCTCCCTCTTTCTCTCTTTCAATTTGTGTCTCTTTTCTTCTCTCACTCTCTTTGTCTCTTACATTATTTTTCACTCTCACCCTGCAATTTGTTACTTCTTGTTTGTCTCTGTCGAATTGCCCTTGTGTTGCACACGTGTACATTTTGTGACAATCACTGTGTGTATCAAATCCATGCCCTTTCACTCACAAGCTCTTTCCTTGCCGCCTGTCAAGTGCTGTATATATCTTGTGTTAATCCCAGTGTTTACGAAACACATGCCTCTTCACTCAAGCGCTTTCTCGCATGCAATCATTTGTGTTTGGAGATTTGGGTTTCAATGACCTTGATTCAGTGGTTTGCAGTGATGCTGTGTTGATCCCGTCACTTATTTTCAAATTTATTGGACTCGTGAGCCGTGGACATGCGATTTCGACCGGACCTGATGTCAGAGGACAAAAGATGAGCTGCGTCCTTCCCGTCTGTCCGCAGCTATGTGTCTCTGTGTGTGCAACGAAGTGGCTTCTGTCTGATTTCTTCTTTTTGTTTTCTGTCCTAGCTCTCCTTTTTCTGTCCTTCTCCTTTTCGGTTACATTCTATCACTCTATCACTCTCTGTCTCTGTCTTACTCTTTGTCTTCATTGTACTCTCTCTGTTTCCAAATTCTTTGCTCATCCTTTATATCTGTATCTCCGAGTGTTTGAGTGGAGACATTCTCATTTTTATTGGTTATAATCACGATTGTATATAGTATTTGTCCAATCTGTACGTCTCTCTGTATGAAGGTACTCGTTTATGCCAATTCAAATACTTTCATTGTCTTTCACACAGCATTCCAGTCTGTCTGCATCTATTTCTCTCTTTCTCCAAATTCTCAGTTGAGGTTCGAGTGGCTGAAGTAGATTGTAACTTGTCCTTGGAGCATTGATGGCGGTATCAATGTTCGCAGAGAAGTTGGTTTCCTACACAGTCTCTCTATCGAGCCTGGGACCTTTCCAAGACACCCTTTTGCCAAATTCCACCACGCGTCCTTCCTTTCTTCAACCCACCTTGACCTTGCCATTTTCCCAAGGGTTCCGGCTACCACACTCAATTTGCATTGCGGGTTTGTAAGACCATTAGGCAGTCTCACGGTCCTGAGTGAAGGTGCTCTGGAGTGCAATTTGGTGGCTTGTAATTTGGTGTTATGATGTTTTTTCAGTAACCAGATTTCCTTGTAGGGAGGTTGGGTTCAAGGCGTATAGAGTCAGAGTCTGGCAGATGCTGTTATCCGTTTCGAGTCCTGTGGTTCGTTTATAGTAGAGTGTAAAAATAGAGACGGAGGCGGGATTTGTTCATGAGTAAAGCGGTTTGTTGCAAAATGGATAGGCAGAACAAAACGGGCATTGTCCAGGTTTTTAACATCACGGGTGTGATTTTAGAAATGCCTGAAATTTTAATGAGGGCATATTTCATTCAAAAACCCATATATTCATATTTGTTCCTGTCCATAAGCTCTTACATTATGCAAGAACATTGGGAATCGAACGTATTTTGCTTCGTGGACGGCAGCATATGTGTGATCTGTTCACCATTTCTGCGTTTTGTATAAAAGTGAACGGACTTGCCACTTTTTTTATTGAACGTAAGAACTTTGTTTTTTGAGGCTCATCTTTTGAGCCCATCAAAAAAGTTGCAAGTCTGTTTGTTCAAAAGATACAAGGTGTTCATGGAAAGCCCGTGAGTCGTGGGTCGATTGTTTATTTTCTAATGTGATGTCATCTTTTCACTCAGGATGGGTGTCTTTTTGATAAAAAGATGAGTTTCTACTATTGACATTTTCAAAACGAAAACAATTTCAAGGCTCGCACGCTGATTTGTATCCATTTCTCTGTAGTATCTCACCACTTGAGGATGTGGCAATCATTGTTAATTTTTGAAAGTTTGCTTTGATAAGTATCATCACAATTTTAAGTATATTCCCGCCCCTATGAATCATGTAAAATATTTGAGGACAAGTCCCGCCGATATGCCTTTTCATAACTGGTAAACCGCCAATACAAATTATTTCAAGCTGTCCGATTCTGTCAGCCAGAAATCCAAAACACAACTGGGTTGAGTAATAAACCCAGTACTGCATGCTCGCTTTCTTGGGCAAAAAATTGTCTCGATTTTAAGTAATCAAGTAATCTGGTGATATGGATCGAGAGCTGTTGGTTGCCCACTCGGGGAGGAAATTACTGCCGGAACGTGTTCTCTTCTTGGAAACGAAGGAACAACCCCAGATTTCGAACACTTCTTTTTGGAAAAGAGACCGTGAAAACGTTTTTCTATAAATGTTCTAATTCGGGGATTTATGAGTCCATTCCATAGCCAATTAATGGGAACAAAGTTGTAGACAAGTATTGCTCTCCCGAACCTCCTCTCCCAAAAAATCTCTCAGAAAAATCGCTGGATTATTTGTCTTATAAAATCGGTCCTCCTACCGGCGCTAAGCTCCCCAAATGTCTTGCTGAGGTTACACCAGAATAAACACTATGAAATTAAAAAAAACAGATATTTGAACGTTCAAATAATCCACAATTTGACCGTTCAACAATACTCAACTACTGCAACGACCATTCGGTGAACCCGCTGGGGCGAAGGGGGCGGGGGGCCTAGAATGCCCCTGTCCTCCCTATAACGACAGGCGCTCGCCACTGGAGTGCGAAAGTTAAACCTCACTGGCTGGCGGGAGCAAATGTGGCTATCCCGCTAGCCGCCACGGGTGAGTGCTTCTCCTGCTAGTTTTCAACTGCCAGTGCTTTGCTTTTGGTCCTGAGGAGATATTGGATTGCCGCTGACATGGTCTTTGGGGGGCGTTGTTGAGGGCGGAGCAGGCGCGGCAGGCTTCGAAAGAGTTGTTGTGGACCTGCAATTTTGATCAGTCCTGGAATCTCTGATGTAATGCGCAAGAATGGCACACACGCGCACGCACAAGAGTATAAGCGCACACAAACAAACCAAAATACACACACACACACGGCCACACTCACACACACAAAAATACACACACGCAACAACACACACTCCACACACTTGCACGCGCACACACGCACACACACGAACCCGGTGTGTGTGTGTGTGTGTGTTCGTATGTGAAACACATACGAACACACACACACACACACACCAACAAATTGAACCGCTGACTCCGACACGCAATTCACACACACGCAAACGCAGGCGCACACGCACACTCTCACACACGCATACACCCACATGCCCACACAAACAAACACACACACACTCATACACACACACATACACACACACACGCGCACGCACAATACATACAGACACACACACACGCACGGACACACACGCACAAACGCAAACACACAAACTCACACATGCACACATACTAGTATACGGACGCACATGCACACACACACACACACACACTTTTTTTTTGTGTTAATTCAGTCGCCACCACGCTAGTGTTTCAATTACATCTCACAATCTGGCAAAAACGCACCCGCACACACTCTTTCTCTCCCCCTTTTTCGCTCTCGCGTCTTTGGTTGTTAGTTTGTTTGTGGGTTGATTGCGTGTGTGTGTTTCAGATTGTGTATGGGTGGATACGCCCAACCCTTGGCGCTCGGCGTGCGACACAGGTATGTTTATGTACGTGCCCCATCTGATAAATGACTCCTGGCATCTTATATTTGATGCGCCAGAATGCAAGATGGGTCTCGGGATTGATGTACACGCACACAAACACACACAGGTACTCCAACACACACACACACACACACACACACATACAAACACACACAAACACACACAAACACACACACAAACACACAAACACAAAACCACACACACACACAAACACACATACACACACAAATACACACACAAGCTCACACACACCCACACAATCACACATACACACACACAGTGTGTTTGTGTGCAAATGAGTGTGTTTCACAAACACACACACGCACACACACAAAAACACACACACACACACCCACACA
>Ga0209491_10008448_pt1 | contig 13070 bp, 13 predicted proteins | sample BON02_FD_187213 | JGI IMG/M metagenome (GOLD analysis project Ga0209491, IMG submission 187213) | Freshwater microbial communities from Lake Bonney liftoff mats and glacier meltwater in Antarctica - BON-02 (SPAdes) (version 2) | ecosystem: Environmental > Aquatic > Freshwater > Ice > Glacier... | reverse complement strand
ACCGTCGATAGTGTCCCCGGCTGGCGCACCAGTACGCAGGCCCATCCATGCAGTGGTCGTACTTGTCACCACCACCACTACTACCGTACTTGTCGCTCCAGTAAGAGCCAGCAAAGATGACTACCCACCCAAGAGCGAAGATAGACACCACCAAAGAGGCGACGTTGAGGCTGTACACGGAGTCGATGGATGATGCCACCATGGTGTTTACATGTACACTGTTAGAAAAAGTTTTCAAACTTTACTTGGATGTGTCGTTGTCTTTGTTGTTGTAACAGTCGTTCCAGTACATACCGCCCGCCACAGCCGCCAGAATAACTGCGATGATGGCGATAACAAGCCCAGCGACACCAATTCCATAGGACTGCTGCACTTGAGCGGCAACCATGGCACGTCCCGGGTTTTGATGGGGGACATACATTGGTTTAGGAGGATTGAAGCGGGTATCGTACTTTAGGTCGTATCGGTAAAGCATCACTTTGGGGTTTCTATGGGTGATAGACAAAAAAAGAGTAAAGGGTGTTGTGAGTCTTTATATTTTAATAATAGTTTTTTGGTGTGGTGTGGTGACTCTTTCCAGGCATATACACCCAGGTGAAAGTGTGGAAACAAGTTTTTAGCGCGTGCGTGTGTGTTCGGCTCTGCCGAGTGACCACCACCATTGCAGAATAAACACTGTCTCCAGTTTATAATTGTAATAATTGTAATAATAAACGTTAGCAAACTTTATTTGCATGCGGCCGTGCCTCCGCGTTATGGCACTGCTGCATGGCGCGAAGGTCTCCCATCAGTGATCGCCCAGTCAACATGTCGGTGAAGCACGGGTATCCCTGAACCACAGAGGCGGTGAGCACCCCGGCAGACAGGGCGGAAGAAAAGCCCAGCGTTGTCACGTCTTGGCCGGTGAGGAACAGACCATGGATTGGTGTTTGAGGCAGCAACCAGTCGTCCTTGTGAAAGCGGTCGCCAGGCGTACACTCCAAGCCGTAGCACTCTCCCGTGGACGACCCTAGATAGTGCTTCACTGACAGAGGACTCCCCACTTCCACGTACTGAACCTTACCTTCCAAGTGTGGGAAGCGCTTTAACAGCGCGTCGTTCAGGATACGATCTTTGAACTGGGTTTTCTTGGCCTCATACTCCTCACCCCTGTGGCCTTGCTTGGTATCATTCCACTCCTCAAACCAGCTCTGGTCCGCCATTATCAACACAATGGCGGTGCTTTTACCGGGGTGGCGCTGGCTCCAGGTGGAGTCCTTGGCACTTGGGAAACTCATAAAGTACGGGATGTCGGTACCGTGTTGTAGTGGGTTTGCCATGAACTTTTCAAGCATGGCGTCGTAGTCTTTGTCTGGCCAGTTCCAGATGTTGTAGCTTGGCAGACCCAGTTCTCGACTGTCGCCGGCGAGACCCACGAATAGGTAGATGTATGTGCATGAGTTCCCGACCCCGCGCATACGGTGGAGGAGATCATGGGGGGCGTGAGGAAGAAGGTGGTGGTACGTATTGACAGCGCCAACCCCAGACACAATCGTGGAACAGGGGATGAATTCTCCTGTCTCCATCTCTACACCCATGACGCCACTACCACATCGCCGGATCTGTGTTACCGCCTTGCCTGTAAGCACAATACCACCATGTGCCTTAATTTTGCCCACAAGCCGCTTGGCGATCTCGCCACAGCCGCCCCTCACGTAGTACCCACCGTCCAAGTAGTGGTTCACCACTGCCGCGTGCATGTACCACGAACTTTTGGACGGGGTGGGCCCACAGTCTCCAAACTGTCCGCACAGTGCGGCGATGAGCTCCTCATTTTGGGTAAACTCGTGCATCATGTCTAAGGTCGTGGTATTGAGATCTTCAAAGTTACAACGCCCCAGTTCTCTTAAAAGCCATCTTATCCACCGGGGAAGCGCCTTGAGTTCAAAGTAGCGCTTGTTTTTGGCGGTGATCTTCACCTGCTTTAAGTATGCCTCCACTGCACCCCGCTCCAGGGGGAAATGGTGAACCATTTCAGCGATAAACGCAGCTTCACCGGCACACAACCTGTAGCGGCGGTTGCCAACGTGGATCTCATCGTAGACTCCAGTGCCAGTTTCTCCACCAAGTTTGTCCCACTCCAGTGGCTTGTCTGTCAGAACATCTAGAGTCTGGCTCAACTTTGCCACGTTCCCAACGTAGTGCACACCAGTGTCAAACTCAAACCCCTTGTCTTGAAACGCGTGAGTTGAGCCACCTGCGATGAAGTGCTGCTCTAGGACCACCACGCGCTTCCCGGTCTGTGCAAGCGCACTTGCACATGCAAGAGAAGAGATGCCTGAGCCAATTACAATCACATCAATTGTGGCCGGTAGTTTGCGGTACAAAAATCGTTCTCGCACCCAGCGAACTTCAGGGTCTGTAAGCACAACTTTGTGGTGGGGGCGAAACCCACGGGGTTGAGGGTCGCAAGCCCACGCCAGGAACAGCATCCACACACAAAACAAGGGGGACAGCACCAGCAACAGCCACATAGTCGTTTGTCTGATTAACTCCACATGTATCAAATTTTTTACACACCCCGAACTTACTTTAGCGATAGGCAGTGGTGGTGACGAGTTCGGAGTGTCGACCCTTTCTCAAAGTCGCCAATGGATGTCAAGCTCATATTCGTATCGCTAACAACAGTAACAATACACACTACCAATCCAGAACGTGATACCATACCAACAGTGCGCCGACGAGAAGCAGCTCTTTCCATGAACGCCCGCGTTTGCAAAAATTGAACGAAATAAAATCAGATTAATATACAAAATACACTCCAATGGCTACAGTTGTTAATCAATACCGGGTATACTGTGTTACGGAGAGTGAGTACCAGTACGTGTGGGGCACCGTTGAGCCCACAACGTGCCCTAACAATAATAGCCACACCATTACAAGCAGTGCCACCGTTATTGTCTCAAAAGTCGAGAGTAAGGATGTGATTATTACGCAAGAGATAATACCGACAGGTGGCTCTTATCGTGCCGAAACACGGAAGCTCACAATGGTTGGAAACGATACTGTCCAGGACGACAGGGCGTGGCTGTTCCCTGCTAATGCACTGGCCATTCAATTTCACACCTCCGCTGAAAACATCGGAGACACTGTCACATTGGCAATTGCCCCTAACACGACAGTTGGTATTCTCACCTCAGATGTGGCAGTGAACGATACTATACTTAACGTGTCATCCACCGTGACCGACTTCATTCGAGTGGGATACGAGCTGACGTTGACAGACGGTATTAATACAGAAGTGTTGGGGGTCGTAGTCAACGTTAATCCGGGTGCGGGTCAGGTCACAGTGGAAACGGCTTGCCCAACAGCCTTCGCGGCCGCTACCCCTACGTACGTGCAGCAGACTGTGTACTTTATTAAGGACTTTTACCTCCAAGGACCATACACCTACAAACTAGGTGACACCACCATAGGGAGTTCCTACATACCCACTGGCACCATAGTGCGCATTAAGTACACCAACAACAGCGCAGCTGCGAAGACGTTTGTCGGGATTGTGGAACTATTTTATTAGTGCCAAATAAAAGTAGTGTAAACCGATGTCTTTCTACCCCACCCCTTACCTACGAATGGTGGCGACCACACTGCCGGTCGAAAATGCAGTGCCGCGAATCTCCTCTGCCACCGAGTTTTCTATTAACAACTCACTGTTAACCGTAGACGCTACTGGGAACGTGGGCGCACCTGTTCTGGCGGTGGGTGGCACTGTGCAGTCCGGCTACTTAGTGAGCGTTACGGGGGGTGCAGCAAATAATGGTATTTATGCTTCGGTTGGTGGTAACACTGGGTCAGTGCCCTTCCACCTGGAGACGAGTGCGGGTAGCAACTTAATCCACATAACACCAGATGGAAAAGTGGGTCTTGGAACGGTCACCCCGTCCTACGGATTGGACATTCAAGCAGGTACAGGCAGCGCAGGATCACTGAACGTAAGTGGCGACCTTTACCGAAAAGGCAAAAAACTAGATTTTTTTGGGTTGAGGCCACACATGTCCATGGTGTCAGTGGGCACTTCCGGTAGTGAGAAAGTTGACTCATCTACTTACACCGTGGTAGCGCGTACAATATTCGACGGCAGCAGCGTTTCCGGTGCTCCTACAGGCGCGAGAGCAATTGTGTCCATTGAAAAAATTAACAAGCCTGGTAGCATTCGTCTTTATGATGCCTCAAATAACATGGTCATCAGCGAGATCACTAACATCACAAATTTAACACCAACGCTGATGACCTTTCCGACACTGGCCAACATATCCACAAGTGCGTCGATTTGGGAGGTGCAGTGTAAGAGCAATGATAAATTTTACTTCAATTCAGTGGATGTCAACTTCCACGAAGAATAAATTATTGGTGCAAACTAAAACTATAAACGAATGTCGACGACAAAACGCATGTGGAGGGGTATTGTCCCCACGTTCAAAGAAACCACGTACTGGAAAGCGTTTGTACTTAACGCCATTGTTGCTGGTATTAGCACCGCAGTCACCGTGGAGGTGCGTTTCATCCTTAATCCACTCATGGACCGTGAGAATTTTGATGAGGGCATCAACTTTGCTATTACTATGGCTTTATCGTTTGTGAGCGCGTTCTTAACCTACGGTGTTATGTACTTTATGTTTGGGTTTGGGGGTGGGCAGTTGACGGGCGAACCAATCAAGCGTCAGGTACACCATCTACAAACCCAAATCACAAAGCTCCAAAAGCAGCTGCATGCATCAAATACGGGAACATGAGGTGATTTATAAGGAGGACACGTGGTTGAACGGCCCAACGTTTACTGTGGCCAGCTTTGACACGCTAAAGTCCAGCTGGGTGGGGAGCGCAGCAAGGTAGATGAAAATAAAGGTGATAAGTGTTGTGGACGAAATAAAGAGCCCGTACGCGGCGTCGCCTGCCCACTTCTTCACCTTGTGAGTGTCCTTACCCGCCAGTGCGTTCTGCACCGACTGTCGGTACATGCCTAATAAGGTGGAACCGGTTATGGCAGCCACTGTAGTAACTCCGGCCAAACCGGCTGTAGCTTGAAGTGCTTTTTTGAAATCCATTAACACGGGCAACGGACGGTAGTTGTTTTGTTTGTATTAAGTCAAGACAAAATAGTTTTTATTGTGTGGTTGTGTCATCTTCACAGGTACCAACCCCCACTGTATATTCCGGGGAGTCCGAGGTGGTGGAAAGGATTTGTTGCGTTAGGTTCGACAATTTTCCCACTAACTTGCGCTGTGTCTCCAGAGGACGGCGCATGATTGGTGTGGTGCGTGGTGCCGCCACCGACGGTCCCCTCATCACCGGTCCTGAATGACCGATGCATCGTCCCCACACCCACACCCTCCGTCCCCTAGCATGGGCCCACCCTACGATAGTTAACACCAACATTTTCACCACCATCGCCAAGAACCGAAACGTGTGGTTAACCTTAGGGTTGTATTGAGCCAACATGTAGGAGCCTATCATTACAGCAAACATGGTTCCAATCAAAAAGTACATGTTTGTCTGTTGTTTGTGTATAAAATAATGGTCCTGGAAACGACTTTTTACGTTTCACCTGGAAACATAATATTTTACAACATCTACCAACGTGTCAGCCCCGCTGTTGTTTAATTCATTTTAACTTTCTTAACTTGCGTCTTATGTCTGCTGTTGCCACCAACCAACAAATTGTTGTTGCTGAGCCGTCACATGAAGCAGGACGCCCCGGCAAGCGTATGCGTCACCATGAAAACTTTGACTGGCGTATTCGCATTAGTGCTGCCGCCACCTTCCGCACCTTCATTGGTGTGCTCAAAGAAATTCTTATTAACTGTAACTTTTACCTGGAGAAGACTGATACTTTCCAGGGCGTATGCGTCGACTCTGTGGACCCCAGCATTGTGTGCATGGTGAAAGCCAGATTCGAGTGCACCATTGAAAGCGAGGGCAGCGTAGAGGGAGAAAGTTTCTGTGTACCCATGGAGACTCTCAAGACACTGCTGAAGGACAGTGGTGATATGATGGAGATTGTGCGTTACCCGGAGACCGCCCCGGACATCTTCCTGCACTCGTACGATCGCAAAGACCCGTTGAACTGCACTACGTCACGCATGCGCAACATTGACGATGGTGGGTTGGCTCTGCCTATGGATGCGATCGGGTCGCAGCATATCGTGGAGATTGAGCTGCCGGACTTAAAGAGCATGGTGAAGACGGCGCGTGACCTGAAGGCGACCCACATGCGGTTTACCATTGAGGTGCCAGCAACTCGTGATGCCGATGGGATTCTGGAGGCGACACATCCTGACGAGAATGGTATAGTGCACACATTCTTCACAATTGGTATTGAGACGGAGAGTGCGGGGATGGACCGCACCTTCCACAGTGTCACTCAAGTGGAAATTGGTGAAGACGGGGAGATGACCATCCGAGCGCTGTCCACCGCGCAGGATGACACCGAGGAGAACACCAAGTTTGATAATCTGGTGGAGAAGTTCAACGAGCTGTACTCCACGACCTACTTGGACCTGATGCTCAAGAGCATGGATCGCGAGCGGGTTCAGCTGTTCATGGCCAAAGAAATGCCCTTAATCGTAAAGTATGGCTTGGGCTCGGACATGTCCTACTTGAAGGTGATCCTAGCCCCTAAGAATAGTATCTCTGATGATACGGAATAACTAAACCTCAAGACATACATACGTTGTCTCAAAAATAAACGTTTCTATTTCAATTTATGTTTCAAGTTTATGCACAGCTTACGTTTAAAGCACACATAAAGCAGTGTTTAGTTGACACCGACACACCTTCCAGGATAACGCCCCTCCTGTAAAATAGTCCGCGTAACCTGGGTCTTAATAAATTTCCTAACTGCTTTAAAAAAGAAGTCGGTGGAGCCTGATCGGTCATTCTGAATCAAGTCAATGTCCATGAACAATCAACCAGACTCTGCCCTTCTACAAATTCTCCACCAGACACGCTTGAGCGCGGACGACTCGGTGTCTAAGGCCACGCACTTCAGCCTGGGCATGGGCAAGTACGCCATCCCACCGGAACGCCGACAGGAGTTCCTGATCGCACTCGCACACGCACTCCACACCCAACAGCCACGACTTTTTTTAATTGAGAAAAAGACGCCCGTCTTCCGAATGCACATGGACATTGACTTCATCCAGAAGACGCAAGTCTCCACGGAGGACATTAAGATCTTCACGGCCATGCTGAGCACCATCATGCGGGACTTTTACCCAGCGGTTTCAGACGAGGACGCGGAGAAAATGTTTTCTGTGGTCATTATGGCAGCTGCTCCAAAGCGATGCAAGGTGCCAGACTGGCCTGGCCCACCGGACGAGGAGCCAGAGGAGGTACAGTGCGTTAAGACCGGGTTTCACCTCATATGGCCCTTTCTTTACGTGGACAAGCCGAGAGCACTCTCCCTTCGGTACGCTTGCTTGAAGGACGTAGAGCAGCGCATGCCAGCACGCCCGTGGCCATGCAACCCCTACTCCGATGTTATCGATGAGTGTGTGCTAAAGGAGAATGGGTTGCGCATGATTGGGAACGATAAGTGTCGCACGTGTGCGTGTGTGATGGCCAACAACGGACGCCGGTTTAACAACACATGTGACCTGTGCGAGAGGACCGGTATGCTTGCTGAAAACCGCAAGTACTGGCCTATCGTTGTGGTCACAGCAGATGGACGTGTCGACGAAACCCGGACGGAGAGGATGGTGGGCACGGATATTCAAGACTATAGGTACAAGGTGAAGTTCTGCTCCACCCAGCTCCCCCCCTTATACCAACCCACTCCAGGGTATGAACCCCCAGCGCTCGCACCCGCTTGCCCTGGGGCAGCCAAAATACGAAGCCAGAAAAAGAAACGCCGGACTACAGAAAAGACATCAACCGACACAGTGTTTGCATCGGAGAGTGCCACCTCAATCAAGTTTCGTGGCTCTGTTGACATTGACTGCAAAACTGAGGTGTTTTTCCAAATCCAGCAGTTTCTCCGGACCCACATGGGGGCCGCATATGCAGAGGTAAAACTGCACCGTCTGCGCCACCTCCCACATCACCGACAGTACATTTGTAGTGTGGACGGGGTGGGAAGCTCTTTCTGTCACAACGTGCAGCGTGACCACAGCAGCAGCACCATTTACTTTCAAGTGGAAGAGGACCGTGGTGTGTTCCAGCGCTGTTTCTGTAAGAAGAACAACGCGACCACCAACAGTCTTGCGTGCCGGGCGTACTGTGGACCATCGGTATCTCTAACCCCCGCTCTGCAGGGCGCACTGTTTACACTGGCAGAGACCGCAGAGGAGCGCAGGCGTGCGTGTGGTGTAAGGGATGTGGGTGCTACCCCCGCGGCCCGCAAGCTGGCTCGTATTGACTCCACACTGGACTACATTGGGGAGCACATTGAGCAGCGACAGGAGGAGAATGCGGGTGTGGCTGCTGTTGCGCTTGCCGTGTCTGCGCGGAGGAAGCAGGAAGTACGACTGACTAACCTTACGGGGAGAGAGACTCCCATTCTAAAGGCGCCTGGGATGGACCTCACATGGTATGAGCTAGACCAACTTTCTTTTGCGGAGCTGCGCAAGCTGGACGAGAAGCGCGCAAATGATGTTAAGAATGCGGCGAAACGGATGCACGATGAGGTGTTTGACGACAAAACAAAGAAAAAGAGGGGGTCGGTGGCAGCTGCTTCTACCAAAAGGGGAACAAACAAATACAAAAACAAAAAGCAGAAAAGGGCAACTACCACCACCGTTGTGTTTTAGTGTGTGTTTTCAATAAATAATAATAATAAACATAGATTACAGGTTTTAGAATTTTATTAAAGTCGTTTTCTTCACGACACACACACTTTAGAAAAGAGTGGTAATGGAGAAGGTGGAACTGCGCGGTCTAATTCCACAAATATCTCCAATAACTGGCGGTAGAGTTTCTTTGCCACGCTTGCTTTATCACGAACCGATTGTCGAGTCACCTCTGTTATATACAGCACCTGCATCTGTCGGGCCAGTGACTGGGTCCCTGACAGTTCTTCCAAGGTACTGCACAGACATAGCACGCGAATATTCGCACGTTCGTGTGGGCTCACCATCGTCACAGTGTTTACTGCCACCAGCTCCTCCTTAAACCACGTCTCTTTCACCATGACTCGTTTTATGACAGTGTTTATCGATGTTTGGGTGCCACATTCGTGTTGCAACATGTCCACCAAACGACGAGCAGAGGCAACGGATCGAAAACACAGGCACTGGTAGCGTGTGTCGACATACAAAACACAGCAGCGACCATTGAGTGCCCAGTAGTCTGTGCCTCCATGATACGTGGTGGTGTACCACACCAGGTCACAGGCAAGGGAGCGTGTCCAGTGCATGATAACGTCCATGACAACGTCTTTCTTTTTGGACTTTGTATGCAGCGCACACCCACATCCGCACTGAAGCTGGTACTCCATTATGACGGTTAAAATGTGTCACTAAATGCTTTAATGTGCCAGGGATACTTTCCTGGCACAAAGAATGTTTGTGTGCCAGGGACAGTGAAATTCGTGAAGACAACTTTCACTGTCCCTGGCACCCATCTTAATCTAGCTCAACGGACCCACTGTCTTTGTAACCAGGAATAATAAAGTCCTCCTTAAATTTTCATAAACACAGAATGTTGAAATGCATTCACTGCGACATCCGGATAAGACGACACACGCGTCAACGTAGACATCAAGGTCGAAATCAAAGTCAAGACATTTTTTGCAGCTTAATTTGTGATGATTGTTATCATGACTTTGGTTACGATAACGACCACCGCTCAGAATCAGCTATTAACCAGGAGGAAATAGACTTAGCAGAAGCGACACGAAGATCACTAGAGGAGGATCCCATAAGCAAAAAGCATAAACTGACGATCCGCCAGGCAGAGGCTATTACCATTCACACATACGGCCATGTGCATGGTCAGTTAACAGACTTACCAGAAGCATGCGGGATATGCCTGGACTCGTATACAACCGATAGCGAGATCAAACTTCTGCCATGTCACCCTCAACACGTGTTTCATGCAACCTGTATAGACGCGTGGATGGTGCAGTGTGTGGACTCGTGTCCTTTTTGTAAGAAGACCATTTCTGAATTTTTTAAACCGCTAGATGACTTGGGATTCGGATCCCCTGATGTTGGAGTTGATGTTGGAGTTGATGTTGGTGTTTGTATCTCCCGTAGTGGCTCTACCCAGTCCATTTCACAGCCAATGTCGGGTGTTGCGTTCCAGCAGCTTATACAGCAAATGATGGTGCAGACGTCACAGCACGTGAATGGTCAGTTGGTTGCGCTGTCTAACACAATGTCGGATATTGGTGAGAATAGAAGCATGTAGTAATGGAGGCAACGTTGTAGATGTTGTAGCTTCTTATTAAAAAAAAGATTGTATATGATATTTTATGTTTAACTTTCCTGGTCACCATTCAACACACTGTTTTACTTAAACCACACGACTCAATAGAGTCCACCGTGTATAGACACGTTGGTCTTTTGTAATAAAGAGTAATTGCCCGCGTTCTCAAAATTGAGTTAAAAAAAATATGAAAACAGCAAGACATAATGAGATCCGGAAACATGAAAGTTCATAGTGGTGGTTCTGTAGAATGGTACCGTGCCTGTGTTGACACACTTCCGCTTGAATGCCAGTACTATACAATCTGGTACATTGAAGTTGATAGTACTCTTGAAACGGGAAAACAGCTATCTAAAACAGTCTACATTCCTATTTCACCCACTGTAAAAGTTACTTTCAATAACAGGGTGCATTGCACCGACCGTGGTGTCTGTGTGTATCTTAAAGCGGTAGAACGATGTGACGCATACGAAGACGTCTATACCATTGTGTCTGGACATGCAGACACTACTAGTGTCTCTAGTCCAGACACACCGACATCACCGTGCTCATCATCTGGTGGTGGTGGTGGTGGTGGTGGTGGTAGTAGTCTGGATGTAGACATTGATGTTCGACTACCCCGGAACAGCAAGGTGGGTGGTAGTGGTGGGTACCTTAGAAGGCAACATAACCAAAATCGTCACAATGCCAGGATGCGCCAACAAAAGCGAAATCGCAATCGCAAAAAAATTAAAATCATTTAACATGTGTTTACATTGCAAAAGCTCCATCACAATCCTTTTGTTGCTACCGGGACCACGCCGCCCACGCCACTATATTCGTGCGTATTCCAAGAGAAACGCCAGTGTGAACACCATCTATAACCCTCCACCACTCACAGCTCTCCGTCAAAAGGTCGTACGCCTCAGGATATCCCCACACCACGGCAGGTGGTCGTCCTTGGAGTACCCCCGCCACCGTCTTGCACAACTCACTGACCACCACAGTGGTTGCAGATGGTCGTGCTGGTCGTGCGTCTGTTTCCACCACTGCATCGTTGAGGTACTCCAACACCAGCTCACCATGGTTGGCCACGATCACCCGTCCACACATCCACACCGTCTGTAGAGGGGGGATCTGTGTCACTCTCTCCACGGTGCCCCACAACCCACCATCCTCCTCCTCCGCACCCACCTCATTATTTGCGACATACACTTCCACAACCAAGCCACTCTCTGAGAAGAGAAGCCACGTGCAGTCGTCCAGCGCTTCAATCCACCGTATGTCCCTAAGGTCCTCATCCTGAGTATCTTCCAGATCGGAGAACAGCAGCATTTGTGTGCCCCGTGTACGGTTCAGTTGTAGCAACCCATCTTTAACCAGCACCATGTACGTCTCTGGTAGCTGGGTATGTGCTGGAATGTGCAAGCCCACGTTGTCACTTTGTTTCTGTACAAGCTGCAGCGTTTCCACCTCCTGGGTGTGAGCCTGGACAGGTACAGGTTCCGTGTTTCCCGTTGTGTCGGTTGTGTCGGTTGTTATGTCTTCAGCGTCCCCTAAGTTTTTCTCATAGAATTGGTACAGTTGCACCGCCAACGTCTCACTGGCTGCTGCACTTAAAACTACTAGTGCTAACGTTGCTACATCTTCTGGTTCTGTTGCCATGGTGGAGCACATAGCCCACGCCATGTCCAGGCCTAAGCCCAGGTTGGGGGTGGCGCATGTGCTGTTAACTGCACGACGAAGGTCAGTTGGTGTGATTTTAGCCTGAGTGAGGTACTGTGCTGCGACCTGTTGGACTAGACGCTCCACTTTTGCCCAACACCTTGGATGTCCCAGTTCTAGTGCTAGTGCTGCGGTTTGGGCCATGTCATCTACTGACCATACTGGAACCGTGTCACCGTCAAACCCTGTCCACGCGCGCCACTCCCGCTCGGGGTGCTCATGTTTGCGAAATGTTCGGATCGCGTCTGCTTGTCGTGATCCAGTTAGACCCAAGGCCTGGGCAACTTGAGCCACACGCCAGAGAGGTAATTTGTGTAGACCCTCTTGGGTTAAAAAAAATGGTTGACTCATGGAAGTTACTTTAATGAGAAGTTGGATTTATTATATTAGTCATGTGCATGCCGCTACCACCAAGACCACCAAGACACTACATTTTCCATCTCGCGCCACAATCTCCGCACTCGCAAAAGGCAGACATGGGCTCGTCGGCGCTCCTCGTTTGCTTTAAGTCGATGTTAATAGTCTTAGAATGACACTTCCAGCAGACCATGCCATTTTTCTTACCACCACTCCCCTCCTGCTGCTGCTCCTCCCTTTCATACTCTTGACGCTCGGAGAGCACTTGGCGCTGGTGCTCCAGTCGACGGTCGTGCTCCAGCCACCACTCCTCCACCTCCGTCCCCTTGCTGAGCGTTTTGTCGTCCAAAAGGACGAGCACCTCGGGACTATAGGTTTGGGCGATGGATGGATTTAGTTGGAGGCTTCCAACAATTTGAGTGACCTTGGGCGCGTACCCAAACCCGTGAGCTAAGGTTCCCACAAAAATGTGCCGCTCTACCTCCCGGGCGCACACCATGTCTCCCAATTGTTTGTATAACAACTTCACCGCGCGCAGCCGGAAGGCAGCCGAGATTTGGATGTTACTGTTTGTTGGGGCGACCACCGGTGCCATCCACTCATTG
>Ga0209491_10008440_pt1 | contig 13078 bp, 10 predicted proteins | sample BON02_FD_187213 | JGI IMG/M metagenome (GOLD analysis project Ga0209491, IMG submission 187213) | Freshwater microbial communities from Lake Bonney liftoff mats and glacier meltwater in Antarctica - BON-02 (SPAdes) (version 2) | ecosystem: Environmental > Aquatic > Freshwater > Ice > Glacier... | reverse complement strand
AAGGTGTGCGGAATAAAAGATTGACCACCGAAACCAGGGTTCACCGACATCAATAAAATACGGTCAACTTTGTCTAAAACATGTTGAGCTAAAGATAATGGTGTCGCAGGATTAAATACCAAACCTGCTTTACAGCCTTCAGCTTTAATCAACTGCAAAGTGCGATCAATATGTTCAGATGCTTCAGGGTGGAACGTAATAAATGTTGCGCCAGCCTTAGCAAAATCTGGGATGATTCGATCAACAGGCTTAACCATTAAATGAACGTCGATTTCATGAGTTACACCATGTTTACGCAATGCATCACAGACTAGAGGACCAATTGTTAAGTTTGGAACGTAATGGTTATCCATAACATCAAAATGGACAATATCAGCGCCTGATGCTAGTACGTTATCGACTTCTTCACCCAAACGAGCAAAGTCAGCAGAGAGGATAGATGGAGCAATTTTAAAAATAGCCATAATATTACCTGTTAGTTTAAGTTAATGGTGTGCTTACGGGTTAAAGCCAGATACTTTACCGCATGTGATGGCTTTTTTCAGCTTTTGTAAATGTATACTGGCTGTTTATTTATGAACTATTAGTTTTAGGAGTGTGAATGTGCAACGATTTCAAACCATATTACTAAGCTTACTAATGCTCGTTTTTTTGCCATTGTCCGCAATAGCGGCCGATAAAGCTGATCCTACGCTAAACGACACTGCACCGGTAGATGCAGCGCTAGCCACAAAAGAAAATGACAATATTATGATACGTCAGATTCAGCCGATTATCGGTTTTGAACCGTTAACGGTTGCGGGACAGCCGATTGACGCTACCTTTCTTGAAGAAACGTTAGGTGAGTCGCATGGTGCTATCGTTTTTTTTCATGACCAAGGTGAAAATCTTGAAAGTCGTGGGGTAGTTACACCTCTTCGACATGAGATGCTGCAATATGGCTGGTCAACCTTAAGCTTAACGTTAAATTATCCTTTTACACCTAACATCTTACTAGCTATTGGACCTGAAATGGATGCATCTACTGCCATTTCACCGGCCCCAATACCTAAAGATAAAGCAGCGCCAACAACGCAAACAAATCCCTCGACTAATACAGATTTAGCAAAAACGGATGACGCTAAAAAAGATAAAACAACACTATTAACGCCAATTTCCAATACGCAACGCATCGAAGCTGCCATAGCATTTTTACAAGCTAAGGGTATAAAACGGATAATATTTTTAGGCCATGGTAGTGGAGGTATGATCGCTATTGATGAGTTAACTACTCTCACCACACCTATTTCGGCATTAATTTTAGTGGGTACGCCCGCTTTAATAAACAGTGATGAATTCAAGAAATTTAATCAGCCCATATTAGATATTTATGGCGATCAAGATTTGGACGGTGTATCAGCGGCGGTTATGGATAGAAAAGTAGTTATGAAACGTACGGACAATATTCGGTATACTGCGCGTGAAATTACTGGGGCGAATCATGTGTTTTACGGTTTAGAACCCGTGCTGATTGCTACCGTACGTGGTTGGTTACACGCCACCTTTGTTAAACAGGAAAAAGTGAATAATGCGGCTTTATTATGATGGTTTAGTAGTACACCAAGCTCAATCAGATGATGGCATTATTGAAGTTGTTGATCTGGGTGATACACGCTCGTTACACTTTGGTACTTTTCCTCGCCAAAGTAGCATGTCATTGCGCACGCCACACACCCTAGAACTTAGTTACACCGAAGCCATGATGGCCTGTTTGATTGTAAATACTAATCCTGAAAAAATCTTAGTTGTGGGTTTGGGCGGTGGATCAATTGTTAAGTTCTTACTTTATCATTTTCCAGAATGTAAAATAGATGTCATTGAATATCGGCAAGATGTAATCGATGTGGCGCAGCGCTATTTTGGTGTGCCGAGTGATAATCCCCGATTGACCATTCACCATGGCGATGGCTATTTATTTGTGCAAGAGCGTTTTTATCAAGCTGAAAGTAATTATGATCTGTTATTGGTTGATGCCTATGACCATGTCGGTATGGCGGCGAGTGTGGGAATACAAGCTTTTTTTGATGCTTGTGCTGGTATATTATGTGCTCACGGTGTGATGAGTATTAATCTATGGGGTAGTGAACATGCCTTATTCAACCAAACTATGGCACGAATAAATCATAGTTTTGAAGGGCGAACGATGATATTACCGGTTAAGAATAAAGGTAACGTTATCGGCTTAGCTACGATGCGGCCAATCAACAATGCCGCATTAAAAAAACGTCAAACATCAGTCGAATTACAGGAGTTACAATTGAACATTAGATTACCTAAATCATTACAAGCGCTGACGCGCCAAAGTGGTTCTATGATTAGTCGGATATTTTCATAATGTTAAGAACCTCATTCGTAATAAAATTTATAACCGTCTTTTTATTGCTGATGTCATCATTGTCCTTATCAGCCAAGGTTAGCGACAACATAGAATTAGTAATTTCACGCTCGGCACATACTCTTAGTGTTAGACAGGGTGATGTAACTTTAAATACCTTCAAAGTTGCTTTTGGTAGTGGCGGTAAAAAAGCCAAGCTTAAAGAAGGCGATCACACGACACCTAAAGGCACTTACCTCATTAATAAAATAAGAGATAGCGAGAATTTTCATCTGTTTATGCTGTTAAATTATCCAAATATGAATGATGCAAAACGGGCATTGAAAGCTAATTTGATTAGCCGTACCCAATATCGAGCCATCTTACTAGCACAGCTTGAAGGACGATTGCCGCCGCAAAATACAGCTTTGGGTGGCTCAATTGGCATTCATGGCATTGGTGTTGAAACCAAAGATAAATTAGAAATTCATCGACTTGCGGATTGGACAAAAGGTTGTATTGCTATGCGTAATGATGAAGTTGAAGCCCTTCGCCGATATATTAGTCAAGGTACAAAAGTTATCATTACTGATTAATTCCCGATTGTTTTTATCGGTTATTAACATAATTTGCTAGAATGGCAAATTAATTACCGTCTAATCTTGCCAAAAGGTGCCCATACATGCACGCTGCTCCAGATCTTTTTTCTCATCGTAAATTTTGGGCCCACCGCCTCGGTGTCGCGCCACAATTACCTATGTCTCGTAAAGAAATGGATGAACTTGGCTGGGATTCATGCGACATCATACTTGTTACGGGTGATGCCTATATCGATCACCCTAGTTTTGGCATGGCATTAATTGGCCGTTTATTAGAAAATCAAGGCTTTCGGGTAGGCATTATTTCTCAACCTGACTGGTTAAGTGCTGACGATTTTAAACAATTAGGTAAGCCAAATTTATTTTTTGGTGTTACCGGCGGCAATATGGATTCGATGGTGAATCGATATACCTCTGATCGTCGCATCCGTAGTAATGATGCGTATACGGCTGATGGTGCAGGGGGCAAACGTCCTGATCGCTGTGTAGTTGCGTATAGTCAACGCTGTCGTGAAGCCTATAAAGGTGTGCCGATTATTATTGGAGGTATCGAGGCTAGCCTACGTCGCATCGCTCACTTTGATTATTGGTCGGAGAAAGTACGTCGCAGCGTCATTATGGATGCTAAAGCCGATATTTTGGTTTATGGTAACGGTGAACGCCAAGTAGTAGAAATAGCACATCGTTTAGCTGAAAATGAACCTGTTAGTCAGCTTACGGATATTCGTGGTACGGCATTTATCACTAAACATGGTCAACGTGAGGGTTGGTGGGAGAAAGATTCAACTAGCATTGATACGCCGGGCAAGGTTAATCCACCGATTGATCCCTATGCTATGCAAACGGAAGCGAGTTGTGCTGACGAAAAAGCAAAACCTGAAAACGTAAAATTAGAAAGCACTAAAGAACAAAGTACGAAGACTAATGTCATTCGTTTTCATAAAATAATGCCCAAAGATTCATCAATGAGTGTGATTCGTTTACCGGCTTATAATGAAGTTCGAAATGATGCCATTCTGTATGCTCACACTTCACGCATCCTCCATTTAGAGACTAATCCGGGTAATGCTTTGGCATTAGTACAACAACATGGCGAACGCGATGTTTGGCTAAACCCACCACCGATTCCTTTGAAAACTGAAGAAATGGATGGTGTATTTGACTTACCTTATAGTCGTGTTGCTCATAAGTCATACGGCAATAAAAATATTCCTGCTTATGAGATGATTCGTTTCTCTGTCAACATCATGCGTGGTTGTTTTGGTGGTTGTACCTTCTGTTCAATTACCGAGCATGAAGGGCGTATTATTCAAAGTCGTTCTGAAGACTCAATAATCAAAGAAGTTGAAGCTATTCGAGATACTACGCCTGGTTTTACCGGTGTGATCTCAGACTTAGGTGGCCCAACAGCTAATATGTATCGTCTGGCATGTAAGAGTGAAGAAATTGAAGCCAGTTGCCGACGTTTATCTTGCGTGTTCCCTGGAATATGTAAAAACTTGAATACTGATCACACACCGCTGATTAAGCTCTACCGTCGTGCGCGAGCACTACCAGGGATCAAGAAGATATTAATCGCTTCCGGTTTGCGTTATGACCTTGCTGTGTTGTCACCTGAATATGTTAAAGAATTGGTGACTCATCATGTTGGTGGTTATCTAAAAATTGCTCCTGAACATACCGAACAAGGACCACTTGAACAGATGATGAAACCGGGCATTGGTACTTACGATAAGTTCAAAGCCATGTTTGATAAATATTCAAAGGCAGCCGGTAAAGAACAATATTTGATTCCTTACTTTATTGCCGCCCATCCCGGCACAACGGATAACGACATGTTGAATTTAGCCTTATGGTTAAAAAACAATGGTTTCCGTGCCGATCAAGTACAAGCCTATTTACCATCACCCATGGCCGCAGCTACTGCAATGTATCATTCTGGTAAAAATACCTTGCATAAAGTGCGACGTACAGGCGGTGATATCACAGTACCAAAAGGCATAAAAGTACGACGGTTACATAAGGCATTTTTGCGTTATCACGATGCTGAAAACTGGCCGATGTTACGCGAAGCCTTACAAAAAATGGGCCGATCTGATTTGATTGGTAATGGTAAAAAACATCTAATTCCTGCGTGGCAACCCGCTGGGACAGGTGAGCAGGGCGAAGGTAAACGTAAAGCGGGAAGGACTCAAGCTTCGTCAAATGGTCAGAAAAATATCTCATTTCGTACTCAACATGTACGGGCTAAGGCTGTGGGTAATAAATCAACATCTGCTAAAGCTAAACAGCATCGCCGTTAGGCTTAAAGCAATGGCTCTTAGTCATTGCGATTGATGTAGAATAAAATAATTCCACTATAATTAAGCAGTAATTTAATTACTACTTATAAAAACGCCCGAGTTGTTGTTCAGGTGTTTCGCTAAGGCATTTTAGCACTGATAATGATGGGATCTATATGATGGATTTGGTATGACAACCAGCTCTAAAATACCTTTCTACCATTTGTTGCCGCAGGGAAGTTAATACAAATCTTATACCAACGTCACTATAAAAATAACGATGATAATAAAACACATGACTATCGGAAGACCACGACAATTTAATGCCGACAAGGCTATAACTCAAGCCACCCAACAGTTTTGGCGGGGCGGCTATACGGCCACGTCATTACAAGACTTACTTGATTGTATGAGTTTGTCTAAAAGTAGCCTTTACCAAAGCTTTGGTAATAAAGAGACGCTTTTTATCAGTTGTATTGATAATTACCAAGCCATATTCAATAAAGAGCTATCAGAGTTACTTAAATCCTCAAGCTCTGGTCTTAAGTTTATTGAGCAATTGCTCGAATCAGTGATTCAAGAAGTAAATAACAGCGAACGCAAAGGCTGTCTGCTAGTGAATACTGCCAATGAATTAGGTGCTAAAAATCCTATTATTACTGTAGCGATAGAACGTGGATTTAACGCGGTTCGCATCACAATAAAGAAGGCGCTAGAAAAAGCCATTTTGGAAGGCGACTTGCCACAAAATGCTGATCTTGATGATTTAAGTGCTTATTTAGTGGTGGGTATTAGTGGACTACGAACTATGGTTAAAGCAGGGGCAGAGTATAAAAATCTGCATCGAGTAACTCAAATTTTGCTTAATTCATTGAAATAGTTTTTTTGCCACAATATGGACCAATCAGTTCATATCGTGGTTTTCAATTGCATGTTTCTGGGCTATTTAGTCCTATTTAAAATAAGAGGTAAAAAATGAAATCTGAATACAAAATGATATTAAATCCTGTGACTGATGATAGTCATGAAACGTTGGTGAAAGCTAAAAAGAACCTAGGGTTTATCCCTAATATGTATCGCAATATGGCTACAGCACCTGGGTTATTGGAATCTTATCTATATGCATATGACCAATTCCGTGAAAATGCTGATCTCACACCTACCGAACAAGAAGTCGTTTTTTTGACTATTAGTAGAGAAAATGGTTGCACATATTGTATGGCAGCCCATTCATTAATCGCAGATAAGATGTCCAATGTACCAACAGAAGTGACGGATGCAATTCGTGATGATTTGGCCATTCCAGATAGTAAACTAGCATCATTGCATGCGTTTACAAAAGCAATGCATGTAACACGCGGATTACCTACACAAGCTGATGTGAAAGCATTTTTAGCAGCAGGTTATTCTGAACGAAATATTCTGGATATTGTTACAGCTATGGCTGTAAAAACAATGAGTAATTTCACAAATCATCTATTTCATACTGAAGTAGACAAAGCTTTTGAATCAAGGAAGTGGGAAGCTTAAATAGAGAAAAGGAGAAAGTACGAATGAGTATTTAATTCACTTGTTTGTGTAACGCAAACTGTTTCCATATTTAAGAAAGGTCAAAGCATTATGGCAAGTATTATTAACCGTACTTTTTTATATACACAAAGGTTGGCGGTCAATTTAGTCACTTATTCTGAAGGCCACTTTGTCTCCCGACATCTTGACATGGTCAACAACGGGCGTCTTTACAAACTAAACTTTGTATTAGTTCAAGCTAAACAAGGCGGTATTTTCGAGACAGAAGGGGTCATATTTTCCCTTTTCAATCGTATAATTTTATTTCGCCCAGACCTTTATGAGCACAGTGTTACAAACATTGTTCGTGGCAAACGCGTTCTTTTAAGTTTTGCACTGCGGTTGAATTAATAATCGATAGGCCATTATCAATGGTGTTTATCTGATTATTATTATAAAGTGATTATTAATCACTGTTATATCTCCTCTGGGTACAGATGAGGTATAACCATTAAGTAGCTGAAAATAAATAAATTTACAAATAAAATAATTCCAAATATTAAAAACAGGAGAAAGTAATGAGAACGAACAAGCTGGCTTTAAAAAGTATAGTGGCATTGGGTGTAATAGCAGCAAGTTCATCGGTGTTGGCTGATCGTGCATCGGCTGAAAAAAATCTGCATAAATTAAATGTACCCGAAGGCTTCAAGGTTGAAGTGTATGCCGAAGTACCTAATGCAAGGCAAATGGCTTTGGGTCAATCAACGGGCACTGTGTTTGTTGGCACGCGCGGTGAGAATGTCTATGCTGTTGTAGATAAAGACAAAGATCGTCGTGCAGATGAAGTTGTAACTATTCTTGATGATTTGAAAGTGGGTAATGGTGTTGCAATGCATCAAGGTAATCTATTTGTTGCAGAACAACATAGAATAACAATGTACTCTGCACCAGGCTTTGATCTTAATCTACCCTTTAAAGAAATGCGCCAAGTAATTTATGAAGACTTACCGGATAAAGCACATCATGGCTGGCGTTATATTAGTTTTGGTCCAGATAACAAGCTCTATGTTACGGTAGGTTCACCTTGTAATATTTGCGACATATCAGGGTACGAAGGTTCCATTATGAGAATGAATCCTGATGGTAGTGATGCAGAAATCTATGCAAAAGGTATTCGAAACTCAGTAGGTATGGACTTTCAACCAGAAACGGGAGCACTTTTTTTTACTGATAACAATACAGACATGATGGGCGATGACAATCCAGCAGGAGAATTTAACTTCGCACCAAAACAAGGTCTTCATTTTGGTTTTCCATTTTATGCCGGTGGTCATTCCCAACATCCAGATTGGAAAGATAAAAAAGCACCTGCTAATGTCGAGTTTCCTGTCACCGAGTTTCAAGCACATAGTGCAAGCCTAGGCTTTAAATTTTATACAGGATCCATGTTTCCTAAAGATTATAAAGGCGATGCGATCGTTGCTCAACACGGCTCATGGAATAGAACGTCACCGGTCGGTTATCAATTAATGAGAGTGAAATTTGATGCTCAACATCATGTCTCAGGACAAGAAGTATTCATTGATGGTTGGTTAAATAATGGCGAAGCATGGGGTCGTCCAACCGATGTATTGCAATTATCAGATGGTTCTTTATTAGTGTCAGATGATTACAACGGTGTAATTTATCGTGTTAGTTATGGTACTGATAAAAGCACGCCGATGCCGACACCATCAACATCACATTTATCGAAAAAACTGTCATCTTTTTCATTACCTGAATCTGTAGTTTCAATGCTAGATGGACGTGTTTTTATGACTGAAATTGGTGAGTTCAATAAAGAAGGTGATGGACAAGTCCTTATTATCAATACTGATGGTACCCGTGAAGTATTTACAACAGGCTTGAACGATCCGAAAGGAATGGACTATTGGAATGGTGCTTTTTACATTGCTGATGTCAATAAAGTCGTAAAAGTAGATATGACAGGTAAGATGACTACAGTCGCTGATATTAAAGATTTTCCAACAAAACCAGTATTTTTAAACGATATTGAGATTGATGGTCAAGGTACTATTTATGTATCAGACAGCGGTGATGACAAAGGCGAAGATGCTGGAATTTATAAAATTGATGCTGCTAATAAGGTAACAGAAGTGCTTGGTAGTCATACGTTGATTACTCGGCCTAATGGATTGTTACTTGATGGAACAAACCACCTACTAGTTGTTGATTTTGATAAAGGCGGTTTATACCGAGTTAATACTCAAACAGCTGATATAACGCAGTTAAATCAAGGTTTTGGCGCAGCAGATGGTATTGTCAGAGACACCTTTGGATTTTTGTATATCAGCGATTGGAAAAATGGCAAAGTATGGCAATTAATGGAGCCTAAAGCGACACCTCAACTTATTGCTCAAGGCATGAAATCAGCTGCTGATATTACAGTATCATCAGATGGTAAATTTTTGATTGTGCCAGATATGATGGGAGGCGAACTTAACTATATTGCTATTCACTAAGTTGAACTAATGCGTTAATCCTTAATCAGCACAGTTAACGTTATTGATTAAAGCCTCGGTATGAAAATATCGGGGTTTTTTTTGGCTTAATAGAAACAAAATAAAAACTAATAATCGTATTTGACGGTATTATCTTGAATGAGCCAAAGCCATAATAAACTTGGCCATCAGTGCCGGATTCAATTCATCACAGGCGACATGGCAGATCAATTTTCCTTCATTCATTAGTGTTTTTATCCATATAAACATGATGACGGTTCTTCTTTACAACAGTAAATTATGAACTGTCCAAAAAGGCCATATTGAAGTAACATCAATCCTTAGATTTTTTATGGATACTTAACTGATGGATCAAACCGAACAACAGTTTTTAAACGAACTCGAAAAAAAGCTATGGACCAGTGCTAACAAGCTCCTTCCTGCCCTTGATGCTAGCCAGTACAAACATGTTGCTTTAGGCTTAGTGTTCTTGAAATATGTATCGGATGCTTTTTATTTACGCAGGCAAGAGCTGACAAACCAGTTTAACAACGAGGCGAGTGATTATTACCTTGATCCTGCCGACTTTGATTCAGACGACGATTACCAAGCCGAAATCAATACTGAACTCGAACAACGTGACTATTATACCGAGGTGAATGTATTTTGGGTGCCACCACAATCGCGTTGGCAGTTTCTGCAAAGTAAAAACAAAGTCGTTATTACCGGTGAGATTGAAATCGGTGAAGGCAAAACAGCTAAGAAAATTCGCTCGGTCGGACAGTTGATCGATAACGCACTGGATGCCATCGAGATTGACAATCCTAAACTCAAAGGCGTACTCAACAAACGCTACACGCAATTACAAATCGACCAAGCCAAACTCGGTGAGTTGATTGACTTAATTGCCACTGTACCGTTTGTGCATGCCACCTTAAGCAGTAAAGATATACTCGGCCATGTTTATGAATACTTCCTCGGGCAATTTGCCTTAGCAGAAGGCAAAAAAGGCGGACAGTTTTACACGCCAAAATCCATCGTCAGTTTAATCGTGCAAATGCTCGAACCCTTCAAAGGTCGAGTTTATGATCCTGCCATGGGCAGTGGCGGATTTTTTGTGCAATCAGAACACTTTATCCGAGAACACCAAGGTCGTATCGGTGATGTATCGATTTACGGACAAGAATACAATCATACGACATGGCAATTGGCCGCGATGAATATGGTGATCCGTGGTATTGATTTTAACTTTGGCAAAGAACCCGCCAACACCTACACTAACGACCAACACCCCGACTTACGTGCTGACTTTGTGATGGCTAACCCACCATTTAATATGAAAGAATGGGACACCGGTGTCGATGATAACGATCCCCGTTGGCAATATGGCAAACCACCCACCGGAAACGCCAACTTTGCATGGTTACAACACATGCTGTGGCACCTTGCCCCCAATGGCAGCTTAGGTTTATTACTTGCTAATGGTTCGATGAGTTCTAATACCAGCGGTGAAGGTTCTATTCGTAAAGCCTTGATAGAACATGATTTAGTGGAATGTATGGTTGCCTTACCGGGGCAATTATTCACTAATACGCAAATACCTGCCTGCATCTGGTTTTTAAGCAAAAACAAAGGAGCCAGAACGTCTGCCAGTGGCAAACAACTACGCGATAGAAAAGGCGAAGTACTGTTTATTGATGCCCGTAATTTAGGTTATATGAAAGACCGCGTTTTACGTGATTTTACCCAAGATGATTTAAATAAGGTCACCGAAACCTTCCATAATTGGCAAACCGTAGCTTGGGGTGAGCAGCGTACGGTAGGTTGGGGTGACGACTGCATGGATGCAGGAGGTAGAGCAATGCAGGGAGCAATTGCCGAGGAACGAACCCCAACAAATACCGATGTCGTTGATGCCAATGTTGGGGTTCCTAACGTCACCCCAACCTACCAAGACATTCTTGGCTTTTGCAAATCAGCCCAGCTCGATGAAATCAAAAAACACGACTATGTACTCACCCCAGGGCGATATGTCGGGGCTGTTGAGATCGATGACGATGGCGAACCCTTTGCCGATAAAATGGCACGGCTCACCGCCCAACTCAAAACTCAGTTTGAACAAAGCGACCAATTAGAAGCTGAGATTAAAAAGAACTTGGCAGGGTTGGGTTATGATGTCTGACTTTGATCCTTCTCAATATGTAACTATACCCAATGGTTGGAGTTGTAGAAGATTAGTTGACTGTACAGTTGATGGAAATATTTCCTATGGAATTGTTCAGCCAGGGCAGCATGATGAAAATGGTATCCCCGTAATACGCATAAACAATATTAATAACGGTCAGCTTGATTTATTAGATGTATTAAAAGTTTCGCCTGAAATTGAGAATAAATATGAGAGAACTCGATTAAAGGGAGGAGAAGTTTTATTAACGCTGGTAGGTTCAACTGGTCAGAGTTTTGTAGCACCTGATGAACTCGCTGGCTGGAATGTTCCACGTGCAATAGCAGTCATTCGTGCAAATGAGGAGGTTGGAGCAGATTGGGTTAATATTTGTTTACAATCAATAGAGGCCAAGCATTTTCTTAATGTTAGGGCTAATACTACTGTTCAGAAAACATTGAACCTTAAAGATGTTCGTGACATTCCTATCTTGATTCCACCTCCAGTAATTAAAAAATCAATCGAAGCAATGGTCATTTCACTTTCAAAAAAGATGGAACTAAACCGCCAAACCAACCAAACCCTTGAACAGATCGCCCAAGCTATTTTTAAAAGCTGGTTTGTGGATTTTGATCCCGTTAAAGCCAAACTCGCCGCCAAACAAGCAGGGGCAAACCCAGAACAAATCGAACGCGCAGCAATGTGTGCCATCAGCGGTAAAACCGATGCCGAGTTAGACGAGCTAATCAACCTACATGACGTGCAGGGAAGCATTAATGTCGCGGGCGCAGGAAGCGCAGGAGCGACCCTAAACCAACTCAAAACCACCGCCGCCTTTTTCCCCGATGCCTTAGTTGACTCAGAATTGGGTGAAATACCAGAGGGGTGGGATGTCTCGTCATTAGGTGAGCACTTTAATGTGGTTATGGGGCAATCGCCAAAAGGTGATACGTACAATGAAGATGGTATAGGAACAGTATTTTTCCAAGGTAGAAGAGATTTTGGTTTTAGATATCCAATGCCGAGAGTGTATACAACCGATCCTAAACGCTTTGCACAAAAAGGAGATACTCTTATAAGCGTTAGAGCACCTGTTGGTGATAAAAACATGGCTGTAGATGAGTGCTGTCTTGGCCGTGGTGTCGCCAGTATTAGACATAAATCAGGTTCTCGTAGCTTTACTTATTCATTCATTAGTCATATTGAAAGTAATCTGTCTAATAGTGGTTCAGATGGAACAGTTTTTAATTCGATCAACAAAAATGAGTTGAGTTCAATCCCCTTTGTTTCGCCTGATGTTGCCTTGATAAGTGCATTTGAAACATTGATATATCCACTGGATCAATGTATAGCGATTACTACTAATGAAATAATATCATTGGTGATACTCAGAGACACCTTGCTTCCCAATCTGCTCTCTGGCGACATTGAAATAAAAACTACACAAAATAAGCTCGGTAGGTTGGGGTGAGGCACGAACCCCAACATTTTTTGGTAAGCATATTGTATGGAATACCAACCGTTGGGGTTCGTTCCTCACCTCCAACCTACATGGGTTATGGGGTAATCTCTATGTGTTGTGGCGAATTGGGCGTTATCGCTGAACCGCAACAAAACCGAACGCAAAACAACGCGATAACATACAAAAATGAAATGACTTTTAATGGGCT
>Ga0209491_10008438_pt1 | contig 13082 bp, 8 predicted proteins | sample BON02_FD_187213 | JGI IMG/M metagenome (GOLD analysis project Ga0209491, IMG submission 187213) | Freshwater microbial communities from Lake Bonney liftoff mats and glacier meltwater in Antarctica - BON-02 (SPAdes) (version 2) | ecosystem: Environmental > Aquatic > Freshwater > Ice > Glacier... | reverse complement strand
TTGGCCCAGGGTTTGCTGAAGTGGCTAGCAAGTACGCAGGTCAAGCCAACGCGGTTGACTATTTGAGTGCCAAAATTCTCAGTGGTGGGGTCGGTGTCTGGGGGAGTGTGCCTATGCCCGCGCAATCCCAGTTAAGCAAAGAAAATGCTGCACTGATGGCGAAGTGGATCGCAGACGGTGCGCAGTAAATCTATAGGTGTATAAAGTTCGCGGTGCGAGGATAATGTCGCATCATTTTTTTTCGAAAACATGTTCCAACTGGTATCAACCCTATAGGAGCTGGTTCAAAGCCATATAAGATATAACGCATAGACGGATACAAGTTGTGAGCTGTGTCATGGAACGCTAAGTCGGCGTGTGTGCAGTCAACTTAGTCAGGTCTACACAACATCCTTTCAGTGATTAGATGTTGGCCAACTTGTCTTGTCAACGTTACAGCCTATTGATCATTTTTCTACCAAAGCCTTTTAAACTGATGCCGATGCCAATGCGGTATTGGTCTAAGGACTGAGGTCAAACCTGTGTTCCAACGCAATTTTTTAAGGAGCTTATATGGACACGACACGTCGCCAAGTGATTAAAACCGCAGGTGCTTTGAGCACCTTGGTGTCACTGGGCATCATTACCCAAGCTCAAGCTGCTGAGTCCCGTCCGGGTTTCGCAACCAAGAGCTACGCCGAAGCCATCAATGCACTAGGCGGCTCGCCTGCTGCAAGTGGAGACATTCAAGTGGTGACACCAGACATCGCCGAAAACGGCGCTGTTGTGCCTGTTGGTGCTATCAGCAACATACCCAACACCACCGACATATGGTTTTTGGTTGAAAAGAACCCGTCCCCATTGGCCGCAGGTTTTTCTATACCTGCCGGTACCAAAGCCGATGTTCAAACACGTTTAAAGATGGGTCAAACCTCTAACATCACGGTGGTGGTGAAGGCCGACGGCAAGTTGTTTGCTGCCTCTAAAGAAACCAAAGTGACACTGGGTGGTTGCGGCGGTTAATTCGCCCTTCACACCATCACAACACAACCATACATATTGAATTAGGAGTAAGTCACATGGGACGTCCAATGCGTATTCGTGCAAAAGCAGACAACGGTGTCACAACCGTACGCGCTTTGATGGCACACATCATGGAAGGCGGTCAGCGTAAAGACTCGTCTGGCAAGGCCATTCCTGCACACTTCATCAGCGAAGTAACAGCAACCCACAACGGCAAGGTTGTCTTGAGTGCTCAGTGGGGATCTGCCGTATCGCAAAACCCTTACTTGGCATTCAGTTTTGCGGGCGGCGCTGCTGGTGACAAAGTCGTGGTGAGCTGGAAAGACAACGAAGGCGACAGCCGTTCTGACGAGGTCACTGTCTCTTAATTGAGGCAAGCATCCAGGCCGAGGTTAATCACCTTGGCCTTTTTACTAAGAATAAGGAGACTCATGATGAAAAGCAACATAGCCCTAATAGCGCTACTCGCGTCTGGCTTTATGGCCTCTGCACAGGCAGACGCAATTGAAGAAGGCATAGCGAAATACCGCGAAATGCTGCAAGACGGCAATCCCGCTGAATTATTTGAAATGGCCGGCGAAGAGTTGTGGACCACGCCTCGCGGTCCTAAGCAAGCCACGCTAGAAGCCTGTGACTTGGGCAAAGGCCCGGGCGTCATCAAAGGTGCATTCGTTGAACTGCCCAAGTTTTTTGCAGACACTGCACGTGTGCAAGATTTAGAGTCTCGCTTGGTGACCTGCATGGAAACGTTGCAAGGCTTTGACGCCGCCAAGTTGGCTGCCACCAGTTATGGCAAAGGCGAACAAGAAACGCTGCGCGACTTGGCCACTTATGTATCTGGCCAATCACGCGAACTGAAAATAAACATCTCACAAGCACACGCAAAAGAGCGCGAAATGTATGAAGTCGGCAAGCGATTGTTCTTCATGCGGGCAGGCCCCCACGACTTTGCATGTGCCACCTGCCACGCTGAAGACAATAAGCGCATTCGATTGCAAGGCTTGCCCAACCTCACTGGTAACCCAGGCGACGGTATTGGTTTTGCAGCGTGGCCTGCTTACCGTGTAGGCAATGGTCAAATGTGGCCCATGCAAAAGCGCTTGAACGACTGCTACCGTCAGCAACGTTTCCCAGAGCCAAAGTACGCCAGCGATGCCACCATTGCATTGGGTGTGTACATGGGCGTTAACGCGACAGGTGCAGTTAGCATCGCACCAGCTATCAAGCGATAAGGAGCCATACTCATGAAAAAATACATTCCTCTCACGCTGGCAGTCAGCGCTTTGCTGCTCTCTGGTTGCATGTCAACCACCATATCCAGTGCCGATGCCGACAAGCTGACGGCAAAAGTTGTTCAGGCTTCCTTTAAAAGCAAAGGTATTGCAACAGTTGATCGCTTGCAGCAAGACGAAGCCAATCGTTTGTGCAGCGCAGCCGATGTCGCTGGTCAACCGTTGAACGCTGACATGGCACAAGCCATACAAGACGCACAAATGAAAACCATCCAGTGGCCTGCTGATGGCAAGTATTTGGGTGATTGGGCAAAAGGTGAAAAAATCGCAGCCAGCGGCAAAGGTCTTACATGGAAAGACAAGGCTGGCTCAACAAACGGCGGTAATTGCTACAACTGCCACCAAATCGACAAAGCGCAAGTCTCTTACGGTAACTTGGGCCCCAGTTTGTACAACTACGGCAAACTGCGCGGTGTTAGCGATCCAGCCTCTAAAGAGTCCAAAGCCATTGTGGAGTACACATGGGGCAAGTTGTGGAACGCGCGTGCTTACAGCGCATGTACAAATATGCCGCGCGTTGGTCACAACGGCATCTTGGACGCTGAGCAAATCAAGCACGTGATGGCCTTGTTGTTAGATCCACAGTCGCCTGTTAACGCGAATTAACGGCGCCACATAATAGGGCAGTGGCGGCCATAGCAGCGGCGTGCCAGTTTGGTCAATGGTCGAGGGTAAACACCTCGACCATTTTTAAATTTTAAATATCAGTAATCAATTAATAAGGGATATTCGTATGAGCATAGGACGTCGCGAATTTTTGCAATTGTTGGCAGTCGCCAGCGCTGGCGGTATGGCTTTGGGAAACAAAGAAGTGTTGGCTGGCGACATGGCTGCCGCCCAGCGCCTGTACGAATTGCCCAAGTTTGGCAACGTCAGCTTCATGCACTTCACCGACTGCCACGCGCAGTTGAATCCCATATATTTTCGAGAGCCCAGCGTGAATTTAGGCGTGTCTGACGCCTTGGGACGCCCCCCACATTTGGTGGGTGAGAACTTGTTAAATTACTTCAAGATCCCGGCTAATTCGCCACAGGCGCATGCCTTTACGTATCTCAATTTTGAACAAGCGGCCAGGACATATGGCAAGGTTGGTGGCTTTGCACACATGGCCACGCTTATCAAGCAAGTGCGCGCCAGCCGCCCTCATGCCTTGTTGTTAGATGGTGGCGACACATGGCAAGGATCTGCAACCGCGTTGTGGACCAATGGCCAAGACATGGTGGACGCCTGTAAATTGCTAGGTGTTGACTTGATGACGCCACACTGGGAGTTCACTCTCGGTGCAGAGCGTGTGACTGAAATTATCGAAAAAGACTTTGCAGGCCACATAGAGTTCTTGGCTCAAAACGTGCACACCAGCGACTTTGGTGATCAAGTCTTCAAACCTTACGTTATCCGTGAAATGAATGGCGTACCGGTGGCGGTTATTGGCCAGGCATTCCCTTACACGCCTATTGCCAACCCCCGCCATATGGTGGCTGACTGGACATTTGGTATCAAAGACGACCACATGCAAAAGATGGTTGATGAGGCTAGATCAAAAGGCGCACAAGTTGTTGTGGTGCTGTCGCATAACGGCATGGACGTTGACATCAAAATGGCTTCACGCGTGACTGGCATTGATGCCGTGATGGGTGGCCATACCCATGACGGCGTGCCTGCGCCTGTGGTGGTAAAAAATGCCGGTGGTCAAACGTTGGTGACCAACGCAGGCTCCAACTCTAAATACCTAGGCGTGCTCGACTTCGATGTGCGCGGTGGCAAAGTACAAGACTTCCGCTACAAGTTGATGCCCATTTTTGCGAACCTGCTACCAGCAGACGTGGCCATGCAGACGCATATCGACACTGTGCGAGCGCCCTACAAAGACAAGCTCGAAGAGAAACTGGCCATCAGCGAAGGCCTGCTGTACAGACGTGGCAATTTCAATGGCTCTTGGGACCAACTCATTGTCGATGGATTAATGGCGGTTAAAGACGCTGAAATTGCGTTTTCACCAGGCTTCCGTTGGGGTACCACCATATTGCCGGGTCAAGCTATCACGCGCGACCACTTGATGGACCAAGTGGCTATTACCTATCCAGCCACCACAGTATCCAACATGAGTGGCGAGTTCATTAAAACGGTCCTTGAGGACGTGTGTGACAACCTGTTCAACGCTGACCCCTACTACCAGCAAGGTGGTGACATGGTGCGTGTGGGCGGTTTGGCATACACCTGTGACCCACTGGCCGAGTCTGGTAAACGCATCAGCAACATGGCACTCAATGGCAAGGCGATTGAAGCCAGCAAGAACTACAAGGTCGCCAGCTGGGCGCCTGTTGCGGCGGGTGTGACTGGCGAGCCTATTTGGGATGTGATGGAGACCTATCTCAGGTCAGAGAAAGTCATCAAAACGCGCAAGCTTAATCTGCCCACGCTCAAGAATATGTCGGGTAACCCCGGTATCGCCTAGCCAGCAGCACATTAATAAAAAAGCGCTCTTCATGGGCGTTTTTTTTGGCCATGTAAAAACTGAACTTGCGGCGAATTGCGCACCTAAAATAGAAGCATGACTTCTGCGCCTTTTGTTCACCTTCGCCTGCATACCGAATTCTCTGTTGTTGATGGTGCCGTACGCATACCAGACGCTGTGGCAACAGCGACAGCATGCTCGCAGCCAGCTTTGGCCATGACCGACTTGAGTAACTTGTATGGCATGGTCAAGTTTTATAAGAAAACCAGAGGTGCAGGCATCAAGCCGATTGTCGGTGCTGAGGTGATGCTGGTTGATGTGCCAGACGATGCGGCCCCCAAAGCTGCCATGCCGGGTTTGGCGCCAATCTTGTCGCGGATTGTGCTGCTGGCGCAAAACCACCAAGGCTATCTGAATTTGTGTGAATTGCTTGCAAGGGCGTGGACACAACCAAGTGCACGTGACCAAGCCGCCGTTCGCTGGGCCTGGTTGCAGGAGCTGAGTGGCGGTCTCATCGTGCTGTCTGGCGCGCAAGCAGGTCCGGTTGGACGTGCACTCATGGCAGGTGACGAGGGGCGAGCTGCAAACCTTGCACTGACGTTTGCACAAACCTTTACACATCGTTTTTACTTGGAAGTGCAGCGCGCTGGACGCGATGACGACGAGCGTCATGTGCTGGCCTGTGTCCCTCTGGCAGCGCGCTTGGGCTTGCCCGTCGTGGCCACGCACCCCATACAGTTTTTAACACCACAAGATTATGAAAGCCACGAGGCGCGGGTCTGTATTGCCGAAGGCGAAATGTTGGCCAATCGCCGACGTGTGCGCAGGTTTACACGCGAGCAGTACTTCAAATCAAGTGGCGAAATGCAAGCCTTGTTTGCGGATGTGCCCAGCGCGTTGAGCAACGCAGTAGAAATAGCCAAGCGTTGCAATGTCACCCTGACTTTGGGCCAGCCGCAGTTGCCAGACTTCCCCACACCAGTGGTAGAGGGCGTGGCTATGCCTATGGCTGATTATTTTCGCCAGTTGTCCCATGATGGTTTGCAACAGCGCATGCTTCACCTGTATCCCGATGGGGCGCTGCGCGCGGCGCAGCAAGACCGTTACATACAGCGTCTCAATTTTGAAATTGAGACGATATTAAGCATGGGCTTTCCGGGCTATTTCTTAATTGTGGGCGACTTCATCAACTGGGCCAAAAACAACGGCTGCCCAGTTGGGCCAGGACGTGGTTCAGGTGCAGGTTCATTGGTGGCTTATTCCCTGGGTATCACTGACCTTGATCCGCTTCAATACAACTTATTGTTTGAGCGGTTTTTGAATCCAGAGCGCGTCTCAATGCCCGACTTTGATATCGACTTTTGCCAAAGCAACCGCGACCGTGTGATTGGCTATGTGAAAGACAAATACGGGCGCAATGCGGTGAGCCAAATTGTCACATTCGGCACCATGGCCGCGCGCGCAGCTATTCGTGATGTGGGTCGCGTAATGGACTTTGCCTATGGCTTTTGCGATGGCATCTCCAAGCTCATTCCCAACAAGCCGGGCACACACGTCACCATTGCGCAGGCCATTGAGCAAGAGCCTCAACTGGCTGAGCGACTAGAGCGCGAAGAAGACGTTAAAACCCTCTTGGCAATGGCACAAAAGTTAGAGGGCATGACGCGCAATGTGGGTATGCATGCAGGCGGTGTGTTGATTGCACCTGGCAAACTGACTGATTTTTGCCCGCTGTACCAGCAGCCAGGCAGCGATTCAGCTGTGAGCCAGTACGACAAAGATGATGTGGAGGCTGTTGGCCTGGTGAAGTTTGACTTCTTGGGGTTGGCCACTCTGACTATCTTGGAGTTGGCTCGCCAGTTTATCGTGCAGCGTCACAAAGGCCAGAGCGGTTTTAAGTTTGAAGATGTACCTATAGACGACAGCAAGGTGTACGACCTCTTTGCGCGAGGCCAAACCGAGGCGGTGTTTCAGTTTGAAAGCCGCGGTATGCAAGGCATGCTGCGTGACGCCAAGCCCAGCCGTCTGGAGGACTTGATTGCGCTAAACGCTTTGTACCGTCCCGGCCCCATGGATTTGATTCCTACCTTTGTGGCTCGTAAGCACGGGCGCGAGGTGGTCGAGTACCCGCACCCGTTGGTCAAACCGGTGTTGGAAGAGACTTACGGCATCATGGTTTACCAAGAACAGGTGATGCAAGTGGCGCAGGTGCTGGCGGGTTACTCGCTGGGCGGCGCCGATATGCTGCGCCGGGCTATGGGTAAAAAGAAGCTTGAAGAAATGGTGCAGCAGCGTGAGCTGTTCCGCACGGGTGCCGCAAAGCAGCATATTTCGCAAGACAAAGCCGACGAAGTGTTTGATTTGATGGAGAAGTTTGCTGGCTACGGCTTTAACAAGTCGCACGCGGCAGCTTACTCTTTGTTGGCCTACCACACGGGCTGGCTCAAGGTGCACTACACGGCCGAGTTTTACGCTGCCAATATGACCATTGAAATGGGCGACACCGACAAGCTGCGTGTCTTGCATGCCGATGCGCTAGAAATGGGCATGACGTTTGAAGCGCCCGACGTCAACCGTGGTGTCTACCGTTTTGAACCTGTCACCGACCACAGTGTTCGCTATGGCTTGGGAGCCATCAAAGGATCTGGCGAGCAAGCCATTGAGTCGCTTGTTGCGGCGCGCACCGAGGGAGGTCCGTTTAAGTCGCTGTTTGATTTTTGCGCCCGCGTAGAAAAAAGCCGTATGAACAAGCGAACCGTGGAGGCGCTTATCAAAGCGGGTGCCTTTGACAGCATAGACTTAAACCGCGCCTCCTTGCTGGCCAGTGTGGAGCGCGCGTTTGAATATGCATCGGCACAAGCGGCGAACGCTGACCAAGTGGGTTTGTTTGACATGGGTGACAACGACCATGGCTCGAGCACACAGGAGCCAGAGATGGTTTCAGCCACGCCTTGGGGTGTGAAGGAGCGCTTAACGTTTGAAAAAACCGCCGTTGGATTTTTCTTGTCAGGCCATTTATTTGATGAGGTTGCCGGCGAAGTGAGACGTTTTGCCAAGCTAAAGATTGGTGATTTGGTAGACTCGCGCGACACGCTGGTGCTCGCCGGCATCGTGACAGAGTTGCGAGTTATCAGTGGGCAACGCGGACGTTTGGGGTTGTTTAAGCTAGACGATAAATCTGGCGTTATTGATGCGGCTGCTGATGAAAATCTCCTTAATTTGCACCGCAACTTGCTCAAGGATGACGAGTTTATTGTGGTTCAAGCGGTGGCACAGCCTGACCGGTTTTCTGGTGGCATACGTTTGAAAATTCAACAAGTGTGGAGCTTGGCCGACGCACGCTGTCGATTTGGGAAATACCTACAAGTGACAGTCAATGGGCAAGCACCCGACGTGCGTCAACTGGTGACTGACTTTCCTGCGAGAACTGAATACACCGAAGCGGGTGACGTCACCAAAGGCTTGCGTGTACGCATGCGCTTGCTGCGAGATACAGCGCATTGCGATTTGCAGCTGGGAGAGCAAGCTAGGTTTTTCCCTACTGACGCAGCGCTGGCGTCTTGGGCTGCTAGCGCATACGAGCAAGACGCCCGTGTGGTGTACGAGTAAGTTTTTCTGAGTTGATTAAGCGTTGGCTTGCTGCTTCACATGTGGCTCGCTGTCTGTATCGTCAGGTATGTGAGCCTTGGTCGTGATGGGCCCAGTGCCACTGAAGCGGTCTAGCAGCACGTAAATCACAGGCGTAATAAACAACGTGACCACCTGCGACAACAGCAAGCCGCCAACCACAGCCAAGCCAAGGGGCTGGCGCAACTCAGAGCTGGCACCGTGGCCAAAGGCAATGGGCAGTGCACCAATGGCCGCTGTGAGCGTGGTCATCATGATGGGGCGAAAGCGCAACACGCAGGCTTGGCGTATGGCATCAACAGCTGTCATGCCCTTGTGACGCTGCGCATCAAGAGCGAAGTCAATCATCATGATGGCATTTTTCTTCACAATGCCAATGAGCAGCAGCAAGCCAATCGTTGCAATGATGGTGATGTCTTGCCCAAACAGCTGCAGGGTGAGCAGCCCACCAACCACGGCAGAGGGCAGGCCGGCCAATATGGTGATGGGGTGAATAAAGCTCTCGTACAGCATGCCTAGCAAGATGTAAATCACAACCACCGCTGCTAGCAAGAGCACCACTTGACTGGTCTGCGACGCTTGGAATACAGCGGCATCGCCGCCATAGCTGGTGATGATGTTGGTGGGCAGGTCAATGTCTTTGACATAGCTGTCAAGTGCCTGTGTGGCTTGGCCCAGCGGTATGCCCGGGCTCAAGTTGAAGCTGATGGTGATAGCTTGTAATTGACCTTGGTGGTTGATGCTGGTGGGCCCCAGGCTGCGTTTGATACTGGCAAATGCCGACAGGGGTACCAAGTCACCGCTGGTCGTGCGCATGTGCAACTGCAGCAAGTCTTGTTCAGATTGTGAGGTGGGATTGTTGATGGTCAAGATGACCGACCATGCACCAGCATCTGTGTAAATGCTGGCCACTTGGCGGTCGCCAAACGCCGAGTACATCATGTTGCGAAGCGCTTGGCTTGTAATGCCCAGCAGTTGCGCGCGTTCGCGGTCAAGAACAACCTCCGCTTGCAATGCGCCGCGCTCGGAGTCGCTGGTCACATCGGTAAAACGTTCGTCGGACTTGAGCTTGTCCATCACCTTGTTGGTCCATTCTTGTAGCGCACTGCCGCTGACGCTTTGCAAGGTGTACTGGTATTGGCTGCGGCTTGAGCGTCCACCAACGCGCAAGTTTTGCATCGGTATAAAAAACACTTTGACCCCTGCAACACCAGATGTTGCTTGACGCATTTCCCTCAGTACTGACTGCATGTCACCGCGTTCGCTTTTAGGCTTGAGGGTGATGAACATGCGTCCACTGTTGCCACCAAATACCGCCGCTGCCATGCTGGCAACTGCTGGGTGTTGCTGCGTGCGTGCGGCCACGTCGTCCAGCATACGCTGCATGGTTTCTGGACCGACGTCCTCTGCGCCCACAACACTGGCCATGACTTGGCCAATGTCTTCTTGTGGGAAAAACCCCTTAGGCATGTTAATGAACAAGCCAACTGTCAAGGCTACGCTTGCCAAGGTGACGCCAACCATGGTTTTTTTATGCGCCAGCGCCCAATCGAGCCAGTGCGTATAGCCACGCAAGGTGGCTTGAAAGATGTTCTCAAACCACTGGGTGCTGTTGTGTGCCCAGCCCTGTTGATGGGCTTGCACTTTGGCATCATGTGGTTTGAGGAAGCGGCTGCACAGCATGGGAACCAAGGTGAGAGACACCACGGCTGAGACCAAAATCGCCAAGCCAACAATCACGGCAAATTCGTGAAACAGCAGCCCCAATGTGCCAGGCATAAAGAAGATGGGGATGAGCACGGCGACCAACGAAATCGAGATGGACACAATTGTGAAAGCAACCTCGCGAGCGCCTTTTATAGCTGCCTCAAAAGGCTGCATGCCGTCTTCAATGTGCCTGACGATATTTTCTAGCATCACAATGGCGTCGTCGACCACCAAACCAACTGCCAGCGTAATGCCCAGCATGGAAATATTGTCCAAGCTGTAGTCAAAGTAGTACAGCAAAGACATCGCTGAAATCAGCGACACGGGGATAGACAAGGTAGGAATAACGGTGGCAGATACGCGGCGCAAAAACAAGAAAATAACCAATACAACCAAGGCGATGGTGAGTGCTAGTGTGAAGTAAATGTCGTTTAAGGCGTCGCGTATCGATACGCCCCGGTCATTCAGTGTGTTGAGTTTGACTTCGCTGGGCAGCTGTTCTTGCAGCTTGGGTATGGCCGCATAAATTGATTCAATAACGGCCACTGTGTTGGCGTCTGGTTGGCGTTGCACGGCCAAAATAATGGATGGTGTGCCGTTGTAGCGGCTCAGTGATGTCTCGTTTTCTGAGCCATCACGTATCAGGGCGACGTCTCGTAAGTAAATTGGCGTGCCGTTGCGCACCGTCACAATCAGCTCGCGAAATTGCGCTGCGCTCTTAAGTTGCGTGTTGGCCTCAATAATGAGCGTTTGGTTGCGCCCCACAATTTGCCCCATGGGTGAGTTGGCGTTTGTGGCGCGTATGGCATTGGCCACGTCATCCAGTGTCAAGCCGCGTACAGCGAGCTCTTCAGGTTTGGCTTGAACACGCACGGCATAACGCTTGGCACCCCACACAGTCACTTGCGCCACGCCGTCGATGGTCGACAAAGAGGGCGACACCACATTTTCGGCAAAGTCGGTGACTTGGGTCAGGCTCAGTGTGGGCGAGCTCAGTGCCATGATCAGAATGGGCGCATCTGCCGGATTGACCTTGCGGTAGCTGGGCAAGTCAGTCATCTCAGAGGGCAGCGAGCGTTGGGTACTCAGCAAGGCGGCTTGCACGTCTCCTGCGGCTGCGTCTATATCTCTGTCGGGGTTGAACTCTAGCGTGATGGAAGTTCTACCAAGCGAGCTGGTAGAGGTAATGGCATTGACGCCGGCAATGGTTGAAAACTGTTTCTCAAGTGGCAGTGCCACAGAGCGTGCCATGGTCTCTGGGCTGGCGCCGCTTAAGCGTGCCGATACGTTGATGGTGGGCGTGTCGTAGCGCGGCAGGGCCGCAACGGGGATGCTGCCAAGCGCTGCTGCGCCCACCGCAATTAAAGCTATGTTGAGCAGCACCGTCATGACAGGACGGCGAATAAACAGTTCGGTTAAGTTCATAACGCTCTTTTATTGGGCGGGCGTGGGCTTGCGCTCACCAGTCGCGGCATTTTTGTTTGTGCCGTCTGTGCTGTCTGTGCCGGACGTATTCTTTTTCGGCTTATTCATGGCGCGCAACATGCCGCCAGGCTTGACGTTTTGCCTCCCATCCGTGACAACCATATCGCCTGCTGCCAAACCAGATACAGCAGCCAAGTCGCCCATGGCGTGTAGCACCTTGATGGGTTTTACCAACGCGCGGCTCTTAGCGTCCATGACGAACACACTAGCGCCGGTCTCAGACAGCACGATGGCACTTTGTGCCACAGTCGCTACGGCCTCTAAAGTGGCAACACGAAGGTTGATGTCAACAAACTGGCCTGGCCATAGCTTTTGTTCCTTGTTGGCCAGCGTTGCTTTGAGCGTTAGCATGCCCGTGGCAGGGTTGATGAGGTTGTCAATCAAGGTCAGTTTGCCAAGGTGCTCTGACGTGTCTACACCTGGGTTGTTACTGGCCAAGCGCACACCAACAGCTTGTCCGGTGCCAGCGCCGACCACGGCACTGAGCGCCGACTCGGGCAGTGAGAATTTCACAGAAATAGGATCGAACTGGGTGAGGGTGCCCAGCGGCGTAGCCGATGAACCTGCACTGACCAAGGCACCAGGACTGACATCGATAGCGCCTATGCGCCCTGCAAATGGCGCGCGTACTTGGTAAAGACTGAGCTGCACTTGTTGGGCTCGAACGCCAGCTTGGTCGGCACTGATTTGTGCTTGTTGCGCGCTGACTTGGCTTTGCGCGCTGTCAACAGCGCTGGCCGAAACAAACGACTTGCTTTTAAGGTCTTTGGCCCGTTCAAGCTGGCGCTGTAAATCGGCCAATGTGGCTTGCGACTTGGCCAGTTGTGCCATGGCCTTGGCCAAATCAGCTTGTACAGATCGGGTATCCAACTCAAACAGCAGGGCACCAGCGGCCACATTGCTGCCCTCTTTAACCACCACGCGCTGAATCACGGCGCTGACTTGCGGGCGCAACACAACAGATTGCAACGCCACGATGCTGCCTGAGGCCTGCAGCGTGATCGGCAAGTCTGCCAGCACCACGTCTTGTACATTGACAGATACTGGCCCTCCAAAGCCCCCTTTTTTACCACCTGCCTTGGCTTGTTCACCTGACTTCGATGCGCTTGTTGCTGTTTGCATTGAAGCCGGCAGCCAGGCAGGGGCCCACCAATACACAGCGGCAACGGCGGCAGTTGCAGCGGCCAAACAGCCAATAATTTTGGAGAATTTCATGGTGTAAAAGTGTGGTTTAGGCCAATGCAATGCGGGCAATATTACCCAATTCTGCAAGCATAGCCAAAAGTGCAGCTTTATGTTTATCTGTTATGTAAATATAGTGTTGCCGCAGATACCAGCCTGATCAAGTCGCTTACGCGGGTAAGTGAACCCAACATATCGAATGTCGGGCTTCAATCTTTAGGTCTAAAGCGAATCAGCATTGGCGAGGGTACCCGCCCATTGGTGTCGCGCGGCAAGGCGCCAGTGCGGTCTATGGCGCGCAACACCGCGTCATCCCAAGCGGGCGAACCGCT
>Ga0209491_10008436_pt1 | contig 13083 bp, 10 predicted proteins | sample BON02_FD_187213 | JGI IMG/M metagenome (GOLD analysis project Ga0209491, IMG submission 187213) | Freshwater microbial communities from Lake Bonney liftoff mats and glacier meltwater in Antarctica - BON-02 (SPAdes) (version 2) | ecosystem: Environmental > Aquatic > Freshwater > Ice > Glacier... | reverse complement strand
ATCGACTCTCTTGTCGTCGATGGTGTTCCTGAAATCCACCGACGACGACGCCGACGCGCCCGACCTGCGGCGACGCGCCGACGACACCACCGATTTCCTGGCCCTCTACAACAGTATGGGTCCGGATGCTTCGTTGGCAAACGGGAATGATCTCAATCGCCTCCTCATCAATTTTGGCAACAAGCTCGAGTCCGAGGCCGCAGTCAACGACGCGCACAACGTGGATGTGCTCTTTGGGACGCCCGCAGAGAACAAGAGTACCGCGAGGGTGACGTCCGCGGTGCGACTGCTGCCGCAAGGGAACAAGGACAACACCACCAGCCACGTCGCCACGGTTCTTCTCAACGACCCTTCGCTTTCGAAGAACACCGTCTGGCTCCACCTTCTCAGCTGGCCGGAGATGGAAAAGATAGCCGATATCAGCCCCACCTATCTCCGCTGGATGAAGGACAACGCCGAGCTCCTCCAAAATTTGGCAGGCAAGGTCTTGACCTTGCCCATCCCGGGCGGTTACAATAATGACGTGGGGCAACGGGGCCAGACAGAAGCGTTGCTCAACCTGATTCACGGAGTCTGTCACAAGGACATTGACGCCGACTTGGGCCGGACGTATAAGTTCAAGTTCCCTGGCGCAATTCGCCTCATTACATTGGCGCGACCGATGACGTCCATCCTGCCGGCCTATCAGGACTTCATCGGCTTTGGGGAAACCGACAACACCCTCTCCAACCCGGGCATGGCGCACAAGATGTGGGTGGTCCCCTTTACGCATCCCACTGGCTTTTTTTACACGGCCTTGGAGGAGGCCCTCGACTTTTCCAACCCCCTGTCCAGTCGACGAGTGGTGTCGGTTTTCGTCCACACGACGGGCGCCAACCGAGGCAAGGAGTCCCTGAAGCCCCCCAATTATCTGGCGCAAGAGCTGAGTACGGTGGACGAAGTGGTGGCGAAGGTCAAGATGAATTACCAGTGCGTTGGGAATCGGCTTCAGGTGATTGGATTCGACGCGGTAAGCGCCGCGGCCATGATGAATTACTTGAAGCGGAAGAACTGTGTCAAGGTGGAGCACTTGGAGAACCTGCCCATGTCCATTCAGGCGAGCGGGCTGGGGGAGTTTCTCGACACCATGCACAACGCGTATGTCATGTCGGTGTTGGATATAGTGGAACATCATGCGGAAGTCCGCCAATCCTTGGAGGCGCTCAAGAACCAGTGGCAGTTCGGCAGCTTCCCCGTTACGGATAACGCTTTCACCACGGCCCTTCGTGCTCTGCCCGCGAGCGACATGGTAAAGGCAGTGCTTGTGCTTGCGTTCAAGGGTAAGCTGGGAAACTTTTGTTCGTCGTCCTTGTCGGAGGAAGCATTGAAGCTGTTGCGCTCGGTCCCTCAAACGACAAAGAAGTCGGTGGGAAACCTGGCCCCGTTTTCGGAGCAGAAGATTATGGACCTGTTGGAGACGATGGAGGAGAAGAGTCGTGCCATCGAGGCCCTGGGCAATTATTTTAACAAGGCCACGACGCGGAACGCCATGGACGACCCTTTGCGTAATTTGCGGTGCGTCATCTGGGTCATGGATCAACAAGCGAATGTTTCGGAGGGCGATGTGGCGGAGTACACGAGGGTCAAAGGGGAATGCAACGCGGTCTACCGGGAACTGATGGAAGGGTTGGTCTATGCCTGCTTGGAGAACACCGGCACCGAGCCTTATGACGAGATCGCCCGCCACCTCAAGTCCGTCGCCGTGGAGGCGGGTGTGTTGTTTTTGCGCATCAGCTGCCTGTCCCTGAACGACATTGCCGTGGACCTGGCCGTGTCGCCGCCCAACGACACCGACAGGGACAAGTCCATGGAGGAGGCTTTAAAACGCCAGGTGCAGATTCGTCAAGTGATCATCGGCGGACAACAATTGTACGGGGACAAGTTGACAGACCATAAGACGGTGTTGCTGGAGATGGGCAAGTACGTGATGCATCGCGTGGTGGAGCAGATGAGCATATCGACCCTCAAGGTGGGATCCTTTCTGGAGCCTACGAAGGAGCTCGTGGCCAAGACCCTGCTGCACTTCCTAGGCTGCCGTCGTAACTTTTCCGAGACCTTTCACAAGATGAATGGGTACCAGGACGTTGGACAGATTGTGGCGCTTTTGCGACGCCACCTCGTGAGGTCATTCCAGATGTACACCGAGGATGCCACCCCGCTGCAATTCCAGCAGAGTGACGCCCACCCGGGTTATTTTGTGACAGGCGACGGGGCGAAGCGGACCAAAGAACGGGAAAACATTACCTCGGCCATGCTGGCCCGAGGGAGCGCCATCCACGACCAGCTGCCCACCTTTGTCAAAGAAACCGTCTTTTCGACTCGCCCGCTGGAGCACTTCGTGGCGATGTTGCGGGTCATTATGAGCGTGGATAGGGTGGGCCTCCGGCGCAACGGCCACGCCCCCTTCCCCAGTTTCTATTTTGGCGAGGGCGAAGACTTGGATTTTGCGCGTTGGAAGGAGCGCCTAACCACCATAGTGAACTCCACGCCCCTTGCGACGGTGGACTTGGAGGACATGAATCCCTACATGCAGGACATCCGGGACCGATTTAGGTTGCATGTGACTTTCGTGGAGGGCTTCTCGACCATTCGGAAAGCGATGGCGCATATCCTTGGCATGCAGTGCGACGACTTGTACACCAAGGAGGAGTTTCACGGGCGTATTGACCAACAACAGGGATGCAACGATCCGAAGGTGTGGCCGTTTGAGCTGGCCTTTCATCGCGCCGCGCGCCGTAGTGGAGAAGCCGCGGCCCTGGATCTTGTGTACGCCGCATATGTTGCGAAGAACAGTCTGGACCTGGGCGCCTTGGTCAAGACCATGGGCATGTCGATTGCCCACCTGATGCCCATCAAATGGGCGTACCTCTTTCCAGGCGACCGCCACATGGCTTGTCGCTACCTTCCGACCACCCGATCGACGCCCCTTCGTCCTCAGTCCTGCATCATAAATGGCCTGCTCACGCCGCAGAACGAATTGAAGGTCCCGGACGATTTGTATGCCCATTTGCAGAAGGGAGGCATGCCCACGCTCGCAGAGGTGCGCAATCGGTTGCAGACCTACACCTCGACCGGCGAGGACCTGTTTTATTGCATCTTCTTTGAGTTAAAAATGGTATCCATCAAGACCCAGCGGGCGATTTCTGTCAGGATCTACGAGGACGACGCGGAAGGCTTCAAGGTGCACGAGCACATCATTCGGCCGCACCTGACCCTCCAAGCCTCGGAGGAATCCGAGGAAAAACTGCGAGAGGCAGACGGCGTCTACAAGGACATTGCCGACGAGAAGCGGGCGTGTCATTTTGGCACGAAGGACACTCCGGAGGAGTTGGAAGTGATTGTCGTGTACAAGGGGCAATTCTACGTGTGCGAGGGGTCTTTCGTTGGCAAGGTGATGCCTTTGGGCAAGCACCCGCGTGAAGAGGATTGGACAGAGGAAAAAGAAGGGGGGGACAAGAAGTCGCGGGAAGAAGTCCCATGTCTGTCCCCGAATGTTGATGACGAGGACTTTGAAGACTGGCTTGCTGAAACATTCCCAGAGACAAGTATTTTTGGCGAGACGCCTCAGTAGTTCCCGGTAGAATCGAAAGGATGGAATGGATGGGGCAAAAGTAAAGAAAAACGAGAATGCCCAGCATGGGAAGAGTGCGAATAACTTCTATTGATTTACTTTTCTGAAAACTCCCGTACCTACTTGCCGTAATCTGTTTTCAGTCCGTTATGCCGTGTACGAAAACTTGGGCACCCACGTGCTGCCTTCATAGTGCTGTAACTCGACCGCGTCGTTGGCGACGTCGTGGTGGAAACGCCACTTGTTGCCAAAATTGACGGACGTAGAGTCCACCTGAGTAAAGATGTTGGAGTTCGCCACGCTGCTCGAAATAAAGTGTCCATCCGTGTCCATCCTGGCAATGTTCGTGGCAACAGAGCTCTTGGTCACGATGTCGATGTTGGGCTGCCAGGCCGTCAAGCTGTGGTTGTAGACCAGCTCAGGACGGGCAGCGATGCTGCCCCCCGCTCCGCCGATGGTGATCCCGGCCCCATTGAGATTGGAAAGGCTGTTGATCTCCAGGAAACCTAATTCGACATTCAAGTCGCCGACCTGGACGACGTTGGACTCAATGCGCGTGTTGGTCGTAACTCCCTTGATTTCCAGGTTTCCAAAGACAGTGAGGTTGGTGGTGGCCCCCCCGCCTCCAAAATTGACGCTCGAGCCGGTGCAGGTCAAGTTGCCATCTACCGTCAAGGAGCTGGTGGCGGACAAATCCTTAGAGACAGTCACGGCGTTTTGCGCAACGGTCACCGAGCTTTCCCACGAAGAGCCAGTATATGTTTGCAGGGCGATCGTACGGGAGGTGTTGTCCAACGACACGCGCACGTTGTCCCGGGTCAAGGTGGCCACATTGATGACGCTGTTGTTGCTCATGTCCAGGTCGCCGGCAAAGCTACTACTGTTCCCAGTCATGATCAGATTGGCGATAGTTGTCCGGCCGGTGAAGAAGACATTTCCGGAGTTGAACAGGTCGTTGCCGCCCAGGTTCACATTGCCAGCGCCGGTGACCACAAGGGATCCACCTGTGCCCAGCGCAATGGTCGTATTGCCTGTCACGCCTAGCGTACCAATAATGGCGACATTGGTCAGGGACGTGTTACCGGTCACGTCCAAGGTGCCCGTGATGGCGGCGTTGCCACTCGCCGTCACGGAGGCCAAGGAGGTGGCACCGGTCACCGTGGCGGTATTCATCGTGGCCAAGCCACTGGTGCCCAGGGTCGTCAGGGTCGTGGCGCCCGTCACGTCCAAGGTTCCCGTGATGTCGGCGTCCCCAGACGCTTGCACGTTGGTCAGGGACGTGTTACCGGTCACGCCCAAGGTGCCCGTGATGGAGGCATTGCCACTGGCGGCCAGGTTTCCAAAGTTGACATTATTTGCCTCGAAGAGTACCGACCGCACGCTCGTTTTAGCCGTGGTGATTTGGAGCATGGAAGCATTGGCCGATGCATCGATGTTGCCAGAGGTGGGTTTCGTGTAGACCTCGTAGGTCGAAACGTTTGACGAAGTGCTGAACGTCACCTTTTCAACCACGGTTTCGACGACCTCATTGGCAGCGTCGATGTGGTAGAAAGAATTCTCTACCGCCCCTTGTTTGATTGTTTGGGTGCGATGGCGGTGGTACAAATCACGCTGGGTGAGGTCACCGAAAGTCGAGTAGTCTTTAATGAGAGTTTGATTGGGAGGCATGGTTCGATTGTGAAAAGGAAGTTAGCTGTACGCATAGAAAAAAAAAGGCCATATTGCGCGATTGTTAACGGATTTTCGCACGCCCTTTGTTATCGTGCCCCACTCTCCCACCTCTGCCAGCGGAACTGTGGATATGGGGACCACGAAGAAGAGCAAAAAGTTAATATGTTTGCCCAGCCCGTCCACCCACTCGTAAATTCACCGATGGTTTGCTTCATGAACGACAAATAATTTTCTGCTGCCCGTCGTCGTCTTTGGGCAGCGCTGCATTATCTTTTTGAGGACAACCCTTGCGAACCTCGACCACGCCATGGTATTGCATTCGTCCCAGGCAAACCATTGGGCTTCTGCCATTTCCTTGTGTGTCCCGGGCAAATTTTCGTCGTCGATGGCGGTCTTCATTTGCTGCGTCAGCTCTTCGTGGTGGAGGGTGTCCGTGTCAAAGTGCCCAATGAGTACAGGCGTGGGGCCCACCATGATCAGACGCCACATATCTTTGCGCCGCAATGCAAAGTAATGGTCGAAATCATGCAAGGACAGCTTGAATTCTTCCCGGAGTTCCCGTTTGGCGGCGTTGACCGCGCATCCTTCGTCCTCCGGCTCCAGCGATCCGGCACACACGTTGAATTTTCCCCGGTACTTTCCAAATCGCTCCAGCCCGAGAAGCACTTGTTGCTTCTTTGGATCGACAATGCACACGGCCACGCCTTTGGGGTCTTGTCGACAAATCTGATGTGAGCACGCCATTCTTTGGTCTCATGTACTCATTTTTTTATATTCAATCCAACACACATTTCCCACAGGGATGCGGCTCACACGACAGCTCATCAAGCGGAAGAACGACCCGACCTTTGCAGCCAATGGTTGCGACAACCCCGTCTTTCGTTTTTACAAGCCAAACCTGGTCCCTGCCATCTACCGGGAGCACGTCGAAGGGTGGTGGGCGATGCCAAAGATGTCACCGGAGGAAGTCTCGGCGTGGCACGCGGGGGCCGAATGGTTGCGCACCTTGGAAGCAGGGTCGGAGCCGCGATTGTTTCGCACGGAAGAGTGCTTGGACGACGCGTGGTGGGCGGCGCAGGCAAGGTCGTTGGTGTCGCGTCGTGCTACCTCGCGCCGCATGATCCTTCCCTTGGGAAAGGAAATCGACATGTGTATCAACGCCTTGGGGCCGCACGCGATTCCCTGGCTCCTCGAGCTGGTGGACGAGAAGCACCTCGACTTGGCCATGTACCCCAAAGTCTTGGTGCTCCGTACGGTGTTTCGGTTTCGACACCTGGGCGACGAGGAGTTTGCGGGCATGCTACGCGCGTTCCAGGACCTTTACCCGGAGATAACACGCAACGTCGAGAAAGAGCACGTCCTGGCCGCTTACGTGTCGTACCAATTGACCCACTGGCCCGGCTTGCGTCTGTGCCCGCCCTTCTTTCCGGATTTGATGGCGCTGCAACCACCGCCTTCCCTGTCGAGGCCTCGCGAGGGAAAATATGTGGTGCTGCACGCCTGCCTGGGCGCGTCTTATGCCAAAACAAGCATCGAGGACGCCTCCAGCTGTTGGGTGGACGAAATGTTTGTCACCACCGAAATGTCCCGCCCCCCCTTGGCACTGGAGATGTCGGCGGCCAACGAGCAGACCATCTTCACGGCTCTCTCGCGGCTTCACGCCATGCACCCCAGAAGTTTCAACCCCGTGCACGCGGACTCACCCTACGCGGCGGGCGCACTGGCATTGGCAGAGCACGTGTGCGAGACGGGGCCCATCAAGGTGCCCGAGCATGCGTTGAAGGAATGCGAGCCCGGCTTCTCCTTTACGTACATGAAGCCCGCGTTGTTGAATGATGCGTGTCCCGTGTGGGAGAAGGAGGAGGTGTTCAACGAAGTCAAGATCACGTACCATGGCCAGGACCATTTTTTGGCACTGTCTTCGTACGTGGGGTTGGGCTTGCGTTTGCGGTGTACGTTGTTGTCTTTGGCGACCCCGAGCGAATTACCCGGCCAAGGGGTGTGCGTGGTGGTGCCTGACGGGTTGAATCAAGAAAGTACCGACAATCTCATGCTCACGTGCGTGGGATGGCTGCGGGACCTGCGGCTCAGCAATATCAAACTCGTGCCAGAAGGGCAATGTCAAGCCATGTGCCTGCGGAGCGTGGCCGTTGCGGCCGGGTTACAATACCCCGCCACGTGGGCAAGCTTTCACGATGGGCGACAGGTCTGCCAGGCCTTGGGCGTTGTCCTGCACTCGGAGACGCGGGTCCATGATCCCTGGAAAGGCAAGTATTGGACATCTTCCTTGAGAGATCGCTTGGTGGAAAAGATGCGGGACTACTTTCTGAACCATGCGCTCGTCAAGGAGGTGATCAAGAATCTGGCGACCTACCGCTTTCAAGGCACGACGGCAATTGTGGCAAGCATCGAGCTGCATCTCCAGACCATTCTCGAGACGTTGGAACGGGACGCAATCGCGGGGTTGGACACGTCCAGCTCCACCCTGGCCCTCCCCAACACTGCGCCGCTGACAATTGAGGTACCGATGGCACTCTACCACGAGTGGCTGGGATGTTGCGTTGAGGCATGGACCTCGCAGTTGTGGTGGGACGAATTGCACGAACGACTCGAAGCATGCCGGGGAATAGTGGTGAGTGGCGGCGTCTTTGACTGTTGTCCCCACTCGGCCATGCAAGTCTTGCGATCCAAATTGGGCCCAAGTGCCCGGGCGTGTATTGAGAGAAATGCGTTGAATGTGTTGCACGGTGCCTGCATGTCGATTCAAGTGGAGGCCGGGAGCCAGCACATCATGACGCGCGATGGGACGGGAGGGTGGCCCATTTTAAAAATGGAATGAGACGCGGAAGGTCTGGAGAAAGAAGGCCTTGTACTTGTCTAGGCCGTCCCGTTTTTCAATCTGAATGGGGTTCAAACGGAGGGTGACTTGTCGAAAGATGTCGGTGGGTGCGGCGAGTAATCCACGGTACAAGTCGTCCATGTTGAGACGGACTTGGTTCGAATCCAGGTTCAGCGTTTTGAGTCGGCCGCCCATGGTTTGAGACAACATCGCTTGGAGGATTGCCAAACTACTCTGGGTGCCTAGGAAGTTGTCGGAGAGGTCAAGGACTACCAAGGATTTGTTTTTAGACAAGGCATCGCAAAAAGAAGCAATCGTGGTACTCGTGATAATGTTGGAGCTCAATTTGAGCCGTTTCAAATTGCACTCGTTGGACACCAACACGCTCGAAAACATGGCCAAACTGGCGCCGTCGATGCCATTGGACGACAAGTCCAGCGATTGGAGGTTCGGCAGCGTCGGCAGCATGAGCGTCAGGGCCCTGACCCCCGCCGAGTCCAGAAACATCCGGGAGAGGGCCAAAGAACGGAACCCCGGATGGGCGTGCAACGCATAGAATGGGAATTCTGTGTGGGCGCGCATCACGTTTACCAAGCGCACCTCCTTGAGGTGGGACCCCTGCTCGAACAAGAGGAGCACGGGATCGACGGGTGCCTCCGACAAGTATTCGACAAACGACAGCCGCACCGAGTGCAATGTCTTGACACGACACAGCCCCTCCACCAAATGACAAAAGTCGGCCCCTTGGGAAAAGGTGATGTAATGGAAATGGACCCGTGCAAGGGTGTGCTTCCCCCACGAAAGCCACGAGGTGAGGTACGCAGCGTCCAGGGATGGGCCTCGTTCGTCAAAGACATAGTGGGAAAGTTCCAATGCCGTGAGGTTGGGGTTTGCCGTGCTCATGACGAGGCCTAGCTCCACCGTGCTGCTGCGAAAATTGTCCTCTCCATAGAGACAAATGCCATCGGCCCATGTCGCCTGCGCAAGCAGTGCGTCGACTACATTGTGTCCTTCGTCGATCACCGCCCGAGTGACGGACACGTGAGGAACTTCATGTGCCGCCCCGCACAGTCGAAGTTCGACCGCTTTATCCCTTGCGTGCCATAGCAAATTACAAAAAAAGATTTGGATAGACGCCGCCAGGCGCTGCCCGCAATTCGTAATGCCAGGTATTGACCGGAGGTGCAGGCGAAGGGTGGGCCGCCGCGACATTTCCATTGCGCGGCAAACCATGGAGTACAGTATGAAATCCCACGGCAAACTCCGAAAGAAGTGCAGGCCCGAAGAAGAGGTCCGGGGATCGGCCATGTTGCCGTGCCGGGATACCCACAGCGCCGCGGCATGCTCGCCGGCAATGGTAAGTATTTGTAAAATCAATTTCCGGGACAAGGTGTTGCCGTAATACAGCGGTGAAAACCGAAAGGCCACGGCCCCCGTGCTGCCGGGGACACGCGCCAAGATGAAATGCTCGTCGTATCGGGTACGCCAGTCGTTGGACGACACGGCTTTCCGATACGAGGTAGCATCCGAGACGCAGCCCATTGCGTGCACATGGCGGTAGATGGAACGGTTGGTTGTCACGAAGGACGCAATTTCAGACGGCCCTAGGCACGACAGTACTTCCGATAGGACTTCGTCGGGCAGAAGGTCCATCGTGGTTTTGATAAAATGCATTAAATTCTTTTGTTGAATCGGGACAATGCTTCGACGGCGAAATATTCCGGCGGAATGACGCCAGGATTCACAGACAATATCCCGTCCTTGTGCGTGGCGGCCTTGGCCAGCTCGTGCGAGTATTCGTAAATCTCCTGGCCTTCGTCCGATGGTTCGGCCTTGGCCGACAGGTGGCCATGGACCTGACTGTACACAAGGTCTCCCTCAGGGGTGGAGTAGAACTGAATCGCCCGTTTGAGCTTCTCCTCGACGCCCACGTCCTGGTCGCGGATGGTCAAGGCATAGTACAGGATCGCATCGTAGGCTTCTTCTCTGTCTACGTACTTCCGCCGAATCTTGTTCAAAAACTTGAGGTCTTTTGCGTGAATGTCCATGGTGCTTTGCTTCTTGGGCCAACAAAAAAGACACCTTTACACGGACGTAATGACGTGCTTGGTTTCGTACACGCCCGTCACCGGGTTCATGGCCTTGAAAACCAAACCGGACGACGCGGGGTCCACGGAGATCTGCCAGCGATTCCCAATCTCCACCACGCCGCCGAAAAAGGCGGCCTTCTCGGCCGTAAAAGACGCGGCTGTCACCATGTGCGAAGAGGTGTCGGCGAGTTTGATGCGACATTCGCCATTCCCGCTCGCACCCGGGGCAGTCCAAGACAAGGCCCCAAACACGGTCGGGATCGCCATGTCGCCCTCTGGCAAGTGCGCGGCGATCACAGAGTCCGTCGCGCCGGACGCAGAGGTGGCGATGGTTCCCACGCTCCGCAACCAGAGGTGGTCCGCATATTGGTGGCTCCGGTTCAAGCGAAATGTGTTGGCTTTGAAAGTAATGGGCAAAGTCGAGGCCATTGAAACAGACTTGATATATGTCAGTGTGTGTTACCTATAAGACAATACATTATTTCGTCTTCAGTTGGTACCGACATGACCGCGGGGGGTAGTAGCTTCGACGACTGCTCAACAATTCCCTCAACGACGACCTCGCCGGAGAACCGCTAAACATTTTGGCAAACCTGTGCCTCAGGTAAAGGCCGACAACCGCCAGCAAAGCCACTGCAATCGTACTCACAAACATCCATCCTCGCTTCGATTTCCCGTACGGCTCCATTTTCGAAAGCTCGTCTTCCGCACTCAATGGGGCACTCCCCACTTGAGGCGTCTTGGTCTGGCAGTCGATGATGAAATATAGAACCACAATGGCCACGATTCCTCCCACCACTTTGGCAAGCAAGAGCCATTTCTCCGCCGCCTTGGGTGGAGTTGGTGGAGGGGGCGGCTGCAATTTGTTCTGCAAATACTCGGACGCCTGCTTCGTGAAACCGGGCATATTGAACGTATTGTCAACGGTTTCGGAGACCGCGGGGATATTGGCGAACGCAGACACCGCCGAAGAAGTCATATTCTTTGCCGTATTCATGGAATTATGGATGTGTAATCTTTGATTGATGTCCAATATTTTTATTCTTTCCTACGAGAGATGATGTGTTACGTGTCACGAGATGATCCTGGGCTCAAGATTTATGACTTCCACGCGGTGGTGGGGTGTCTGAAACTGCAAACGGATGGAGAGTGGGGAGGGGATCCTCGGGGCGAGCGATCGGAGAGAATCTGAACTTGAGCTCGAACTACGAGGCGGCGTGGGCATGTCGTCCTCCAACGTATCCATGAGTGCCATAATGTCCGACATGAGCACCACGCGCATGATGTGTTTCCGCAATTGATATCCGGACTGCGAATGGCGATGAAAGTCGCCGCAAGGACCTTCCAATCCTTTGACGCGATCCGTGACATTGCACGACAGTTGACGCGTCGATGCCCCGTCGTACCGCAACGTCAGCATGGCACTCGACACTGCACCGGCCTCTGTCGCCGCGGCCCTTGCAGACAGCGTGCACTTGGGCGGGTAGCATATACGGTCGGACACGGCGTAAATCGGGTACAAATAACGGTATACTTTCGACACCAGGTCCGTTTTCCTACGCAACGGACTGCGGGTGTACTGAATGTCCAGGTAACACAAGGGAGATTTTTGAACCCGAGGGTCGGGCACCGTCGGCATGCTCACGTGGCTGGCCAACGCGTCCTTGAGGTCCTTGGTCTTGGCGAGGCTGAGGAGACGGGGCAGTACGGAAAGCGTTCGTCCAACGGTGCATTCTGGAAGCATCCGCATTTCGCGCGTCACGTCAATCTTAGTAAGCCCACCTTGCGACGTCACATCGTTCAGTACCACGATTTGGGCCGATTGCAACACAAACGAGTACAGCCACCAGCTATTGACGTAAGAAACGACGACAGAACCAATAATGGTAAGCGTCCACACAAATGTAACGAGAGAGAGGAGAAACATGGATTTGATGGTACGTCGACAAAATGTTACCACGAGCATCGCACGCATTTCCAGGCCTCGTCCCGCCGAAGCAGAGAAAGTCGCCAAAAATATCTTTCGCTACATGTAACCACCACCATGAGCTTCCGTCAACAAAACAAAAGCAACCTCGGATTCAATTCCGCCGGCCGTCGACTCGAAAGGTTCAATGCCGTCGCGGCGGCCAACTACGTGCCCCCCCTTCCCGTCTACCCTGTGGCGTACGTAACGGTGGAACCGCCATCCACGATATTGGGAGTCACGCCAAACTGGAATTTCCAGGAACTGTCAGAGGCGGACGGTGTAAGCTTGCTAAATTTGCTATACAAAAGCCGTCAAGTGCACACCTTCCTGTCGACATGAGGCTACCGCCGTGCTACCGCCGTGCTACCGCCGACCTACAACTGACGCCAGCATGGTGTTGCCCAGCGACGCCTTCATTCCCTCTTTGATTTTGCCATGACTCTCTTCGTCGAAATAAGACATGGCTGCGTTGACCGCGCCGAGAAGCACGCTGATTTTGGCAATACGAAACCAGGTCTTTTTGGTATGCATGGGCTTGTCGGTGACGCTAAAAATTACCACAATCAGGGCAAAGCCCTCCAGGGTTTCTTTCAAAAATTCCTTGGCCGCTTGCTGTAAGCGAATCTGTGTTGCAATGTCCATGCTATTTCCTCTATGGCAACTATATATTTTTCAAGATTAAGGACTTTCTGAAAATTATTTGTCGTTCATGAAGCAAACCATCGGTGAGTTTACGAGTGGGTGGACGGGCGCCTCCGGACAAGTGTTCCGTCAGGACAAACATATTGACTTTTTTGCTCGGTACCTCTTCCAAAGACAATACTGATGCCCGTCGCGTTTCTCACAATTCATGCTTGCCTTTTTTTGCTTCGCGTTTCTCACAATTATGACTGCCTTTTGACAC
>Ga0209491_10008435_pt1 | contig 13084 bp, 16 predicted proteins | sample BON02_FD_187213 | JGI IMG/M metagenome (GOLD analysis project Ga0209491, IMG submission 187213) | Freshwater microbial communities from Lake Bonney liftoff mats and glacier meltwater in Antarctica - BON-02 (SPAdes) (version 2) | ecosystem: Environmental > Aquatic > Freshwater > Ice > Glacier... | reverse complement strand
CCTGCACGTAAAAAGCAGCAGTTCAAAAGACGAAGAAAAAGTACTGATCAAAAAACACGTAAACCTGCGTGGCCAAATCCACACCCTCGGCCACGTCACCAGCGAAGAACGCGCCTGGCTGCTCTCCAACGCCAAGGCAGTCCTCTACCCCAGCAGCGCTGAAGGTTTCGGTTTCGTTCCGTATGAGGCCGCGACGCTGAACACCCCGTCAACATTCGCAGCGTTTGGACCACTCAAAGAAATCTCGCGGCTCACGACCCTGCCAACGGATTGGGATGTTCAACAATTCGCTCAAGACCTTGGACAACTTCTTGCAAGTGAAGCAACAGCTCAAGAGCGAGTAGATCAACTCAACGAAACAATCAGTGGACTCACCTGGGAAGTGTTCGCCAATCAACTCACCGACTTTTTCGCCAAAGTCGCCGAGCTCCCCACCGTTACAACAGCAACCCTTGGATCAGCTTCAACCGCGGAAGCTGCAGCCCTTGCTCAAATGCTCAGCAGTAAGTCTTGGAAACTTACGGCTCCCCTCCGCAAGTTCACCGGGAAATAATTATGCAAACACGTGGGCGCAATCTGCAATGGAGCTTGGCGGCTTTAACCTGGCTAATAGTTCTCGCGATACTGGGAATGATTTTGCTTGCGGGGAGTCAAGGCGAAGGCGGGATTGAGAACTCAGACTCGGGCGGCAACACCGCAGCACTTGTACTAGCAGCGATCGCGATCCTTCCCCTCTTTTTTCGTCGCATTAACTTTTATTCCAGTAAATGGGTTGCGATAGGGATAGGTGTAGCCAGTGGCGTTCTCGGAATTCTCATGTCGGCGTTGGCGCTCCTCGGACCACAGACGCTCGCGTGGTCGATCTACGGTGGTTTGAATGTACTCCGGGCCCCAGGATCCTTCAATGACTTGGCCTGGCTTTTCCGGTGGGCGGAGTGTGACGGGTGCGATGCAGAATTCCCACTCTACGGAAGAACATTTCTTTGGGTTAATCAGCTGACTTTTGGGCAGGTAAGTGAAAGCTGGGCGATCCCGATCGGTTTCGTTTTAATAATCGCACTGAGTTTTGCCCTGTACTGGCTTGCTAAGAGCAGCCTTAGCGGAGCGCTCCCACTCTTCGTATTAGCGAGTGTGAGTAGTGCTTGGTTGTTATTACTAGATCGAGCAAATGTTGACTCCGTCATTTTCTTACTTCCATTAGTCGCAGTGCTGATCATGCAGAGGTACCCGAAACTCATTTGGTGGGTCCTGTTGGCCACGTTGATCTGGTACATGGGAACTTGGAAGTTCTACCCATTCGCGCTCGGGCTGATTCTCTTACCAGTTTTGAAGCTCAAAGGTGGATGGGCAGTCATAGGTGGCTTCGGGGTGGCGACAACAGCCTTCGTCGCAAGCGAGTGGAATTCTGTAGGAGAAGGGCTGCAAAACAATTTGAAAAACTTGTATATCGAAGACTTCCCTGCATTCGGACGAATCCCCATTGTCGCCCGGATGGGTGGTGATTCTGATTGGACATCAATCTGGAGCTTGCAAAGCCTGTTGATCATTTTGTTGTCGGTAATTGCCTTTGCTTGGGGCGTGCGATTCGCAACTCAGTTGGGCACGCGCGATTTGCCAAAAGGTTTGCTAGCCGTTGCTGGATCAGTAATGTTTCTGTCGAATATTTTGATAAGTGGTTTCGGCTTTGCTTACAAGGGCCCATTCCTGCTATTAGCTGTTCCACTTCTTGCACTTGGTCTTGCCTCGAAAAACAGATTTGTTCTGTACACCGCGATTGTGTCAATGCTTCTTATTGCGCTTTCCATCATGTTGAGCTATAGCATTTTGTTAACCAGCCTTGCATCAATTCTTGTTGCTTCACTTGCTGCCGGAATGGGTGTTACCGCCTGTCTCGAGCACGTAAAGGGAGTTTTAGCCTCTCGGTCTCGGCAGTCGACAGCTGTTTAGGTATAAATTTTGGAATTTAACAATGCTAATAACTGAGAAATTAACTGGTGAAGATTGTGGCCTCACGGTGCCACGGCCATTCAAATTCGGTGTCAACGTTTCCTTCAACATGCACGAGTAACCGCAAATTTCCACCAACGGCAGGTGAGTTTACGCGGACAACATTTGCGTGTGTAGCGATACTTAAACTCAGGAGTAATGACAGTGCATGTGGCACGTAGCCGATCGGTCGCCCATTTGCCACGATAAGAATCGCACTTGAGTCCGCTTCGTTGTTCGGTTCAGGAACTAGTTTGAGTGGACTACCCACATGCAGCCCCGAAAGGACTTCTTCAAATTCTTGTTGGTACCTGACTCCATGGACAAAAAACTTAAGGTCAATGACACCAGTGGAGAGATCAATTAATTCGGTCAGGCGGATTGAGTCAACGGGGCGCACTCCCTCAGATCTGCTCAAAATATCAAGGTCTGAAGCGGTTTGAGTCAGGCCAAGGGACTCCAATTTTGCATCCTTATCAACCCGATGAGCACCAATGATTCTTTCGGCAAAAACAGGGTAGAGCCGAGGCGAAACAAATGGTGATTTATCCAAGGTCAAACCACCTAGTGCTTGTGGATTTTCTCCTGCGAGAAACTCTTCGAGGTATTCAAAAATAAACCCGTCAGTCTGGGCGCAAAGAATTCCTACCGGCTTGAATGCACGCGATTCCGCGTCTTGTCGGCTAACCAAGAAGTTTCTTCCGTGAGAATTGCTCTCGCTCGCGGCTGAGCCTATATCAATAGATTCATGTTGAGCAGTCATTAAGCAACCTCCTCCTGTTGATCACCATAAGTTCGAATGCAAATGTACGTTCCCCCTCTGACATCTGCGGAACCTTCATCAGGATACCTTGTAAATCTTCAAGGGTTAGGGAGTGGACCTTCTCAATCCAGTGTTCCCTTGAATTGGCCGAGATTCGATCCAGTCCATCCAGAGCCAGCCCCGCCAACGTGGTTCCCTTGCCACCTTCGAATTTAGTCGGCTTCCCCTTGGCAGCGAATCTATCGATCCCTAGGCCCAACCACTTTTCCCGATTTGATTCGAGAAGGTCAAATGCTAGTGAGTTACCGTGATCCCACGACGGTGCTAAACGTCGCCCTTCTGGTCCGATAAGAACACCCCAGTTTTCTACATGCCGATCCCCGCTCGCCGTTAAGGCATCCAGTACGAGGAAGCCGACAAAGGTATCGAAACCGTTTAACCACTGAGGTTTGGTTCCTGTCGGGGCCTGCGTTCCAGTCAAGATTTCTTGGATTACTCCTAAATTGTGGAATCGTCGTTTCTTATCCCGTGCATCGAAGTCGAGAAACATCTCGCTGATCAGTTGGCTTCCGCTTAACAGGTGGGTTTCAGGACTGGCCATGTTCTTAGAAATCGACCCAAATCGAGAGCTGGAAGTGGCTAGGTGGGTCGGCGCGCATGGAACGCCAAGGAGGGTCCCAACTTCATAAACTATTTTTTCGGCCCAAGCCTTTCCGTGGAGATTGTTAGATCCGTTGCCGCTTTCTTTGAACAACCATGGCTGAGCAGAGCCAGGATCACGGAACCACTCCGGCGTGTTTGTTCCGGAGTCCTCAATTCCTTCTTGAACCCATCCGCTGATATCCACAATTGGATAGGGCTCTACTCCAGAACTCGTGACCATGGTCCGAGACTAAAGGGCTTTGGCCTAGTTATTTGGCCTAGTTATATGAGCGAGCCTTGACACCACTTCAACTTCCCTGCCGAAACCGACTGTCTTGGGTACTTGAAATAGATGACAAAAGCCGTCAAGAGTGGAATCTTCCCTTCACCACGAGATAGGGATTTCACAGTCACCGACTACAAGCGAGAAATGATTTGCTGAGCGTTGTCAACGAGTCGAGGAAGTGTTTGCTCAGCAATTTTGTCAATCCCCTCAGCATCCGGCACTTCATTAATCGCACGAATAAATGATTCAGGAAAAGCTTGAGCCATTCCGTTAACCCGACTAAGGAATATATCTGAATCAATTCGAAGCACTGCGGCAGCCTTATCCCACTGCTGCCGAAAGACTCTCGAGATTTGACGCTCCCCGCCAATCGAGAGTGCAATTTTTCGATCAACGTTTTCGGATTCGTACGCAAGACCGGTGGCAAGATCAAAAAGGGGTGCAATTGTTGAGCCCCCACCTGTGCGCAACAGACCAACATTTTTCGAGTGGCCATCTGGTGCGCCGGCTACAGCGTTGATGATTAAGAAATCAGCTAATCCAAGTCGGTCTCCCTGCAGTGAAACAGAATCCCGCGTTATTAGCTGTGCCATGTCTTGCAGACCGGGCCCTTTTGAGGCTTCGTATTTGAACTCTGGCAATCTACCTAGGGCTTGTGTGAAGTCCTCTTGATGAATCCGAAGAACTTCATTTCCTGCAATAACATTGCGGTCGAAACGTGTAATCACGATTGCCCATTGATCTTCAAATCGATGGTATTCGGTGGGCGCGACATCAATGTTGAGAAAAGATGCGGCTCGCATAGTCAAGTGCTCAACAAGTGCTTGATGCTTGAGACTGTTCACTCCTGGTTTGAGAATGTGAGTGGTTGCGCCAGATCCATGAGCTTCAAGCCATTGACCATCGAGGTATGTCAGTGCGATTTTCTCCTGTTGACCGCCGAGTGACCAATGCTCTTCTCTCATGGTCCAAGATGCGGCTTGGGTACCCAATTCGCGCAATCGAGCAGCAATCCCACTTTCGCCGATTGATACGTAATCATGCGAACGAGCAGCCAATGCATCGAGTTGTTCAGGGTGACAAAATTGAACCGCACCAGGACAGTCCCAGCCCATGGCACCAAGTAGCCCGAAAGAGTCGTTCGGAGTAACTCCGAATTCACGGGCCCAACGAGCCCGCATCTCTGAATTTTCCGGCAGTAGTCCGCGCAAGTAGGGAAGGACTCGAGAAGGAACAAACGTCGCGCGTTGAATGGGGAGTCGTGCGGATAGCGCTATTTCGCCGCTCGTGGCGTAGTCCTCCGTGTAGGTAAAAGCCGGATCTCCGCCAGCAATCTCCTGGGTGAGTTCACCTACAACATTTCCATGCAGCAGAACCGCCAAGGTTTCGTCAGACATCGGCCTTCCCACCCAACCAAGCTTGCTTCCTCGCCTTGGCGGCGTCTAGCAGGTTGCTGGGCAAATTGCGCGATTCTGATGTTTCGGCTCCGCCCTGTGTCAAAGACAGCTTCAAGCCGAGTGCGTTTAACAGCCGAAGTAATGGCTCTAGCTCGGCTCCACGGTGACCTGCCTCTACTCGTGCTAGCCAAGAGCGTGATACCTGTGCCCGCTCTGCCAGTTGGTTCTGGCTTAAGCCGAGTGCTTGGCGAGAGTCTTTTACCGTTGCTCCAAGTTTGCTCCAATGAGTAATCTGGGTTGACGACACTAATTCCTCCTGTCTTTGAACGAGGACATCTTAGCATTGTCCTTGTTCAAAGACAACAAAGGAATGTCTTTGAACGACTACATCCGCCAAGCAATCGAGAACGAGACTAAGAATTTCCACAACATGACCAAAAGGCGCTCAGTTCCACCAATCGGGCGTGGTGGCAGGTGAGCTTTCCGCAAGGGGTCGGGGCCTCTGTGGCCTTAACTATAGAAGTTGATTCACAGCAACCTGAACTGATATCTCGGATCTTGACCGACCTAAAGCCCCAACAACTCCGCCTGCCGGTTGAACGTCGGCACCTGCGCTCGGACTTCCTTAAAAGACCCTCGCCCAGTAATCCGCCAGCCGCCCAATGAATCACTTGATCACAGTGCCGCACGGTTGCGAGCCGGTGGGCAATCACTATCGAGGTGACATCTCCTGCGAGGGAGTCCAAAGTCTCAGTAATGATCCGCTCGGTTTCAGTATCCAATGCCGAAGTCGCCTCATCCAGTACCAGTAACTTGGGCCGGCTGTCGAGGGCGCGGGCGATGCCCAGGCGTTGGCGTTGACCACCGGATAACGCCAGCACCATTCTCCCCAACCACGGTGTCGATCACGTCGCGTGATTCTTGCAGGAAGGTGGAGAGTTGAGCCGGCTCGAGCGCTTCCCAAACTAGGGAATTATTGATGAACTCCAGGGAAATCCCCAATGCAACATTCTCGAGAACCGTTCCGGGCAGAGCCAACGAACCATCGATATCTGATTCGCAACCTGGAAAAGAATTTACTCCGGCAAAATCCAATCTGTCGCATGGCTAAACGTGAGCACTAGTTAAGGGATTTTGGTTGTCCTTCTTTGTGCTGACACGACGGTACGAGTCCCCGCCACCGTGAATCACTAAATACTTCATTAGCGTCACAGCGTCAACTTCGGCCATCTATATTTTCGAGTCATGAATCCAATAAATGAATACCTGAGTTGGACATACGCGCTTGCGATCCACAGAGCCCAGGATCGGTTTGCCATGATTAAAAAGGCTCATGAAAGTCCAGAAGCGAATGCCGAAATGGTGTACCCCTATGTTGTTGAAGGTCAGGGAAAGATCCTTGCTGGGCTGTGTTCACCAAGTGGCAGGGATTACACACAGATTAGAGCAGAAAGCGAGAACGGCCAGCATGAAGTTGCTGCGCGATGGGTAAGGAACAAAGCAGCCCATTGCCTTGCAAGACCACTGCAAAACAAAGCAGGAAAGCTGGGTGAGGCTTTGGGGACCGGTGAAGCGACAATAAATCCTGGATTGCGGTGGATGGATACCGAGCAAGTCTTCGCGAGTGCGATCGATGCTGACTCTAGAAAAGTTCGTCAGGACCAATACGAACAATGGTTTTCAGGAAGACTCGTTTACCCAACGCTAGTGGCATGCGTGCGTTGGAACTCCTAAGTCCGCTACAACTACCGAGGAGCTGATTATGCTCAAAATTGGTTCAGGCACCAAAGCTAGGGAGCCACAGCAACCTGGGGAAGCGAGTCAGCAATTGCTCGAAGAATTTGTGGAACGCTCTGAAAATAGCGAGAGTGAGTTCGTTTCACGCTTTCTAGAGAATCACTGCTAAGCACGACCACTTCTTCGTCTACTGAACAGTGCGCCTCGTAATCCAAGCGGGCCGCAATCGCTAAGGAGGGATCGAAAAATTCCCGAACGTCTACTTTGCCGCTCAGCCGGTTGTAAATGATTAAGAATGATTTCATTCTTCCTCCTCCTGTAACAATAAGCCTAGAGTATTTCTTCGGCCTCGCGGGCAAGGTTTTTGAGATCCTGAAGTAATGCAGCGAGCCAATCGCCTTTTTTCGCCTCCAACTGCCCCTGCAAGTCAGCTAACTGAATTGCTGCTGATCTCAGATTCATTTGTCTGACGAGATCCGGGCGTGAAAGTCCCCTAGCACTCTTAGACCCACGCAGTTCCTGTAAATCGCGGAATTGCAGGTTGTCGGTCGACTTCTCGTATTCAGCAATACCACTCAAAGAAAGCTTTTGAAGGTTTTTAACCAATTTTTCTCGGTGGACTAACACGCCTTGAGAGTCTGGGCTGGGCCCGGCACCGTAGCGGATTAGCCGCCCCCCACTCGTCTGCGAGCCTTTCATACAAGTCGGCCCACTTACTCTGCAAATTGGTTCGAACCTGCACTTCAGTGAATGATCCGTCAACGTTAAGAATTACGTGGACGGCTCGGTAGCCCGATCTCGGGTCCTGGCGACGATCGATAATTTTCCTCACCGAATCGCCAAAACCTAGAGCGATCGATGCAACGAGTTTGTCTTGTGAGGATAGGTCAAAGTCGCCCACGACTCGAATCCCAATTAAGTCATGCATGGTAGGTAGTTGAATACTCGGAGTTCGAATTAGTTTTTCTCTAAGGGTGGTAGTGGTTTTTAGCCGAGGGACAATGACGACTTCGGGTCCCACCAAATGCCGCAGGTTCTTTTCGATCTTTCCAAGCAACTCATTCTGACTGGACAGGTACTAGCTAAACAGGTTCCAATCCTCGCTTTGAGGGGTGAGTTTGCCAGCTCGTAGCGCGCGTCCGAGTTTCTCGATCCGTTTCTTGGAGATTTCCTCGGCCATCACCACGAAGTACTTTGATCCACTGACATCGGCTCCCAGCCGTTAAGTCACCGCTCACCAACACAACCCGCCGGTTGATTCCGACTAGTCTCACCTGGCACGCCTCAAGCCCAGACGAGGTGAACTGAATCAAGTCCTGGTTGGGAAGCCCGGTCCCAACTCCCCTCCAGTCTCACCGTGACCCGTAAAGAATCCTCCAGTCTTCGTTTTGTCCACTCTGGGTGAGAACTTCGGTCATGTGATCGCTGAGGCGCTCTGGGTAGGTTGCCCGGTTTTCGTGACAGCGGCTGCCCTTTGGACCGAATTGTTCCTCAGTGGCGAAGAGAAGAATAATTATTTCCAATGAAACTTGCCGCAACCAAACCAGTAAGCCTCGCATCCTTGACTCACACGAATCACTGGAAGCTGGGGTGTTGCACCCTCAGGGGTCACACCCCAACTAACGCTAAAGCCCCAACAACTCCGCCTGCCGATTAAACTCCGGCACCTGTGCCCGCACTTCCTCAAAAGTCCCCCGCCCAGTGATCCGCCCTGCGGAGAGGTTAATGACTTGATCACAGTGCCGGAGGGTTGCTTCATCCAGCACCAGTAACTGAACACCATTCTCCCCAACCTCGGTATCGATCCCATCCCGCGCGAGTGGTCTCCGCCCCCGGGAATTATTGATGAACTCCGGCGGGATCCCTAGCGCCACATTCTCCCGCACCGTCCCGGTCAACAGCCAGCCATTACCTCTCCCCCATTAACAAGAACAGAATGCCTTAACGGTCTGACAAACCTCGACAGCGAACGAATAAAAGCAGATTTATCGATGAACTCCGGAACGGTCAACAAGCAATCCAAACCTTCAAACCGGATTGATGTCAACCCAAACCGCTTGTATACGCGCAGAAAAGTACCCACAAAGATTGCGGGACTGCGTTGAATGGTTTTTGTGGTGGCACGATGGCGAGGGGTCCTGCCATTATGGCTTGCCGGGAGCTGCGTACATCAAACTTCAGAGTATTCAGCGTCCATAGCAGTCTGACGTGTTAGGTGCAGAAAAAAGAAAAGCGGGCCTTGGACCTCAATCGCTCGAAAGCGCAGTCCAATCCCGTCATGGCAGAGACTACATCATGGATGTGATCCAGGCAATGGGCCGTTCCTCTGTTCCCGATTCGGCGGTACTAACCACGCTTGGTCGAAGTCGCTAACTGGCAAACGATCTCCCAGTTCCCTGGCCACGTAGCTAGCCAGTCTTCGCTTTGCTGTTGGTCGCAACTGCCGGCGAGAACGCGACGACCTAAATGGATACACGATGGCTCCCGTGAGGACGTCTGCTACTTGCATGAGGTCATGGGACTCGGAGCTCACTCTCACAGCGCCAGCTACGACATTTCCGCCGAGCTGAGAATTCACGCACCAGCGAACATCTTCTTCAAATCGCACGGAGTCAGGTGTTGAGTATTCGTCAGCCAAGACAACAGCTTGTGCGTCTGGGGACATACTCGCCGCGATGCTTTGTGCTGCGATCCGTTCGTAGGCAAGATACCGGTCCCCGCATGCAGCGGAAACGTCGAAATTCGAGCGATCAGCCAGAGTTAAACAGAATGACCAACCACAATGTTCGCGAAGCAGGTCAATCAGCGCTTTATAGTGGCCAAGTTCTCTTTCGCTCATTCCACTGAAATGCCATTCACCGTTCCACTCATTTCGCTGCCGAAATTTGCGAACAAAGGTGGGCAAATCGCTGCTTTCGCGAATGGTGAGAACTCCGACGGCAAAGAAGTTGTCCTGGGCGACTACGCCGGTCTCATCAAGGAAACAAATTCGAGCAGATGTCCCAACCTCGGGCAGGTTCATGGCAACAACCGCCGCCTCAACACACTCACGATTACCTCCGATCGATCAATGATTTCAATGTAGAGCCGGGGTCTGACATCACGTTCAGAACAGTGAAGGCTTAGCCGGCTAAGTTCCCCCGAGTTAGCGGAAATTTAAAACTAGACCAGAAGGCACCACTCAAGCGAGAAATAGGTCATCTGGGCCGGATCGAAGAATCGTCGATGAGAGAGGTGCCTCATTGATCACGGATCCGACGACAACTATCGCGGTCTATGAGATCGGAAACCTGGGCAAATCTGGGATACCGTCAAAATCCTTGCCGTTCGTGATTAATGGCAGATTGTGGGTGAGCGAAGTTGCGGCTCCCCACCTGTCCGCCGTTTGCGCTGAAATATCAAGTAGTAATTCTTTTTAAGGGGCCGGGTTAAATAGGACAGAACACACGTGTCAGTGAGGTGAGGCTCAACTTTTGGATTGAACGCACTCGTCATAGCCGCGATAAGAATTTATGGCTTTCCTGTTCCGTCACGCCAGAAATACCAGCACGAATAACTCCACCAGTGTGAATAGGCACGAACGGTTCAGGCGCTCTCTAAGCGGAAGGCACTTCCAAAGATTCAATCTTTGGATCGGAGATCTGGACAAGTTTGTCCCCAGAAAACTCAGCTTGACCAACAACCGCAACTAATGTCCCCACAAGGGGACCAAACTGTTCTGGGTCGGCCACTTCAGAGAGAGTGATGTCGTTGCCAGCGGTATCAGTGATGCGAAACGTATTGGTTCGTAGGTCGACACGATTAAGAGTGCCACTCACGACCACCCGGCGAAGAACACTTTCCGTTGGAATGTCCCAAACTTCACTGTTCAAATCGCTGATGACTGCCTCAAACTTTCGCGTGCTAGTGGCGGCGTATTGCCAGCAATCCCAGCGATGATTGCCTCAAATCGTTCAGATATCTGGGTGTCTGAAGCCCCCGGCAGATCCAGCACCGTGTAACCACTTGCCAGGCCGGTGATCATTATCTGACTGGCATCAGAGCGTTGTTGCGGTGTTCGACCACGAGCACTTGCCCCGGCAAGATCGCGGGTGATTCTTTGGGCGACTTCCTGCAACCCCTCAACCAGTCTTGCCAGGTCGCTCGCCAAGATTTGCCCAGAAGGCAAAGCAGGATCAGTGATTCGAAATGAAAACTTAGATTCAGTCATGTCTCTCACCTTCCTACCGGTTCACCGCTAATCTCGTTTGTACCATCCCAACAATATCGTTGAATCCACCGAAGACAACAACCAATTTCCACTCGGTGGAAAACCGCTCAACATTCAAGTAGACGACCCCTTGGATTGGAATCACATCAACCTGAACCGGGACTTGAGGCCTTTCCCGGAACTAAAGCCCCAACAACTCCGCCTGCCGATTGAACTCCGGCACCTGCGTCCGCACCTGCTCAAAAGTCCCTCGCCCAGTGATCCGCCCCCTGTCAAGTGAATCACCTGATCGCAGCGCCTCACAGTTGCAAGCCGGTGTGCAATCACAATCAGAGTGACATCCCCTGCAAGGGAATCCAGCGTCTCAGTGATGATGCGCTCAGTTTCGGCATCCAACGCCGAGGTGGCTTCATCTAGGACCAGTAATTTGGGCCGACTGTAGAGGGTGCGGGCTATGCCTAGGCGTTGGCGTTGACCACCGAATAACTGAACAACGTTCTTCACAACAACGGTATCGATCCCGTCCCGCGCGAGTGGTCTCCACACTAAGGAAATATCGATGAACTCCGGCGGAATCCCCAATGCCACATTCTCGCAAGCGGTGCAGGTCATCATGTTTCAATTGCCCGTCGCCCCACGAGTCACGATTTAGTTCCCTCTCTGGAAGTAAGATAAAGTTCAGAGTCTGAATTAATGTAGAAAGGTTTTTAGTGAATCTGCGACAAAGCATCAAGGCTGCGCTCGCCCTAATTAGTCGCAGGGATAGACGAATTCTCATTCTGCTGATCGGAATTCAAGCGTCACTTGCTTTTCTGGACCTCATCGCTATCGCACTTCTCGGTATCGTCGTTGCTCTGTCTGCTTCAGCCCTTACCGGCGCCACACCAGCCGTAGTCTCAATGGTGCTCGACAGAGTTGGACTTTCAAATTCAGACCCGCTCACATTGTCGCTAGCGCTGGCTGCGGTCGCGGCAGTTCTTCTCGTTACAAAAAGCATAATTAGTTTTCTGCTAACAAGGCGTACCTTGCGATTTCTCGCAAACCGTCAAGCAATGGTTTCAGGAAAAATGGCGGCCGACCTCCTCGCACGACCGTTACTGTTTATTCAACGCAGGTCGAGCCAAGAGACGGCCTACGCCCTGACCTCCGGCGTCAACGCGACGATTCTGGGTGTTATCGGAAACGCTGTAATGATCGCCACCGAGTTGGCACTGGTTGTCGTCCTTATTGCGGGGCTCGCTGTGGTTGACCTTCTTGTGACGGTATTCACTATCATTTTTTTCGTACTCGTTGGATTAGTACTGCACAAAATCCTTGCCAATTGGGCGGGGAGGTTGGGTGCTCAGGTTTCCCAGGTTGAAGTGGCTAGTTACTCCTCGGTGCAGGAGGTCCTTCGCACATACCGCGAGGTTAGTGTTGTTGGCCGTCGGAGTATGTATGTTGATCGTTTTCGGGCCCTCCGTTGGCAAGCAGCCTCGGTCCAGGCCGACCTGCAGATTATGAGTCAGGTATCAAAATATGTATTCGAGATTGCCTTGGTGTTCGGCGGGGGCCTTCTTGCTATCTCGCAACTTCTGACTCGAGATGCAACAGCGGCACTGTCGGTTATCGTGGTTTTTCTCGCAGCTGCCTCAAGGATGATGCCCTCGCTTCTACGCATGCAGTCATCCTCCCTCAACATTCGATCATCCGCGGGAACGGCAGAATTCACGCTCTCCCTCGCCAGGGAACTTGAAGAGGAGAAGGGTGTGGGAGGAACGACCCTCATGCTTGATCCTGAAACTCGGCGACGAGTTGAATCGGGTCTAAAAGACGGCCACGCGAAGTTTGTTGCGCACGTTCAGTTAAAGGAAGTTGAATTGTCTTATCCGAATGCTTCTACACCGGCGATTTCTGACATCACACTCAATATCAATTCGGGCACTTCACTCGCCCTCGTCGGTTCTACCGGCGCTGGAAAATCAACTCTAGCTGACCTTATTCTCGGCGTTCTTGTCCCCGACACTGGCACGGTCACGATTGGTGGCGATGAGCCGTCAGTGGCGATCACCCAGTCGCCTGGT
>Ga0209491_10008434_pt1 | contig 13084 bp, 8 predicted proteins | sample BON02_FD_187213 | JGI IMG/M metagenome (GOLD analysis project Ga0209491, IMG submission 187213) | Freshwater microbial communities from Lake Bonney liftoff mats and glacier meltwater in Antarctica - BON-02 (SPAdes) (version 2) | ecosystem: Environmental > Aquatic > Freshwater > Ice > Glacier... | reverse complement strand
GGGGGGGGGGGGGGGCGAGCGTGGGCGCGGCGGCCACACAGACACGCGCGAGCTACGGCGGCGGGCGGCGGGCGGGCGGGCGGCGACGGCGGCGGCGACGGGGTCTGCTCGCCGCCGACGGCGGGGCGGCGCCGCGACGGCAGCACAGGCTGGCGGCTCCCCCCCTCATCCAATGCAATCCGGCAAGCGGGCGGGCGAGGACGCTAGTGCGGCCCTGCGCATTGGCGCGCGGCGGCGGCGCGTTCTCGCGTCATCCACGGGGGGTGCTGGCGGGCCAAAGCGCTTGGGGGTCCCAAAAGATGAGAGGGGGGGAGAGAGAGCTACCAGGGGTAGAGTAGTGCCCCCCCCCCCCTCTCCCCCCCAAAACGCCTGCCCCCAATGTGGCCGGCCCAATGCGCGCGCGCGGCCGCGATCACGCGACCAATCGATGCGCCTCACCATTGCCAGGACCGCCGCGGGCGCCAGGACCAGCAACAGCGCTGCTGTCAGTCGCCTCGCCATCATTTTGGGTTTTTTTGGTTCTGCCTTGCAACCACTTTTCGTTGAGCGCGACGGGCGCGGGAAAGGACAAAAGAGGTTCTGACGGGGTGCTGGCGGGTCGCGGGTAAAGTAGTAGGCTCTTTCTAATTAGGCGATTGGAGGGTGCCGGGTTAGTTAGAGGGACCAGGTTAGTTTTTTGTGCGCCTTCCTTGAGCCGTGTGGTGTTGTGGTGCCTGTGATGACAGCAACAACCCGCCCCCCCCTCCAAGGAAACGATCGGGCGCGCGCTATGTAAGGAAGGGCCTGGACATGACATGCATCGAGCGTTTCGTCCTCGGTTGCGTCGTCGGGCGAAAGCGGCGGAGCGCACGGATTCGGAACGACCCCCAGATAACGACGTCGCCCGTTTTGCGGTCCCGTGTCCGTCTGCCTCGCCTGCGTTCTCGCTTCAAACGGAGAGCACGCGACCCCAACCTTGCACCATGGACAATGTAGGTGGCTGGCATCGAATCGAGCCGCGCGCGCCAGGCCGTCGTGTCGAGCAGGCGCGGCGCGCCGCGTTTTGGGTCAGCGTCGGACGCCTCAGGCCTCGACCTCCTTCTCCCTCTCAGGTCTGCCCTCCCCCTCCTTCCGACCGAGGCTCCCTTCAAGCCGTGCTCGACCCTTCACACGAACAATCCACTGTCCCCCCCGCATCGCCATACACCGAGCGCGACTACCCCAGCGTCATTCACACAGCCCGGACAGGTTGGAACCCCCTTGTTCGCCGTGTTTCGCGACCCCACCAAAAACAGAAGTTTCAACCAACTCTCTCGAGGCACACGAAATGAGGGGGCCGCGCGGCGTCGCGCTCGCGGCGCTCGCGCTCGCGGCGCTGTCCGCGATCGCCACGGTGGCGGTAAGTTGGACGCCGGCCGCATCTTTCGCCGCGCGCGCATTCGGCGTTGCCCGAGAAGGACGCTGAGGCTTGCGACGTCGCCGGCGGCGCGCGCGTCGTCGTCGCCGCCGCGGCGGTCGCGCGTCGCCGCCGCCGCCGAGGGAGGGGGCCTGCCGCTGCCTGATTTTTTGTTTTCTTCTCTCTTTTCGGAAGCGCGCAGTGAGGCGCGCGCGCAGTTGCTCCTCTCCCCAGGCGTGGCTGTGTGCCACACACATCCGCACTGCCACCTCGCGACCAATATGCCAAGCGGCGAGACAAGGAGACACACGCGGAGCAGAGCGCCGCCGCCCTCACCGCCGCGAGCGCGCCCCCCCCCCCGTCGCGCCAACTCCTCCCGACGACGACACCACCAACCAAACACAAAACACCACAGCGCGCCGAGGAGCAGGTCACGGCGGCCTACTTCTACCTCGTCTGCGACGCCGACGTCATCCTCCGGCCCAATAGCACCCAGGAGCTCGCCGCTGCCATCAAAAGCCTGCACGACGAGTCGGTCGAGACCGGCGTGCCGGTCAAAATTCGCGCCACGCGCGACGCCTTTCACTCGTCGGCCGCCTTCACCTGCCCGACGGCGGCGGCGGGCACCGAGCTGGCGGACCGGGCGTCGGTGCAGGGCGGGAAGCGGGTCAAGCGCGTGATGGCGCTGCTGGAGGGCATGGCGACGACGCTCGAGGCCTACCCGGAGAAGCACCAGCTGCGCCTGGGGGCGGGTGAGTTTTGTTTTTTTTGGTTTTGCGGGGGGGGGTCGCGCGTTTTGGTCCCGTCGTCGTCGTGTCGCGTCGCGTCGCGCCGTTTGGTTTCCGTCGTTTCACGGACAAACACCTGCGCGCGCCCCCGCCCCTCGCCCGCGCTCATCGCCCCTCCCTCTCCCTTATCCCTCACTCCCTCTCCCTCATCTCACTTTGAAACACCAAAACGAACATTAAATCACAACCCCCAAAAACGCGCTCGAAACACAAACAAACGCCCTCGAACAAAAAACAAACCAACACGACAAACCAAAAAGGCATGACCCTCAACGAGTACATGCAGGCGGCCACCGACAACGGCATGTCGGTGCAGGTCGGTTCCACGCCCGTGTACGGCAACCTAACTCTCGGCGGCATCCTGGCCACGTCGGCGCACGGCTCGGGCGACCGCACCATCTCGGCGCTTTGCGACACGGTCGCCGAGATCGTTTGGATCGACGGAAAGGGCGTGGTGCGCCGCTCGGCGCGCGACTCGGACGAGGGCCGCGCCATCTCCGGCGGCCTCGGCCTGACCGGAGTGGTGACTGAGCTCGTGCTGCAGCTCACGCCGCCCACGCACACGCAGCTGATCACGCGATACCTGTCCTCGGACGCCGACATGCTCGGCGACCTGGACGCCATGCTCAAGGTCTCTCCGCACATCCTGGTCTTCTGGCGGCCGGACCAGGGCCTCTACTCGGCCTACCTGGTCCGGCCTGTCGAGACCTCCGTGCCGACCGACGGCGACCCCTACATGACCCTGCTGCCCAACTTTCACGGGCGCGTCAGCCAGGCCAAGGCGTTCCAGTACTTCCAGGAGGACGTGTACAACGAGCTCTACCCGGCGCCCGAGATGCAGTATCAGTACTCGTGTCCCACGGTGGCTTACAACAGCGTGGTCAAGACGTGGGCGTCGAGCGCGGACGGCTCCCCTGTGCTCGACGTGGTCGGGCGGACCAACCGCATGCAGGTGTGCGAGTGCGGGCAGGACTGCCCCTGGAATAGCCCCGTGTACAACGGCACGGCCGAGGACGTCGAGCTCACCATGGAGTTCGAGCACCTCCCTCAGTGGCTGGACGACATGCGGCGGGTGATCGCCTTGGACCTCAAAGAGAACGGGGCGCAGCCGGGGCGGTGCATGGGCCCGGGGTACATCTGGCTGCGGTTCGGGCGCGGGACGGAGGACAACCTGGCCACGATGTCGGGCATGCGCCGGCCGGTGTTTGTGCAGTCGACGTGGCTCAAGTCGCGCTCGGCGCCCGAGTTCTCGCAGCGGTACGGGTGGGTGCTCGACCTGCTCGAGCTGGTCACGCTTTGCAAGTACAAAGGGCGCCCGCACTGGGGCAAGAACCACGACCGCACGTTCACCCACCCGGACTGCCCCGTGCGGGACTTGTTTCCCAAGTTTGACGCCGCGTTGGCTGCCGCCGCCAAGTACGACCCGCTCGGCATGTTTGAGCCGGCGCTCTTCACCAAAGTCAAGGAGGCCGCCAAGGGGCCGATGGCGCCGTTCCCGCGGTGCGCCAAGTCGCGCAAGTGCTTCTGCTCGGAGGACGTGCACTGCGAGGCCGGGCACGCGTGCGTGGCGTCGCTGGCGCTCCCGGAGTACAAGGTGTGCAAGCCGGACAAGGCGCTGAAGGCGGAGGTGATCAAATCTTTTTGATTTTGGTTTTTTCGGGCAGCGGCGCGCTGCGCGCCTATTGTCTCTCCCGCTCGTCCCGAGAGTGTGGGAAAGAAGTGGAAGCAAAAACGCAAAGAATAAACAATAACCAACGACCACACATGTAGGAGAACAATCCACTCGCCTCTTTGCTCTCTCACCCTCTGCGTGCGAGAGCGCCCCCCGCAGCATGGCGCGGGCGCGCGGCGCGCCCTCTCGTCCGCGGCAGCGAGACCACCCTGTCTCGATCGCCCTCCTCCTCCTGCCCGCGCTGGCGCTCGCCTGCCGCGGCGCGCGCGGGGAATCCGGTACTTTGGGGTCGACCACCCACGCATCAGCAATCGAGGGCGCGACGCTCTCGCGCTCGTGGGCGGGCGCGCGCGTCGCTGCTCAGGAGGAACTGGTCTCCAGGAGGAGAGCGACGGAAGCGCAGCAGCAGAAGCAGCAACAGCACCAACAACAGCACGCATGGACTGTCGGCGACGAGGCGCAGGGCGTGCGAGAGGTGGCGCCGTCGCCCTCATCAGGCGCAGCGGACGATGGAAGCGGCAAGGCGACGCTGCTGTCGGCGCGGCCGCCCGCGCGCGCCGTCGGCGGACGAGCGGGGGAGGGACAGGCGGGCGGCGCGCCGCGCCGTCCGAGCGACGTCAGCAGCAGCGGCGGCGGCGACAGCAGTGCCAGCGTCACGGGCCGCGAGGCCTCGCAGGGTAGGCTTCACGCGCTGCTTCTGGTCGCCAGCGTGGCGGCGGCCGCCGGCTTTTGGGCCGGGTGGGCGGTGCGAGGCGTCGGCGGCGGCGGCGGGGGGGCGGCGGCCGCCGCAGCAACAGCTGCAGAGGGCGGGCGACGACGCGCGGCGGCCGTCTCTCCTGCGGCTGCCCCTCCCGCCCCCCTGAGCAGCGGCAAAAGCAGCGACCTCGACGCCCCGGCGCCCTCTGTGCCGGACGTCGATGCTGCACGTTTGATGGCGGCAAAAGAGCAGCAACAGCGGCCGCAAAAGCCGTCGCCGCCTCCCTCTGAGGCCGACGCGACGTCGACAGCGGCGGCGCGCGAGGCGGCGGCGAGCAGCCAAACCGGCGCCGCGCGGCCGCCCCGCAAGGCCCGCCAAGAGCCGCCGGAAGAGGAGCGGGACGACGCCGGCGGCGAGGACGACTGCGCCAGCGCCCTCGTCATGGTCACGACACCGGCGGGCGTAGGCGGAGGCGAACGGCAGCCCCTCGAGGCCACCACGCTGCTAGCGGGGCCGTCTGCTCTGCCCCCAGCCGCCGCGGCCGCCGACTTGGGCTCGGCAGCGACAGCAGTGGCCATGCTCCCGCGGCCGCCGCCGCCGCTGTCGCCGCCGCCGCCGCCTGCCGCCGCCGCCTCCTCCTCCTTCTCCCCTCCCCCCGTCCCGCTGCAGCTGCACGTCTCCTTCGCCCTGCACTGTGGCGACGCCGAGCAGGCGCACGCCCTTTTAGCGGACGCTCTGCGCCGCCTCGCACGCCCCCTCGCCGCCCCCTCGGCCGCCTGCGCCGCCCTCGCCGAGCGCGCGACGGCCCTCTTGGAGCGCGGCGTCTTGGCCGCCGAGGCGCTGTTCGGGCGCCTGGCGGCCCTTGCGTCGGCGGCCGAGCGCCTGGCCCTGCGCGCCGAGGCGCGCGACGGCGCCGACGCGCGCGAGGGCAGGCGCGCCGCCTTGCTCGAGGCCGTGCGATTCGGCGAGGGCGTCGTGATTGCGGCCACGGCATGGGCGGCGCTCCGCGGTGGCCGGCTGTGGGCGGCGGCGGCCGCCTGCTCGGCGGCGGCGGAGGAGGAGCAGGCGGGGCGCGGCGCGCCGCCGCTGCTCGGCGGGGTCCGCGCCGCCGCGTCGGCGACCCGGTGGTGGCTGCGGCGCGCGCGCAGGCGCGCCGCCGGCGCGGCGGGCGGCTGGCTGCTCGGACCGCTGTCGCTGTCGCCGCCGCTGCCGCTGTCGGCCCCCTCCGCTTTTGCGGCGCCGCTACCCCTGCCGCCTTGGCTCGCGCGCCCGGCCTGCTACGCGCACCGGACGGCGATGTACGCGGCGGCGGCGTGGGTGCTGTACCAAGTCGCGCGCGGGGCCCTGCTGCCGCGCCTGTTTGGCGGCGGCGGCCTCTCCTCGTCCCCGGGCGCGTCATCGTCGTCGTCCGGCGGCGGCGCGAGGGGCGAGGGCCGCCGCCACAGCGCGAGCGCCTGGGCGGTCGACCTGCTCTTGCGGCGGGCGCTCGCGCAGGCCGCCGCGGGCGCCTACGTCGCGCACGGCCTGGGCGCATCGGCGGGCCTTTGGCTCGCGCTCTGGTGGGCGTGGTGCGCCGTTCAGGCGCTCGCGCTGTGGCGTCTGTCGGACGGGGCTGGTCGGGCGGCAAGAGGGGGAGGAGGAGGAGGGGCGGGAGGGGGCGCCGACGGCGGCGGCGGCGGCGGCGGCAAGAGGGGCGGCGGCGTCATGGCCGCCGCGCTCGACGTCGCCGTGCTGCTGGCCGTCGGCCTGGCCATGCCCCTAGCCGTGGGCGTGCTGCCCTTTTCTTCAGCGCCCGATTTGCTGTCGTCCGCGATGTTTGGAAACGATTTTGTCGTGTAGAGAGCGGAGCCACAACGTGTTCGAACAAAACAAACGATGCCGGTGATGTTTTGCCGTCCCGCACGCAACAGGAGGAGAGTGAACAAACGGTCGGCGGCGGCGGGCGCTCGCCGATTGGAATTGCGAGATCACCGCCGCCCCCTTGCCCGGACAAGAGTGTCGCGTGCCGGCGCTCCTCGATCTTGCACACCTTGATCGATCGACCCACCCACCCACCCACGCACACAGGCGCTCGGTCTCACACTGAAGAACCCCAACCGCGCGCCGCGCACCCAAAACAACTCGAGCCGCCAAGGATTCTCTCGCCTCGACCCAAAACAAGAACACCGAGAAGGATGTCGCTCGCGGTCCCCGACAACAGCGTGGGCCGCACCGTCGAGCTGGTCAGCGCCTTCTGCGGCCACCCACTCGGCGAGCCCCAGCGCGGCGCCGCCGCGCTCTCGGCGGCCGACGCCGGCGCCGACGGCGACGGCGGCGACGCGACCACGCTCGCCGCCGCGTGCGCGCTGCTCGCGTCGCGCTCCTGCCGGCCCGGCCTGCTCGGCGCCTCGCCCGAGGAGCAGGCGCGCGCGCGCGAGTGGCTCACCTGGTCCGCCGCCGAGCTCGCCGACGGCGCGCCCGCCCTGGACGACCGGTCGCTCGCCCTCGAGGCCCACCTGGCGCCGAGGACGTACCTCGCCGGCGGCCCGTCGCCGACCGTCGCCGACGTCGCCGCCCTCGGGCAGCTGCACCCTTATTTGCGGGCGATGCCGCCGGCGCAGGCGGGGCAGTACGCGTGCGTGCGGCGGTGGGCGGACCTGGTGCAGCACGTGGCGGGGGAGGCCGGGGGCGGGGCCTTGGACGCGCTGTTTGGGCGGCTGGCGCTGGTCGACCTGGCGGCAACGCCTTTCGTGCCGCCGGCCGCCGTCGTCGTGGCCGCGGCGGCTCCGGCGGCGGCGGCGGCGGGGGCGGGGCCGGCGGCTTTGGGCGCGGGGGCGGCGCCGGCGGCGGCGGCGGGATCTGGCAGCGTCAAGGGCAGCGGAAAAAAGACGGCGGTGGCGGCCGCAGTCGGGGCCGCCACTGCTGGCGCCGCCGCCGCGGTGGCCGGAACGGCAGCCACCGCCGCCAAGGGCGGCAAAAAGGGAGCAGAGGACGCCGCCGCCGCCGCGCCGCCGGCCGCCGACGCAGCTGCCGCCCCCGCCGCCGCCCCCGCCGCCGCCGCCGCCAAGAAAGAAAAGCCAAAGAAGGAGGCCAAGCCCGCCGCCCCCGCCGCCCCCAAGCCCGAGGACGACCCCCGCCCCGACCACCTCGACCTGCGCGTGGGCGTGGTCACCGAGGTGAGCCGCCACCCCAACGCCGACGCCCTGTACGTCGAGACGATCGATCTCGGCGAGGCCAGCGGCGCCCGGCAGATCATCTCGGGATTGGTCAAGTTTGTGCCGGAGGAAGGCATGCGGGGGCGACGGGTGGTGGTGGCGTGCAACCTGAAGGCGGCCAAGATGCGGGACGTCATGAGCTACGGCATGGTGAGTTTCTTTTCTTTCTGGCGTGGGGGGAGTGGTCGTCTTTTTGTTTGTGGACGAGGGGGCCGTTGGTCGGCGAGGGCGTTCCGGCCTCGCTCGCTCGCACGTCGCGGTCCGTCCGTCCGTCCGTGCCGCCGCCGCCCCTCCCTTTCTTGCGCATTTCGTTACCGCCGGGGATGATTAACTATTTGTCAGCGCGACGGCCCCCTCAAGGGGGGGCCGGGTGAGACGCACCAATATATTAAAGTTTGAGAATATCTGAGGCGACGCTTTACTTTGATTTGTGTTTTTTGTTTTTTTTGCAGCGCGCGCACCCGCCTTTTCCCAATCCACGACCTCGACGCCTACCTAATACCCTCATCCCCATTTCACTACACACACACACAAAAACGCCACCAACGCGCACCTCTCAACCCAACCAACCAACAGGTCATGTGCGCCTCGGACGCCGAGCACACCGCCGTCACGCCGCTGGACGTGCCGCCGGGCTGCAAGCCGGGCGACCGCGTGTGGTTCGGCCCGGCGTACGAGAGGGAGCCGCTCGCCGAGATCAACACGAAGAAGAGCAAGCTGCTCGAGCTGATCCTAAAGGACTGCGTGACGGACGCAGGTGAGCCCCTTGTCCCGCGTGTTGTTGTTGTTTTCTGGTGTTTTTTAGTCGGCCGTCTTGCGTTCTCGGGTCGCCGCCCGCACTGGGCCCCGCTCTCTTTTGCTCACCCTAGCCCGCCCCTCTTCCCCTTCCCCCCGCACGAAATAGACGGCAACCCCACGTTCAAGGGAGAGCGCGCCATCACGACGAGCGGGCCCGTGACGTCGACCATGCCCAACGCCCACGTCGGCTAAACGAAACGTGAGAAAACGCGCGCGCCGCATTCCCCGCTCGTGTCGCGCGCGCGCTTGCCGCCTCGTTTTTTTCTTTCGGTGGCGCTCTGCTGTCAAACCTCTGGTTGTAAAAATAAAGCGCCTGCTCCCTCCACGAATCTGATCGCCATACCAACATAACCGCAATCACTACGCGCGTCCCGCCCGCCCAACCGAAAGAGCACGCAAAGGAGCCCCAGTCTCCTTTTCCCCACCTCTCTTGCTAAAAAAAGGAACGAAGACGACGACGACAATGGCCCCTCCCGCCGCCGACGCCATGCCCGAGGGCCTCAAGTCCGCCGTGTACGCGTTCGCGTCCTTCGGAAGCAACGATTCGCGCGTCGACATGGACGGCAAGGTGCGATTTGGGGGGGCAAGGGGGCGTCGCGTTCGCAGACCACAAGAGGAACTCGCCGCCGCCGCCGCCGCCCTCCTCCTCGGTCAAATCACACTCGCTCACTCGGACCCCGCCCCAAAAAAAAGACTTGCCAAAAACCTCCTCTCTCATAACAAGCAAACCAACAGGGCTGGGCCAAGCTGTGCCGCGACTGCGACCTCCTCAAGCCCCCGGCCATGACCGCCACCGACGCCGACCTCATCTTCGCGCGCGTCAAGCCCAAGGGCGGCCGCCGCATCGGCTACGACGGCGCCGTCGCCGCGCTCGAGCTCGTCGCGCGCAAGCGCGGCGGCGGGTGCACGCTGCTCGAGCTGGCGCACCGCGTGGTGGCCGCGGGCGGCCCCGCCGTGGCCGAGGGCTGCGCCGTGGCCGAGGCCGTGCGCCTGCACGACGACAAGAGCGCGTACACGGGCGTCTACGCGCGCGGCGGGCCCACCAACGTCGACGCCAACCCGACGAGTCTCGCCAACGTGTGCGACCGCAGCGCGGCCAACGTGCGCGGCGTCAGCGCGACGATGGGCGTGGCGGCGTCCGCGGGCGCGGGCCTGCTGGTCGGGCCGAACGAGCCGGCGGCCGCGGCGGGCTCGTCCAAGCGCCTGCGGTCGGCGCCCACGGCGGCGGCGGCGGCGGGGACGTCGTCGCGCCGGGGCCTGATCGTGCCGGCGTCGACGGCCTCCGGCAAGGCGTTCAAGTGAGAAAGAGAGGGGGGAGAGAGAGAGCAGAGACAGAGGGGGGACAAAGGGCTGTGGCGCGCGCGCGCGTGAGACGGGGCACGCGCCGACTCCTCAGCTTGCCCTTCGACATGTAACACGACCCGGCCCGCCTTTTTCGCGGCAAAGACCCAACACTTTTGCGCCCCTGCCGGCCCCCGCCCCCTCCGCCCTTTCCGCGCCGGCCGCCAACACCAACACCGACACCGACGCGCGTTGCGATCCAATTTTGTTTCAAAACTTCACTAGACCATCAATCCCGCTTCTCCGTCGCCTCGTCCGCCGCCGCCAGGTCCTCGTCAGCCCACCGCGCCGCCAGCGCCGAGTCCACGACGATCTGCGTCAGGTGCGCCGCCACGCAGGCGACCACGGCCTCGGGCCCAAGCGCGCCGGGGCCGCCGCCGCCGGACGCCGCCGCCTGCGCCAGCACGGCCACAGCCACGGGCAGCGTCTTGACGCTGCACGTCAGCACGACCGCGCGCCGCACGCCCAGCACGTTCCGCCGGCGGCGCCGCCTCGCCTGCTCTTGAGCCCGCCCCTGATGGTCGCCATGTTCCCCGCCGTCGCCTCGTCCGGCTCGCGCGCCGCCCGCCGCCGCCGCGCCGGCGCCACCCGCCGCCCCCCGCCCCGCGTCCTTCTCCTCCTCTTCCGGCAGCTCGCCCCCCAGGCGCAACGCGCGGCACGCCGCCACGTTGATCGCCAGGTACAAGAGGTGCAGCGCGAGGCCCACGACGGCGGCGACCGCGAGCGCCGCGCCGGCGGGCAGCGCCGAGGACGGGGGCGAGACGGCCGCAGAGGCCGAGGCCGCCGCGGCCGCGGCCGAGGAGGAGGCCAGCGCGCCGCGGCTCACCTGCGACCAGGGAACGAGCGCGAGCAGGAAGGCGCTCGCGAACCGGACGCCGCGTCGGCGCGCGTCGACGGCCGCGGCGACGCCCGGCACCCAGGCGCGCAGGGCGGCGCCCGCGACCACGGGCAGCAGCACGACCTTGGCCAGCAGCGAGAGCAGGGGGGCGGCGTCGATCGCCATCGCCGCCGCCGAGGAGGCGGCGGCGGCGGCGGCGGCGGCAGCAGCCCCGGCGGACAAAGCGGCGGGGGAGGCCGAGGCCGAGGCCGCCGCCGTCGCCGTTGCCGCCGCGGCTCCGACCGCCTCCAGGGCGCGCGGAAGCAGCAGGGGCACCGTCGCCACGCCGAGCAGGTTGCTCCCCACAGTCAGCAGCACGGCCAGCGCCACGTTCCCCCGGACCTGCGCCGTCAGCGTGGCGCCGGACGACAGCGCCGTCGGCACGCAGGCGAAGGCGGCGAGGCCCAGGAGTGCCGACGCGAGGGGCGAGACGCCGGCGGCGGCGGCGGCGGATGACGCTGATGTTGCTGCTGATGCTGCGGTGGTGGCCGCCGCGCAACCAACGGCGACGCCCCCGGCCCCGGCGCCGGCGCCGGCGGCCGTCCAACCGAGGGCCGCCGCCGCCTTGGCCACGAGCGGAAGCGCGACCACCGCGCCCGCCACGGGCGTCACCACCAGGATCGAGAGCGCGCCCCAGGCGAGGGCGCCGCGCGCCCCGAGCGCCGCCGCCACCTCGGTGCGCCGCAGGCACAGGCCCTGCAGCAGGAAGATGCCCGACGCAGAGACGGCGGCGGCGCCCGCGTCGGCGGCGGCCGCGCCGGGGCCCGGGCAGGCGAGGCCGAGGCACACGGCGGCGACGAGCGCGAGGGGCAGGTAGTAGCGCGAGAGAAAGGTGAGGAGGGCGCTGCTTGGCAGAGGCGCAGGGGATGGGAAGGACGATGCGGATGCGGCGGAGGCCGAGGCGGCCACGTTTGGACGGCCGAGGCTCGGGCGTTGTCGGCGCGGCGGCGGCGAGCGCGGCGGCGTGCGACGTCGGCCGCTCGTTGTCGTCGCCACGGCGGCCACCAGCGCCAGGGCTCGTCGTGCCGCGCGAGGTGCCTGCACAGCCGCGCTCGACCTGCGACACGACGGTCCACGCGTCTCACGTCCCTTGAGAGGGACGGTCGACGCGCGCATCACCACCACCACCGCCCCTGGTCTGTTTGTGAAGGTTGCAATCCCCCCTCTCTTTTCCTTCTGGTTTAGTTTCTCGTGCCGTGGGACGAGGGCTCATTCATTCATTCATTCATTCGTTAATTCGTGTGGGTGTGGAAGCGTTTGATGATCTGGATCGATCAGGGGCTTTTTGTTTTTGTTCTCGCGCGCCAATCGTTCGACGCCGTCGGGCGCTCGCGGCCATCGGAGGAGGAGGGCTAGGAGCCACGGCAGCAGCAGAGCGAGGAGGGCGCGCCGGCAGGCAACGGCACCGCCACTGCCCGCGCGCTTGCTCAGAAAACTTGGTGCGTCTCGCGCCGCCGCCGCAGATCCAAGTGCCTCGAGACTACAGCGTCGGATCGGCTGCGCGCGGTATTGCGCCTCTCTCCGACCGGGATGTGCGAGGGCGGCACACCTCGGCTCTGTATTCCTTGAAAGGAGGAGAAGCGAAAGGCGCCTTCCGCCGACGGCAGCCGTTTGTTTGCCGCTCGCGCGCGCACATGTGACGCCCCGCCTTTCATCTTTTCATCCCCCCGTTCTCATCGCACGGCGCCGCCCTCCCATTCCCCCCGCGCGCCAGAGTGTAACACGTAAGCGCACACGATACACCACACCCGCGCACGCGACTCCCTAGCGCCTCGAAAGACGACCGAGACGGACGGGCGCGAATGAGGAGGGCATCAGTAGCGCGGCGGCAAGGGAGCGCAAAAACGCGAGCGAGGGCGGCGGGGAAAGACGGGGGAAGTGAGATGGAGGCCGCGCGTCCCCCCCTGCGACCGGCTTGAGAGCGGACGCCCGTCGCGCCTCAGACAGCGCGACTCGCGCCCGCTGTGCGCGTTGCGCGCCCGTCGTGGAGCGCTGCATGCTGCATGTGTGGCGAGTGGGGCCCGAACGACGATTGTCGGCGTTCGCGTCGGAAATCAGCGCTCGGCGCGGCGCTCGGCGCGGCGACGGCGCGGCACCTGCTCGGGCTCGTGGTTCGATGACGGGCGCCGGGTGCTGGGACGAGATGGAGGACGGCGTGGCCGATCTCGAGGCGTTTGCAGTTGGAGGTGTTGCTGGAAGGATTGCTGCGGTAGCAGACACAAAATAGGATCTCAAAAAACTGCTTTTGTGTCAACGTCACCGGGTTCAGGACTGACCGCGCCATATTGCGACCGTTCCATTGGGACCCGCCCCCCCCCCCCCCCCCCCCCCCCCCCGGGGGG
>Ga0209491_10008432_pt1 | contig 13087 bp, 11 predicted proteins | sample BON02_FD_187213 | JGI IMG/M metagenome (GOLD analysis project Ga0209491, IMG submission 187213) | Freshwater microbial communities from Lake Bonney liftoff mats and glacier meltwater in Antarctica - BON-02 (SPAdes) (version 2) | ecosystem: Environmental > Aquatic > Freshwater > Ice > Glacier... | reverse complement strand
GGCCGCCATCAATCGCTTCGTCGCCGAGCATAACGACAAGCCCAAACCCTTCACCTGGACCGCTGATCCAAACAAAATTATCGCCGCTGTCAAAAGAGGGCACCAAACGTTAGATTCTATCCACTAGGCGATAAGGCTCCGGGAGCAGACCATATGATTAGATCGATATTATCGCTGATTTTGGCAAGTTTTCTGCTGGCGGGCGCACCAGCCTTTGCGGCGACCACGCCCGAGCAGGATTATGCGGGCATAGAAAAAACCGAGACCCGCGATCCGGTTACGATATTGATCTCGATCGACGGCTTCCGGCCTGATTATCTGGAGCGCGGGATCACGCCCCATCTGAGCGCACTGGCGGCCACCGGCATATATGGTCCGATGCGCCCGTCCTTCCCGAGCAAGACCTTTCCCAATCACTGGACCCTGGTCACCGGAAAAACCCCCGATCATCACGGCATTGTCGGCAACACCATGGAAGATGTCGCGCGCCCGGGTGAAATATTCAAAATGGCGACCAAGGATCCGTTCTGGTGGAATCAGGCGGAGCCGATCTGGATTACCGCCGAAAAACAGGGCATCCGCACCGCCACCATGTTCTGGCCCGGATCGGAAGTCGATTTCAATGGTATCCGTCCGGCTGACTGGTGGCCGTTCAACGAAAAACTGTCCAACGACCGCCGGATCAATGCGGTGGTCGACTGGATGCGGCGGCCTGCCGATATCCGGCCAAAGCTGGTGACGCTCTATTTCGATACGGTCGACACGGCCGGCCATTATTTCGGCCCGGCGCCGGGCGAGAAACTGCACGCTGCGATCAGCGCCGTAGATAGGGAAATCGGGCGCTTGCAGCAGCAACTGGATAGCATGGGACAGCCGGTCAATTTCGTCATCGCGTCGGATCATGGCATGACCGAAACATCACCCGAGCGGATCATTCATCTCGACCAGATCATGGCGCGCGACCAATATCGCTTGGTCGAAGACGGCAATTATGCCGGCCTCGAACCGCTCGATGGCAATATTGATGCGCTGCGCGCGGCCTTTGTCCGCCCGCACGAGCATATGCAATGCTGGGACCGCGAGGATATTCCGGACCATTTCGCATATGGCACAAATCCGCGCGTGCCGGCGATCCTGTGCCTGCCGGAAATCGGCTGGGTGGTCTATCAGGATGTTCCCGAATTGATGACCGGAATTGGCGGCGGCCATGGCTATGACCAGCGGGAGCCGGACATGATGGCCTTCTTCCTGGCGAGCGGGCCGGCGATCACCGCAGGTGGTCAGCTGCCGGTGTTCGACAATGTGAATATCTATTCGCTGGTCGCCAGGCTGGCGGGCGTCACACCAGGCGCCAGCGACGGCAGTCTCGCTCCGTTCGAGCAGAAGCTTGTTCCCTGATCGCGGATTGATCCGCTGCGATTATTGCGAGGGGTCGCTATCGGCGATCCTTTTATAGACAAGCTTGACCGGATCGCTGTTTTTGGCGCTGCAGTTTTTCGGATCGACAATCCGGTCGCCCCGGAAACCTTCCAATATGGTGCCGTCATCACTTAACGTCAGCCCCATGCCAACCCATATCTGGAGCGAACATTTTTTCTGCATCGGGCGCGAAAACGGACCGCGATGCGCGCCATAGATCAGGTTTCCGTGAACGGTTGCGGTAAAATCTATGTCATTTTCATCATTGCCCGCTGACCGCTTGCTGTATCGCGAGGTCAGGCCGGAACCATCTTGCGTGAAATGAACGATTTCACCATCCCCCTGTTGCCAGTAACCGGTCAGATCGGTTTCGGCTGCTTGAGATTCATTAGCATCAGGTCGCGCATCGGCAGCGACGCCGCCAACCATCATCAGCGCTGAGAACACGTAGGCCGCAGTGCGGTATATCATGGCAAACTCCAGTTTCATCCTTATCAAGCGCCTAGTCCACCCAGATGAACAGGCAATGACCCTGATCACAATCGGCCACTTAAAAGCAACAGGCTCACTTGCGACCAAATAGCTTCTCCACATCATCCAGCGCCAGTTTGACCCACGTCGGGCGACCGTGATTGCACTGACCGCTGCGCGGGGTCACTTCCATTTCGCGCAGCAGCGCATTCATTTCGGCAACACTAAGCACCCTGCCAGCCCGGACCGAGCCGTGACAGGCCATGGTCGACGCGACATGCTCAACCCGCTCCTTGAGGCTGAGCGCCTCGTCATAGGCGCCGAGTTCATCGGCCAGATCGGTGACCAATTGCTTCACATCGCCGGAGCCCAGCATCGCCGGCGTCGCGCGGACCAGCATGGCAGCCGGACCAAAGCGCTCCAGTTCCAGCCCGAATTCCGACAATTCCGCCAGGCGCGCCTCAAGCCGGTCGCAGGCATTTTCATCCAGTTCGACGACTTCTGCCATCAACAAAGCCTGCGACGCTACCTTGCCGCCGTCAACCGCCTTGCGCATCCGCTCGAGCACAAGCCGCTCATGCGCTGCGTGCTGATCAACGATCACCAGCCCGTCTTCCGCTTCGGCAACAATATAGGTTTTCGCGACCTGTCCGCGGGCGATACCCAGGGGATAGCGACTGGCCTCGGGCACCGGCCCTGACGCTTCCTCTGCCCTGCCCATCAGCGGCGCAAGTTCCTCGCGCTGATCGAAGCTGACAAAGGCTCCACGATCATCATGGACGGTCGCGGATGGATAGGGTTGCTGCGCCACACTGGCCCTGCCCTGCGCGGTGAATATGCTGCTCTGCGGATCGGGGGTCACCGGTTCGCTCTGCCATCTGCCCAGCGCCGATTCCGCCGGACGCTGGACCGCGCGAAACCCGCCTTCGTCGAGCGCCTTGCGCAAGCCGCTGACAATCATGCCCCGGATCATGGCCGGTTCGCGAAACCGCACTTCGGTCTTCGCCGGATGGACGTTCACATCGACCAGTTCCGGCGGCATATCGATAAACAGCGCCACGACCGGGTGGCGGTCCCGCGCGAGCATCTCGGCATAGGCACCGCGGACCGCTCCGACCAGCAACCGGTCCTTGACCGGGCGACCGTTGACGAACAGAAACTGATGATCCGCGACGCCGCGATTATAGGTCGGTAAGCCGGCCACGCCGGTCAAGCGAATCGCTTCCCGCTGCAAGTCGACGCCGACGCTGTTGGCACGCAGGTCGCGGCTGGTCAGCGCGGCGACTCGCTCGGGTCCGGTTTCCCCGGCCTGAACCGCGATCGCCTTGCGGCCCTGATGCTCCAGCGTGAAGCCGATATCGGGCCGCGCCATCGCCAGACGCCGGACGATATCGGTACAGGCCGCATATTCGCTGCGCGCCGTGCGCAGGAATTTGCGTCTGGCCGGTACCTTGGCGAACAATTGCTCCACCCGCACTTTCGTTCCCGGCGGAATCGCCGTCGGTCCTTCCTGCACCAGTTCGCCATGATCGATCACCCGCGACCAACCATCCTGCCCGGCCATCCGGCTTTCAATCGTCAGGCGCGCCACGCTGGCGATTGACGGCAAGGCCTCGCCGCGGAATCCCATGGTCGTGACCAGCTCGATCGCTTCGTCCGGCAGTTTCGAGGTCGCATGGCGTTCCAGCGCCAGGCCAATGTCATCTCGGCTCATTCCGGAGCCATTGTCAGAGACCTGAACGAGATCGAGTCCCCCTTCCTCAAGGCGAATATTGATCTGGCTGGCCCCGGCGTCGATCGCGTTTTCGACCAGCTCCTTCAGGGCGCTGGCAGGACGCTCGACAACCTCTCCGGCAGCGATCCGATTTATCAGGCTATTTGGAAGTCTTCTTATTGACATATTGCTGTTCCTAGCCCAAGCGAACTTGCCAAGCGACCCCTGATTTTCTGGGCGAAATCCATGGTTATTTTCATGACCCGTTCAGCTTGATTATCGCTTGGATCAAATGCCGCAGCACCGCCTGCAAATATAAGAAATTACGGACAAAAATATGTTTGAAAATCTGTTCAAGTTCCGTTCGCAAGATTTGGCGATCGACCTCGGCACTGCTAATACAGTGGTCTATGCACGCGGCCGAGGAATCGTTCTCAACGAACCTTCGGTTGTTGCAATCGAAACCATCAATGGTGTCAAAAGGGTCAAAGCTGTCGGCAATGACGCGAAGATGATGATGGGCAAAACGCCGGACAGCATCGAAGCCATTCGTCCGCTGCGCGACGGCGTGATCGCCGACATCGATGTGGCCGAGCAGATGATCAAGCATTTCATCCAGAAAGTGAACGGCAAGAGCAAGCTGTTCAGCTATCCCGAGATCGTGATTTGCGTTCCCAGCGGCTCGACCTCGGTCGAACGCCGCGCCATTCGCGATGCCGCATCCAATGCTGGCGCCCGTCAGGTGTTTTTGATCGAAGAGCCGATGGCAGCAGCCATTGGTGCCGACATGCCGGTTACCGAACCAATCGGATCGATGGTTGTCGACGTGGGCGGAGGCACCACCGAAGTAGCGGTGCTCTCGCTGCGCGGGCTGGCCTATACGACCTCCGTCCGCACCGGCGGTGACAAGATGGATGAAGCCATCGTCTCCTATGTTCGCCGTCATCACAATCTGCTGATCGGCGAGACCACCGCGGAGCGGATCAAGAAGGACTTTGGCGTCGCGCAGGCTCCTGCCGATGGCGTTGGTCATACGATCCATATCAAGGGTCGTGATCTGGTAAACGGCGTGCCGAAAGAAATTTCGATCAACCAGGGCCAGATCGCGGAAGCGCTAAGCGAGCCAATCGGGACGATCATCGAAGGCGTGCGAATCGCGCTGGAAAATACCGCACCGGAACTGGCTGCCGATATTGTCGATCAGGGCATTGTCCTGACCGGTGGTGGCGCTCTGATCTCTGGTCTCGATGCGGCGCTGAGCGACGAAACCGGTTTGCCGGTGACGGTCGCCGAAGACCCGCTGGCCTGTGTCGCGATCGGAACCGGCCGTGCAATGGAAGACCCGATGTTCAGAGGCGTCCTGACCACCGCCTGAGCAGATAATGAAACAACGATTGGAAGCGAAAGGATAAACCGATATGGCGCCGCCAAATAATCGGCGTCCAGGATTTTCCAAGCGGGCGCAGTACAGCATCTTCGCCAGCTATTTACTGGGCATTTTGGGAGCGGTCTTGGGACTGCTTCTGTTGCTCATCTCGTTCATCGATCCCCAGGGATTTTCGGCTCTGCGCACGATAGGCGCTGAAACCATGGCGCCAGTCAGCAAGTCTCTTTCCGAAATCGGTGGAGCCACGGGCAACGCCGGCGATGAAATTTCTGCCTATTTTAACGCCGCATCGAAAAATGCCGCCATGCAGCAGGAACTTGAGCAGAATCGCACAGAAATCCTGGAAGCCCGTGCCCTCAGACAAGAAAATGAACGCCTGAAGCGGCTGTTGAAGCTGAACGAGGAAGCGCCGGATTCGATCGCCATGGCGCGCCTGATCAGTTCGACTGCGTCGAGTTCGCGTCGCATTGCGACATTGGGTGTCGGCAGCAACAGTGGCCTGGAGCCAGGCCAGCCCGTCCGCTCGCCGGAAGGACTGGTCGGTCGCATATTGGAAACCGGACCGACAACCGCCCGCGTGCTGCTGGTGTCGGATGGCAAGAATGTGACCCCGGTGCAGCGCGCCAGTGACAGCCTGCCCGCCTTTGCTACCGGTCGGGGCGATGGCACAGTCGACATTCAGCCGATCAACATCGGCTCCAATCCGTTCAAGCGCGGCGATCTGATGATCACATCGGGCAGCGGCGGACTGTATAGTCCGGGCATTCCCGTGGCGATTGTCATTCGCAAGACCGAAACCGGTGCCATCGGCCGGGTCCTGGCCAATCCCGCCAAGGTCAGCCACGCCATCGTCCAACCGATCTTCCAGGCAGAGACAATGCGCCAGATCGAGAAAGATTCGGCGACAGACGTGGAAGAGGAAAGCGGCGAATAGTGCCCCGCTCCCGTCAATCCAGGATTGGCCGGCAACCCTCCCAGTTGCGGATCAAGATGATACCACCGCTGACCGTTGTCCTCGGTTCGATGATCACTGCCCTGCCGATTATCGCCGATTATCCTATTCTGCCGCCGATGGGACTACTGGTGGTACTGGCCTGGCGGCTGATCCGTCCGGGCTACTGGGCGGTGTGGGCCGGGTTCCCGCTGGGCCTCATCGATGATATTTTTAGCGGCCAGCCGCTTGGCAGCGCCGCGTTCCTCTGGTCGGTCGTTTTCATCCTGCTCGAAACCGTCGACCGCAAAGCGGCACGCCGCGACTATTGGCAAGATTGGCTTATCGCCTCCACTGCCATGATAATTGTGCTAATAGGCGGAATGCTGATCGTCGATTTTCAATCCAATCTCCTGCGGATCGACTTGCTGGTGCCGCAGATTCTGCTGTCGATCCTGCTCTATCCGTTTGTCGCCAGGCTGATCGGAGCCATTGATAACTGGCGTGTGGCTTCATGAAAACGGCCAAAACCATCAGCAGTGCCATGCAGGAGATGACCTTCACCCGGCGGGCAACCGTGATCGGCGGATTGCAGATTGGCGTTGGTGTGCTGCTGGCGACCAGGATGGCCTATATCTCAGTCGCCGAAAATGAACGGTACAAGCTGTTGTCGGAAAGCAACCGGGTCAATCTGACTCTCGTTCCGCCTCGCCGGGGCTGGATTATCGACCGCAATGGCAAGCCGATTGCCAATAACAAGACCGAATTTCGTGTCGACATCATCCCGGACCGATTGCGCGACGGGAAGAAAACCGTCGCCACTCTGGCCGAACTTCTTTCACTCGATCCGGAAGAGTTGCAGCGGATCAACCGGGAACTGGCACAGGCCAGCAGTTTTCAACCCGTGCAGGTGGCAGCGGGACTGGATTGGGAACGTTATGCCGCCGTCAGCGTCAGGTTGCCTGATCTGCCCGGCGTTTCGCCGCGCCAGGGCTTCTCGCGCAATTATCCGATCGGGCCCGCGGTCGGCCATCTGGTCGGCTATGTCGGCATTGCCTCGGCAGAGGACTATAAGGAAAATCCGGACCCGATATTGATCACGCCGGGTTACAAGATCGGCAAGGATGCTCTGGAAAAAATTTTTGAGGATCGATTGCAGGGCAAACCCGGAGCAAAACGCGTCGAGGTCACCGCGCGCGGCAAGATTGTCCGCGAGCTCAACACCCGCCCTGACATTCCGGGCAAACCGCTGCAACTGACACTCGACATTGATCTCCAAGAATATGCCGCACGCCGTCTGGGCCCCGAATCCGGTTCGGTGGTGGTGCTCGACACCCATAGTGGCGACATACTCGCCATGGCATCAATGCCGAGCTTCGACCCCAACAGCTTTTCAGACGGCATCAGCACGGTCGAATGGGGCATGCTCTCCGAGGACGATCATGTGCCGCTGCGCAACAAGATCCTCAAGGGGCTGTATCCGCCCGGGTCGACGGTCAAGCCGATGCACGCGATGGCGTTTCTCGAAGCGGGGGTAAAACCGTCCGACACCATTATATGTGGCGGTGGCCGCCGCATCGGCAATCGCTTTTTTCACTGCTGGGGCAACCACGGACAGGTGGACATGGCCAAGGGCATCTACCAGAGCTGTGACAGCTATTTCTACCATTTCGCGCAGCAGGTGGGCTTTGCCAAGGTGGCTGACTACGCCAAACTCCTGGGCATGGGCCAGGAGTTTCCGCTGCCGGTCTCGAGTCAGTTCTTTGGCACCGTCCCGAGCCCGGCGTGGCTGGAAAAGAAATATAAGCGCAAGTGGCAGACCTATGACACCGTCAACAGCTCTATCGGCCAGGGCTATTATCTCGCCAACCCGCTGCAATTGGCGGTGATGGCGGCGCGGCTCGCCACCGGGCGCAAGCTGATGCCGCACCTTCTAATCGACAAGAACCGAAAGCCCGCGCCTTCGCTAGGCTTCACCGACGATCATATCGCCTATGTCCGCGCGGCGATGAGCGAGGTGGTAAACGGACGCGGGACAGCCGGTCGCGCTCGGCTGCCGCTCGACGACGTTCTGATGGCCGGCAAGACCGGTACAGCACAGGTCGTCAGTCTCAGTGTTTCCAACGGCAAACGCAGCGCACCCTGGAAATATCGCGACCATGGTCTGTTCATCTGCTTCGCGCCGTTCGACAATCCGCGTTACGCCGCCGCTGTAGTCATAGAACATGGTGGCGGGTCAGGAGCGGCTTATCCCGTCGCCCGGGATGTCCTGACCTTCCTCTATGATCGTCAAAAGGCGATGGATGTCCTGACCGAACTCGAAAAATCCTGGGGCGGCAATATTCAGGAACGGATGGACATAAAGATGGCTGCTTATCGGGCGAAGAGAAATCTCGAAAAGGCAATGGCGGAAAACCCTGCTCCGGCAGCTCCGGCGCCCCCTGCAGCCGGCAGCGAAGCCAGCACCGGAGACTGAAAATTGAGTGATTTCATTCCAGCGCCGATTGCCCAGCTCCCGTGGAAAACGATCCTGCTGTTGTTCGTGCTGGCGAGCTTTGGTTTTGTTGTTCTCTATTCTGCAGCAGGCGGCAGCCTGACCCCCTGGGCCGGTCTGCATATGATCCGGTTCATGGTGTTCGTGGTCATGGCGATTGTGCTGTCCCGGTTCAAGGAATCCTTCTGGAAGACCATGGCCTTCCCGGCCTATATCATCGTGGTTTTGATGCTGCTCGGCGTGGAACTGATCGGTGCCGTCAGCGGCGGTAGCCAGCGATGGCTCAACCTCGGATTCATCCGGCTGCAGCCATCGGAACTGATGAAGGTTGCTATCATATTGGCGGTTGCCCGCTTCTACGACCTGCTGCCGCCCAGCCAGATCCGGACATGGGGCGCCATCTGGCCGCTTTTTGCCCTGCTCGCGGTTCCCTGCGCGCTGATCTTGCTGCAACCCGATCTCGGCACAACCATAACCGTGGTCGCTGGCGCGTTGACCATCGCCTTCCTCGCCGGACTGCCGCTTCGCTTGTTCATCGGCGGGGGCGCGGCGATCGCGGTGCTGGCACCCGTGGCTTATTTCTTCGTTCTGGAGGAATATCAGCAACGGCGGGTGACCACTTTCCTCAACCCGGAAAATGATCCGCTGGGCTCGGGCTATCATATCAGCCAGTCAAAGATCGCAATCGGTTCCGGCGGCCTGTTTGGCAAAGGCTTCATGAATGGTACCCAGAGCCATCTCGATTATCTTCCCGAGGGGCACACCGATTTCGTTTTTGCAACCATGGCCGAGGAATGGGGCCTGATGGGTGGCATATTGGTGCTGTTTTGCTTCTTCCTGCTGTTCCGCTGGGGGCTTGGCGTGGCGATGAACGCAAGAACCCGTTTTTCGAAGCTGACCGCTGCAGGATTGACGGCGACAATTTTCTTCTATGTTGCGATCAATCTGATGATGGTGATGGGACTGGCACCAGTGGTCGGCATTCCGCTGCCCTTCCTCAGCCATGGCGGGTCATCGATGATGACAATCATGATCTGCGTCGGCATCTTGATGTCAATCGAACGCCATCCCGGTCGGCGCGGCGGCGCATTTGGATGATTATTCCAATCAACCGGTTGCGTTCGTGAAATCCGGCCCTATATAGCCTCTGATATGGACGCTTAGCTCAGTTGGTAGAGCAGCTGACTCTTAATCAGCGGGTCGTTGGTTCGAAACCAACAGCGTCCACCATTATTTCAATGACTTAGCAGATAATACACCGGATTGCGTATAGGCCAGGTAGCAAATAGGTAGCAGTAGATGCTGGGTCGCTGCTTTTTTTGCAAAAGCAAAAGACGAGAGTCTCGCCCGCAAGGGTACCACCCTTTTTTTCTGTTACAAAGGTCGCCCCTATCCAGATTAGGGGCTCCCATACACGGTAAATTTTTTGGTTTTTTAGATTGATAGAGCAGTTCTAAAGCGAGTTTGAGGTGCACCCGAGGCTTCCACCCATCCTTGGGCATTGCCTGCAATTTTATTTCTTGGGCGCACACTCGATAGGCTCCGGTAATCTCCAGCCTCTTAACAGGAGCCCATCCTCAGTCTGCAATAAGTCGAGTCTTCGATCAACCTTCATCTCAGACCCCCATAATATCATCACACTGTTAGGTCGATCAGACTGCTTATAGACCCTTGGCAAAGTGCCGAGCCAATCAACAATGCAACGTTCTGCATCAAAAATATTGGCACTAGAATAATATTCGATACTCGGCGCCCTATCGTCATATTTCGATATGCCGCCACCTCCGAGTAATAAAAATAAGATGAAAATTTTTGCCATCTGAAAGCGCTAACACCTGAGCATCTTTGTCGCGACAACAATCTGGTTTCAGTATTCATGCATGCGCTGCACAACCAGTTCGGCAACTGCTATTGGCAGGCGGATACTTGAGCAACGCGAGCCTAATGTTGAGCTCCGTCGATTTCTCGCACCATAGTCTTTAGAGCCGGCGCTGTTTAAACGCCAGAGATAATAACTCGAAGGCCGGTAGGCTCAAAGAGTCTGGCGATGTTTACTGAGACCGGAAACAGGTGCAAATCGCGAATGGGAGCCGGCAAGCACGTTAGCAATAGTGCGCTCGGTGCAGTGAAAGCGTCGAGCCAAATCCTTTTTAGATACACCGGCCTTACGCCGGTCACAGATCGCTAGGCGGCTCCAATAGCTTAGGTGTGACCCGCGTCGGGTCGCTGACATTTGCTCGGCATCAGAAACCGTGAGCGCTAGAATGTTTGCAACTACTCTTTTGATAACATCGGGGGAATCGGCTGAATATTTATACGCAAAATTTCTATATCGAATAATCGTTCGAACAGACCGGCCGGTCAATGCAGAGATGTTTCCCAAAGTAAGCCCAGGGGTAAGCATCAAGGCCCACAACGGGAGCGAGGCCTCAGGCTCCGTATTGAGAGGGCGAATTGATTTATGCAGTGGCAGTTCCAAACCAAATGGCGGAGAGAAGGCTGCAGCAGTTTCTGGCGTAGCTTGAGGCATATAATTTTCTCACAGAAGCAGCTTCGGTTCATCCGTAGATACAATATTGAAATTTTCGGAAAAGGACGATTATTCCTATTTTGTATTTACCTTTTTGAAATTTTTTAAAAAAGCATATTGCTAATTGAAAATGGTCTTATTCGTCCTAATCATCCTTTCCATTCGCTAACTGGGACACTCAACTTCAAACCCCTCGGGAATTTGAGTGTACTTCGCGAGAATACGGGATATTTCTTTACTGATATAACGCTCACCACAAAAAAGAGTGGGGCCATCAAAATCCGACCACAAATAAGCATGCGCACAAAACTCAGCTACCTTCGGACCGATCTCACCTTCTTGCAGTCGCTTTATGCCTTCAGGCTTGGGATTGATGGCTATTTGAAAAGTAACCTCCAGATCACGGTTAGACCTGAAGTTAGCCCAGATTATTAGGTTCTCGACCAATCGAAATTCATATGCCCCCCTCCGCTGGACCTGCGGTGGAAAGCCGACGAGCCGCGATGGGGGCAGGACGAACAGGCCGCGACCCACACCGTTATTGATCGTTTCGATAATTGGGTTACGCGTCGCTAAAACGCGGTTGCAAACGGACTTCATGCCCCTGCTCCTTTGACCAACATCATTTTAGGTTTTAACCCTCTTCGGTAGGCTGTGCCGCTCGATTTCTCGCCAGAATAACCCGCCTTTGTAAGCAACCGGCCAAAAGCGTTTTGGCTTGGTGTTTCCAGGCCCATCTGCCGATTCCAGGAAACATATTCTGAATAAAGGATAGAAGTTACGACCTTGCCTTTTGGATCAGGGTCATAGTTTTCTGAGAGAAATTGACCGAGTGGATCGCATTCGGCACGATAAGCAGCAATAGCGTTTTCTACAACGAGAGGTTTCTTAATCCCTTCAGCATAATAACGCACTGCCCCCTCAACTAGCCAAGCCAATATCCCAGGGGCTTCTAGCTTTAATTTATCGAAAAGGTTGCTGTCTTGCTCCGCTTTATCAAAAACCCGAAGAAACGGTAATAGTTGCAACCGCCGCCAAATTGCGGGGTCGTTTCCATCAAGCTGCGGGAGATGATTGGTAGCCAGAAAAAGCTTAAACTGAGGAATATATGTGAACTCTTCCTGATTCAGAAATCGCGCAGTGATCGGTTCGCTTCCTGATATCTGTTTCATCAAACCGGTATCAAGTCTACTATGCGAACTTGATTCTGATACCGTTACAAAGCGTGCGCCCGCAAGACGCGCTAGATCATTGCGTATGGACCCTGAAGGTTTAACTAGTATCGTATCTGTGGAGGAATGCATGGCATAAGGATCAAGTACCGCGCTGATTATATTCAAAATCGTCGATTTGCCATTTGCACCGTCACCGTTAAAAACGAAAAAACTTTGGTCACTGGTGCTTCCGGTGCTGGCATAGCCGAATATTGTCTGAGCATAGCGGATAACCGCAATATCATTTTCAAAAATCTGATCGAGAAACAATTTAAACGTCGGGCACTCTGCTATGGGATCGAATGACAATCCGATACATTTAGTGATAAAATCATTGGGATCTGACAATGAAAGCGTACCATATCTCAGATCGATGGTGCCATTTTCCACGCATAGTAGATGTTCTGCGCAGTCTAAATCACCTATGCGAATAGGGATATCAGGCTCAGTTTTAGCAAGCTCAATGGAATCCTTGATGCTCCGTCTTGACTGCGAAGTCTTCGCATGCTTAAAAAGCTGCTTCGCGAGATCTGGATCCTGACAAAGCTTGGCATCCTCGTGCAATCCCATTGCAACCTCTTTTGCTAGGCGCTCAACCACTCCGTCATCATCAATGGCCCAGTGCGAGGCACTCCATTGCAACCACTTCTTTTTGGCCGGTAAATATCGAGATTTTCCCGCAGACCGGTGAACCAATCTTTGCGCATTACCAAGGTCTGTGAAGGGAAGGCCCCCACCCGGCTGGTATTTCGATACACTGGTTAGAATTTGTTCGACCTCTCCTTCAGGAAGAGGTGGATAGAGGTGGCTCGGTTTGTCTGCACAGTGATTGGCAAAAGATAAGTGGATCGTCTGCCGGTTGTTTCCTCATTATTCCGATATGGGGTGTCATGCAGGGAGGGCGTAGCCCGACCGGAATGACGCCCC
>Ga0209491_10008429_pt1 | contig 13092 bp, 14 predicted proteins | sample BON02_FD_187213 | JGI IMG/M metagenome (GOLD analysis project Ga0209491, IMG submission 187213) | Freshwater microbial communities from Lake Bonney liftoff mats and glacier meltwater in Antarctica - BON-02 (SPAdes) (version 2) | ecosystem: Environmental > Aquatic > Freshwater > Ice > Glacier... | reverse complement strand
AACGTGAAGTACTGCAACAGCAGGCCTCAGGGCCTGCTGTTGTGGTTTTCGGAAGCGCCCAAACCCCGGATTTCTTCCCGATCTTCTTCCATTTCTTCCGAATTGTGTCGCGAGGCTTCTTCCCGAGAACCCGAAGAGGTCAGGATCGACTGGACCAGTAGTTGGCCTGGTCGGGAAGAACCCAGCGCACACCGCCTCGCGGGTCGGGCACGTCGGCGGCGAAGCGTGGGATGACATGGACGTGGGCGTGGTCGACGGTGCGGCCTGCAGCGCGCCCTTCGTTGAGTCCGATGTTGAAGCCGTCGGCGGAGAGTTCCGTGACGAGGTCGCGGTGGACCACATCGACCAGTGCCCAGACTGCCGAACGAATGGTTGGATCAAGTTCGAACATGTCGCTGTGGTGGCGGCGAGGGACGACAAGGGTATGACCCAGTCCCACGGGATAGAGGTCTGCGAAGGCGACGGCGTGGTCATTGGCCCAGCGGAACTCGGTGGCTTCGATTCTGGCGCAGAACGGGCACGTTCTCATCAGAACAGCGGCTTCCCTTCATCCGGGGCACACCAGCCTGCGGTGCCGGCCAGCTGTGCGGCATCCCGGTCCACGTCGATCAGGAACTGGCCCCGGCTTGTTGGACTCGGTCCCATCGCCAAGAGGAGGGTGTCGCGAAGCGGATGGTGCGAGGCGATCAGGAACTCGTTGCGGCAGCGCAGCCGGTCGAGGTAGCGGTGATGCGGCAGCGCGGCAAACTTGCCGGCGGGACCCCGGTTACACGCAGTGCACGCGAGTACGAGGTTCCACGGCATGTCGACATCCACGCCGAGTCCCCGTGCCATCAGCGAGTGCGGGAAGAAGTGGTCGACGTCCAGCGCCGCCAGAAGGGTCCGGTGAGGTGAAGCTGATCGGGCGGAAGCAGTAGAAGCAGTGTCCCTTCTGATAGCCGTTCAACGCGGGACGAATCTCGGTGATTGAGCGACGCTTCCCGAGTAGCGCTGGGACCAGCAGTTCTCGTGGGGCGTCGTAGCGGACCATTACCTGTCGGCCCTCGGCCCGGGCATCCCAAGCTGACTCGACCAGGCACCACCTCGCCTCGGCCTCGCCGAGGAGGTCTTCGAAGCGGGTGGCGGCGGCAAGCTCGAACAGGTTGTCGGTCAGTCGAATACCACCAGACGCCTTGCGCTCATCGAGGAAGAACCGAGTCGCGACCTCCCCGGATCCGACTACATGGAAGGCGTCAATGACGTTGGTGAAGCCGATGAGCGTTGCTGTGTCGCGGAGCTCATCGGCGGTGATGGTGCCTGCGTTGAAGAAGCGGCAAGCGTCGAGGAATCGGCTGCGCACGAATGTCCCCTGCCGGTCGACTCGGGCGAGGTGCTCGCAGAGTTGACTGGCGAAGGGAACCGCCAAGTCTTCAAGCGGAATCAACTCCTGCTCGCTCCGCGCCAGATCGAGCAGTGCTTTGGCAAGAGCGAACTTGTAGGAAGCGACGTTCCTTCCGAACAGCACGATGCTGCGCCAGTGTTCCCGCTCCGCCTCGGCTGGCCCGGCGAACTCAAGCTGTGGCGAAGGGGTCATGCCTGTCATTCTGCACGTCCGCTCGGACAGTCGTTCGTGGGCGAGTTCAGCTGGCGGTCAAGCTGGCGCGTTCAAGGCCGGGCCTGTCAACGCAGGTTGCTCACGGCGGCGACCTGTCGGGCGCCCGCCAGATCAGATTCTCCGCGATCTTGCGGGCGGTCGGAGGTTGATACGAAGGTCAGCCAACAACGAAGGGTCGGCACCCCTGGCTTCCAACACGGCGAGCAGATCCTCTTGGCGCGGTTGCCCGAACGCGAGTCGGTAGAGAGCTCGATCGCGTTGGAGCCGTTTGCGATGCTCGATCTCCTTGCTGAGCGGCAGGTACGGCACCCAGCACTCGACCTTCGCCGGCCCCGGGTACACCCACGACGGCCAGAGATCGTCCATCTCCGGTGGCCGTTGCGATGCAGCGGCATCGAAGGCGGCAACCCACGGGTCGGCTTCGCTGCTCTCCATCGCCTGTGTGCGGTGTTTCGCGGCGACGTTCTTGCGGATGGCGTGTCCTCTGTAGCGGTGGACCCTGCCCTCTCGCTGTTCCAGGTCGACGACGTTCGCTGGTTGGTTCCAGTGGATGAGGGAGTGGCACCACCAGTGGAAGTCGACACTTTCCTGCCCGACCGACGTGCTCGCGAGCACGAAGGGCCAGAACGGCGAGTTGAACGCTGCTTGGACGTCGCCTGCGCGGGCGATCGATTCGTCATCCTTGGCGAGCGTGCCTCGCGCGGTGCCGTATCGAAGCGCGAAGCGCGTCGGCATTCGGATCGGTGTTTCGGGCGCGGTCGGGTCGAAGGCCTCCACGCGACCCAAGCCAAAGGCCACGGTGTTCGCCACGCGCGCAGCGAGTGCCAGCAGCGACTCGTCGTCGGTCACGTTCTCGTCCCCGACGAGGTGATGAAAGTACTCATCGAGTACACCTTGGAGGTTTCCGGCAGCGCAGTACTCGAGGACGCGACGCCAGTAGGCCCGCTCGGTCGACTGGGAGTCGATGAGGCTCATCACCTCAGCGCGGTTGAACAGCGTGCGGAATCCCTCACCGATCATGACTGCCGCGACGACGAACGTGTCGTCAGCGAAGTCGGAGACCTGAGCTGTGACCCGCCGCAGCGCGCGCCATGCGCAGTTCGCCGGGGACGCGAGACCGACCATTGCGACCCAACGGTCAAGGTCGTCCGGTTGATCTCCGAGCGGTTCCTCGCCAGCGACAGACGCTTGGGCGCGTGCCAGGTGTGCGGCCAGGCCCTTGAAGCGAGTCCCCGCTGCGACTCGTTCGATCGCGTGTCGAGCGTCCGGGTAGACGGCCACGTGACCGTCCCATGTGAGCGGAGTGTGCCAGTACCAAGTCTCGGCTGACAGAGTCTGCGATGACGGTCCGGGCGGAGCGATATCGGGACTGACCCGGCTGCGGATGTCAGCGAGCGTGCCGTCAAGCGTCGCCGTCTCTGGGCCGTGACGGCGGGCGGCAGCGAGGGGGTCACAGACCGTAGCGAGTCCCGGTTGTGGGACCGTGAGCAGCAGGGTGCTCATGCGGTCAGCATGGCCATGTTCGTCGGCGTCGTACGTGAGTCGGGAAGCGCTGCGTTCGGACGGGTTCGGGTCGAGAGATCGCAATGCAGCATGACTGAGCAGAGCCGCAATGGACGTCGGCGCTGCGGCCCAACTGGAGAAGATAAGCCTCTTCGTGCAGTTGGCGGCGGCGTCGCCGGCAAAGACGCCCGCCGGCAAGTGGTACGGCATGGACGGCGGCATCCACAGCAGGCGGTGCATCTCTGCGTCAATCACGTCGCGCTGCAACGCACGGAGCCGCGCATTGCCAGCCTCGATCGGCTCGTTACCTCGGACCTGCGAGGCGCTGAGCGACGGCCCGGCCGTCACTAGCGACAGCACAGCTGGATCGTCCGCACGCTCGCGAACGCGACGTGACAGCTGATATCCGTCCATGAAGCTCAAGAAGTACGGGGCCGACTTCCAGTACTCGACGGAGATTGCTCCATTCACGTGTTTCGCAAGTCGCCGCATCCTCACGAACGACGCGAGATCGTCCGCTGTCGGCGCGTCGACCTCGCCGAGACGCTCGTTGAGCAGGTCCAGATCTCCCAGAGTTGGCCGCTCCGTGCGGCACATGACTGATCGAAGAAGTGCTTGGGCCTGATCGCGGGCTGGTGTCGCGTCGCTTCCTTCGATGAGGTTCGTACGGAACTCGGCGAGCGCTGATTCCAGGTCGTCGACGAGGGCCTCGCCGTTGGTGTCGGCGAGGAAGCGGACGGTGGAGAGGAAGTCCCGATAGTGGTCGTCCCCGGTGAGCTCCTGCTCCTCGGGCAGCGTATAGAGCTTGTATGGCGTTGCTGACAGCAAGAGGATTCGGGCGTCCTTCCACTCGAACAGTTCTCTCGCAAGTTCGCTGACCTCGGTCTCGGTTCCTTCGTCCGAAGTCTCGATCAAGTGCCTGAACCGCTGAAACTCATCGAGGATGATCAGGTCCGGCTCGAGAGCCGCAACGCTCGCCTTCGCCAGCACGTGGCGGAGCTCGCCGATCAAGGGCCGACGCTCATCCTTCAGTTGTGCTGAGAGCTGGCGCTGGGTGACGGCGACGTCCACGAACCGTCGCAGCTGACGTTCCAGCTCAGTTCCGCGAAGTTCTTTGAGGTACTCGCGGCCGATGGTCGCGTCGGGCGGTGCGCTACGCCGATGGATGCTCTCAAGCTCTCGCTTCCAACGGTCACCGCTCACGCCGCCGCGAAGCAACTTGCGCAGAGCTTTCACTCGCTTCTCATCGCGGAACAGCGGTTCGGTGAAATGGCTGAGCAGCGCCCGTTCCTCGACCCGTCCGCCGGAGTGGCCCTTCTGGAACGAGGTGCCTGGTGTGAACGCGACGAGGTTCACGATCGTCTGTCCGTCGGCACGCTGGTGGTTCAGGTCCGACATGTGCATGGCCATCATGGTGATTCGCGTCGACATGGGGCGTGTGCCTTCGCCCAGCACGTCGAGCTTTGAGATGTTCTGTCGAGCGATGTTGGCGTTCGAGCAGATGTAGAGCACATCGATCCGATCGACACCGCTGTCCGGCTCACGAAGCTTGTCGATCGCCCCGGCGATCACGCCTCGCGCGACGAGGGTCTTTCCCATGCCGACTTCGTCTGCGAGGAGGAACCGTCGGGTCGACTCGGGGCCGTAGAACCGTTCGAGGATGTACGCGACTGAATTGCGTTGGAAGTCGGTTAGCCGCGCAACGACGCTGTCGGAGATCGTCACGGTAAGTCCTCGGCGACCTGATCGCGCGCTGCGAGGATCGCTGGCCACAGGTCCATCCAACCGGCAGGAAGTCTTGCGCGACCTTCTTCGGTAGCTGCGAGTCGTGCGACGAGCCGATCGATCTCTTCGAGAGTCTCCGGATGGTCGGCAAGAGCGGTCACGAGCGGCTCGAGAAGCCCCCGCGAGTCCGTGCCGAGAAATGACCGTGCGCCGCCACCTGCCCCGTCGCCGAACAGCATCGACAGATCTGTGGAGTCGTCGCTACCGAGCTGCAGAAGTAGCAGGACGAACCGGAGGAACGCGTCGGGAGACCCCACATGCCTTGCGATGAGGCGATCCAGCCGGTCGTCGGGCGCGCCGTCAAGTGTCGCCATCACCACGCATTGCGCACGAGTCGAGCCGACCGCCAGTTCGGCCACCAGGAACGGTGTGATGTCCTCGGCGTCCAAGCCGTCCCATGCCGCGTCGGCTGATGTCCCGGGCGCGACTGCCGCCAGAACCTTGTCTGTGAGGAGGCGAAGAGTCAGAGAGGCGCCATGGGGTAGATGAACCGGATAGGTGTCGACGCTGGAGACCCGCTCGATCCACGTCTCGTTGCCACGGTCCTCTGCCACCGCTCGGAGGGGTACGGCGGCGATATCGACAAGGGCCCGGTCAAGCAGCGCCTGAAGCGTCGGCTCGGCCGGTTGATCAGTGGGGAGGTCTCCGTAGCGACGCAACACGGTCCCGAAGCCACCGTCCTTCTCGGACAACGCGGCCTCGACCCCCATCACTGATCGTTTGGCACTCAGCTCGACCATGAACTCGGTATTGCCAGACCATGCGGCGCCGGTCGCATTGGCAGAACCGATGAAGACCTGCGCTCGGTGGTCACGTTCCACGATGTAGGCCTTGGCGTGCAAGCCGCTCAGGGACTACCGAACATCGGTGTCCTCGTCATCCTCGTCGGGGAGTGCTGCGGCGTCGTCGAGTTCGCGCAGGTCGGCGCGCCAGTTGTCGCGCATCTCACTCACGTACTCAGCGCCAAGCGAGGAGAACGATTCGGGCCTCGACACGATCGCCCCGCGTCCCTCCGGCCACACGATCTCAAGCCCCTGCTCATTCAGGAACGGCGAGATTACCAAGTGCCGCCCCGCTCCGCTGAAATCAGCGGTGATCTTGCGGCCGGCGTCCAGCCAGTGAAAGTGAAGCCAGTCGTCCACACTGGCCAGGCCTTCTGGTGGCTCCCACTCGGCGCGCCGGACTGCATCCGCGAGCGATTGGATTCCTTTCGACCGTTCAGGGTCGAGGCCGAGAGGAACGCGACCAGCGAGCGACGCCATGAAGTCGGCGAGCGGTCCGTTGACTTGTCGACGTTGCGACGTTTCGACACCGTCGAGCCCGACGACGGTGTCCCACGCCCGGTCACTGGTCAAGTTGCGGGACCCGCACAGGAAGCGAAAACGGCGCGCCTCGTCGGCGTGCGTGAAGCTGGCGAGCCACACCTTCGGATGGAAGAGGCGGTCACCGCGAGGGCGACGCACCTGGTGCACGATCGGTTCGAGGAACGCGAGCATCGCGTTCGGAGCTGTTGGAACCGCCAGCATTCCCGCTTGGCAGAACACGTCGATGCGATCGGCAGACGACCGCACCGCCTCCATCACACCCAATGGGTCCGCACCATCTCGCCACTCCGCTCCAACCACAGCGAGGGGGACTCGGAGCAGGGACTCGAGGTGCATCGTGAAAGTCGTTCCCACGGCGCGCTCCAGCCGGTATCCCGGAGCCGGTGGCGTCAATAGGTCGACCAGCAGCACCCGATCATCGGTTCGCAGCATCAGACACCGTCCCCGACCCGTCAGGTAGAAGTCCCTGTCCAAGGTCTCGGAGGAACCGTCGGACTTGGCCCCATCGGAAGTCGAGCGGCGCAAGGCCCGAGTCTCCCTGCCAGCCGCGTAGACGAGCGGGGTTCCCGAACCTGGCCTGCTCTTTCTTGTGTCGTTGCTCACGATCGACGACCAGAGTGCGAGCGTCGGAGTCACTCACCAGCGCAGACAGTGGCTTTCGGTGCAACATCGAGCACCACTCGCTGACGAACGTGTGCGCGCTTCGGGGCACTCGTCCGGACGTGGTGGCGGCCGACCAGAAGGGGCTCAGATCAGCCGCCCATGCCTCGAGCCCCATCGCCGACGATTCTGCGGCCCAGTCGTCGAAGCGATCGCGAAGTCCTGCCGAACTGTCGCTGTCGCCGCGGTCGTCGTCGTCACGCTCGTCGCGGAGCATAACGTTGTAGAGGATCGCAGCGCCCTCGACTGCTGCCGAGAACCGTTGCGCGTGATGGACGAGCTCGCGCATCTCAGGGGGTGTGGCGGCGGGCAGCGGGTCGTCCCAGAAGTAGCCGTCACCCAGGCTGGTGCTGACGCCCGCGTCGCGCACATAGCTGCCGAGGAGGTTTGGTCCGCGAAGCGGCTCAGTCGACAACACGCGCTCCCTCAACCAACCCGCTTCCTCGGCCGTGAGCGCGAAGTCGACCGGCTGCTCTCTGTCGAATAGGAACAGTTCTTCGGGTGGCTCCGGGATGCCTCGGTGCCAGAACGATGGCGAACGGTCAGCAAGTTCGTCCTCCGTCTCCGCCGACGGGAGCCCACGCCGAGCAGCTCGCCCGTACTGCGCTCGTGTCATCCGCGGCTGGAGGAAGATCCCGTACGCAGCGAGCCCGGTCCAGTAGATGGCGGACGGCAGCGTGCGAACGTCTTTGCCGGCGCGGCTGCCGATGAGACCCTCTCTATCGGTACCCATCTGCAGGACCGGAATGAGCTTCCGTTCCATCAGCTCAGCCTTCTTGACCAGAGCGGCCGGGTGACCTTGCTCCGCTCGATGGAAGATCCACGGGACGAACAGGAAGTACCTCGCCCGCGACTGGATCACCGACGTGCCGGGGAACAGGCGGTTGCTGATCGAGTCCCGGATCGTGCCGATGCCGAGATCGTCAACGGTTCCCTTCTCGCTGAACAGCTGGAGCAACTCACGCACCTGGCGCTGTTCTGCCTCGCTGTGGTCCAGCCAACCAACGAAGCTCACGACACGCCCCGGCGAGCGACCCGCTCATGCGACTTCAGTGTCTCTCTCACCACTCTGCCCGCCCCCAGCCCACGATCCGAGCACAGTAGCTGCGACTACCGACACCGAGCTCGGCCTCGATGACTCTCAAGAACCAGCTCTCACCCGGAGTGGTGACCGACGGCGATCGGTCCTGAAGCTTCCGGATCCGCGAGTATCGGCCAGTCATCCCCGTAGTCGGGCCCGTGCCTAGTTTCTGAGCGGTCTCCTGCGACTTCGGTCGTCCCACCGACCGAGCTCGGCGAGCAGCCGGGTGGTCAGAGTCGGCGGCAATTCTCCCGACGCCATCGGTTCTTCTGGCTGCCTCGAAGCCGATCGGTTGCCGAGGTTGCGGCTGCGAACCCCAGGCATGTGCGGCCTAGGGCGATACAGCCATGGTCCCGGATAGCGGCCTCGAGATGAGTTGCTCGTCTCGGACGAACTTCTTCATTCGCTTCGAGAAGTTGTGGAACAGGACTACCTCTGCGCCCTCGGTTGCTAGAGCTCGGCAGGCGTCAGCGAGACTTGCGGCGTCGCTGTGCGCAGTCCACGGGCTTGAGTCCGTCCTGAGGTGGTGGGCGGACACGAGAGGATCTAGTCGGTCCAGAATTGCTTCGCGACCGACGGGAACAAGCGCAGCTCCGGTTGGAAGATCGATGCTCTCAAGGTCTCGGGTTGTGAGTAGCCAAATTCGCCGGCCGCTAGGTGCTGCAAAGTTCCCATCGCACCAGTACAGCCAGCGTGATTCCCCCCATGAGGACATGGTGGCTCCGTACTGCGCAGCGAGCAGAGGGTCCAACATCTCGGCGTCGCGAGTCAGGAAAGCGTGGTGAACGATCTGGAAGGCCGTACGAAGTTGCCCCGATGCCAGGAAGCTCACTGAATGCCGATGCTCTGACTGCTGCACGCGATGGAAGAGGTCGAGGTAGGCGTACAGAAGCGGGTCAGGCGACTCGGCGAGGATCACCACGTCGGGGTTGACCTCGAGTTCGTCAACGACGTCGCCAGCGACGTCTGCTGCGGATGCGCCGGCAGCGCGCCCGGCCATCGTGGCATCCAGTAGCACTGTTGGGTGACGGGGCTTCTCACTGGAGACCAGGCTGGTGAGCGCATCGAGGAAGTCGTGGCGAGCGGTTCGAAGACAGATGTCGCCGGTGAAGATCACAGAAGTGTCGTCGTCGCGAACGATCCAGCCGCTTGCCCCCGGGAAGTGGGGTACCAGGAACGGCTCAGCCGTCACACTTCCCAACGAGAGCCTCTCGCCATGCCTTGCGATGACACAGCGCTCGTCAAGTTGGCTTCGGCCGATCCTTCCGCTTCGGTTCAGGACCGAGGCAGTCCCGACTGTCATCGCTGTCGTCAGCTTGCCGACTCGGCCTGAGGTGAGTCCTCCGGCGTGATCAGCATGGGCGTGGGAGAGCAACAGGAGCCGGTCGGACGTCGTCAGGGCGAGCTGGTCGGGAAGCCCCGAATCGAGGAGTAGCGAGTCGCCCGAGCTCAGGGTGAGGCGTATGGAACACCCACCTTCCGGAGGGACGGCTGCTTCCATCGTCCTTAGCCTGCCCTTCAGCGACGGCAGGGCGCCATGCGGGGCACCCCCCGGCGCAGCGGCGCCAGATTCCACGCTTCGCAATCGCTCGCCTTGCGGCAGCGGGTACCAGCCAGTGAGGTCCACGATGGCGGAAGCCCTTTCGAAGAGTGCCTGGCGAAGCTCGGGATCGCTGGGCGTCCAGCAGATCAGGATGGTGTACCGGAAGTGCTCCTTGGTGTGGACGTAGTCGATGAATCGGGCGTTGGTGATGGAGTCGGCTGCGGGCCCAACTATCTTTCGGATGTGCGCGAGACACTCCTCGGGAGATGCCACAACTCCGTGCCGATGAGCGGCCAACGTTTCTCTCGCTCGACGCCTTGGCCCGAACCATGGCTTCGATGTCACCTCCACATGAGTTACCCGCGGAGTGGGAATCATCCGCCGGCCCGTGGCGGCTCTGGCAGGGCCCAAACACGATCGAACTCGTCGGCTACCAGCGGCCAGATCAGCCGGATCCCATCCGCCACCGAGTCGAGATCGTCCGGAACTGAGTCGAACACGACGAAGTCGTGGGGAATGACTCGTCCGGAAGCGTCTTGCCTCCCCAGAGGATCCGGAAAACGCAGCGCCAATCGTCCGGCGGCTCGACGGCTGACCTCCGACACCTCCTCGGCTCCCGAGAACGCCTCCTCGTACACGCTCAGAGGATCATCGAGGCCGCCGCGACGTAGAAACCGAAATCCCCACGTTCGTCCCCGCGTTGCCCAGATGAGTCTCATCGTTGGCTGAGGAGAAGCACCTCGTCGGCCTCGCCCTTCTCCAGGTCCATCTGGTAGCCGGTCAGCACCGCTGCCATGTACTCCTGCTTCGCCAGTGCTTCGGCGTTTCGTTCCCTGAGCTTGTTGCCGGCGAGCTGAGCTGCGGAGTTGACGAGAGTGCTCACCCGCTCACTTCCGAGAACCGCTATCAGCGTGCGGATTCGGGCGTCGAACTTGCCGGCCAGTGCACCGAGCTTGCCAATCCGGCCACCGGCCATTCCCACCACCGCGCCAGCCAGAGCTCCGGCGCCGTCCAGCAGTTCCTCGGCCACCTTCGCACCAGCCTTCTTCTGCTCGATCCAGCGGACGTGTCGCTCGAACGGGAGTATCGCTGCAAGCGGCAGGATCAGATGCAATCCGACCCGCTTCGTCACTTCGATCTTGCCAACTTCGAACTTCGCCGAGGAAAGGAGCAGGAAGTCCTCACCGACGGCCAACGCGTCGCTGGATTCCATGAGTCCTGCGAGCGTCTGTCGCAACTCGCCCAGATCATCGGCGACCCTGTCGACGAGGAGATCTCTGAACTTGAAGACGTCGAGTTCCGGCAACAGGTCGGCCTTCGACAGGGCAAGTACCCAGATGCGCGGGAACTTGACCAGCGGCTTGCCGTCCTCCAGCAGGTCCTCTTGGAGCGACAGCAGCCCGTTGCGGAAGTTGGCGAGCAGCGACTTCAAGTACCGCTCTTCTTCCCCGGCGTTGTCCAGCAATCGCTGACCGTCGACGAGTAAGAGTGCGACGTCGGACCCAAGAAGGGACCGGAACGTGTCGACCCTGCGCTGGGCCTCCTCGGGTCCGCTGACGCCCTGCTCGAACCACTCGCCCGGGTAGTCGTGCCAGACAAGGCGCATTGTGTCGAACTGCTTGGCCTTGCCCGCCGACTTCGCGCCCGCATCCTTCAGTTTCACCGTGAAGGCATAGGACGTGGACGAGAAACGGGTCGGCGCGGGAAGCCGTGCCGAATCCTTCATGCCCAGATAGTTCCGATGCAGCTGGGTGCCCTGCCCGATGTCGTCCGCCACGACATTCACCAGACCCGCTCGCCTGTGTTGCGGCTCCTGGGTAGCTCCGTAGAACGAGGAGAGCATGACGGTCTTGCCGCTGCCGCTCTCGCCGAACACCGCGATGTGTTGCTCTAGCACCTTGCTCAGTTTCACCAGATGAACCCTACTGCCCGAGGAGGTTCTTCCGCGCTGAGCGCCGCGTTGCGATGGCGACAGCGCAGCGTCGGTGCGAGGCCACCGGCAAGCCGTCGCTGCTGAGTCCTGTACGTGAAGATCCTTTCTTCACTGTCCGAGGGGACTTGTACGTTGGCTCTCATGGAGCACGCAACGAATGTTGGAGCGGCGGTCACCCGAGGGGTGGCGGGAGGGTGGCGCGAGGGTGTGCACCCCTTGGCACCACTGCCTGGCATCGACTTCGCAACACGACACGCCGGCCTGGTGGCCTGCCCCCCGCCACCATCGTGAAGTACTGCAACAGCAGGCCTCACGGGCCTGCTGTTGCGGTTTTCGACGGCGGTCGAAGAGCGGATTTCTTCCCGATCTTCTTCCATTTCTTCCCTATCGTGCCGCGAGGCTTCTTCCCGAGAACACGAAGTGGCATCACCGGCGCCGCTCTTGGCTGGCGAATCAGAGCGCGTCGGCATCGTCGTCGTCGGCGAGCTCGAACACGAGCTGGCCGAACGTCTCCGCGGCCTGAGCCTGCATCCCGGGGATGACGTGGGCGTCGACGTCCATGGCGAACGCGACCGTCGAATGGCCGAGTCGTTCCGAGACGACCTTCGGCGGGACTCCCGCCTGGAATGAGACTCATTCGGAACACCGGGAGATCCGATGCCGACGACGATCGACAAGCGGGGGATCGAGTCAGTTGTCGCGTCCATCCGTGCACGTGGGGAGAAGGTCTGATGGCTCGCGACGACACACCTCCGATCATCAAGATGCGCTCGACCTCCGGTACCGGGTTCATCTACGTGACGCGCAAGAACAAGGTCAACAGCCGAGAGGGCCTCGAGCTGAACAATTACGACCCCGTCGTGCGGCGACACGTGGTGTTCCGCGAGGAGCGCTGAGGGCAGCGCTGACCGTCAGCTTCGACGGTCGCGAACCGCATCGACCGCGTTGCGGGCGAGGTGCAGGGTGAGCCCGAGCGGCCCGGTCATCCAGGTGAGCAGCAGTGGGATGCGGTCGCTGCGGCCCCGGTCGAGTGCCGTGGCCCAGATGTGGCGTCCGACGTAGAGGTCGAACACCAGGTAGTGCGTCCACCCTGCGAGGAACGCGTCGGGGTTCATGAGCCCGGCGCGCAGCGAGTCCGGATCGTCGAAACGCGGCAGTTCGCCGTCACCGGTGACCATCGCCCGTGCGAGCAGTGCGGTGTAGGCGACGCCGAGCGCGGCGTACAGGGGAGTGGCGAGCCGGACCAGCCGTGCAGTCGCCCGCGCACGGGGAAAGAGGATCATCGCGAGCCACACCGGTGCCGTGGTCGACGAGAGCACCTGGAAGGCCCGCCGCTGTGCCGTCGTCATCGGCCGCAGCAACGCGCCAGACGGGTCGCGATCGCCTCCTGGGTCGACCTTGGCTCCATCGGGTTCATCAGGGTGCATGTGAGCATCATGACGCGGCTCGACCCCGTTGCCCATGGGGGTCAGTGCTCGTCGTAGTGGTCGGTGACGGGTGGCACATGAATCGCGGTTGCAAGAATAGTTCTCATTCTTTAGTGTGTGGTCTGTCCGGTGACCGGGCAGGCAGTCGGCAGATGACCGATGGCCAGGAGGAGACACCATGCAGATCGACCGATCCACCCTCACGCCGAGACGGCGATTCGCCGTGCTCGCTGTACCGCTC
>Ga0209491_10008422_pt1 | contig 13103 bp, 10 predicted proteins | sample BON02_FD_187213 | JGI IMG/M metagenome (GOLD analysis project Ga0209491, IMG submission 187213) | Freshwater microbial communities from Lake Bonney liftoff mats and glacier meltwater in Antarctica - BON-02 (SPAdes) (version 2) | ecosystem: Environmental > Aquatic > Freshwater > Ice > Glacier... | reverse complement strand
CGTCGAGTTCAATTGCTCGATCGTAGTCTGATAGTGCCCCATGTCGATCGCCCAACCTGTCGCGTAATAAGCCCCGATTGACATATGCTTTGGCATAATTGGGATCGAGTTTAATCGTGCAATTGTAGTCGGCTAAAGCACCTTCGAGATCGCCACCGAGATCGCGATCGCGACCTCGGTGATAATATTTGCTCGCAGCTTGAAAATTTTGGGGTAAGTCAGGCTGAGAATCGATCGGGATGTCCGGTTGGTTATCTAGATTATCAGTCATATTTGGATACTTTGATGTCATCTAAATCTACAGCGCAATCGCAGTTCTCTTTAAAGCCGTTGGTATTGCGCTAGGAGCGGCCAAGCGTTGGGGTAGCCTCCGCCGCTACCGAAGCTCTAAAATCTCCAAAAAAGTTGGTCGCCAGAAGGTAAAACTTCTTGACACTTGGCGATCGTTCATTTATTACTAATTAGAAGTAAACCTTTCGGCCGATCGACTTCCAATAGAATATTTACTCTAAAAATCTTAGCAGTTTGAGTAAATCCATTGGGACTTCTGCCATCAAGTTCAGCCGAATTGCTTAATATGACATTTGCAGACAACTCGAATCGGCAAATGTATGACTTATTTAGATGACGACAATCCTTAGGTTTCTGTTTCTGGTAAATTAGCAAATAATTCTTGGAGTTTCCACCGCTGAATATAAGGCCAGCCACCATTTTCCTCAATATCTCGTAAGAGGGTGTACAGAGCTTGACGATTGTTGGGGAGAGCTGATTGAAAATAGCCTTGTTGAATTTCGTGGTGAAGCTGTTCTAGAATCCGCAGGAGTTGAAGCAGAGCGATCGGATCTGCTCGACCGCGCTCGGCAACGCTATGTATTTTAGCAGTAATTTCCTGTAGGTCGGCGATCGAGGTCGTTAGATTTGAAGATGACAATCTGTTTGATTCCAATTTTGAGAGTGAAGATGGTTTGTCTTGGTTCATTTAACTTAATATGTCAAATAATTTTAATATAAATATATATTTTGAGAGCGGCGACTCAAGCTGCTACCAAATCTTCTCCAATGATTTGTCTAGATCTAGGATGTAGAAGGCACGCGCGTTGTAAAATATCGATTGACAAGACAATTATCTTACTGTGTCTACAGCCGCGATCGAACACAATTTTGAAGATTAGTTCGATCCAAGGTACGCGGAACAGGCAAAGACTGTAATAACATAAAATATATCTAAAATTGAGGTTCATCATGAAATTTCGCGGATTAGTCGCCGCTCTACTCGCCATCTGTATTGGCTTGTTGACGGCTTGTAGTGATGCTCCTGTCTCAGCAACAACTGTACTCACTTATGAAGATATTCGGGGTACAGGACTGGCAAATAACTGTCCTGTCATCGACGATACCAGTCGGGGTTCCATTCCGCTGGATGTAGCCAAGAGTTACCAGTTCGTAGACATGTGCATCCAACCAACGAACTACTTTGTTAAAGAAGAGCCTCAAAATAAACGTCAGGAAGCTGAATTTGTTGCAGGTAAACTAGTTACCCGCGCGACTTCTAGTCTCGATCAGATTAGAGGTACTGTCTCGTTGGCTGAAGATCGGACTCTGACATTCAAAGAGGAAGATGGGATTGACTTCCAAGCTATCACCGTCAAAATGCCTGGTGGTGAGCTAGTACCCTTCCTATTCACTGTAAAAGAATTGGTAGCAACTAGTAAGCCTGGAGTAGAAAGTATCACTACTTCTACCGACTTTGCCGGTGACTACAAAGTCCCATCCTATCGTGGTAATGTCTTCCTCGACCCTAAAGGTCGTGGCGTTGCCAGTGGTTATGATAATGCTGTAGCCCTCCAAGCTGAATCAGAAAGCCGTACTGGTAATCGTGCCAATACCAAGCGGGCTACTGCTTCAAAAGGTAGAATCAACTTTGAAGTTGCTAAAGTCAACAGTGCTACTGGCGAAATCGCGGGGATTTTTGAAAGCGAACAAACTTCCGACACCGATTTAGGTGCTCTAGATCCCAAAGAAGTTAAAATTCGCGGTCTATTCTACGCTCGTCTGGAAGCTAAATCTTAATTTAGGCATTAGGGTGTAGGCTGTAGGGTTTAGGTTCAGATTTAGATATTTTGAAAGGTGTCGTATCGATTTAGATATGACACCTTTTTTAGGTTTCAGGGTTTGCGTCATGTCTAAAAAAATTCAAGTCATAACGCCTAAAGCCTACCCCCTAAAGCCTATAATAAAATTCGTTATCAAGGTGAAACTGCGTTATGGGTCGTGCTAAAAAAGTTGTACTTGCTTATTCTGGTGGGGTAGATACCTCCGTCTGTATTCCCTATCTCAAACAGGAATGGGGTGTCGAAGAAGTAATTACCCTCGCCGCAGATTTGGGACAGGGAGATGAATTAGAGCCGATTCGTCAAAAAGCTCTAGACTCTGGTGCTAGTGTCTCACTCATCGCTAGAGCAACAGAGAGTTTTATCACCGATTATGCTTTCCCTGCACTCAAGGCTAATGCTCTGTACGAAAATCGCTACCCACTTTCTACCGCTTTAGCGCGTCCATTGATTGCCAAACTGCTGGTCGAAGCTGCGGCTGAATATGGTGCGGATGCAGTCGCTCATGGTTGCACGGGTAAAGGCAACGATCAAGTCAGATTTGATGTGTCGATCGCTGCTCTCAATCCTAGCTTGAAAGTGCTAGCTCCAGCGCGGGAATGGGGGATGAGTCGTGAAGAAACAATCGCCTATGGCGAAAAATGCGGTATTCCCTCCCCTGTGAAGAAATCCTCTCCCTACAGTGTCGATCTAAATTTACTCGGGCGGAGCGTCGAAGCTGGTGCGCTCGAAGATCCTTGGGTAGAACCGCTCGAAGAAGTATACGCGTTAACAAAAGCGATCGAAAATACTCCAAACACACCAGAATATATTGAAATTGGCTTTACCTGTGGTGCTCCAGTCAGCATCAATGGCATATCGCTAGATCCAGTTAGTCTGATTAGTCAATTAAATCAAATTGTCGGCAATCATGGCATCGGGCGGATTGACATGGTGGAGAACCGTCTCGTGGGGATTAAATCCCGCGAGATCTATGAAGTTCCCGCACTATCAGTACTGATTCAAGCTCATCGAGAGCTAGAAAGTCTCACGCTGACTGGAGATGTCACCCAATACAAACGGGGAATCGAAGACACCTATAGTAAAATCGTCTACAACGGTCTCTGGTATTCGCCCCTTAAAGCTGCCTTGGATGCCTTTATCGAGCAAACACAAGCGCGAGTCTCTGGTACTATCCGCATTAAGCTATTTAAGGGCAATGCGATAATTGTGGGGCGGCAGTCAGAGTACAGTCTTTACGACATGGATTTGGCTACCTACGGCGCAGACGACAGATTTGACCACAAAGCCGCTGAAGGATTTATCTACGTTTGGGGCTTACCAACACGGGTATGGTCGCAACGGAATCGGCTCTAGGATTTAGGGGATTGGGGATAGGGAGCATCACTATCCCCGATTTTCTAATTTAACAAGGAACATGGGTTGAAATCTCCCACCTTTGAGGTGGATTGTTGTTCTGCTGTGGATTTTAAACCCCACTGGGCGGGAGACCCTTAGTCGGCGGCTGCCTGCCTAAAGTCCAGTAACCTAACAACCCAATTATCACCCTTCTGGGCGGGGGACAAACGCTGTGCTATCAATTATCAATTATCAATTATCAATTATCAATTAATTTAAAGTGCTGTTTTAAAACGTCGAGTGGCGAACAATCCCAATAATCTATATGACTGATAATTAATTCTAGATCGTTCAATAACATCTCACTTGTGCCAGTAATCTCAATCCGTGGATGCCAAGGCAAGGGCGTAGTCCAGCTTAATGACCAACGGGTTGTAATTAACTGTTCGACTCGATCGATCCCATCTAACTCAAGCTGTGGAGATTGAAACCAAGTTTTGATAAAATCAATATTTTTGCGATAGCGTTTGAGTCCCCGAAACTGAGTCAGCGGGTCTTGGAAATATACATCTTCAGCATAAATCAGATAATTTTGGTCGAGCGGAAATTTAGCGTAGTCTTGACGCAAAATCGTCAGAATGTCCATATCAAATCTTAAAATATCATAGTTAAAATAGTTGCCACTCGCTCGTCGGTTGAAGCTACTGCAACAAGAGAGTTAACTATTCGATCGGATTATTTTCTTAGCTATTATACCATCTCCAACATCAGCGCGATCGCCGAGCGACTAAATCTCTCCATAGATAGATTTAGTCGCTCGGCCGTTAATTGTAATTTACCTCTAAAGATAGATAATTTTATCGATATTATGTAGTTAATATAAAATTGCTATCACTTAATCGAGGTTGGCGATTTACTTCAAAAGCTGTAGAAGTGTTTAATTAATAGTTGGCAATAACTACTATGGCTTTTCCAAGATTGGCTCTGGAAAAAAATACTTATCCCTCACGTCGTAATTTCCTGAAATTGGGACTGATGGCGGGGGCAATCGCATTGATAGGAGTTCCCCAAGTATTGATGGCTCAGACTAGTATCAGTATCAAAAAGTTGACTTTCAATGCTGATGACATTGGTATTCTCAACTTTGCTTTATTACTAGAAGAACTGGAATCGGCATTCGATCGAGCAGTAATTAGTAGTGGCAAGATCGCCAACACTAGAGAACTAGATTATCTGAGAGCTTTGGGCAATCATGAAGCCACCCATGTGAAATTCTTGCGAAATATTTTGGGCCAGAATACTTTATTTCAGAGTAGCGAATTGAGTCTGAATCAACAGGGGCTAGACACAATTTTGACCGATCGCTCAAAAATATTAAATACGGCGGTGACATTAGAAGATTTGGGAGTTCATGCGTACAATGGCGCGGGACTGAGCCTGACAAATCCAACTTATCTCTTGGCTGCGGGTTCGATCGTCTCAGTCGAAGCCCGTCATGCCGCAGGAGTGCGATCGCTGCTAGAACGACCTACGACCAAAACCGACAACGAACGGTCGATCGAGAATGATCGCTTGCAAGCTAGCCTCAACCCGTTTAGAGGTCGTGCTTACGACGAACTATTTACACCAAAGCAGGTGGTGGCTGCGGTTGGTGCGCTCAATACCTATTCCTTATCCCCTAACCTCTATGTCTCATACAGAAGCAGTTGTAGCGCAGTTTAGCGAGTTGCATAACGGAGAAAAATATCAAGTCAGAGTCGGCGAAACCGACGTTTTGCTGGTCCGTACCGACGATCGAGTTTATGCCTTGGGAGCTTACTGTACTCACTATGCAGCACCGTTAGTCGATGGTGTGATCCACGCACATCGGATCGTGTGTCCTTGGCACAATGCTTATTTTGACATTACCACGGGCGACCTGCAAGAACCACCTGGTTTAGATTCATTACCGCGATATCTGGTGAGAATTGAAGACGATCGAGTTATCGTCACGGTACCTGAATCGGCCTCGGGGCTGAGAACGTTAGAGATGGCACAGTACGATCGAGCCATCGACAACCGGACGTTTGTGATTTTAGGAGCTGGAGCCGCCGGAATTCATGCCGCTGAAACGCTCAGAGTTGCAGGATATCAAGGGCGAATTGTGATGATTACTCGCGAGGATCGACTACCTTACGATCGCACCACACTCAGCAAGAACTATTTCACAGGCAAATCGACAAAAGAGAGCATCATGCTCAGATCGCCGGAATTTTTCGAGCGACATCAAATTGAAGTGTGGCTCGATCGCACCGTTAAAAATGCCGATCTCAATACGAAAACAATTACATTTCAAACTGGAGAAACGCTTGTTTATGATTCGCTACTGATTGCTACTGGTACCCAACCGATTCAGTTAGAAGTTCCAGGTGCGGACTTACAAAATATCTTGACGCTGCGGAGTTTTGCCGATGCCGATCGCCTGCTAGAATCTGCAAAGAATACCGCTCAAGCAGTAGTGATCGGCTCTGGTTTCATCGGTATGGAAATCGCCGCCGGACTTACTCAAAAGGGCGTGAAAGTAACAATTGTTTCTCCAGCTTCTTTCCCGTTTGAAAATACTTTAGGCACAGAAATCGGACATCTTTTTAAGCAAGTTCATCAGGAGCAAGGTGTCACATTTAGAATGGGTCGAAAAGTGGCGCAATTAGAAGGTGAAGGTACAGTTGAAACCGTTGTGCTCGATAATGGCGATCGCTTGTCTGCCGATCTGGTAGTAGTTGGAATTGGGGTAAAGCCTGTGACTGATTTTATCACTGGTATCGATTTAGATCCCCAAGATCGGAGTATCCTCGTCGATGAATATTTGTGCGCGGCAGAAGGTGTGTATGCTGCTGGAGATATTGCGCGATATCCAGATTGGCTTACATCAGGTTCCCTGCGGGTCGAGCATTGGCGGATTGCTGCCCAGCACGGACGGATTGCAGCGCATAATATGCTTGGAAACCCCACTAAGTTTCGCGGCGTTCCGGTATTTTGGAGCGCACAGTTTGAGTTCCCGATTCGCTATGTCGGACACGCGACAGCCTGGGATGAATTGATTATTGATGGCGATTTAGATCGACGAGAATTTATCGCTTTTTATGTCAAAGACGATCGAGTATTAGCCGCAGCTAGTAGCAAACGAGATACTGAAACAGCCGCAATTGCTGAATTAATTCGGCTCGATCGAATGCCCTCCCTCGATGAGCTGCGGCAAGGACAATTTAAGCTTAAATATCCTGCTCTATTGGGCGATTATCCTGGCTCGAATTGATGAATTAGCGATCGACTTTGATGATGAGACTAGAGGTAGGGGTAATTCATGAATTACCCCTACCTCTAACTTTACTTAACCAACTCTAATCCCCGCTTACATAAAGCCTCAGCAGTGATACCATTAAATGCCATCAACTGACCCGCAGTAGCAGTAGTTTCGCCGCGCTTCCAGGCGAAGGTATCGCGAGGTGAGGTCGATCGCAGCATCACAGGCTCTAACATCGCAGGTGCGCCACCTGTAACGCCGATTAAGGCACTGCCACCGAAGATTTCCGCGAACTTAGCATCACTGAGGAAACCACCGTCAGGTTGACTACAGGTATCCCAGGCGACATCGCTAGGACGATAGAGGCGACGAGGATTGATAATTGAGACGATTTTTGAGCCGATACCTTCGGTTTTTAAAAATGCCGCCGCCTCAAACGCTGGTGCTAGCGTCATGTCGCCGATAACGGCGAAGACTACTTGCTTGTCGCCAGGGGTTGATTGCAAGACTACCGCGCCATCTTCCAACCCTTGCCGAGTTTGGGCGAAGGTGGTACGGATGGGTAAGGGTGATTTACTCGCGGTGATGACTACGCCTTTATTTTGGGTAGTTAATGCCCAGTCATAGCAGACTTGGATACTGTTGGCATCTGGTGGGAAGACGGGGAAGACGTTCCCATTCCGCATCATCGAGGCGAAGTAGGCTTCGATTTCGGGGCGTTGGTGCGTCCAACCGTTACGCCCCTGTTCTAGTGCGCCTGCGGTGTAGAGGGTAATGGTAGAAGGTGTGGGGCGGCGAAGTTCTGCCATTGCTTGGGTGACGGTTTGCCAGATCGGTAAGCCGTTGATGGCGAAGGATTCGTAGGAACACCAGAGGGTCCGCGCACCCATTAGAGCGAGTCCGGCGGCGAGTCCCGCGCAAGCATCTTCGCTCAGGGGTTCGTAGACTTGCCCATCGGGTGATTGGAAGTATAATTCGTCGGTGGTGGGGTGAATGATTTTCAGAGCTTGGTTGATATTGGCAATCCCTGAAGCTTCATTCCCATCAGCGTTACTGACGATGAAGTTTTTATCCTGTTGCCCTACATAGCCGACTAATCGCCCCATTGCAGTGGTGGATACTTTAGCTTCGCCTGCTGCATATTCTTCGAGGGGAAGATCGCCAAGGCTAGGGACTGGTAATATTGATTCAGTGACGGCTACTTGGGAAGATGAACCACCGCCAGCGCGTTCGCAATTAGTTCGTACTAGTTCCCAGGCTTGGGGATGGAGAGCGCGAGTTTTTAAGCCGGTGATAATGTCGGCATGATCGAGGGTGTGATGGGCGTAAAGGTTATGGGATTTGGAACCTGTGGCGTGAACTCCCGCGCCTTTGAGTTGTTTGATGATGAAGACGGTTAATTTCCCACTGAGGGCAGATTTTGCCGCTTTATCGACACCAGCTAGAATGGCTTGAGTAAAGGCTAATCGTTGCTCGATCGAGAACAGGGTACCATCAACATATTCGCCAGTCTGATTTTTGTCATCAAAATCCTTGGCATTGACGAGAATGACTTCATCAAAACCATTACCCTGCCAATAACTGAGCATCTCTTGATTAGTCTTGGTAGACACCATACTGTGATGCTCCTGAGAATAACCATTCCACACCAATACCGGTAAGAAATTAGTCACCGTCGGGAATGCAGTATGAAAATGCTGCATCGCACTGATAATATATGGCTCGCCCAAACCACCATCGCCGACAGTGAAGGGGAATAATTTGTCGCGATGCAATTTCGCCGCAGACATCGCGAAATGTTGCCCTTGACCCAACGGCCCCGCCGGAGCGAGAATACCAGGTATAAAGCCGGATAAGTGCCCAATCAGCCCATCTTTTTCGCGGAACTTGTCTCGCAATTGCTGAACTGTATCGATACCCATTGCTTCCAACGATCGATCGAGGAACATGGCACTATAGAATCCTGGTGCATGATGTCCGACTTCGGTGAGAATATTCTTATGTCCGAGCATCACCAATGAAGCATAGACTTCGGCTTGGCTGGCAAATCCGCCCGGATGTCCCGATGCTTTGCTGGCGCAGACTTGCAGAGTGAGATAGCGCAGCGCGTCGGCGTAGAGCAAGGTTTGAAAAGCGGCGGCGGGATCGTTTGCATTATTGATGCCCGTTTGCCCAGCAGCGATAACAGGTTTTTTACCATAAGTATCGAACCCGGGGGTCAATTCCCCAAAATATTGAATCCCTTCGGCAAAGGCTGGAGTCTGAACCGCAGTAGTCATAAATATAGTCGCCTTAGAATAGTAGATATGCGATCGATGCTACCAGCTATTCTGGGTCATTGGCGTATTTTTAGCTCGATTAACTGAGCTACAATCGAACTAACTAGAGATCTTGAGTGAAATTAGTTTGAAAAGATGGCAGACATTGCTATACTAGCTGTTTTTTCGCAGATTAATCGACTAAAAAATGCTCGACACTATCCAACCGATCGATCTGATTATTCTCTCTAATGGCCCTGGGGAGGTAACAACCTGGGTACGCCCTGTCGTCCGAGCATTACGCGCTAAATTGGGGTGCGATCGATCTCATGTGCGGATTTCAGCAATCTTGTCACCATGTCCGAATGCTAGTGGTAAAGAAGTCCAAATTTTAAAAACCTATCCTGAGATCGATCGAGTCCAAGGTGCCGAACATTTTACTAAATTTTTAGTATGGGGTAAAACTGCTGAAAATTGGGATTGGCGATCGCGTGGCATCATTATTTTTCTAGGTGGAGATCAGTTTTTTCCTGTCGTAATTGGCAAACGTTTGGGTTATCAGACTGTGGTGTATGCTGAATGGGCAGCGAGATGGCATAGTTTAATCGATCGATTTGCCGTGATGAATCAAGAAGTCGCTGCAAAAGTGCAGCCGCAATATCTCGATCGATTTACAGTAGTTGGTGACTTAATGGTGGAAACTCAAAACAGTTGCCCCGAACAAGTCACTAATGAAAATGATCCAATTCTGATCGGTTTATTACCTGGTTCTAAGTCAGCAAAATTAGGGATGGGATTGCCATTGATGCTAGCGATCGCCGAATATATTCAAGCAGTTAATCCACAGGTAAAATTTGCCATTCCTGTAGCTCCGACGCTCGATATTTCGACCCTGGCAAGTTATGCCGATCCTACCAAAAATCCCATCATTGCTCTAGTCAATGGTGCCACAGCAACTCTAAAACGAGATGAAACCATTCCCTATCTCCAGACAGCTACAGGATTGAAAGTAGAATTACATACTGAATTTCCCGCCTACGATTGGCTCAGTAAGTGTACTCTATGTTTGACCACAGTTGGGGCAAATACGGCAGAATTAGGGGGGTTGGGCGTACCAATGATCGTTTTAATCGCCCTGCAACAAATGGACGCTATGCGTGCCTGGGATGGCTTACCAGGGATCTTAGTCAATCTACCGCTAGTTGGGTCGCCGATCGCCAAAATCGTCAATACGATCGCGTATCACAAGCTGAAAAATTATAAATTTGCATGGCCGAATATTTGGGCAGGACAAATAGAAATCGTGCCCGAATTAGTCGGTAATTTAGATGCAAAAACAGTCGCCGAATTTACGCTTGACTATCTCCAGCATCCCGAAAAGTTAGCCACCATGCGATCGGCATTACGGCAGGTGCGCGGCGAAGCAGGTGCCGCAGATAAATTAGCCGCGATCGTTGCAGATTTACGATGAGTTTGAGTAGAGCCATCTGGCAATTCAATCCTTGAAAATCGTAGATTAGAATGCGATCGTGTCGATCTCGATCGCTCGGCAAAGTCCAACGGAACTTTTGTCTACTACTGCTACTAACTACTAGGCGATCGATGAGTTAACACTTACAGGTAAAATTAGATCGACGATCGCCACCAGATGCGATCTTCAGGCGATCGAAACCGACTATGATATTTAGCGGTACTTACGAACGCTGTCCGCACCTCGGACTGAAGTCAGATATCGTATTTTAGATAAATCATGGGACTAGTTATCGCCACTGTCAATATGAAAGGAGGTGTCGGTAAAACCACCCTCACAGTCAATCTAGCTGCTTGTCTTGCCAAATTACATGGGAAGCGGGTACTAGTTGTCGATCTCGATACCCAGATTAGTGCTACTCTGAGTTTAATCACACCTCAAGACTTTGCTAAAATTCGTCGTGAAAAAAAGACGATTAGCTATTCGATCGCTAAAGTCCTCAAACCAAATGCCCGCTATAAATTTGATACTAAAGATCTAATTACTCCCGATGTCTGTTGGGTAAAGGGGCTAGATTTATTAGCAGGAGATATCGATATCTATGATGAGTTCCTAGTATCTGAAAAACTTCATCAAGAAACGATCGATAATCCCAATATAGATTTCATCGATGTCTGGAATGGATTTGAAGGCTCTCTGATCAAAGATATTTTAGCTCCAGTAATTGATGATTATGACTTTATCATCCTTGACTGTGCCCCTGGCTATAATCTACTTACCAGAAGTGGGATTATGGCAAGTCATTTCTATATTATGCCAGCCCGTCCCGAACCACTATCTTTAGTCGGGATGCAGTTGCTAGAACGACGAATTGCTAAACTTCGTGAAACCCATGAAGATGATAAAAATTGCTTAGAAAGTAGTTTATTAGGGATAGTTTTTATTCTTTCGGGTAGTAGTTTGTTTGCGCGGTATTACGATCGAGTGATGGAACGCGTTACCCAAGACTTTGACGTTAGTAAGATATTTCAAACTCGGATTCCGATGGATGTAAATGTCGCTAAAGCGATCGATAGTTTTCAACCTGTAGCGATCGAGAATCCTGGCTCGGCTGGTTCTAAAGCATTTATCAAACTGAGTCAGGAATTATTGAATAAAGTCCAGCAGCTAGCTGGGGATTAAGTCAATTTACAGTTGATAGTTGAATTGGCTCGATCGGTAGGCACCCTCTGAGCAATAGGCAACCGCGCATGTGACAGAGGCTCTGCTCGGGTTATTTGCTAACTATGTCAGGAAAGGATTATGATAGATTTAGGCAAAAAATATACTTCTACCTAAAATTATGGATATTCTTACCCTAGGCTGGGTTTCACTCTTAGTACTATTTACCTGGTCGATTTCGATGGTTGTTTGGGGTCGTAACGGCTTCTAATTGAAGATATCCAAACTAGCCATCCCCAACCATCAAAACCCAACGTCATCTGTTGGGTTTTTGATTGACGATCGCTAATTCAAAATGTTCGACAGTGGGGAAAGGATCGTAAAAGTGAAGCCTCCAGTATCATCTTAATTTTCCTCGCAATGTTGCGATAATCCAGAGATCGAGCCAGATCCAATTTATGCCGCTATAAGTTGGTGATAATCTTGTATGAATTTCTGAATTGATGGATCTTTAGCAATTAAGGTGGCAAAAATGCCTAATTGTCCGCGAGATCGCATCAGCCCTAATAAATCCGATACAAATAACTGCACCCACTCCACTGTAGCAGCCTGACTGAGCCATTGGAAAGCGTGATAAGCATTGGCATCGGTAGCATGAACCGTCAAACCGATCGCGGTTGCATAGCGAGCGGAAGGTTCGACCGGAAACAGAATATGACTACCTTTGCCTTCCAGCATCGGTGTGAAGTCAGGTAGCATGTGATACATTGTGGTAAAAGCTTGAAACTCAGCACTAGTTGCTGCCCCGATCGCGGGTGCCAAATCTAGCCCACGATCGTGTAGAGTACTTGCCATCATCCACGATCGCAGCGAATACCAGGCGGGTTGTTGAGGATCGACTTTGTGTAACAAGCTCGGGCGAAAACACAAGCAAGCAATAATTTGTTCGTGAATACCTTGCCCTAGCGCGTAAGTTTTGAAGCTCTCAAAATCTGGCTCCACCTGCAAATGTAAAAACCGATTAGCTAAAGGCGTTGGTATCTCAAACACCCCAGCACGATGCTAGATTTACCAATCCCTGGCGCACCCCAAATCATCGTGCTAATTTTGAGAGCGTTGGTAATCAGTCGATCGAGATAAGTCTTTAAATCTTCAGGATTCATGAGAGCGGCTATGCCTGGAGTATTTGGATCGATAAGTATTCGAGGATCTCGATGTTGGAATTACCAAACAGTAGGGGTTTAGAGCCTCCTGCCTAAAGGTGCGATAGTTGTTAAGAGGGAGTTTAAATCTCCCACTTAACCACAACCCTTGCCACTGTCAACTGTCAACTGTCAACTGTCAACTGTTTACCAACTAGCCACTATCTTCACCATTTCAACAATTTACGCAATTCTCCACGGAGTTGAGGCGATGTATTGGAGTTGCCCACAAAAGAATCATAAATAACTCGATCTAGTTGGCTATGAGCGGTATAGTTA
>Ga0209491_10008418_pt1 | contig 13106 bp, 14 predicted proteins | sample BON02_FD_187213 | JGI IMG/M metagenome (GOLD analysis project Ga0209491, IMG submission 187213) | Freshwater microbial communities from Lake Bonney liftoff mats and glacier meltwater in Antarctica - BON-02 (SPAdes) (version 2) | ecosystem: Environmental > Aquatic > Freshwater > Ice > Glacier... | reverse complement strand
CCAGCCTGGTGTTCCAGGTGCTGGTGGTGTCCTTTGCCAGCTTCCTGCTGTGGTTCTCGCTGCTGCGCCATTACATGGCATCACGGCTGGGCGCGTTTTCCTTCCTGACACCTTTGCTTGGTGTCGTGCTTGGCGCGTTGTTGCTCGGTGAGAAGATCGAGATGCAGTTCGTGCTGGCCGCAGTGCCGGTGCTGCTGGGCATCGTGCTGGTCAGTGGTCACGGCGCCGTGGTCATGTTGGCGCGACGCATCTTGCGGCGCCGTCCGCCGGCCCCACCCGTGGTCAAACCAGTGCCACCGGCGTTGTGAGTATTTGCGAGTCGTCTGTCTCGTCCCCATCAATTGAAAATCTGACCGATCTGGCGCAGTTCCCGCTGCGCGATGCGGCGTTTCGGTCCCGTTGCCGGCAGACGCTGGCCGAAGCCGGTGCCCGGGTACTCACCGGGTTCCTGACGCCACAGGCCGTGGCAGCGGCACCAGGCGAGGGTGAAGAACACCGGCATCTTGCTTTCCGAGTCGGCGCACATGACATTTTATGGCCGACTGGGTAGTTGACAATAACCGGGTTCAACGGGCTCCCGCGTTGCGCAACAGGCGCTCCATTGCGTCATAGCCGCGCGAACGGGCGAGTTCCAGTGGTGTGCGCCCATAGTGATCAGTGAGTCGGGTGTTCGCGCCAGCGTCGAGCAAGGCGCTTGCCGTGCACTGATGCCGTGGGCCGCAGCGTCAAGTGCGGTAGCGACAAGAAACGATGCACAGGCCGGGAACAAAGCAGCTCGTTCGGCCCCATGGTGCATCACACCGTGGCAATACGCATCAGGTTCGTCGTGCCCGGCGTGCCGAACGGCATGCCGGCAATGCTGACGATGAACTGCCCGGACTCGGCGAAACCATCGCGTCGTGCGACTTCAATTGCGCGCTGCGTCATCTGATCTACATCGGCGACATCGACAGTGTGTACCGAATGCACAGCCCAGACCAGTGCCAGGTGCCGGGCAGTCGACAAGACGGGCGTCAGACTGAGAATGGCCGACTCCGGTCGTTCGCGCGCTGCACGCAAACTGGTATGCCGTGAACTCGTGTAGCAGACGATGGCGGCGGCCTGCAGAAGGGCCACGGCATGGCGCATCGCGCAGCGCACGGTTTCGGCCACGTCGCCGCCAGGCCGCGCCTGCGCGTGCGAGGCATCGATCAGCTGCCGATATTGCGGGTCGGCGTCGACCTGCTTGATGATGCGGTTCATCATGTCCACCGCTACCACCGGGTAGTTACCCGAAGCCGATTCGGCTGACAACATGACTGCGTCGGCGCCGTCGGGGATCACACCCCATCCCATCAGCGTCGGTATCACCGGAGTACCGGCGATCTCGGCACACTGCTGCAACAAATCGGTGGCATCCGCGTTGATGATGCCGCCACCTGCAACGATCAGCGGTTTCTCGGCCATCTGCATATCGAGCGGCAGGCCGATCAGTACCGGGCCCGGCCGACCCGAACGCATCAGGTGAAAGGCCTGCTGGAAAGCGCGCGGAACCGGGGCCGGCTCCAACACGTTGTTGGCCCATTTTGTGACCGGTTTGGCAATGGAGGCAATGTCAGCCTCGTCCAACGTGGTGTGAGCCTGAACGGCTGGCGTATTTCCAACCAAGTATGAGCCTGAAGGGGTGAATTTGGGATCGAACTGCTGTCGGCTTGATCATCGCAAGGATGGTGATCAACATGGACGAGACGAAGCTGCGCACGATTGCGCAACTGCAGGAATTTCTGGACGCAACACCCGGAGTGAGTTTCTCAGGCGCTGCAGGCGAGGCAGACACCCAGCGTTACGAGCACATCAGCCGCGTTTTGAGGCGTTTTGACTACCCTCAGCGGGGCAAACGCGAGCGTGGTGTGGTGCTGGCCTACCTGCGCCACACCTGCGGCTACAGCCGACCCCAGATCACCCGCCTGGTGGCGCGCTGGGAGGGTAACCGTCTGGCCGCTGTTCCCCTGGTCAAACGTTACCGCGCCCCGGCCGCCCCCTTTTGCCCGCAAGTACACCCAAACCGATGTCCAGTTGCTCGCAGAGATGGACCGCGCCAATGAGGACGTGTGTGGTCCGGCTACCAAGCCCGGCGCATCCGCTTTACCAAGACCCGTCCGGTGTGCAACCCCATCGGCGTGCGCAAGGCACCACGGCCCAATGGGCGTGCGGGCTGGGTACGGATTGACTCCGTTCATCAGGGTGACCTGGACGGCGTCAAAGGGGTCTACCACATCACCTGCGTGGATGCGTCAAGCCAGTGGCAGGTTCAGGCCTGCGTAGAGGGCATCAGCGAGGCATTCTTGCTGCCGGTACTGCAATTGGTGATGGCGCAGTTTCCGTTTGAAATCTTGGGGTTTCATTCGGACAACGGCTCGGAGTACATCAATCGCCAGGTGGCCAAGATGCTGGACAAACTGCGCATCGAGCAGACCAAATCCCGCTCGCGCCACAGCAACGACAACGCCTTGGCCGAAAGCAAGAATGCCAGCGTGGTGCGCAAGCATATGGGCTACAGCCACATTCCCCAGAAGTACGCCAAGCCCATCAATGCGTTCTACGAGGGGATGTTCAACTCGTGGCTCAATTTGCATCGTCCCTGCCTATTCGCCACCGAGATTGTGAGCGAGAAGGGCAAGATCATCAAGCGTTACCAGCACAAGGACGTGAAGACGCCGCTGGAGTGTTTGGTGCTGCTAAATGAAAAGGGACTGGTCAAATTCAAAGCGGGCATCACGCTTGCAAATTTACTCACCCAGGCCAATGAGAAAACCGACCTCCAAGCGGCCCAGGAGATGCAACAGCCAAGGCTGATTTGTTTGCTTTGTTCAACAAAACCAAACGCAAACAGCAGGCCTGAAGCCACTCAAAAAAAGGCACAGTCGTGCGAAAAAAACTATGTGCGCCGGGGGGCCTCCGGCGGCCTGGCAGGGGCCTGGGTGAAAGAAAATCAGAGGACAAAAACCGGCCCCCTTAAACTTCAATTTTCAACCCGGTCAAACCGGACAGCAGAAGTCATTGACTCAAGCCGCCTTCAGGCTCACTCCTGAATTGGAAAATACTATGTCCACTGCCTGGAAGTCTTGCTTGTGCATGCGCGCCCGTGGCGCCTGGCCGGTGATGCACAGGATGGGAATGCTGTCGGCCCGGGCTGCGTACAGGCCGGTGATCATGTCGGTGCCGGCCGGGCCGGAGGTGCCGATGCACATGCCGATGTTGCCGGCCTTGGCGCGGGTGTAACCCTCGGCCATGTGGGACGCACCTTCGACATGGCGCGCCAGCACATGGGCGATCGACTGGCGTTCGTGCGTTTGTTGCATCGTTCGACGCGTGGCGTGGCACCCACTGAAGTCGGTCAGCGGTATTACGAGCGTTGCCTGACCATCGCGCGTGAAATCGACGCAGCGAGAACGTTGCCACACTGGTGCAAAGCGAGATCGGCGGCACCATGCGTCTCAGCACCTCGGTCGCATTTGGCCGTCGGGTGATGGTGCCCCTGGTGCTGCGGTGCATGCGCCTGCATCCCAAGGTGGTGGTGGATTTGAGTTTTGACGACCGATACGTCGATCTCGTCGATCTCGTCGAACAGGCGGTGGATGTCGCCTTGCGGATGGGGTGTCTGGCCTGTTGACGCCGACCGAAAACGGTGGGTCAAATTTCAATCGGCGCGGACAACCTGGGAGACTGCAGCAATATGACCCTGATGGCTGCGCTGGCGGGCGTGGAGATGGGGTTCCGGATTGCGGCTGTGCCGCTGGCGGGTAGCGGGTAGCGGCATGCAGGATGCGATGGTGTACTTCGCGGCGACGCCGACGGATTGACAGGGGAAAGTTTCGAAGCGGTAAAAGTGGAAAGGGCAGGTCACTGCCCCCTGTCTTCGATTTGGCGGGACCAGAACGCACACAAAAAGGCCCCACCCGGCAAAAGCCAGGTGGGGCCACAAATTTTGTGCCGAGCGCCCATCAGGGCACCTACGGCAGCACGCTATTTCAGTGCTGCAATCTCGGCCCTTAGTTGCGCCAGAATTTCGCCGGTCCGGCCGCCCGCCATCTCTACCAGCGTTCCGGCCAGTGGTTCGACGCGCTTGCGAAATACGTCGCTCTCTGCGGCGGTGAGTTTGATGATTTTCAAGTCGGGATTGTCTTTCATCATTTTTGTCACCGATGCCGCATTTTTCTCGGCCTCTTTGGCGATGATGAAACTCTGCAGCGTGTTGCGAATGTCAGCCAGCATGGACTTGTTCTTGGCCGACAAGCCTTTCCAGAAGTCCGCATTGGCAACCACGGTTGTGGTGTATTCGACGTCGCCAGGGTAAACCAGATAATTGGTCACTTCATGGAACTTCGCGCTTTCGATGAAGAAGGCCGGATTCGTTTGCGCCTGGATGACATTCATCTGCAAGCCGCTGTAAATCTCACCCCAGGGCAGGGCGACGGGGTTGGCGCCATAGAGTTTGAATTGCTCGATCAAGATCGGCGAGGTCATGACGCGGAACTTTACGTCACCCAGATCGGCAGGCGTACGCACTGGTTTCTTGGTGGTCCACACCATCTCGCCTTCCGGGTAGATCGTGAACAACTTCAGCCCTTTGCTGGTGAAGTCCTTGGCCAGGGATCCGTACAAGGCCTTGCTGTTAGACAGGATATTTGCTTTTGCAGCATCTTCGGTAGGCAGCAGGAAAGGCAGGCTGAGAATCTGGACCTCTGGCACAAAGGTGCCGAGGTGGCCGGGTGACGCATTTGAAAATTGGATCGCACCGGAGGCGGTGAGTTCGGTGATGTCGTTTTCATTGCCGAGTTGGCCATAGGTATAGATCGTCACATCGACCTTGCCCTGTGTGCGTTCCTCGACAAGCCGTTTGAACTCCTGCGCGTAAAGGGTCTGCACATCTCCAGGCGATTCCTCAACCGCAAACTTCCATTCCTCGGCGCTGGCAGTCGACATTGAGGCGACGCCAAGTACGGCACCCCATGCGAGAGTCTTGAGGTATTTTTTTGTGGTCATGGTATTTGTCTCCTTCAATTCGTGTACGGGAAAACGGTCACTTGCAGTCTGGCCGCTCAGTGACTCTGAATGAATACTACGGTTCAGGATCGACAGTTCGAATGCACTAGCGCAATTCGATAAAACGGATATGCGGGCCGCGAAGGATGCGCTCGGAGTCGATCAATATCAGCGCGATTGTTATGCGGCACAGGCCTTTTTCGCAGGTGATGCCGCGCGACGTCCCGGATGTCAGCCACCATCGATTGATTGCACTAGCACAATGATGGTGATTTCCAACGCGGGCTAGACTGCCATCGCGTCATGCAAAAAAATGTGGTGCACGACAGCCTGCGACACAAGCAGCCTAACCGTTGACGGAGACACATCCATGAAACCTGCACCAGAAAATGGTGGCATTGTGCAGCGCGTTTTGCGCAAGATCGATCGTGGTCTTGCCATGCTCGAAAGGCAACTGCTGGCCTGGGCCATCATCCTGATGGCCGTGAACACCCTGGGCAATGTGCTGGCGCGTGTGGGGTTCAACAGCAGCCTGTTCTTTTCAGAGGAACTGAACCAGTTCCTGATCGTTCTGGTCACATTCGTCGGTACCAGTGCCGCTGCGCGCCAAGGGCGGCATATCCGGATGTCCGCTCTGACTGATCTGCTTCCTGTCAAACAGCGGCGGCTCATGTTCACCTTCATTCAGGCCACCACCGCCATTGTCATAGCTGCGCTCGCCTGGTACGCGGTCAGCTACATTTTTCGCGTTCAGCACTCCGGGCGTGTGACCCCGGCCTTGCAAATTCCCGTCTGGATCACGCTGCTGTGGTTGCCGCTGGGCCTGGCGATTGCCGCGCTGCAGTTCCTGCTTGCATCGATCGCGAATTTGCGCAGCACGACCGGTGTCTTTCTTGCGCCAAACGTGCTGGACACCGACAAAGTCGACATGCCCACCATCTGAGAAACAGGCACCATGGCTCTCACCATCTTTCTCGTGATGCTCTGCCTTCTCTTATTGGGGTTTCCGATGATGATCCCGATGCTGGTCGCGACGATGGTCGGCTTCATCGTCTATTTTCCGATGCTCAAGACAGACATCATCGTGCAGCAGATGATCAGCGGCATCAGTCCGGTTGCGCTGATCACGGTGCCGATGTTCATACTTGCGGCGGATATCGTGACTCGTGGGCACACGGCAAACCGCCTGCTCGACCTGGCAATGACCTTCTTTGGTCATTTGCGCGGTGGCCTTGCGGTGACGGCTGCTGTCGCCTGCACTTTGTTCGGTGCGATCTCGGGATCGACGCAGGCGACCGTGGTGGCCATTGGTGGTCCCATTCGCCCACGCATGCTCAAGGCGGGTTATGACGACAGCTTCACCACCGCGCTGATCATCAATGCCGCAGATATTGCCTTCCTGATCCCGCCGAGCATCGGCATGATCGTTTTTGGCATTGTTGGCAAGGTGTCGATCGCCGAGCTGTTCCTGGCCGGTATCGGCCCGGGGGTGTTGATTCTGCTGATGTTCAGTGCCTATTCAGTCTGGTACGCCTGGCGCAGGAAGATTCCGATACTGCCACGCTCGGGGTGGGGCGATCGTTTTCGCGCGGTGCGCAAGGCGATCCTGGCAGCGATGTTTCCGGTGCTGATCGTCGGCGGCCTGTATGGTGGCTACTTCAGCCCCACCGAGGTCGCAGCGGTGGCGGTGCTGTACGCGTTCATTCTTGAAGTCTTCATCTACCGCGCGGTCAAGCTCTCCGACATTCCCAGCATTGCCTATTCGACGGGGTTGATCACGGGCATTGTGTTTGTGCTTGTCGGCACTGGCGCAGCTTTTTCCTGGATCATCTCGTTTGCGCAGGTGCCGCAGCAGCTGATAGCCACCCTGGGCCTCGCGAGCGCCGGTCCGTACACCATCCTGCTGGCAATATCGGTCGCATTTTTCATCGGCTGCATGTTCGTTGATCCGATTGTGGTGACACTGATCCTGACGCCGATATTCATGCCGCTGGTGCGGTCTGCCGGTATCGATCCAGTGTTGGTCGGCACCATCGTCACACTGCAGATGGCGATTGGCTCGTGCACACCCCCGTTTGGCTGCGACATCTTTACCGCTTGCGCCATCTTTCGAAAGCCCTACATGGATGTCATACGCGGCACACCGCCGTTCATCCTGATGTTGATGTTGGTATCGGTGCTGCTGATCCTGGTTCCAGATATTGCGCTGCTGCTGCCACGACTCGCCTACCAATGATCAGGAAAACAGACATGCGCATTGATACCCTTTTATGGTCCGACAATGCACACACGACCATACAAAGCGTGCAGATCGGCCTGATCGCGCTCGCCACTGATCTCAACAGTGAGGCGGATCTGCGCCGCATGTTGCCTGCCGATGTTGACCTGTACTGCAACCGGGTGCGCCACGCCAATCCGATGAGTCTTGAAGCTTTGCGCCTGGTTGCCGCAGACCTGCCGCGGGCCGCACGTGACCTGTTGCCCGGCCTCGATCTGGACGTGTTGATCTACGGCTGCACCGCAGGGACAATTGCGATGGGTGAAGCCGAGACCCTGGCACTGCTTGGAGGTTCGCGCGCTTCAGGACATCAAACGACGCCGGTGACGGCCAGTCTGGCCGCACTGGCGCACCTGGGGGCGCGTCGCGTGTCGATCCTTACGCCCTATAGCGCGCCGGTCAATCAGGCTCTGGGTGAGTATTATGTGAGGCGCGGTCTTGATGTCATCAATGTGTCCGGGTTGAATATGGATGATGATTACGCCATGACGGCGTTGAGCCCTGAGTGCATTGTTGCCGCCGGTTTGAAGGCGATGGCGCCGCAGGCCGATGCGCTGTTCATATCCTGTACGGCCCTGCGCTCCAGTCTGGCGGTGGAGCGGCTCGAAGCTGCGCTTGAGCGCCCTGTCGTCACCAGCAATCAAGCCATCGTCTGGCATGCGCTGCATCTGGTCGACCATCGGGCACGGTCCGGTCCTGGGCGCCTTTCCCACATGCCATTGGAGCGATCAGAACCTTGAAGCAAGACATCCAACTAATCGATTTATACCGCGCCCGTCAGCGCCTGAGCGGCCATGTTCTGCGCACGCCGCTGCAGCATTCTGTGAGTCTATCCGCTCTGAAGGGCGGCTCCGTGCACCTGAAACTGGAATGCCGACAGATCACGGGAAGTTTCAAGCTGCGTGGGGCGACCAATGCACTGCTCAGACTGGACGATGCGGCGCGCGCCCGCGGCGTCATTACCGTGTCAACCGGCAATCACGGTCGGGCCCTGGCCTATGCCGCACACCGGCTCGGCGTACGTGCCGTCATCTGCATGTCGCAATTGGTGCCTGCCAACAAGGTCGATGCCATTCGGGCGTTGGGCGCCGAGGTTCACATCGGCGGCGCAAGTCAGGACGAGGCCGAACACGCCGTCGCGCGTTTGGTACACGAGGAAGGGCTGGCGTTGGTGCCGCCATTTGATCATCCGGATGTCATCGCGGGGCAGGGCACCGTGGGCATCGAGCTACTCGAAGACCTGCCGAACGTTGACACGGTACTTGTGCCGCTGTCTGGCGGTGGCCTGCTCGCGGGCACCGCGCTGGCGCTCAAAAGTGCGTCTGCGGCGATTCGTGTGATTGGCGTGACGATGGCGCGCGGCTGCGCGATGCATACGAGTCTGCGGGCGGGTAAGCCGGTACAGGTCGAGGAGTTGGAGACCTTGGCCGATGCGCTCGGCGGCGGCATCGGGCTGGGCAATCGTTATACCTACGGCATGACGCAGGCCCTTGTTGATGACACGGTGCTCATCACCGAGCAGGAGATCGCGACGGCAATCTGCCACGCCTATCGGCAAGAGCAGGTCGTGGTGGAAGGCGCCGGTGCTGTCGGTATCGCCGCGTTGCTCTCCGGGCGGGTCAACGCGACGGGCATCACTGCGGTCTTGGTGAGCGGTGCCAACATTGACATGGACCTGCACCGGCTTGTCATCGGTGGGGGCGCCGTCGGTACTCCATAATCTTGTATGTCCATTGAGCGATGTGAGGCCACCCGGATGATGGATCGTTGGTGCGAGGCACTTGCCGCTGTTCGAAGGGGCGAATCAAAATACAAGGTACTCGTCAGGGCGATCGCCGCTGACATCGAAAACGGCAACCTGAAGGAGGGTACCCGCCTTCCGGCGCAACGCGCGCTGAGTGAAAAGCTTGGCATCAGTGGTCAGACCGTCACCAACGCCTACAAGGAACTCGAGCAGCATGGTGTGATCCGATGCGAAGTGGGGCGTGGAAGTTTTGTCGCCAAGCGGGTGACCGAGAAGGTCGCAAGCTACATGCTCGATCACGCTGAGCGCTCGTTGATGGACTTTTCAATCGCTGCCATCGTCCATACCGACGAGCATAATCGCGTTTGGCGCGAAGCCTGTTCAGCGCTTGCGGTGCAGCCAAGCCATCCCTGGATGCGATTGTGTCGCCCGATCGCAGGATTTGACTACCATCGCGACGCTGGCGTGCAATGGCTGGACTCACTGGGTCTTTCGACGTCGATGGACAGGCTGCTGATTACGAACGGCGCTTCGCATGCGCTGTTTCTGACGCTTGCCTCGCTGGTCAGTCCGGCAGATGTTGTTCTGTGCGAAAACATAACGGACCACGGTGTGATCGGTTGCGCCCAGGTGCTCGGCTTCACCCTCAAGGGACTCGATACAGACGAACACGGTATCCAGCCGGACCATTTTGAAGACATGTGTGCGAATGAACGCATTACGGCGCTGGTTTGCACGCCCAATCTCAACAATCCCACCGGTGCGTTGATGCCTGATTCACGGCGTCGAGCGATCGCGCGCATAGCGGAGCGCTACCGCGTCTATGTCATTGAGGACGATGTATTCGGCCCGTTGCTGGCGCAGCGCCCCGCTCCGATATGCAGTCACTTACCTGAACTGGGGTTTTACTTCACCAGTTTTACCAAGTCGGTCATGACCGGCTTGCGCATCGGCTACCTGAGCATGCCCAAGCGTCTTGCCTTGCGTGTAGAGAGCATCTTGCGTGTCACAAGTTGGATGGCGACGCCGCTGCTGGCGGAGATTGCCACACGCTGGATTGGGGACGGTACGGCCCATCAGTTGATCGATATTCAGCGCGAACGGCTGGCCCAGCGCCACAGCATCGTGCGGGAACAGCTGAGCGAATTTGTGCTGGGACAACAGCATGCGGGGCTCTCTGTCTGGCTGGGTATTCCGGCGCACTGGCAGCTCGACAGTCTGGTGCAGGAGTTGCGAAATCAGCAAATTGCGGTGACTGCCCCCAACCCGTTTCTGGTTGGTGGCACGCCTCGCCCCAACGCGATCCGCATGTGCCTGGGCGCGGAAGGCGGAGACATCCGGATCAATGCCGCGTTGTCGACCGTCGCCGATGTGTTTCGCCAATATCCACGCGTGAACGACTACCCGTAATGCACTAGGACAAGGTAAACGGAGAATTGGCGCCCTAGACTCAGCCTCAGCCTGCGCTGGGGCGTACAGATTCAGTACGCATGCGCTCCTGCTGGAAGAGTTCAAGATGCCAAAAGTTACCCTGCTGAGTGAGTCCGATCTACGCGCATGCGTGGTGCTCGATACGAGCGCGATTGATTGCATTGAGCAGGCATTCCGCATTTTGGCCGTTGAAGATGTGATCATGCCACCGATCCTGCGGTTGGATATTCACGCGCATAACGGTGAGGTCGATGTCAAGACGGCCTATCTGCCCGGCCTCCACAATTTTGCGATCAAGATCAGTCCGGGTTTTTTTGACAATCCCAAGCTCGGTTTGCCCAGTCTCAATGGATTGGTCACTTTGCACTCGGCGCATACCGGCGTTCTGGACGCAGTACTTCTCGACAATGGCTACCTGACCAGCATTCGTACCGCCGCGGCCGGGGCAGTCGCCGCGCGCTGGCTAGCACGGCCGGATGCACGGCGTGCCGCAATTCTGGGCGCGGGTGCGCAGGCCCGCTTGCAGTTGCAGGCCTTGTCGCTGGTGCGGCCCATCGATTCGGTGACGGTGTGGGCGCCCAACCTGGCACATGCGCAGCGCTTTGCGCTCGAGATGGGTCAACAGCTGAAGCTCTCCATTACGCCGTGTGCCGATATCGATACCGCGATGACAGGTGCTGACATAGCAGTGACTGCCACCCCCAGTCGCAAGCCGCTGATCGAGGCGCGGCATCTGCATCCTGGTCTGCACATAACCGCGATGGGATCGGACGCCGAACACAAGAACGAGATCGCGCCGGCGGTGGTTGCTACTGCAACTCTCTATGTCGGTGATCGGTTAAGCCAGGTGCGCTTGCTCGGAGAGTTGCACCATGCGATCAATGCGGGTCTGATCGACCCCGACGCGATGATGGCCGAACTCGGGCAAGTGATCGCCGGTCAGCGCTCTGGTCGGATCGACGCGAACGATGTGACCCTCTGCGACCTCACAGGTACCGGTGCACAGGATACGGCGATTGCCGCATTCGCCTATGCGCGGGCTGTGCAAGCTGGCCATGGAATGTCTTTTGACGCTTAGGCCGAGTCGCGCGAGGCAATGGGCGCGCTGGAGATCAATTGCAGTTGGAACACTGCCGCCCATCAAACCCGGACAGGCAAACAGCTATGACAAAAAATATAAAGTTACCTTTTGAACAAATCGAATACGCGCAGCGTCTGGCCAAGACACGCAAGGCCATGGCTGCCAGCGGTATTGACCTGCTGATCGTTTCCGATCCGACCAATATGGCCTGGTTGACCGGATACGACGGCTGGTCGTTTTACGTGCATCAGTGTGTCCTGGTTGCCCTGGAGGGCGAGCCGATCTGGTTTGGTCGTGGCATGGATGGCAATGGCGCAGATCGAACTGCCTATATGGCTCCCGAGAATATTGTGCGCTACCCGGACCACTATGTGCAGTCGGCCGAGCGCCATCCGATGGACTACCTGGCGCTGGAGGTGATTGCCGCGCGCGGCTGGCAGAGCCAGCGCATCGGCCTTGAACTGGACAACTATTACTTCAGCGCTGCGGCCTACCTTGCATTGCAAAAGAACCTGCCGCAGACCCATTGGGTCGATGCGACGGCGTTGGTGAACTGGCAGCGGGCCATCAAGTCACCACAGGAGATCACATACATGCGCATTGCGGCGAAGATCGTTGAGCGCATGCACAACATGATCGTCGAGACCATTGAGCCAGGCATGCGCAAGAACGATCTGGTGGCAAAGATCTACGCCACCGGTATCGGTGGCATCGACAGCCATGGCGGCGACTACCCGGCCATTGTGCCGCTACTACCAACGGGGGCGGATGCGGCAGCCCCGCACCTGACCTGGGATGACACGCCTTTTGCGCGCGATGCCGGCACATTCTTCGAAATTGCCGGCTGTTACCGGCGCTACCATTGCCCGCAGTCGCGAACGGTCTATCTGGGGCGGCCTCCGAAACATTTCGTCGAAGCAGAGAAGGCTGTTGTGGAGGGCATCGCTGCCGGCCTGGATGCGGCCAGGCCCGGCAACACCTGCGAGGACATTGCCAATGCGTTCTTTGCCGTGTTGCATCGCAATGGCATCGAAAAGAGCAGCCGCTGCGGTTACCCGATTGGTGCGAGTTATCCGCCCGATTGGGGCGAACGCACTATGAGCCTGCGTCCCGGTGACCGCACCGTACTGGAGCCCGGCATGACTTTCCATTTCATGCCCGGTATCTGGCAGGACGACTGGGGTATCGAGATTACCGAAAGCATCCTCATCACCGCTACTGGTGCAGAGCCCTTTTGCCAGACGCCGCGCCAATTGTTCGTCAAGGAGTGAGGGAAATGATCAGTTCTCCGATCGCGGCGACCATTGATTATTCGCTTGAAGGACTGCAGCATGGCTTCTTGAAGTTGCCCTACTCGCGCGACGATTCCGCATGGGGGGCTTTGATGATTCCGATCACGGTCGTGAAGCGCGGTAGCGGCCCGACAGTGTTGCTGACCGCCGGCAATCATGGTGACGAGTACGAGGGTCCGGTGGCGCTGATCAAACTGGCCGGTTCGATCACGGCCGGGGAGGTCAGCGGGCGCGTGATCATTCTTCCCTACATGA
>Ga0209491_10008416_pt1 | contig 13110 bp, 5 predicted proteins | sample BON02_FD_187213 | JGI IMG/M metagenome (GOLD analysis project Ga0209491, IMG submission 187213) | Freshwater microbial communities from Lake Bonney liftoff mats and glacier meltwater in Antarctica - BON-02 (SPAdes) (version 2) | ecosystem: Environmental > Aquatic > Freshwater > Ice > Glacier... | reverse complement strand
AGTCGAGGTCCTCATCGGCCCGCCTCTGAAAACACATTTCTTCCTCCAAACCCTTCTGCTGCTGAAGCTGGGCACGTACACAGGCAAAGCAAAAGGCATCGAAACATCTGTAGATGATATTCTTGTCTATAAAATGCTGTTTTTCATAGCTTTTGAGTGTCGCCCGCGGGCAACCGCCGCCTACTTGTCTTGTGGCTTCCTTGCCTTTCATCTTTCTATCAGTCTCCATTTCTTTGAATACAAAGCGCATCGCGACGCCCAATTATCATTTACCAATGCATACACGCATGTCTACTTAAGAATGAGAGGGATAAGACACACGCCAGCTTCCTCTTGATCTCGTCTCCTCCAGCATTACCACCATACGGTAGTGTAACATGTACAAATAAAATATCGTTCTTCCTTATTTTCCCTTCCTCCCTCCCCCCCTCCCTCCCCTACTTGCACTGGCCCAGCGCCTCCTCCAACTGCTTCTTCTGCTGGACATAGGCCTCTTCCAAAGCCATCACATCCGCATCATACTGTCCCTCCAACCCCCTCAGCATCTCCCTTAATTCTTCTTGCGTCGCCCCCGCCAATTCCCGCACTTTTCGATCGTGATAAAACGAAGACGAGGACGAGGAAGAGGAAGAGGAGGAGGAAGACTCCACAATCACCTTCTTCCTAAAACTACTGCTACCACTACTACTACTACCACTCCCTCCCATCCGACTCCCTCCCCTCCCTCCCTCCGTCCCTGGCGTCGGCGATATGCCCTCCACCTGCGTGGTAGCCGACCCCCCCGTCCCTCCCTCCCCTCCTTCCCCCCCTCCTCCACCACCACCACTCCCCCTCCCTCCCATCGACAGACCCTGAAAATACCTCAACGCAGACTGCAAACCCGAATGCCCCTCCTGCCCTCCCTCTCTTCCTCCCCCCTTCCCTCCCCCCCCACCCCCACGAGCACCCACTCCCGACGTAATCCTCAACGTGCCATCCTCCCTCCCTCCCTCCCCTGCTCCGCACACACTGCTCTTTCTATTCATCCCTCCCCCTCCTCCTCCACTACAAGCACCAGATACCGGCCGATGCCTCACCATTGTTCCCGTCTGCGAGACATCCACCGACGACCGTGCGGCCTGCCGACGTTGCTGCTGCTGCTGCTGCTCCTGCTGCTGCTTCTCCTCCTGCACCTGCTGTTCCCACAGGCGTAATTGACAGTCCTCCCCTCCCTCCCTCCCTCCTTCCCTCCCTCCTCGGGGGACAGATGTACGGACCAATGTGTCAAAATGCCCAATATCTGATTCACGTTGATGACCACCATGCCCTCCCTCCCTCCCTCCCTCCCTCCCTCCCCTGCTACTACTCACAACACTACTACTGCTCATATTACTGCTGCCACTATGACTCAACCGCCGACCATGCGAAGGCCCCCGAAACAACGTCTCGTCCCCTCCCTCCCTCCCTCCCTCCCTCCCTCCTCCCCTACTCGAAGCCGCCGACACCGTCGACAAGCTAATCGGGCGCATCGTCTTCTCCTCCCCCCCTCCCTCCGTCCCTCCCTCCCTCCCTTCCTCCTCCTCCTCCCCTTCCTCCATCATCAGCTCCAACTGGCCCGTCTTCCCAAATTGCTCTTCGAGGGGAAGGAGAGGGAGGGAGGGAGGGAGGGCGGGGGTGGTGCTCTGCCTGTACTTAGCTAGTACTTCCAAAGCGGAGGAAACGAGGTCTTGGATGGGGGCGAGGCCGAGGGAGGGATGGAGGAGGAGGTAGTCGACGTCAGGTTTGAGGAAGGGGTGCTGGAGGAGGTTAGCAGCGTCTGCTCTTTGGTTCGGATCTTTGACGAGGCAGATAGAGAGGAAATCGTGGAAGTCTTGGGACCATTTTGAAGGAGGGGAGGACGAGGAGGGAGGGGGGGGGGCGAGTTTGGGCGGGGGCTTGGAGGGGATAAGGAAGATGGCTCGCCTGGGGAGGGAGGGAGGGAGAAAGAGAGGGAGGGAAGGAGGGGTGCTTTAGATGTGATGTAATAGGAAAATGAAAAAGGAAGGCTGCTGTGCATATGACAGAAAAGGAAAGCTCATGAACTGAGGGAGGGAGGGAGGGAGGGAGGGAGGGAGGAAGGGGTGCTTATATGGGGTGCACATTAAAATGCGGAGGCATGCCTTCTGCCATTTCAATCACCGTGATTCCTAAGGACTAGATGTCGGCTTTTCCGTCATAAGAGAATTCTTGGATCACTTCGGGGGCCATCCAGAAGGGCTTCATCCACACCCTCCCTCCCTCCCTCCCTCCCTCCCTCCTTTACTTACATTGGATGCACATTGAAATGCGGAGGCATGCCTTCTGCCATTTCAATCGCCGTGATTCCTAGGGGTTAGATGTCGGCTTTTCCATCATAGGAAATCTCTTGAATCACCTCGGGGGCCATCCAGAATGGGGTAGGGAGGGAGGGAGGGAGGGAGGGAGGGAGGGAGGGAAGAAGGGGTACTTACATAGGATGCACATTAAAATGAGGAGGCATGCCTTCCGCCATTTCGATAGCCGTGATTCCTAAGGACCAGATATCTGCTTTTCCATCATAGGAAATCTCTTGAATCACCTCGGGGGCCATCCAAAAGGGGGTGCCAATGACAGTCTTGCGTTTACTTATGGTGTTGTTCAGTGTGGCGCTGACACCAAAATCAGCTAATTTAGCCTTCCCGTCTAGAGATAAGAGGATATTCCCCGCCTTCAAGTCACGGTGGATGTTGTGGTTCTCGTGGAGGTAGGCGAGACCGAGGGCAGCACAGGCACAGATCGCCCTAATCTGAGGCTCGGAGAGAGTATGTTGGGTAGCATCAAGCATATCAGCAACAGACCCACCCATGCAGAACTCCATCACAATCCATATCTCCGCATCGACGAAATAGCAATCCTTAAAAGCAACGACGTAGGGGCTGGTGCATTTGTTCAGGATGGAAATCTCGCGTTTTAGGCTCGAAAGGTCTTCGTCTGCGGGGATGATCTTGACGGCTACGGGGGGCTTGGAAGGGTCGGCTTTGTACTGGGCTCGATAGACGGCGCCATAGGAACCTTCCCCCAGTAAGTCGACCAGCTCGTAGACCTCGTTGGGGTCTTCGGGGGAGAAGACGATGTTGTGTTCGTCCATTCTTATTTAGGGGTGGGAGGGGTTGGTGGTGGGGGGTGGTAGTGGGTAGGAGGAGCAGCGGAGGAAGAGGAGAAGGCGAGTCTTACAGACAGGACCGAGATCGCAGGCAAGAAGGACTCAGGTGGTGCTGGTGCTCGGTGGAAAGGGGAGAAGGAGCGCCCCGTGTGTGCGTGGGATGTGGGGGCAAAGGGCTTGACGTGTGTGGGGGTCCGAGACGAGTCCTAGCTACTCCAAGCAGAACCGCGGGCGGAGCAAGGACCAAAGCCCGGCTAGACGAACGCCTGTGAGAGGGGGATGGAGACGTGCTTGAGGTTGTGCCGTGGTGCTGTTGCTGTCCAAGGCGAATGCTTTTGGGTTTGGGAGGGGGGGAGGCGGGGGAAGGGGCGTCGCTTGCGGCCCACACTTTGAAATGCAGCAAAATGGGCGAGCGAGGACAGGGACACGCGCGCAGAGGGGACAGGCAGACGCCAGACAGGGCTAAGAGAAGGCTAAAGCAAGCGAATCGACCTGTGTATTATAGGCTGTGGTGGAAGAGGTGTTGGAGCTGGTTAGCAGTGCATTGGACAGGAGGAGCTTCTCATGCCCACGGAGTCAACACGAACTCCCTTTCCTTCTCCCTCCCCCAAGCAGCAAGAATCACATTTTCATGCCGCCCCCCCACTCCACCCACACACATAGGCAAGCATGGCGGACACCGCCGCAGCAGCGACAACGCCCGAGTCCCCCACCTCAATCTGGACCTCGCGTTTGCCAAAGGAGTGGGCTTCCCTGGACGAAAAACTAAGCATTGGAAGCATTTCTTCAGGAAGCAAGAGGACGTGCCGCATCACCGTGCTGTCCAAGACCCTGGACCCAGAAAGGGGCGTCTGCAAATGTAACTTTCGATGCATGCCTCGCCTTGCAACAGAAGAGGAAGAAGAGGAGGACGACGAGGACTCATTTCTGGCAGAGGAGAGCGGCGTGGTGCTCCAGATTGACGCCTCTTCCACAGCAGCGGGAAGAGGAGTCGCCTACCCGTTTGTCCCACCAGCCCTCAAGGTGCTGCGTGGCGCGGAGCTCCTGTCTAGCAGCGCGGTGCGAAGCGAGGACCAGGCACTGCTCCTGTCCATGCTAAGAGCGTGGACGCCCAAGCTTGGGCTAGCGGATTTGATGCTGGCAGCGGCCGAGGCAGTACAAGCACACGCGGAAGGCAAAGATGACGACAGCACATGTTTTGTGCCCGGCCAAGCGTTGAGCTTAGAGCTGTTTGGAGATATGCTGTTTCAGGGAACGGTGGCGCAGCAGGGTGGAGGGGTGTTACAGAGATATCTGGGGGTGACGGACAGCTGGCTAGTGAATGTAAAAGCGCACGAGACGAAGCTAGAGACGGTGGTGGTGATCAAGGCGCAGCCACAGGACCAAGTGAGCAAGTTGAAGTATAAAATGGGGGTGTCGATTTCGGTGGAGTTCAGGGATGGGGATAGGTGGATGTTTGCGATGCCACGGGCTGCTGAATGCGTGGAAGCGATTCAAGCTGCGCTGCAAGTAAAAGGGGTGGTGGGGCGAAGGACGAGTCAAGCGGCGCTCAATCACGTAACACGGGCCAAGGCCTGCTTGGAGGAAGCACAACGACGCGAGGCCGCCTTACTGGGGGAAGGTGGTGCAAAAATGTCAATTGAAAAGATGCAGGAAGTGTGTGATTTATACAAAAATGCCATCGAAAAATTCGCCACAATTTCGACAGACGAAAACAAACAAAAAACAACCGAGGCCATTACCCTACTCCAATCCTTCCTCAGTCACCCGCTAGTCCAAGACCTCCTCACCAACAAACCCTCTCCGCCTCCTACTCCTACTACTGCTGCTGCAGGACGACGCCCCCCCCCTCTCCCCGCCCTGCCCAAGGTCAATTTTAATCCTTTTACGCCAGAGCCAAAACCACGCAAAGGCGAGGTCTTGCCACGGTCAGCAACAGCAGAAATGGCACAAGGAGAAGATGATGGGCTAGCACGTGAAGAGCAGAGATTGGGTCCCTTGTCCTCTCGACTAAAAGAGTTGCTTGACCTAAACTTGAATGATCCCGCCTCAGTAGCAGCAGTAGACGGCCGGGATCGAGGTGATAGCATTTCGTCTTCTTCGGGTGGTGGTGGTGGAGGAGGAGGGGGAGGAGGAGGAGAGGGAAGGAGGCATGCGGGTACGGGGGGAGGGAGCATGGATGCGGCGATGCTGGAGTTAGATACAGTTTTGGGGGAGGCCAATAAAGAACTGGAGAGCTTAAGGTTACCTGGTGCAACGACGACGACGACAGGCGCAGAGAGGACAGGGGCGGCGGGAGCGGCGGAAGCGGCGGAAGAGGAGGAAATTGTGATATAAAGACATCATGTGCATCGGCGGTAGGAAAGCAAAATGATCAAAAAAATATAAAGAATTGGTATCTGCTTTTGCATGCTTGCCCCGATATATGAATTTTGCATTCTTTTCTATGTGTTTTCCCCTTCAATTCTTTCCATTTCATTTCAATCATCACACTGCTCCTTGTCTTTCACTGTACATCTTCCTCCCCCCCCCTCTCCTCCTCCCCTCAAGTCGATCCGTTAGTACCATTCGCATGAGCAGCACCCCATTGCGCCGTGGGCGTCTGTACCACCCGTTGCTCCTCCTCGGGCAGCGCCGCCCACACCTGAGCCAGCTCCGCCGGGTACGTCGCTTGCAACTTCGCTAGGCAGGCCTCAATTGCCATTCGTGTTCCTTTCGATACATACTGCTCTTCAAACATCTTATCCTCCTCCTCCTCTGCGTCTCCATCCTCCACCAACCTCGCCTCCGCGGCACGTTCCACGTCCGAACGAGTGTCAACCATGAGCGAAGCCAGCACCCCCACTACTGCTCGAAGGTGCTCTCCTTGCGGTCCAAACAGAGCAGGATCACCCGAGGCTGCCCACTCGACAAATTGCAAGTGGCAGCTGTGTGCTTCTCGCAAGTCGTCTTTCAATGGAAGCCAGGTCAAGGCCCCTCTTTGCAAGAGCTGCTGGGCATCAAACATATTCCCTCGATAACGACACAAACGCAAGACAGACGAAATCGCATTGTCACGCACACAGCTATCGGTATCATCATCAAAAAAGTCCTCATCATCCTCGGCGTCACTACCCCATTTCTTCGCCTCCGCCGCTGCTGCTGCTGCCGCCTTCTCCTCGCCCGGCGGCAGGATAAGAGCTAGTAACATCGGCATGACTTCAGCCAAGAAAGCCGGCGTCAAAGCATCTCTACCATACTGCGCCAGAACCCCCACCCCATACGCCCCCGTCTGCCGCGCGTCCTCGTCTTCCCCTCTCAGAAATTCGACCAAAATAGGAGCCACCGGACCCGCAACCCCCGCTCCCAGCCGTCCCCCAAACTCCAACACGTCAATATAGATGCACATGCCCGCCAACCGCACCTCGATCGAGTTGCCCTCCAGCAGCATTTGAACCACCAACGGATCCAAAACAGCTTGAAAGAAGGGGACGGCCGCTTCGCCCTTAATCCGAATCAACCATCCCAAGGCTTCCTGACACGAATTCAACAGACTCTGCTCCCACTCCTCCCGACGCTCCAGCAAGTCATTGTCCCCGTCGTCAAGGACCTCCGTCTCCTGCTGCTGCGTGACCCTCCGTTGAATCGTGCCAAGCATGAGCCTTTGGAATAGCTCCATTATCGATCGCACAAAATCATCCGCCAAAGGCATACTGGTCCAATCCCCTCTCTGCTGACTATTATACCCTGCTTCCAACACATGGCTCAACGTATCAAGCCCCACACACAACACTTCCAAGCTATCCTCACTCCCACTATCATCCTGTTCCACAATCTCAGCCTCACGAAGCAACCCCGCCAGTAATCGTCGCACCGCCTCGTTAAACGCCTCCTGCCCTAGGGAAGGGCTGCTCGCATCATGTGGTGCCGGTTGGCGAGCCGCGCACCGCAAGAGCTTCGGCAGCATGCCATAGGCGCAAATGCGGACTTCGGGCGTGGCAGTCGGTGTGATCAACTCGAGAACCACCGTCAAAATATCTTTCAAATAAGGGCCGAGACAACTCCCCAAATCAGTCACGTAATGCATCAAACTCTGACAAGCCACCTCCCTCTGCTGGATCTCCCATGAGTTTACCCTCACTTCAAACTTCCCCCCACCCCGCATCTCCACCGCCACGCTCTGCTCCCCCGGGTTCGTCTTTTCATCAACGTCCGCCTCCGACGCAGCTTGCACCTTGTACTCAGGCGCCCTCGCAGCAGCCGTCAAGACCAACGGCAAAACATTCCCCAAATAAGGCGCAAACTCCGCGCCTAATGCCGAACCAATCCTCGCGGTAGAATTCATGACATACGCAGCTACCTCATGTTCCTTCTCGCCCCCCGCCACCACAGCCTCCAACGGCGTTTGGTGAAAGCCCGAAATGAGCTGTAATAAATCATGCGCGTCCTTTCTAAAGGCCTCCCTCCCCACCGCCTCCCCCATCATCGCAAACGCTTCCAATGCCTTCATCCCCAACAAACACATCGTCCCATCACTATCCCGCGTCGCCTCCCCTAGCAACTGCTTGACAATCGGGACAAACGTAGCAAAAAACGGACGAAAGCTCTCCTCGGCCACCGCAGCCACCACCGCCACAGCCGTCATGGCCTCCTCCTTAACAAACAAGGGTGCATTGCTCAACAAATGAAAAAGCGAGCGGAGCAACGGTTCCAATTGAGGCTTCAGGACTTTAGGCGTACACTTATGAGGGACGGCAAAAGCCGAGACCCCCAACGCCGCACACGCCAGGATGCGAGGGAAGGCTTGATTGCCCGGCTCGGCCAAAGACGATGCTAAAGCAGGCAAGACGATGCTTCCATACTGCTTTTGAAACGGCCTCCCATCGGGTCCATTAGGCAAGTCATCACAAAGCTGCGCCAAACACACCAGACAAGCATACCGCACCCGCGGGTGGGGGTCACGGACAAACCCCACAAGAAAAGGCAAGAACTCAGGCAAATGTAGCTGTAGCGCCGTATCACACCCCTTCGCCATCATCGACAAAGCCAACAGCGCCCCTCGCCTCCGTGCCCAATCCCCCCCGTCCTGCAACCCCGCCACAAGCAAGGGCAAGCAGCGTTTATACATCGCCTTACCACCCAACGCTTGACTCAACCTATCCAACGCAAATAAAGCTGCTTCAGCCATCTCCTCTTCATCCCCCTCCCCCTCCAAATCAGCAAAAGCAGCCGAATCCGGCCGTTGTGCCCAAGCGTCTTCTAGTTCCACAACCGTAGGAGGCGCATTGATCATTCCCATCAGAGCAGGCAATAAACTCCCCGCCAGCCACTCCCCTCGACGGAAACGCGCAGGAAGGGCTTCGGCCAGAGTTGCTGCCCACTCAATCGCACCGATCCGAACAGAGACGTTTACGCCGGTCTTGGCGTCAATAATAGCTGCGAGGAGGGGGCCTAGTTGATTTAAGGATTCACGGAAGAATTTAGGTACGTCTTCCGTGACTCTCGCAAGGGAGGACATGGCCTCTTGAGCCGCCGTCTCGTCTTCTTCCTTGATTGATACCTCCACTACCTTGAGCAAAGGCTCTACCAAGGGTTGAAAGAGCGTGTGTCCTCCACCAGGACCCATTTCCAGCACCACGGAGCACGTGGCCTTGAGCGCTGCCAGACGCACGGTGGAAGAGATAGCGTCTTGGAGCCCCGGAAGCAGCATAGGCGGGAGCTGGGACGCAAAGGGAATTAGCATAACTGCGCGGTACTCTGCCACTTTATCGAGGAGTTCATAGCCCGTTTCGCGATGCTCTGCAGTCCCGGCGCCCATCAGTTGCGCCGTGAGCTGTAGCAGCTCGGGCCAGGCGCTATCGGGAGGCAGGGCGGCGGCCACTTGTGCGAGGGCGTGGCAGAGTTTCCGACGAAGGTCAGGCTCGGGCTCGTTGGTCACAGCTTCGACTAAGCCGTGGCGCAATTCTTGGAGTACGGCGGGGTCGATGGCGGCCCCAGCAGCATTGACGCCGCCTTGTACATTGGGGTCAAACAGTTGCCGTAGGAGGATGCAGGCCATGGCCTTGGCGAGGGGAGAGGCTGGGGCCGGTTGTGTGCGGACGATGTGCAGGAGACTCCGCAGCAATTGGTTGAGATTGAAATCCCGGTACTGCACGTAGAAGCTTTCAGCTTGCTGGCGCGTGGCCTTGTCGGGGGAGCCCAAAAGCTCGCAGAGCTGCGCCAATTGGGCGTCCATGCTGCCTGTAAATGGGTGTGTCGGAGATGGGGACGTGACTGGTGGTTGGGTCAAAGACAAGTGCATTGGACATTAATTGGCAGGCGTGTGGACATGCACAAAGCACATGCTTTTGGGGTCACAGTAAAGCGGACGGCAAAGGCGTGGAAGCAATCGCTTGTTGGTTGCTGCCGGGCGGTTGTTGGAGCTGAGATGGTGGGGTGGTGGGTGGTGAGGAGGTCAAGGATTTTAGGACGTCCACAACCACAACAACAACAACAACGCACACACCCACACCACCACAGGAATCGCACCAGCATGTGCCATCCCTTGTCCTGGTCGAGGCGGCGCTCCTTGTCAACGCGGCTCTGGTGTCTTCTAATTGCGACACGCCCTGTTGTTTGGGCTCCCCCGCCAGTCAAGCCCCAGCCTCCCCTAGACAGGCCAACCACAACAGCCGCCCCCCTTCCCGTCATTCTCTTGCACCTCCTCGCCACTCCCTGCATGTGTAGATGAGCGTCGTGCTGCGTGCCTTGTCATTCCACCTTTTCTGACCCCAATCCTTTCTTCCAACCACACAACACAGCGCTGCCCGCCCCCAGTAGCCGGCCTCGCAAAGATGGTGCGCAAAAAGGTGGACGACCGGGTACGGACTCTGATTGAGAACGGCGTCAAGTCCCGGCACCGCTCACTGCTGGTGCTGGTGGGGGATCATGGCAAGGACCAGGTGGCGAATTTGCATTACATTCTGAGCCGGACTCAGGTCAAGGCCCGGCCCTCCGTGCTGTGGTGCTACAAGAAGGAGCTGGGCTTCTCCACGCACCGGAAGAAGCGCATGCGTCAAATCAAGCGGAACGTGCAGAGGGGGTTGCATGATCCGGATAAGGACGATCCGTTTGATTTGTTTGTCTCGTCGACTAACATCCGCTGGTGCTACTATAAGGAGACGCACCGCATTTTGGGACAGACGTTCGGGATGTGCGTGCTGCAGGACTTTGAGGCCCTGACACCCAACTTGCTGGCGCGCACGGTGGAGACGGTGGAAGGTGGGGGGTTGGTGGTGTTGCTGCTGCAATCGGTGGCGTCGCTCCGTCAGCTTTATACTATGAGTATGGACGTGCATGCGCGTTTTCGCACGGAGGCTCATGGGGATGTGGTGGCTCGGTTTAATGAACGATTTATTCTGTCTTTGGGTGATTGTCATAGCTGCTTGGTGCTCGACGATGAGTTGAATGTGTTGCCGATTTCGAAGAAGAGCCGGGCATTGACTGCGTTGCCTGGAGCGCTGGATGATGGGGTGTTAGGCGCGGCGGAGGTGGAGCTGAAGGAGCTCAAGGAGAGTGTGGCAGAAATGCAGCCTCTTGGTGCTTTGGTGGGTGTGGCGAGGACGGTGGACCAAGCCCAGGCAGTGGTGGCGTTTTTGGATGCCGTGCAGAATAAGGCGTTGCGGACAACGGTGAGCTTGACGGCGTCGCGGGGGAGGGGGAAGTCGGCGGCGGTGGGGTTGTGTTTGGCGGGGGCGATTGCGTTTGGGTATAGTAATATATATGTCACGGCTCCGAGCCCCGAGAATTTGGAGACGGTTTTTGATTTCGTGAAGCGGGGGTTGGTGGCGTTGAAGTATCAGGAGCATCTGGATTTTGAGGTGATCCAGGCAGGGCATCACCAGCAGGGTAACCATGGGGGGCCGGACGCGAAGGCGACTGTGCGGATTTCGGTTTTCAGGGGCCATCGGCAGGTGATTCAATATATTGCGCCGCATGAACACGAGAAGCTGTCGCAGGCGGAGTTGGTGGCGGTGGATGAGGCGGCTGCTATTCCTTTGCCGTTGGTCAAGAAGCTGCTGGGGCCTTATTTGGTGTTTTTGTCTAGTACTGTCACGGGGTACGAGGGGACGGGGCGCTCGCTTTCCCTTAAGCTGGTGGCGCAGCTTCGCGAGCAGCAGGGGAAGGCGATGGTGGGCACAAGGAAGTTGAAGGAGGTGGCGTTGGAGACGCCGATTCGGTATGCAAGGGGAGATCCGGTGGAGAGGTGGTTGCATGAGGTGTTGTGTTTAGATGCTCAAATTGCTGATCATCGGATTGTGACTACCTTGCCTGCTGTGAATACCTGCCAGCTGTACCAAGTCGATCGTGACACCCTCTTCGCCTATCACAAGGTCTCGGAAGCCTTCCTCCAGCGCGTCATGGCGCTCTACACAGCCGCACACTACAAAAATCAACCGAACGACCTCCAGCTCTTATCCGACGCCCCCGCCCACCGTCTCTTCGTCCTCCTCGGCCCCCCCGGCTCCTCTTCCTCCTCTTCCTCCGGCTTACCCGACGTTCTGTGCGTCATCCAAGTCGCGCTCGAAGGCCGCATTTCCCAAGCCTCCGTCCAAGCATCCCTCGCTCGGGGACATCGAGCCTCAGGTGATCTGATCCCCTGGACTATGTCTCAACAATTTCAAGATAGTGAGTTCGCCAAGCTGTCAGGCGCGAGAATCGTGCGGATTGCCACGCACCCGGACGCGCAAAAATTGGGGTATGGCACCCGGGCGCTTGAGTTGTTGTTGGAGCATTATTCGGGGAAAGCGAAGAAGGGAGGGTTGGCGGTGGCGGTGATGGAGGGAGGGAAGAAGGGGAAGAAAGGGGAGGAGAGGGAGGAGGAGGAGGAGGAGGAGGAAGAGGACGAGGAAAACGAGGAAGGGGAGGGCACGAAGAAGAAGCTGCGGCATGAGCGTGTGGCCCCGCGGAAGGAGCTCCCGCCGTTGCTGACGCCTGTGGATCAGGTTAAGAACGCGGAGAGGTTGCATTGGCTGGGGACTTCGTTTGGTTTGACTGAGAATTTGCTTAATTTCTGGTCGAGGCTGGGGATGCGTATGGTGTATTTACGACAGACTGCTAATGACTTAACGGGAGAACATACGGCGATTATGCTGCGGGCGTTGGACACGAAGGGGATGAAGGAAGAAGCGCCCAATGCGGATTGGCTTGCCATGTTCGCCGCGGATGCCCTGCGGAGGCTGGTCAGTCTCTTGTCGTTTGAATTTAGGGAGCAGCTGGATACTGCCTTAGATCTTGCTATTCTTGAGAATGTCCGCGGAGGCCTCTCTCCCCCGGGCCCTCCTATCACGGCGAAGCAATTGGGCTATTTGTTGATACCGAGGGATTTGGAACGTCTGCATTTGTATGCACGCAACCTGGCTGATTATCATTTGATCACCGATTTATTGCCTACTCTTGCCCGGGTTTACTTTTTAAGGATGTTGCCGGCGAGCATGAAATTGTCGAAGCTGATGGAAGCGATTTTGGTGGGGTTGGGCTTGAGGCATCGGACGGTTGATCAGCTTGCACGAGAGTTGGGAATAGATGGGGAGACGTTGCTAGCGATGTTTAATAAGGTGGTCAGGAAGATTGGAGCGAGCTTGAAGGAGATTCAGGGGCAGGATGGAAGAGGGTTGGTAGCGCAGAAGCAGCAGCAGCAAAAGCAGCCGCAGCAGCAGTTACAACAGCAGCAGCAGCAGAAGGAGAAGAAGAAGGGTAAGGAGGCGGCGACGGCGGCGCCGGTGGTGGCAGTGGCGCAGCAGCAGCAGCAGCAGGATAATAAGAAGGAGAAGAAGGGAGAAGCAGCTGCTGGTGGGGAGGCGAACGGCGTGACGAATGGTCATCATGCCACCTCGGAGAAGAAGCGCAAGCACAGTCACAAGGAGAAGGAGGAGGAGGAGAGCGAGGAAGCTGCTGCTGCAGTGGCGCCGGTTGAGGACGCAGGGACCAAGCGAAAGAAGGACAAGAAAGGG
>Ga0209491_10008411_pt1 | contig 13117 bp, 14 predicted proteins | sample BON02_FD_187213 | JGI IMG/M metagenome (GOLD analysis project Ga0209491, IMG submission 187213) | Freshwater microbial communities from Lake Bonney liftoff mats and glacier meltwater in Antarctica - BON-02 (SPAdes) (version 2) | ecosystem: Environmental > Aquatic > Freshwater > Ice > Glacier... | reverse complement strand
CCCTCCCGCCCCTCCCCGAGAATGCAACACCTTCTTGCTCTTTCGATCCTCCCCTTTTTCAGCCACCACCCCTTGAGCAGAGGCTAGAATCATGACTTTTTTGAACCCGGCTGCTTCTAAGCGCTGGACTACTGTTTTGTAGAGCCTCCCGCTCTCCTTTGCCTTTGGGTGGCCACCTACATAATGGAATAATCGTCCCCTCCACCTCAACACACGATACAACTGGGCATAGAATGCAGGAGAATACAAATTGGAGATAGCGCGCGAGAGAGCCATTGCGGGGGGATCGTGCATGACGGCCGCGAAACACCCGTCGCGAAACGAGTGAATCGACTGACACACATCTCCTTGCACTAAATGAATAGGCGCTATTTCATCCTCCTCCTCCCCCTCGTCCTCGTCCTCCCTCCCCACCCTCCTCCTTCCTGAAGAAGACAAAGATGAAAAAGACGAAGAAGAAGATGACGAATACAAATCACTACTCCAAGGATTATATCTACTCATCTCCAGACTCGCTTGATCAGCCTCTATAGTAACCACCTCCGTCACATGCCCACACCTCGCTGCGGCAATCGCCGTATATCCCAACCCCGTCGTCGTATCAAGCACCTTCCCATACACCTTTTTCATCTTAATCGCATCTAATTTCCTCCGTGTATCCTCCGCAGGCCCTATATAAGTCCCTGCCCTCGTCCCCTCCAACCTATGCATCAGAAAACTCCCCAGCACCACCGTCGGGGGGCCCTTGACGAACAACGACGGCAACAGGTTAGCCGCTCTCCCCGTCTGTAAGCTAATCGCACTTATTCTCCACGGCTGAGTACCATCCGCATAGAGGGCAAAGCACCCCGGCTCGCCTCTGTGGGCTTGAGAGACGATGTCTTCTAGCTCCTCCCAAGTGGCGACTAAGGCTGGTTGTCGTCCTCCCCCCCCTCGTCGATTATGATGGTGATATTGCCGATGGTTCTTTTCTTGATGAATCGGGACGGCGATCCCTTCTTCGAGCACCACCACCATTGTTTCGCTGCGGCCCAGGTCGAGGGAGACGCCTTCGTGGTAATAAAACCCCTTCCTTCCACCCCTCCCTCCTAGGCCCTCCCTCAGACACAGCAACTCGAGTGCTTCATGATGACTGATCACACCAACCGTGACAAATTCTCGTTCTTCCTCCTCGTCTTCCACTTTTTGCTCCGCTTTCTCCGTCTGAGCGTGCGAAGCGTGGTGATGAGCTCGGGGTACTGCCAGCGCCTTTTTCTTCTTTTGCTGCTTGTGCATGGCGGCGGCGACGGCCAAGCGGGAGGATTCAGCGGCGGACGCAGGCGGGGTCAAGAAGCCTGGGGGGAGGTATGGTCGGGTTTCGAGCAGGGTGCCTTGTAGTGGTCGGGAGGAGGAGGAGGAGGGGGAGGAGGAATAGGCAGGAGACGAGGAGGGGGATAATGATGACGTGGACGAGTGTTGGGGAGAGGAAGACTTGCTGGTGCTGCTGGGCGGGGCAGGTGGGGCCATGGTGGTGGTACTGCCTGAGCTGGACGCCTCGGTGGTGCTGCTGCTTGAGCCGGCGGCTGCAACGGTGGTCTTCATCACGACCCCGCCCGACGGAAGAAGGGATTGATGCTGATGCTGCTGTTGCCGCAATTGCTGCCGCCGTCCGCTTCCAGCTGGTGCTTGGAACGCCTGGCCAAGGAGGAGCTGTAGGTGGAGGACAAGCAGGACGCAGGCCAGGCGCGGGGCTGCCGCCGCTGGTATTCTCCTGGTGGCCTTGATCATCTGCTCGTGTCGTTGCCCTCTTTCTGCGCTGCGCTGGCAGCACACACAGGAAAATGGTGGGGGTGTTGTTGCTTGGTGGGGACTGTGCGAGCCAGCACACCAAGCCCTTTCCAACAAGGGGCCTCCTGTGTCTGAGTGTGAGGTGTGGTGCAGGAGGGTGAAACGCGGCGTGTGTTGTCGTGGGAAGGGGGAAAAGAGAATGTTGGGTTCATCAAGAAGATCAGCGACAATTCTGCCAGCCCCTCCGAAAGCGCGAAAACGAAAAGGAACAAAAATGATATGGGCCTCTCGAATGAGAACCTTTTACATTCGAGGCAACAGAACGAGGCATCTTTTCGTATTCTTCAGTCCTTGTTTTTCATTTGCTTTGGGTTTTACTGATTTTGCTAGGCTTTCTTGCGTTGTTTTAGTTGATTGGCTCCGTTCTGTGTGAGGTGGTGTGGGAGGGGGGGAGGGAGGGAAAAGGGTGAGGAACGAGGTCAAATGAGAGTTCTTTGTATGATGAAAATTTCCACCCAAAAACGTACCTCCACAAGCCGTCGTTCACGTAATGGATGAGCTCGATGGCAATGTCCTTGTTCTTCTCCCGTCTGTATATGTATGGAAAAAATAGATAGAAAAAGAGGAAACTGTGAGCTTCTTTTGTAGTCACGCCTAAAGACATTCCAAAAGGAATTTAAGACAATTACAACAAACATAAGATACATAAAAGAAGACGCCAACAACATCAATACTACTACTAAAATAAACAAGTACGTACATGTCAGTCGTGGACATCTTGGTCAACCCCAAGGCCAGCACCATCTCCTTCCCCTCCGCACAAATCGCCTGTATGGTGCGAATAAACAAATAAATAGATAAATTAGTCTTTTGCCCCTCCTTTCATTCTTCTCCTTCCTCTTTTCCTTCCAAAAATGAATACGTACCACAGCCGTCTCCGCCGGTAGCTCCTCCTCCATCCTTCCTCCCTTGGACGTGAGGCCCGGACACATGATGTTGGCCCCGCCCAGCACAAAGCGGATGGCACCCTTGTCTACCTGCACTTCGGGCATGAAGCCTGGGTCTGTTTTTGTTTTAGTATTGTAAGACGAGGAATTATACGAGTAAATATAAGGATTGCTTGCTTGCTTGTACAAGTGAGAAGGCAAAGCGAACGGCGGCCCTTGTCCCCTTGCGTGTCTCGTCAAGCACGCCGGTTTTATGAGACAGAAAACGATATTGGTTTATAAACAAAAGACGTGAACACGCACACAGAGATGGAAAGACGCATCGCAAAAAAACAACTTACATTGGTGGAGGACGCGGAGGGTGGGGAAGTAATGCCCGTCCCTAAGGCTGAAGAAGAGGGGCTCCTTGTCGATCACCACCACTTGCACGTGACCCGGCCTGTAAATAAAAGTGCGAAAGAGCAACGATAAATAAACTGCAAAGGAACGAAGATATCTCACTTCTACACCCCTAGCTTTCATTCTCTCGCTCCCCATAGCCCATCCTTCACCAACAAGAAGCAACAAACGTACACTTTGATAACCACCACATTGGCTTTCTTGGGGAAAATGTCCTCCATCACGCTCTCCAACCGAGGGTACTGCTCCAAAATCTTGCCGCGGATGCCACGTTGCACGCTGGACTTGACTTGGCCATTGGACGAGAAGTCCTCCTCGTTGAACCTTTCGAGGGGAAGGAAAGGAGGGAGGGAGGCATGAGCAAGGGCAGGGTGGGAGGGGGACGGGAGGCACGCAAAGGGAAAATGTGCCCGTCCGCATAAGCAATACGGGGACCTAGCCGTGGCTCCACGCTAACCTCTTGAACATGCTGCTGCTGGCTGGCTGGTTTTGCTGGTGCTAGGAAAGGTAGGCTTGAGCACACGGATGATGCTCGTCGGTTGTCGATGATAGCGAAGGCGTGGAGGAAGCAACGTGCGGCAGAGGCTTTAGAAGCTAGGAGCCTCCTGGCGGTGCGTGCGCTGGGCTGACGACCTGTCCAAGGGTGTGTATGAGGGTCTGATGAGTCTGGTTATATGGTATTACTTGGCAGGCAGGAAGGCACAGGAAGCAGATCAGTAAAGCCCGAGGCCTCTTTGCTATTGCAATACCTCTCGCCGATGATCATCATGACACGTCCTAAACCCACGCCCTAAACCTCCATCCCGTACACCCTACCATAGGTCAGTAGGACGACCACAACGACAAGCCTGAGGACTACCAAGCGGCGGCAGCGGCAACAATCATGAAGCTCCTTTTGTGCCTGGCTCTGCTTTGCGGCCTCCTCCGCTCCACGGCCTACCTCGTCCCCTCCATGAATGCCCCTTCCTCCTCCACCCCTCCTCCTACCAATAAGAACACCGTCGCGCGGCGAGAAGCCGTGGCAGGGACGGGCATGATGGCGGCGGTGGCGTTGGCCGTGGGCGGGAGCACGGCAACGACTTTTGGGTTGCCTCTGGCGGCGTCGGCGGAGGAGCCTGTGAAGGTCAAGAAGGTGAACCCTTCCAAGATCCGCGAGACGGCCAATGGCGTCAAGTACATTGATGTAAAGGTGGGGGAAGGGGCCTCGCCGCGTGGGGGAAATTATGTGATTATCACTTATATCGGCCAGCTTTCGGATGGGACGATTTTTGATGGGTTGCATGGCCCGGGGAAGAAGCCCTTGGCGTTTAAGATTGGGGCGAAGCAAGTTATTCCAGGCTTGGAGGAGGCGTTGTTGAGCATGCAACCTGGGGGGGAACGACAGTGTTTGGTGCCGGCTGAGTTGGCCTTTGGGGAGAAGGGCGTGTGCACGGAGAAGGGGGAATGCTTGGTCCCGCCAAACACGAATGTGAAGTATGATGTGACGTTGAAGCGGGTCGCGGTGTCGCCTATCTAAGAAGCGTAATTGTTTGTCTTGTTGGTGCTGCTGCTCTTTCTGTGTACAAGGAGAATGAAACTTAGAGAGAAGAGGAGAGAAATTGATTTCCTTGAGAAGAGGAAATAGTATGCATACCATATACTCACACCCACAGACAAGCGCCTGCTGCTGCTGCTGCTGCGTCTGTGTCGTTGCACGTTTTAGGTAGATAGATGAAGTGAGGGAGATTCGAGCTTTCCTTTTCCATATTCAAGTGACTCGCACAACAAGAAAGGGGGGGGGAAAAACACGTTCAAGTAATTACAACTAACAAAGCAAGCAAGCAAGCCCTTCTAATTTGTGATTAGTATATGTATCTCCTTATCCTTTCTTCTTCCTTTTGGACCACACACTGCAACTTACCCTTTTTAACTCACTCAATAACTCAACCATTTTCCATCTCCGTAAGGCCACGCAGTGCCTTTGCTTTTGGTCTTGCTCGCTTCCTTTCTTCCTTTCTACTTCATCGTCATCGTTCTCCTTCATATACAGCTCTCCAAAAGAAGAGGAAAACGTGCCTGGAGATAAACGCGAGACCCAGATGTTGCTTGTCGCCCTCATCTGAACGACCGCAATCCACCCCTTCCTCTTCCTTCTCTCCCTCCTCCTCTTCTTTCCTCTCACTGAGCCTCGCCTTGTTGCTGCAGCTCCACCGTCATGATGGTCCCCCCGCACTTGAGCACGTCGCCCGTTTGCAAGACTTGGGGCACGCGCTCTTCGACGCTGACGCTGTAAGAAAAGGAAGAAAGGAAAAAGAAAAGAGAGTCAGCGGAGTGAGAGGATCAATACAAAAGATAAATAAGGCAAGAATACATCACGTACATGCACTATCCCAACCCCTCTCCCTCCCACTCCCTCCCTCCCTCCCCTCCCTCCCCCACCTACCCATGAATAAAACTGCCATTCGTGCTCCCCAAATCCTCAAACACCACCTTGCCATCCCCCCGCACCTCCACCCGTCCATGCACCGTCGAAACTTCCGGGTCCTGCGGTAAGCTCACGCCGTAATCCTTCACCTTTTTGCCAGTCGACCTTCCAACAATAAATTCTTTCCGTGCCTTGCTTTGAGTCAATTTGAAAGTACTGCTGGCATACGGGCCTTCTTTCACGACAAGGACGATGGTTTGGTACAAGGGAGAGGCGGGTGGGGCACTGGCAGCGGCTGCTGCTGAGGCGGCTGCAGCGGCTGGTTGGGGCTGGGTGTGGGTGGCAGCGGCGGCGCTTGTGGAGGAGGAGGCATCGGTGCTGCTGCTGCTACTGCTGCTGCTGGTCGGTGGTTGTGCTGCTGCAGCGGCCTCTGCTATTTTTGGGGTGTGTGGAGAAGTGGAGGTAAGAGTGGGGATCGCTTTGCCGCAATAACTTGCCTCCTCCCTCCCCGCCTCGTCATCTGTGATGATGCGAGGAGACTTACCGTTGTTGCCTTGTGCCAACGCCAAGATCTCCGCCTTGCCTTTCTCCAGCTCCTCCTGCAGGTTCTTGATCAGGCCCTCGGCGTGGGCATTCAGGTCTCCGACCAACTGGCTGCAGTGTGCCTTGAGGTACTCTTCCACGGTTTGCTCCTGCGACGAAAACGCGGAGGAAGAAGAGACGGCGTCCGCGGGCATCTTTTTGTCCATCGCAGCGGCAGCGACGGCGGCACCTTTCCGGCTGTCCATGGCCTTGCTTGTGTGCTGCCTGAAAGCGTGTGGTGGTGTGTGGTTGCCGGTGTGAGTGGACAGGGGTCTTCTTCGCTCTGCCTTTCTGAGTGATGACGGAAAATCGCTGCGGCGCGCTTTAGCGAGTGGGAAGTAAAGCGGAGGAGTGGCTCGATGGATGGTGCTTGTGTGAGGCTATAGAGCTAGTGTAGATGTATATGTGCGTGTGTGTCAGATGGCAAAGGGCTTGTGCTGGAAAATGCCAAAGAGGATTTAGTTCTGCCTCCAAGTCGTCGCCTTCAAAACTCGCCTCACCCCCCCTCTCAAGGGAGGCAGGAGGTTATTTTCCCATTTTTTTCAATTGCTTTTTATTTGCTTTATTTATTCGTGCAACAGCACAATAAAAATACAGAGATGCACGCCCTGCACAATTTTACCTGTCCTGCTCTTGCCAAAAAAACAATTTTACTTACAAGCACGCTCTCCCTTCGACCCCACCCTCCCCCTCCCCTATCCTACCCCTTCCGCTGCCGCCATGCCCTCCAAATAATTCTGCGCGCCCTGGAAGAATGCGGAAGAACAAGATTTTTCTTTCTTCTCATTTAATTGCCCTAGCAGCTTCAAACTTTCTTCCACAAGGTTGACCTCTTGCCAGTCATCGTCCTGCCAGGGCTGCCTCCGCCGCACCCTTTCCTCCTTTCTAGTACTACCCGTCGTAATCGCCGTGACCACGCTGCTGTCTCTCCTTGGAACAATGTGCAGCGTCGGCATCATCGTCGATGGTGCTACTGCTGCTATTGGCACCGGAGTGACGATCCGAAAAGCAGGAGGGACGTAATCTTCCCCTAAAAGGCGGGTCTGGGGTCTGTGGCATTGAACGGTTCCCTCTTGTCGCCGCGAGGTCAGAATGGGCAACTTAATGTCCATGCTGCTGCGCGAGGGGGGGGAGGATGCCCTACTTTCTTCTGCTTGCAGATGTATCAAGAAGGGAAGAGGTGATCTTGATGCCGTCGCAGTTGCTGACGAGGAGAAGGACGAGGTGGGCGTGCTTATCCTCATGCCCGCCACCGCCGTCTTATGCGGTGTAGCTCTTCTAGATGTAGATGAGGGTAATGATGACGAAAACATCACGCGTCTGCCGTTATTGTCGTACTCGTGACTCTTAATCTTGACGACCGCTGCAGGCAAACGTGGTGTGGAAGCACGCAAGGCTTGCCGGGCCTTCTCTGCAACGAGCTCCAATGGTCGTCTCCTCCCAGCTTCCCGCTCCCTCGCATCACGTATCCGCTTCTCCTCCTTAAGTCGCTCTCGTATTTGCTTTTCTTGTTTCCATTTGTCGGTGCGGGTGGTGACGGAGGTGAGGTCGTGCACGATGCCAGCAGCGGTGTCTAATGCTCTAGGCGAAACGGTGGAGGCGTCCAATTGCAAGAAGTTTGCGAGCGTGTCGTAGACTCGTGGCGGGATGTAGTCGTGCGGTGATGGTAGGAAGGGTTGATGAGGCAGCAAGAGAAGGGAGCTCCTTGGTCTGGGTGTGGAGCGTCCGCCGAGCTTGACAAGGAGGGGGCTTTTCTGGAGAAAGGACTTGCGGACCCACTTGGCATTCACAAACAACCCTTGGTGGTCGGCACTGAACGTAAAATATTGCACCCCATCCATGCTTCCTTCGTTGAGGTTGACCGTTATAAGCGCGTTCTGAAGCTCGATGCCCGCCCAGGTGCCCTCGGCAAAGTGCACATGTCCCAAGAAACGCAGCAAACCCACATTGCGGCGCACGGCCTTGTCGCTGCTCCCTACTACGTCCACCCACGTAGCCCTCTCATCCCCAGCTGCGGCCACATCATGCAGACTCACCCGCTCGTATCGCACCAGCTCTGAGTAGGGGCTGGCAAGCATCTGCGGAGACCAGCCCGCCTTCGCGTTGACTTCTTGAAAGATGCCTCGCGCCGTGGGCTGGGGCCGGGGACTGGTAGTCTTGCGAGGCTGCTGTTTTTTGGGATTGAGTTCTTCAGCCACCGAGCTCAAGAATCGGCCTGTTGTGGGTCTTGTCATTCCGCAGCGTGTGTGGGGCTTGCCCGTATGCCGGGAGCCCCTTTGGGTTTTCGTCTCTGCGTTTGTGTGCGGATGGCTGGGGCAGGGTTGGAACATGAATGTGTGAGAGTTGCCATCCAGAATGTTTGAGAATTGCCATGCAGACAACTCGCAGGGTAGCCAGAGCTCTCAGGGCAGGGTGTTGGTGCACGGGTGGAGAGCGCGAGCAGCGAACGACGAACAACCGTTGGATTTCCCTGCCGTTTTAGCCTCCTTGCCTTGGCCAGCACGGCAAAAGGAGGATGTAATAGTCACCCTTAAGCACGGAAAATATGCTTCCGTGCAAAATTACCTTATCGTACACGACATGTAGCTAATTGGTTCATGGTGGAGCTTCTGTAGGCCAGAAATGACCAGATAGCTCACACGGTGTTACCTCCTCTGGCCCATGCCGTTTTCAAGCTAGGAGAGAAAGCGCCTCAATTAGTCGATCATGATAAAAGGCAAGCGTTAAAGACGAATTAAAAGCATTCTCAGCAAGCCAGGACTAAAATCGCATCACCAATCCTTCCATGTAGTATTATTTCTTTCTTCCAATTCTAGGCTACCGAGAAAAGAAATCCCACGCACAGGCACATCTACCAGTACACAATCTATACACACACATAACGAAAGACATGCTCCCTTGAAGTATTTCACGTACGCACCCAGCAAATATTCACCCGTCTCTCCTCCCAAACAAGCCAACATCTCTCCGCGCACGGCCCCTTAGAAAACAAACCCGTGTCGCCTCTTCAAGCTACTCTACCACCGTCCATCTTCTACCACCTCCTTTCATCCCTCCACCCTCCCCTTCCCCTGCCTCCTTCGTCCAATCATGCCCTCAAAGCTGAGGAGTATCACTGGCGGCCTTGGCCGCCCGTTCACGGAAACGTCGCAGGCCCTGCTCCAACGCCGCCAATGTACCTAGAGATCCCATCCTCACAATGTACCGACACAACGCCCAACCTCGACACATCATGAATATTCCGTCGTTCATCATCAAAAAACAACATCTCCTCAAACCCAACATCCAACTTGCGGGCCAGCGCTTTAAAGTGCTTGTCTTTCGAGGTGGGGTAGATCTCGCAGGCATGCGCGTAGTCAGCAAGGCACCGGCCCTGGTCATCAACCTGAAAGATTTTGATCACTTCATGCGTCCATAACGGCTCCTCGGTGCGAGAGGCAAAAGCCACGCGCAAATCCGCTTCGAGGAAAGCTTGGAGCAAGGGGCGGGTGTGCTCGAAGGCCTCGATTTCCCATTTCTGCCTGATGGAGTTTGGTTGATGTATGGGGGGGGAGTGACAGGCAGTTTCCCATTTGTTGTAGAAATTGTCATCAACCACCTTATTGTCGAGGAATAGCACTTACCGATCGAGGACGAGGCGCTCTTCCCGGTGATAGACGAAAGGAGGACCGCTAGTCGAGTCCTTAAAAGCACGCCAGAGGGTAAAAATCCAAGTCGAAGACGATGAGTTGCGGCTTCGGCCCTGATTGCAATAACTCCAGCGCCTTTTGCTTCAGGGGGCACGGCAAGGATGAGGCGGTGGTGTTCTGTGGGGGCATGGTGGAATGTCGAAGGGATGGCTGTGCGGCAGGAGGGAGAATGTGCGGCGCTTCGACGACGATCTCAGGTTGCTTTGACGAGCAGAAACCCACCACGGGCACCCCAGGCAGAGGAAGAAGGAAAGCACCGTACGCTGCGGCACCTGTGCACGTGTGTGGTAGATTGGATGTGTGGGTAATGTGACCTCTGGTTGGATGGATGTTTCTAGACGTTGAAAGGAGGCACCTCGCTTTCCTGTGTTGCCTTCGTGAGACACGACCACGCCAATGACAAATACGAGAAAAGGGTACGCAAGATACCTTGATCAGGGCCTTGTGATCGTCTTGTGGGCTGGGCTTGGACAAGGGCGCAACACAGAGGGAGAGTCAACGAAGCTTCGACGATCGCTCCCAGATTTTGCTTTCTTTCGCGGCATTACCCCCCCAACCCCAACCCAGCAGCAAAGCACCTCTTTTTCCTCGTCGTCGTTGGATTTCTCCTTCGTGTTTCTTCTTCTCACGTCTTCTATACATACATTTCCCTACTCAAACTACTTAAAAGCCCTGCCAGGACAAAATCGGCCTTTAGACTTCATCACACCAGCCATCCCCCTAACGCTGGCCCCTACCTTACCCCTACATTTCTATTCAGCTACCGGCTACTTGTTTTCTCTCTTTCCCTCTCAGATTTCTTTTCCAATAAGATTAAATAAATGCTGAGGTTTCACGTCCTCACTCCGAAAAGCGCCCTTCCTCCCTCCCTCCCCCTCCCTCCCTCCCTCCTTCCTCCTACAAAGGATAAACCGCCCGAATTATGGCCAAATACAGGGTCACATTCAGAATCAACACCGGGATACACAGCGCATACTGCCACAAAATCACATAGGCCAAGGCGTGTCCATGCTCCGCCTTCCCATGCACCAAAATGAGCATCACCACATTCTGTGCAGTCGGTACCGCTGCATCCAACAGCACCACCAAGCTCAACACAGGTGTCCCTACAAACATCCCTAACTCATACCCAGCCCACCACCAAAACAACCCCACCAACGGGAACAACAACACTCTCCCCAGAATAATGCAGAAAACCACCCGCGGAGAAAACGCAAAGGAAGTCTCCACATGATTCTGCGCAGCCTTGTCATTTAAATACCTAATCGTTCCTGACCCTGAAAGCATTAACATCGAGCAAGGCACTTGCGCCTGTCCCAATATCTGCATGGCCCCCAAAAAGGCCCCTAGGGGAGGATTGGGCCTATCAGAAGAAGGGACAAATAATGCCTTAATTGGTGGGATTAGCCCTAGGAAGAAGGCAAGGAGGGCTGCACGGATCGAGGGGTTGGCCACCATGCGAGAAAGGACGATTATGACGTCGTTTTTAAAGGAGAGGAGGTGGGAGGTGTAGGTTGGGGAAGGAGGAAAGGTGCCGAGAGAGGTAGGGGAGGAGGGATGGAAGGAGGGGAAGTGGCTGGGAGCGGAGATGGCGGTGCCGGGGGGAGGGGGAGGAGGGAAGGTTTGGAGGGTTCCGTTGGTGGTGGTAGTGGTTATGATGCGGGGAGGGACGAGACTGCCGCTGCCACTGGTGCCAGAGAGGGGAGGATTGATGTTGCTGCTGCTGCTGCTGCTGTTGCTGGTTTGGTAGGTTGTTCCACCGGCCAGGCCCATACTCCCACTCCTCCGCTGCTGCCCCAACAACCGATCTTTTTCTTGCTGCCCTTCCTCCCCCTGCTGCTGCTGCTGTTGCTGCTGCTGCTGCATCATATTCGCCCTTGACCACCTTCGTCGAAACAAGGCGGGGGAGGTCGATAAAGAAGGTAAATAATTATTACTCATACTCCCTGCCAAATTTTGACCACTACCACTCATCTCCGTGTCTAACCTCGGGCGACTCTCAACCGGATAGCGACTCAAAATCGAATTGATATCTTCTTGATCCAAAATCTGCGGTTGAGAATACAAACGCCGCATGCGCGGAGTACCACCACCTCCGTCCGAAGAGGGGGCAACACGACCATGCCTCGAATCATCTGCTTCAGAATCAGCGGAATGAAAACGAACGAGGCTCCCTCCCCCCCTTCTTCGGGAGGTACTAAGCGACCCAACCCGTTCCCGTTGCTGTTGTTGGGAGAAAGAAGAGGATAATACTGGTAGCTGCTGTGGTATTTGCCCATCAGCAGCAATAGGAAGAGGTGCAGCGGCTCCAGGAATCGTCACAGGAGTCGCATAACCAGGACTCTCTACCTCTTCCTCCTCCTCGCCTTCGGCGAATGTCCCCCGCATAAACTCCTCCTCCCCCACCTCCTCACAGTCAAACAACGCATCTTCTTCGTCCTCGTCCTCCTCCCCCTCGTCATCCCCCCTTCCATCCTTCACAATTTCCTCTGCCCACGTAAACATCAATATAGTCTGCGTAATCAAATAAAACGAGATATACTCCACTCCTCTCAACGCACACGCCGGCCCCACGTCCGAGGCCAGAGGCTCATCCGCGCACAACGTATCAATCACGGCAATCGCAAGTGAGCCCACATTTCCAAACATTAACGACAAGGTCACGGCTTTATTCCCTATACCACGAATCCGAAAGAAGGACGTCAGGCATTTCGCAAGCAAATAACCAGAGGACACATGCAGTAAAGCCATTGCTGGTAGTTTCCACAGGACCAGCAAACGGGCCACGGTCACTTCGCTGATGATGTTGACGAAGAGGAGGGCGGGGAGGGTGACGTGGTAGACGAGCCGGCCCAGATCGGAGACGCCTTGGTCGTTGAATACACCTTTGGGAGGAGGGGTGGGTGGTGTGGCGTAGGAAGGAAGAGTGTGAGGGAATGCATACCGGCGGGTCGAATTCACAATAGGAATGGAGCGCGAGGATGCAAAGGAAGGGCAGGCCAGTGCTTGTTCCCTTGCCCTGGTCATAAGCTGTCCGCTAGCCGCTAGAGCCCACTAGGCCCATGGCGGGCGTCATCATCATTGCCTAGCCTCCCCTCCCACCCGCCTGCCCAAACTACGCATACACACACCCTATCATCACCACACACTTATGCAGCACGTACCGTGGGCCGTGGCCGCGACGCCAATCAGGACCAGGAAGACGATTTTGCTGGTGGCATTTGCCGATGCGCTCAATGATTCTTGGAGTTGCTCCCAGGTGGGCATCTCCATGAACATCTTGCTTGCTGGGCCCAACGGCGTCGCCGGCCGCTGCTGCTTCTGCTCCT
>Ga0209491_10008409_pt1 | contig 13125 bp, 16 predicted proteins | sample BON02_FD_187213 | JGI IMG/M metagenome (GOLD analysis project Ga0209491, IMG submission 187213) | Freshwater microbial communities from Lake Bonney liftoff mats and glacier meltwater in Antarctica - BON-02 (SPAdes) (version 2) | ecosystem: Environmental > Aquatic > Freshwater > Ice > Glacier... | reverse complement strand
ATCAAATGCAGCACTTACTCACACCAAATGCCTTCATCCACGTCGTCTCGTAACGTCACAAGAATTCAAATCGAACGGACGCGTGCGTCACCTGCAGTTGAAGTGCATATGTCTCAGGCGTTTGGGTCGCGTGCTGGCTTCCTCCCCCCCCCGCCAGGCCTTCCACACGATAAACACGGCGGGGCAGGACGTGCCACAAAAAGAAACTAAGGTGGTGTCTTCCGCACTTTTTGTTGCATGCACAAAGGGTCCCTACACACATCCAAAATGTCTGTCGTCGTAGGCTGCGCTGCGCTCACTCAGTGCTTCCCTTCCGGACCCGGCCCACGTTTTTGCGAGTCTTCCTCGCCTCGTCTTGCGCGAATTGGTCAATCACCAACGCACGCACGCGTTGCTTTGCCACACAGTACGAGGAAGGCGTGTGGAGGGAGAAGGACTGCTTGAAAACCCCAAAGCCTTGACCACTCACACACACCGTCTTGCCACACACACACACACACACTCACAGGGACGTCCCTCGCGCGGTTACTCCCCAGGCCTCTTTCGACCCATCCAGCACGCCAGACTGCTTCCCTCGCGTCTCCTTCGCGTCCCCATCACCCTCTTCACCCACCCCCACACGAAACCATGGAGCAGATAGCGGCCCTCTCACTCACCATCCCGCCCCCAGAGATCTACACCAACACCCCCGACGGCAGCCCCCGTGCCTTGGGTCTCCCCAAAAGCTTCTCAGAGCGCCGCTTCGTCTCGTCCTCCCCCCGCTCCAGTCCTGGCCCTAGCAGCCCAGCCTCATGGAAAGGGTCGAGTCAAAGCAGCGTTCCCCTGGGGCCTACCGCGGCCGGGACTCCCACCAACCGTGTCATGCTCCATCGCTTCCACACCTCGTCCCCGCGTGCCTTGGGCCTCCGCTCGCCCATGTCGGGTATGCGTTCTGGCTTGGGCGCGGGCTGGACGCGGGCCATTGTCGATTTGTACCAGGCGCAAGACCCGGACGAGATGATGCGGTGTTTGGTGGAGATCCAGACGTTGCTGCGGGTGCAGAAGCTGGGGAATGGAGGGCATGCCGGGGGGAACAAGGAGCAGCAGCATGCCAAGTTTTGCAAGAAGGACCTGGAGGCGGCCTTGAACGAGAAGAAGAAGAAGCTGCCCTTGCTCTTTACCCCCGACGTCCGTCGCTTTAGCTTGGAGTTGCTTGCTGAGTTTTTTGACAAGGACCGGCTGAACAAGCTGCCCTCGGCATTGCTCATCTACACCACCTCTTTCCTCAGCACGTCCCAGCTAGGCGTCGCCGCCAGCGTCTGCCAGCAATGGAAAGAGGTCGTGGGGAGCGACGCAGTCTGGAAGCCTCTCTATGTCAAGCGCTTTCACTTTTTGGATGCACCTAAGAGCACGGCTACTGCTCCTGCTGCTGCTGCTGCTACTGCTGCTGCTGGTGTCAGTCGGCCGTTGCCTTTCCAGCAGCAGTTCCGCGCGCGATTGCTTGATCCCTTTGTGGGGGATTTGGTGGAGGTGGCGTGGAAGGGGAAGTTTCGGTTGGAGTCTTTGGATATCTATCAGGGGTTGGCGTGGTGGTCGGCGGTGGTGGTGGAGAAGGGGGAGAATGGCGCGAGGTATAAGATTCATTACCCTGGGTGGGACAGCCGTTGGGATGAGTGGGTGCCTCGTGATCGACTCAGGTGGACGATTGAGCAGGATTTGAACAAGAAGATTGGGCCGAATGACGACGTGGAGATTTGGTGCTGTGGGAGCAATGTGCCCGGGGCCTGGCTGGAGGCTAAGGTTCGTAAAGTCAAGGGGCAGAAGTACTGTGTGGGGCGCGTCCTTTCCTCGGGCGCGCTGTGGGTGGATCGAGAACGTGTGCGTATGTCTCCTAAGGGTGCGGCCCGCTCTCTGGGGAAGCAAGGCGCGGCTAGCTTCTTTTCGAGGGATGCGGCGGCAGCTGCGGCGGCGGTGGGGGCTAATTGCTCGATTATGTAAGGGAGGAGGGGGGGAGGGAGAGTGGGAGAGAGGGAGGGAGGGAGGGAGGCAGGGCGCAGGCATCACGGCAGTGTGTGTGTGCTCATGTTTTTAAAAAGGGGAAAGTTGGAGGGCAAGGCGGGGGAAAGGAGGATGGCAATTCCTCTCAATGGATGGGAGGTTTGTCTTCTCTTCTCTTCTCGCCCGAAAGAGTGCGTGGGAGAAAAAAGGGTCTAGACGGCCTATTGCTTTTAATTCTTAGCTCTGGCATTGATGATGATTGACGTCTTTTGGTAAAGCGGCAGTTTGCCGTGCTTTGAGCTGTGCGTTGTGTGAGAGAAGGAGAAATGACAGAGAGAGTAAGATTTAATTGAAGAGGATTGAAGAGTTTGAGAGTGAAGGAGTGAGCAAGTGAACGAGAAAAGGAAGGATAGAGGTACATGTGTCTGTGTCTGTATGATATAAAATGAAAGAGGAGAAAAAGTATTTAAACGAGTATTTGGCCTTGTGGACGGCCGTCAAGAAAACGAAAAGAAAGAAGAAACCAACAACAACAAAGCAAAGAACCAGCAAGCAAGCATGGTGGTTGTTATCGATGAGTGCTTTAATTTTGGCTTTTCTTTCTTGCGTCTCTGTTTTACTGTTCTCTAGTGACATTCTTGCGGGTTGCTGGCTGTTGGGCGTGTCGCTAATCATTGTCTTTCTCCATCTTTCCTATATTTCCTCCACTCTTCTTCTTCTTCTTCTTCTTCTTCTTCTTCTTCTTCTTCTTCTTTCCCTGTTGCTATCAATCACTTGTCTTGTGGTTGTTGTTTTGGCGAGGGAGGGAAAGAACCCAACTTCATGAATTCATTATATGCGTCTTTTGCTGGTTTTTATTGTGTTTCTTTGCCGTGTGTACAACATCCCCTAATCCCACCAAAAACGTTGTGTTTCGCCCGCTGCTCCTAGTGTTCACTTAAGCTCGTCCTCGGGGCTCGTGATTGATCGCCTTTTCATGATTTTTTTACTCTATTTTCACATTTTGGTTGGTCCTGCTGCTCGTTCAAAGGAAACCTCGTCGTCACTCTGCGGCCGTGGGCTTCGCTCGGCTATACACACGTGATGCTTCTGTAGAATGAGTAGGGGATAGAAGGGTGGGATGGAGAAAGAATGAGTTTGACTTGAAAATTGAGTTTTTGAGGAGAAGTGAAGAGCTAATATTACAAAGAACAAGGCGTAACCAGGTCAAAACACACACACACACACCATCCCTCTCTTTCATTTATCCATCCGTGTACTTACTTGAACGAATGCCGATCCGCCGCCTCACTCAAAGCATGGTCACCAATAAACCACGTCGCGTTCTTAGGGGCGGTGTCCTCCTGAAACCGCGTGCTACCACTATTACCGAAAGACTCGCAAAACGCATCCGCGGCCGGCTTCCCACAATTCAGCTTGTCCTCCTTCAAACAAAAATCCACGGGATGGCCAAGGATCTGGGGCTTGTCGTAATCAATCTGATTTGCGTCGGACGCCCCCGGGGCAGACGAATCAGGCACGGAGCACTGGCAGGTAATCTTGTCAAAAGACCCCCCACCCGTCTCTCGAACCACGCCATCATCAGCCACCCAGGTAGGGCCCCGATTGCCTTGTCCCTCTGCAAACGACACGGCCTGTTCGCATTTTTGAAAGTGGCAGAAGAAGTCGGCCGCGGCCTTGCCGCAGCTGTCGGTGCCCGTCACGGTCAAGCAGCTATCGATCGGGTGGCCTTTGATATAGGGGAAGGGGTAGTCCACATTAACAGTGGCGGGGAGTTCTTGGTCGGGAGGGACAATGTCCTCTGGTGACACTGGCAAGGTCGCATTGGGAGCGCTGCCCCGCACAGCGTGATGCCGCCGCCCATCCACAGCTGCTGCCACAAGCAAGACGAGAAGCAAAAGTTGTAGGAGCGGAGAGGATGCCATGGCTTGACTTAAGGCTGCTCTTAGCTAGGTAAATGTGCCTTGGGTCCGGCGTGCCAAGCAGTCGTGAAAGGCCACCCCGCAAGCCGCACTTGTAGCGCTGCTGTCGCTGTTCTCGTCCCTCGAGGGGGGCAGGAGGCTGGACTGATCGAGGGCAAGCAACAGAAACCTGGCTGGCAATCAAGGCCTGGGTGCTGTGTTGGTGTGTGTAGTTGTAGGGAGAGGGGTGAGAGGGGTGGGAGTGGCTTTCACGCACAAGGGGGGCGACATCAAAGCAAGAGTCCTCGCTCCAATGATGCTTGCTTGAGTTGAGAAGTGTTTGTCGTGATCGGGTTCGACATCACATTTGTTCGATGCTGAAAAGCAAGAAAGCAAGCAAGGGCAAAACCACTTTAATCCGCGTGTGTGTGTGCTTAAATTATTTTGTTTGTGTGTCAGTCAAGCGCATAGACAATACGCTCCCTTACTCTTACTCTCAATAGTGCATGCTTCAGTTGGTTCCATATATGTAGTGTTTTGGCGTCTGGCTTCCGCCCCGACATGCTCCTTCCCATCCCAACTCCCCTCCACTCAACATCAAATCCTATTGATTTAGAATATGCCCAAGGCAGTGGTCACGGCAAAAATGATAAACAGTGAGCCACCGACAAAACCAATGACCTTCTCCGAAAAGTACTTCGATAGGAAAGCCCCACTGACCACCGCAATCCCCGTCGCCGTCGCATGCGCGCCAATCGCCCCGGTAGCGACCGAAAAAGGGTTCTGGGCCGCGCCCAAGGCAATGGTAGACAGGAAAGAACGATCACCGAACTCAGCGGCAAACACAAGGGAAAAGATTTGGAGGATGGTGCCCCAGGGGGTCTTTTGCTCGGGGGCGCTGGATTCCTCGACGGCCTTTTCGGCCTCGGAGCGTTCTTCGTCCATGCCTGAGGAGTCGCCGTCGGCCATTTCGTAGGAGTCCTGTTGGGATGGGGAGGGCAGAGAGAGGGGAATGTAAGAAAGTGAGAAGAGTGGAGAGGCTGCTCAGCAAAGTTCAGCTTGGTCGAAGGGGAAAAGCCTCCGTGGGGAAAAGAGACATGACAGACGGAGTAAAAGTACAAAGGAGAGAGAATTCGATGAAAGGGAAATAAAGTGAAACACACCTTGAGCGTCTTCAACCCGAAGTAAGAAAAGGCAATCACGGCGACCCACTGGTCAAACTTAAAACCGCCTGCCAAGCCGGAGGGAATAGCATGAAAGACCTGCCCAATCAAAACTGAGATAATCGTCATCACCGACAAGGCGGCCATCGAGCCCGTAAAGGAAATGAGCCTCGACGTCTTCATAGCCAACAGACCAGCAATAAAGAATGTCTTGTCCCCAATCTCGGAAACGAACACCAAGGAAAACGCCTGGGAGGGGAGGAGGGGAAGGGAGGGAGGGAGGGAGGGAGGGTCATTTTCTTGCTCATCATATTCACGCAACGTCTACACCTCTATACATCTTTTATTGGTTCTTATACATACCTGCAAGAAACCCGAGGCTGCCAGCTTGGCCACCACGCTGTTATAGGAGGAGGAAGCGCCGGCCGTCAATTCAGCCAGGGAGGTGGAGGCAGCGTGTGAGACCACGGGCATGGCCCCTACTAAGATGATGCCGCTCAGCACCACGGCCAGGCCCACGGCGCTAGCCTTCTTGAACTGTTATTGATACAATGAAGAGAAGAAAGGAGTGGGGGGAGGGGTCATTCCGTCAGGGTATTGGAGGAAGTGAGTGTATTTGGCTGATTGACCTCGTCTTGCATGCACATCCCTAACCCGTCTGTCTTCCACATTCATTTATTCATCAGACATTTACACTTACCCCCTTCATGACCGCGCCCCCCAGCTTCTTCTCCACGCCTCCGCTCTTGGGGCCGAGATTTTGCGTCGGGACGGGGGTCAGGCTGCTGCTGCTGCTGCTGCTGCTGCTGCTGCTGCTGCTGCTCTTGGTGTTCCAGAAGTGAAGTGGTTGTTGCTTCTCTTGCTCCTGTGTCTGTTGAGAGAGGAGAGAGACGACGGATTAAGCGGCGCTGCAAGTAAAGTGATCTCTGTCTGATTTATGAAAAAAAGCGTGAGCAGCTTGTGGCCTAGAAACTCTGGCCCGCCAACAAAAGCCCTCACCGTCTCGCGCTAGCACGGATTGCAGCCTCCTCCCACTACCCGATCGCAATGAAATCACAAGCACTCACCTCGGCTACCCGCAAAAAGGACGTTGACGGACGCACAACGGCTTTGGTCCCTGTTTGTATGGCAAGAATGTGAATGTGAGTGTGTGTAGGGGGAGAGGGGTATCAGACAAATCAACCCCACCTCGACCTCAGGATCGTGTTAGGGAGAGAAGCACGGCAAGACACTTACATAGGGCAGCGTGGCGGGCGGCAGGAAGCACGAAACCCGTCGGGACGCTTGACCTGCGTGCACTGATTGAAAAGGAGGAGTAGGAAATGCAGTGTGTAAGCGCTTAGAGAGGGGTAAAAGAGAGTCGTGCGTAGTCAAGGAGGCGAGCATGGCCCGCTAGACCTCATCTCATCCCAACCCACTTACCTGGCACAAATAGCTAGCGTGGCCAGGAGGCCGAGGCCACAGACGTTCTTGCCGAAGGCCATGGCTGCTGACGAATGCCTGTGAGGGTAAGCGGGGCGGGGATTGGAAGCGCTGTGAGTGGTTTTTTGACAGGCAGTGGACGTGTGTGATGCTGTCCAAACGCGGTGGCAGCGGTGGCAACGGCCGCGGGGCGACGATCGATCGATGCGGCTGGGCCTTGGGCTTGTACCCCTTGTGGACAAGCCCAGCACGCGCATGAAGCTGCGAGATAGAAGCAGGACTGCCCTGGATAGTAGGACATGGGCTTGCGTTGCTCTACGAGGCTGATTTGCGGTACAATTTCACCCTCCATCTCCTCGACCTCCCCACCCCCGCCCGACTCCCCTCCACAGAGACACCAGCCATGAACGCGGAGGACACCACGATCATGGTGGACATTTGCGACCAGCAGCTCGTGCTACACCAGAGCCGCAAGTCGTTCAACTGCGGCTCGACGCTGTGGAGTGCTGGGTTGGTTTTGGCACGGTGAGTGGTAGTAGTAAGAGGCAAACCTAGACGCCCCGCACTGTCTCACCAGTCTCCTACCCCACCATCGATCAGGTACCTGGAGCAAGAAAGGAGTTTGTTTAACAAGGCCAAGCCGACGTTGCGGGTGCTTGAACTGGGAGGTAAGTGAAATGCAAGTGTGTCACTTTGGTAAATATGGTTTACTCAAACCAACACCCCTTTCCCTCCTCCCCCAGCCGGCTTGGGCCTCGCTGGCATCGTCTGTGCCTTGCAAGGAGGCTGTGAAGAAGTCGTCTTGACGGACCTAGCATCCGTGCTACCCTACTTGCAAAAAAATGCGCGTTTCATCCCGGGTGTGCGTGTGCAGGAGTTCCCTTGGGGCGAGCCACCAGAGCAGTATGGCCTGAGCGTCCCTTATGACCTGATTCTAGCAGCGGACTGCATTTACGATGTGGCGCAGGTGGCACTCTTTCTACACGCGCTCAGGTGAGTGCTTTTATCGATACGTTTTGGACTTGTCTTGCGCTGGATTGACTAACTTGATGCTCGATACCGGCCATCTTTCCATCCCTCTGACTCCCCTTCTTTTCTCCCCCCTACGTAAATACCACAGCGCCGTCTCAGGTCCCAAGACCACCATCCTGATTGGGAACGAAGAGAGAGACAAGGTCCTACAGGCTCATTTTGTGGCAGCGCTGGGAGAGCACTTTACTGTGAAGCCAATCAAGAAGAAGAAACTCTGTACTTTAGAGGGGTATCACGATTTGGTGCAGGTGTGGGCTTGCAAAAAGAGGCGGTGCAGGGGCGAAGGTGGTGGATCGCAGCAGCAGCAGCAGCAGCAGCAGCAGCAGCAGCAGCAGCAGCAGCAGCAGCAGCAACAGCAGCAGCAGCAGCAGAGGTCGCAAGATGAAAGTCAAAGGCAAGAGAAGGAAGGGGAGGATTTTGAGGAGGAGAAGGAGGCAAAGGTGGCGGGGTTAGAGGCAGTGGTGCCGGCAAATGAGCTGCAGTCGAAGGACGGTGGCTGTCGAATAAACGTCTGACACTATGCTTGCATGTATACAATAACAATGTTAAAACAAATTTCGACAAGGTTCAGATGTGATGCCGTTTTGCGGTGTTATCTCGTGGCTTTTCCTTTTATCCTTTCTCTGCACCAGGACCAAGAAAAACGCGCGAGCGAGGGCTAGTCGTTTGGCTCCTTCGCTTGCTGTCCGCCTTCTCCGCCCTTCTGGCCCCTCAATAGCATTAAAATAAACAGATATTCTCTTTTTTCTTGCCTCTCTTTGCCCTTTCTTGTCCTCCTTCCCACACATTTGCCTCTTATAAAAAAGCGGAGGACGACAAACATCACGGTTGGTGAAAGGGATGGGTGTCAATCAAAACATCTACTATAGCTGGCTTTATGGCCTCCACCGCTAGTTACTTCAAGTACAAATTCCACGAATTAAGAGAGCTACATGAATTCTTGGTGTGACTTGGCTGGCCAAGAAAAGCAGGGGATGGGTGTTGCCGACTCTCGCTCCCCTGTCTCTCCTCTCCCCGCTCCCACCAGAGCATCTCGCGCAAGAATGGCCGGCCAGCGCGCTCGCCGCGCCCCCCTCTACCCTTTTTTTCCGGTTCTTACCTCGCTCTCCCCGTGTCCTACCATGGCCTTCGGCACTTGATAAGGCAGTGGTATGGTGGGCAACCCTTGTGTGTGAAGAATGCCGTCTCAAATTTCGAGAATGGGCCAAAGCCCCCTTGCTTCTTCATTCCGCCTGCCCTTGCGCTCTGCCGCCTTCTTTCTCTCGCACTCTCTCGTCGCACTCCTTGGTTCTTTTTGACGCCATTCGCGCACCGGCCACAACTGGCTAAAGGCCATGACCTGCGATTCGTCACGCTCATACACACCCCTTGCCCCGTCAAATCACAGGTCAAGAGGTTAAACTCTCTTTCCTTCCTTTGGGCGCAGCCCCCTCCCTACAGTCCGCTGGAAAGGGCGTATGCAACGAGGTGAGTCTAGTTCTAGTCAGTGTGGATGACGACCTCGATCCCCCCACTCCCTTGCTCCCCAAATGCTGCCGCGACGTCGGCTTGCCGAGCCATTATCACTGCGCTCACCCACCACCACACACACACCACACGCGAGCAGCGGCGACGCCTCCTCCCGGCCATGCGGGCGGCTTGGTCGAGGCCCCCGGAATAATAAAGGAAAGGTGCGTCCCAAAGCTGAGGGTGCGCTGGCTTACCAGTGTTTTCACACGTGCTTACTCACCACTTGCACGCACATACGCAGGCCAGGAGTGTTCCTGTCACCCCAGCAAGTCTCGGCCCTGTCCGAGCGGCTCTATGCGCGTGCCGAGATGAAGAAGCTGCATCTAGAGCGACTCGTGCAGCAAGCCAGGGAGCAGGAAGGCAATTTCAAACCCACCATGTTTACCTCGTCCAAGCACCGCGAGTAAGTAGGGGAGGCGGGTCGGGTGGGAGGGAGAAGGGGGGGCATGGGGATGACAGCAGCCAGGGTATAAGGCCTGGCATGAATGCTGGACGAACGTGCATCCTACAAATTCTTACTTAGACCCCGCAATTCTCCCACCGGTACTATTCTATATCGAATTATTAATGTCTTTCTCATCCTTCTCCTCCCCTTGACCATTTCTAGGCACACAACCAGTCCCAAGCCCTTCACGGCCTCCCTAGGCGATCGCCTCAGTCCCACCTTCGAGCACGTCAACCAACAACGCCTATACCGAGAACAAGGACGGCTGCGGAAAGAGACACAAGGCTGCACCTTCAAGCCCCGCACGAATGAACACTCCTCCCCCAAGAATTCCAAGGCCACTACTTCCTCCTCGTCCTCGTCCTCATCCTCATCCGCCCACGGCGCATCCCCCTCCTCCTCTCCCCCTCCTTCTTCCTCTCTCAAGAGTCGCAGCAACGGACGCGCAGGGCTGTCACGCCTGTCTCCCACCCCTGAAGCATTAGCGCAGCAACAGCAACGCCGCGAGCTCCTAAGGCAACAAGAAGAGCTAAAGCACTGCTCCTTCTCCCCAACCCTTCACACCGCCACCACCAGCAGCAGCACCAGTAGTAGCAGCAGAAATAAGGAGCAATTTCATGATCGTCTAAGTCCTACCCCTGATCAGCTCAAGCAGCAGAAAACACAACGCGCGATCGAAAAAAAGAAGAAGGAACTGGAGCATTGTACATTCCGTCCAGCCGTCTCTGATCTCTCCCCGCAACAGCACCAGCAGCACCAACAGCAACAGCAACAGCAACAGCAACAGCACTCAGGAGGAGAGCATCATTCCTACCAGGCCAAGCAAGAGACCTTCGACAAGCTATACCTAGAGGCACAGGCGAAAGAGCGGCGCCTAGCCGAGAAGAGGAGGCAGGAAGAGGAGGAGGAATCAAGGCTTTACTTCAAGCCTATCCTCCCTGCACATACCTACCGGCTGCGAGGGAGTCAACTGAATGGATGGAGTCAGGAGGAAGAGGGGAGGGAGGGCGAGGGGGAGGACGCAGAGCTGCGGGCGATTGCTACCACGGCGGCAGCGGGGCACGGATCTAGGACAGATATTTTTGAGAGGCTTTATTCTGAGGCGACGAGTCATGCGCGCTTGTTAGAGGAGAAGAGGAGGGAGCAAGAAGAGAGAGATCGGCGGGTTTGTACGTTCTCTCCGCAATTGCCGGATTATCCTCTTCCTCTCCACCTTGCGACACACGGAGGATCAAGAGTCGATATTTTTGAGAGGCTGTATTTCGAGGCGGGAAGCCATGCACGCATGTTGGAAGAGAAGAGGAGGCAACAAGAGGAGGTAGAGCGGCGGGCCTGCACCTTTTCGCCGCTGCTGCCTGAGTACCACGGACCGCAGCACCAGCAACAGCTGAGGGAGGAGGAGGAGGAGGGGAGGGAAGGACGGATGGGAATTTTTGCCCGGCTTTATGACGACGCAGTCACGCACCAGCGGCATGCCTTTGAGGCGAGGAGCAAGCAGAAAGAGGAGGATGAAATTCGTGGGTGTACTTTCTCTCCGCACGTGCCTGACTACTCATTCTCGCAGCACGTAGGAGGAGGAGGAGGAGAAGGAGGAGGAGGAAGAGGAGGAGGAGGAGGAGGTGGTGGGAGGAGAGGAGGAGATATATATCAAAGGTTGCATGAGGAAGCAGCCGTGCATCGTCTAGTCCAAGCAGAGATGGAGAGGAGGAAAGCGGTGGCTGAGATGGTGCCGTGCACGTTTTTGCCCAGAATTCCCCAGTATCCGCCTGTATTGATACCGAAGAAAGGCAAAGGCGGGGTGATGAAGAAGGAGGTCGAGAAAGAGGAGGAGGAGAAGGAGGAAGGGGGGCGGGAGAGAGCGGTGGCCGAGAGGTTGCCGCATACGTCTTTGCCGCAGATTTCGCAGTATCGGTCTCCTTTTGTGAAAGGAGGAGGAGGCATGAGGAGGGAGGCTGAGGAAGTGGAGGAGGAGGAGGAGGAGGAGGAGGAGGAGGAGAAGGTCGAAGGGAGGCGGGAGAGAGCGGTGACCAAGAGGTTGCCGCTTACGTCTTTGCCGCAGATATCGCAGTATCGGTCTCCTTTGGTGTCGATGCGAGGTGGAGGTGGGGTGGCGAGAAGGAAGGCTGAGGAGGAGGAGGTCGAGGAGGAGGAGGAGGAGCAGCAGCAACAACAGCAGCAGCAGCAGCAGCAGCAGCAGCAGCAGCAGCAGCAGCAGCAGCAGCAGCAGCAGGAAGAAGGAGGTCTGGAGAAGGTTAATCCTAGCTTGAGTATTAGCGTCACCTCCCTTGCAGTTTGTGTTTCTTCCCCTCCCCCTCCCCCCTTGCCAACAACGACGACGGAGACCATCAAGCAGGATGCTGCGGAAGCAGCACCGTTAGAAGGGCAGACGGAGAGTACTTTCTGCTTTTCCTCCTCCTCCTCCTCCTCCTCCTCCTCTTCCTCTTCCTCCTCCTCGCTTCAACAGATCTATCAGGATGCCGCAAAGAGGCTGGAGGAGCTGCGTCGGCGGAAGGAAGCCATCGCATGGGTCAACAATGGCAGCAGCAGCGGCAGTAGCAGCAGCACCAGTGCCAGCAGCAGCAGCATCAGTCAGGTACCTGTCACTGTCACGGAGCAGCAGCATAAGCCCCTCGAGCAGCAGCAGCAGCAGCAGCAGCAGCAGCAGCAACAACCACAGCCCTCATTTTTGCGTCAGGAGGGGGGAGAGGGAGGAGATGGGTTAGAGAAAATAAGAGAGAGTGGCATGAATGTGCCTGTGCGAACTCAAGGGCAGGGCAAGGAAGGGAGGGAGGGAGGGAGGGATGGACAAAGACACGAAGGTGTTGGTGATTGGTTGTATCCGATTGCAGAAGAAGATTTTTTGGATGAGAGTGAGCAGCAAATGTATATTTACGGTACCAGCAGGAGCAGTAGCAGCAGCGGCAGTGGCGGCAGCAGCGACAGCAGCAACGCTCTCTCTTTGCTCTCTTTGCAGGAGGGTAGTGGAGAAAGCTTATGAGTCAGAAAGGAAGTGAAAGTGACAAGGGCGGTAGCGTTCTCTCTTTGCCGGAGGGCAGAGGGGAGGAAGAAGGCTGGTGGTGAGTGAGAGTAAAATGTGTGGAAGGCGCTCCCTCTCTTTGCTGCAGAAGGGTGATAGAGAGGAAGAAGAGGCCCTGGTGAGTAAGTAAGGAAGCTGGTGAGACTAAATGGAAGCGACGAGATAATTAAGAGTGAAGCGAATTTGTACATCTTTTATTGAATAAAAAGACAATTTATCATTTTCCGTAACAATGAATGAAAATATCAAAGCACTGCCGGATATAAAGGGTAGAACAATCATTCCTCGTTCTCTTATTTGTTGGTCTTTTGTGCCTCTCATCTTTTTACCTCTTGTCTCTTCTCTATAGGCAATATGGCGTCTATTATGTCTATGTACAACACATCCTACCCCATCCTCCTCCTCCTCTTCCCCCTCCTCCCTGCCTGGAAAATAATAAATAAGACTACCTCGTGCGCTCCTACTTCTTCTCCATTTTCTCCCCTTCGTCCTCCTCCTCCTCCTCCTCCTCCTCCTCCTCCTCCTCCTCTCCTTCCCTCCCTAAAACTAAAACATCAGCTTGCACACCGGACAAAGCATCTTCCGTCTCAACCACGGATCCGCACACTCCGCCTGATGGAACTGATGCAAACAAGGCAA